>OCTA010000568.1_pt1 | contig 33816 bp, 37 predicted proteins | sample 1538991 | NCBI WGS metagenome assembly OCTA01 (sample SAMEA3539302, study PRJEB22396) | soil metagenome | biome: tundra; feature: field; material: soil | place: USA | collected 2010-05 | depth 0.15 m | reverse complement strand
GGTCCCGATTTATTTCCATTATCCCGCTACGTTACGCGCAAAGGATCCGGGCATGCGGTCCGGGGTTCGGGCGCCTGGTGAGGTGAGTCTAGACTAGAGCACCGATCAGTTTGATCTGGGAACCGGTGCAAATTCGATCACTTGCGCGGTGGATAGAAATGCTCGGTATTGAGAATGCTGGATCATTTCGATCACTTGCGCGTTTCGAACTGTTTGTTGCTCTAGGATCGCAGCATGAAGGTGGTCATTCTGGGCGCCGGCTCGACGATCGGAACATTCAACGGCGCATCGCTAGGCGTCGATCGCTTTGTCGATCGGCTCTACTACGTCCGGGGCGTCTCTTGGCGCGACGAATATCGCGGCCTTTGCCGCGTGATTGGCGACTGCAAGTCGCCACCTGGTAAGACGCCCAGTCTCGATCGCGTGTGGACGCGCATCGACTACTATTCGAAGCTCGATCGCTCGCTTGGGACCACGCCCGGTGACGCCTCGTTGGATTTGCACAAGGCGCTGCTTGACGCCTACTCCCTGACGGCTGATGAACGCGCGGCGCTCGCCGAGGCGGACGCCGAGTTCACACTCAAGACCATCTTGCGCCCCTTAGACTCCGGAGACGCTCTCATCTCGTTCAATTGGGATACAGCGGCAGAGCGCGTGGCGAAGACGCTCAACCTGGATCTCGCCTCCGCCCACGAAAGCCGCATTCGCCTTATCAAACCGCACGGTTCGCTCTCATGGCGGCATTGTGCAGCTAAGCCAGGGTCTCAAGAATGCGCAGTCCACTGGAGCGACAATGGCGCGCCCCTGCTGGAGCCGATGAATCCGTGTGACGTCGTTCCACACGACGGCGGTCAAAACGCTCACTTCTGCGAACCGCTGGTGCTTGGGGCCGTGCCGATCAAGAGCGAGCTACTCCGCGAGGTACAGCGAGAGCACGCTGGCGTTTACGAAAGAGTTGCAGACCAATGGGCGGAAGTCGTACGCGCGATCACGCACGCGAGCGAACTTGTCGTCGCAGGCTACGGCTTTCCGCCGGAGGACGGTTACGGCCACTTCCTGCTTCGCGAAGCCGCCGGCCGGCGCGGGCGAACTCCGCTCTCGATCGTCTACTATTCCCTGCCCATCGATCGCGCCAAGGTCGAGGCGTCGATGCGTGACATCTTCGGTGACGACGTGAACTATCGGTTCGCAGGATGCGTAAAATCGCTTCCCGGCTGGCGATCCTCGTGACCCACGAGACCTTTGGAGCCCCTGTTTTTTTACCTCCCAACACGTCGAGTCCCGCCCCACGCTGGGTTCACCGATGGCGCGGCCCGAGAGCCACGACGTTTCCAGCCTCGGCCTCGATCAATGCGCGCAGTTCCACGCGCATCGCGGCGCGCTCGGACACGAGCAACTCCACCGCCTCGTCAGGCGCCATGCCGAGCGCCCTCGTGACGCTCGCGATGGCCGCTTCGAGTTCGGCCACGCGCTGCGCGAACGGGCGCGAACCAGACGCGAACAGCTTCGACTCCCGAGCTCTCGCGCCCTTTCGAGAATCTCCTGCGGCGGGTACGGTCCCCGAAGTGCCTTGTTTTGCAGCGCCTGGAGCGCTTTCGCCGTTCGTGTTCGAGTCCCGTCCACCCCGCCACGTAACGACGCGAGACTCCTCGTTTTAGCCTGTCGAGGTCGCGTCTTCTTGGACCAATGGTGGACCATTGGGAGCCGGTTTGGGGCTGCAGGAGCGGCGCGAGCGGAGGAATACCTCCCCGAAGCCGTCGCGGATCGCCTCGGCTTCGCGCACGTAGAGCTGGGTCGTCTGGAAGTTCTCGTGCCCCGCGCGCTGCATGATCCGCAGCGGCTCGTCGACGCGGATCGCCATCCACGTGAGGCCGGTCGGGCGCAGATCGTGGAAGGTGATCGCCTTGCGCGTCTTGTCGGTCGTGGAGAGCTCCGTGCGTTTGACGCCGGCCACTTCGAGGTACGTGCGGAGGCCTTCGGCGAGGTCGCGATGACGGGGCATGCGCTCGAACACGGCGGCGTCGCCCGTGCGCTCCTCGTGCATCTTACGAAGGAGCGGTAGCGCCGACGGCTCGACGTTGAACCGGCGTGGCGATCCGGTCTTCGTCGACTTCGTCGTCCTGCCGTCGCGATCGATGCTCCGGTGGATGTTGACGATCCCGCGTTCGAGTCGACGTCTTGAGAGCCAAGTCGGTCGCACGACACCCTCGCGAAACCGGTGGGTCCCGGCTGTGATCCGCCGGTTGGCACGCCTACGGGCGCGGAGCGAGCCTTCGTCCGTGACGAGGGGCCCCGAGACGCGGTAGGAAGGCCGTGCGTGATCGAGCGCGCGTACGTCTACATCAGGGGCCGTCCGCCGGCGGGAAGACGACGCCCGTCGGGGCGGTTCTGCACGCGTACGACGGGCCCGACGATCGCGGTACGGCCGCGCGCCGCACGATAGTCTCGACAACGCGATGGAATCGCACGGCACGCGCGATCGATACGTGCGTCGCTATCGCGACACGGGCGCGGCGCCCCTTCCGTTCCCCGCCGAGGACGGCGACGGCATCGGCGATCGTACCGCGACGGCGGCGTGGACCGAGTGCTCGCGGACGTTGCGCGGATCCGGAGCAGCGGCGACGGCGGGAACAAAGAAGGCGCTTTCGCGCAACAAGGGCGCCGCCATGAACCGTCGAGGCGAGCGATGAGCGAGTACCAGTGCTACGAGTTCGTCGCGATTGATCGGCCCTCCGCATCGACGAGGACCTCCTCGCGGCCGCCGCCGCGGCGAGCACCGCGGATTCCGACGACACGGAGGCCGTCCGCGCGTGGGCGATGGCGCTCTCGCCGCGCGCCAAGGATCAGTGGCTTTCACGGGCGGTCGACGAGCCGGAGCTCGCGGTCGGAGCCGAGTTGCGGCGTACCTTTCGCAGCGAGAGGAAGGGGGCGCCTCGCCACGGGCGCCGCGTCGCCGAGCTCCGAGCCGCCGCAGAGGAGACGGGCGAGAAGCGAGAGCGGGCCGAGAGTCTCGCTCGAGAGAAGGCGAAGAAGGCGGCGGAAGCGGCGAAGAAGAAGGAGCTCGACACGCTTGCCTCACGGCTCGATTCGGCGTGGCGCGAGCTCGAGGCGATGATCGACAAGAAGGACTACGACGCGGCCATGAAGCTCGCGATCGATCTGCGCAACCTCGCGAAACGCAACGGAGCGGATGGGACGTTCGCGAAGCCGTTCGAGGAGATGCGTAAGCGCCAGCTCCCCCGCCGCGGGTTCTTCGATCGCTGGAAGCGCGAGAACGAGCCGCGGCAATGATGGTTCGCCCAACTGTCGACGACTTCCGGCGCGATCCGATGTTCCCGCGCGTCGAGCGCGCGGTTGCCGCGATCCTCGCGAACGGGAAGGTCGTCGCGCCGGTCGACGTGCTCGTGAAGATGGGTATCCTCGCATCGAAGGACCTCGAAGACTGGCGTTTCGGTCGCACGCCGTACCTCGAACGTGTGATCCGCGGGAGCCTCTCGCGACTGAGCCGGCTATTGCGCATCTTCGGCTACCATTGCCATGACTTGAAGTTGGTCCCTTCGCAGACTGCCTACGTGAGATGGGGGAAGGGCCCGCGCACGCCACTCCGCTTCACGAAGACCTGTGAACCGCGCCTCGAACGGGTGTACGCGCGTCACTTCGTGTGGCCCGGGAAAGGGCCGTTTCATCCGCCGCGCGAGAAGTCGGACGCGGGTGCATGAGCAGGCGGACGCCGTCGACACGAGCCGGCATCGAGGCCGCCCTCGCGGAAGAAGAGGCGCGCCTTGGGCTGCTAGACGTCGAGCGCACCGGCGCCATCGCGCGCGCGGAAGCGCTTCGAGCCGAGCTCACAGCTCTTGAGGCCGCGCCCCCGATACGTGCCGCCGCCATCGCGACGGCCGCCGCCGCCCCGCACTCCGCGGCCGAAAAGGTGAAGCTGTTCCGCGAGCTCTTTCGCGGGCGGGACGATGTCTACCCGACTCGCTTCGTCAGCAAGAAGACCGGAAAGCCTGGATACGCGCACGCGTGCGCGAACAAGTTCGTCGTCGGTGTGTGCCCGCTGCCGAAGGTGAAGTGCGGCGACTGCTCCAACCAGGCGTTCCGGCCGGTGGACGACCTTGCTGTGCGCGCCCACTTGCAAAGCAAGCACGTCATGGGCGTCTACCCGATGCTCCCCAACGAGGCGTGCTGGTTCCTTGCGGTCGATTTCGACAAGGGCTCGCGAAGGCTCACGAACAGGCCGCGCCTCGAGTCGGCGAGCCAGCTGGATGACGACGTCGTATTGCCAGTCGTTCGCGAATCCCTTCCCCGGGCAGGTGGAGATCACCCAGTACGAAGTCACCATGCCGGCCGTCGCTTACCAGATGTTCGCGTTCTATTCGGTAAACGCCACCGATGGCGCCGCCACGTCGCCACGTCATGCGTGCAGCCCAAGGCGCCCCTCACGTTCACCTCGGAGAGCACCCACGACATCCTGACGTATCCTGCGGGCGTCGGCGCGACCATCGGCGCCACGACGGGCTTCAATCTCTTCGTGCATTACTTCAATACGGGCGCGACCGCCGTCAACGGCCAGGTGAGCCTGACGATGTCCGTCGCCAGGCCGGGGGTGGCGACGCAGCACGCCGGGGTCATCCTCCTCGACAACCTGACCATGAGCGTTCCTCCCGGGCAGAGCAGCCCGAGCTCGTCGTACGTCTTGCCGCAGGCGGTGACCTTGCTCGAATCCGAATCGATGATGGCATCGAAGGCCACCAATTTCAGCGCGTCCGTCCCGGGCCAGACGCTCTACACGACGACGGCCTGGAACCACGCTGTCCCCGCTGTCTTCGCCCCCCCCGGCGCCGCTCACCTCGGGCACGACGATCTCGTGGCAGTGCACGTATTCGAACGCGACAGGGATGACCCTCGTATACGGGGAGTCGTTTGCCACCAACGTGCGATGCCAGAGTTTCTCGTTCTTCTATCCCGCGGCCGACGTGACCAATCCGGTTCTAAGCAACGTCTCCGGCTACTGACCACAGACGCGCCCGGAAGCTCAACTCGGTCGGCGTTTCGAACGAAGGGACGGCTCGAACGCCCGATGAGCGTTTCGTTGCCTCTCCGCATCCTCCTCACCCAGGCTTTGCCTGGCGCACCGAAATCCAGGCTAAGACGGCACCGATCAGGCGACGCACGGCGTGGCAGCCGTCATCGCGATGACTGAGGTCACTTCGCCCAAGCGCAGGTGCCGGACGTCCCCGACGCACTCGCAGCGCACGTAGCGGCGCCGTTGGCAGGCTCGGCCGGGCATGTCGCTCCGCAGGTTGGGAACGAGCACCGCGAGTCCTGTATGGCCTGAAAGGCGCAATCCAGCGCGGTGCCGGCACGGCCCGAGAAGTTGAAGGCCGCTCCACAACCGCAGATGTCCGGGTATTCGCCGATGCACACCGCTGCATCTTGCGTCGGGTCGCACTGCTGGGCGGCGGTGGCAGCCTGGACGTACGCCGATTGAAGGGCTGCACAGTCGGGGGGGCCGGCGTCCACGACCGGGCACTCGTTGCCGAACCCGAGCGTGACCATGCACGTGCCCTCGTTGCAATTGGCTATCTCGCAGGGAATCACGAAGCACGAGTGCTGGACGGGTATGGGCCCGCTGGGGCACCCGAGCGGCGGCGGCGGAGTCGTGCAACGCGCGTTGGGTTTCCACGGAATCAGGCACGGGTCATGGGAGAAGTCGGCCGTAGAGACGGCGGTCGGAACCCAACACTCGAACCCGTTGCGGTAGTCGAGAACGGCAAGCACCGCAGAGCCCGCGGTTGCTATCCGCGCCGACGGCATCGGCGCGAGGACCTGCGGATGCGGCTTTGGGCGAGGAGGTGGCCCTCCTTCGCGCGGCCCGTCGCTACCCGCGAAAGCAACTGGACGTAGTGCTCGACAACTCGTCGTCGCACAGCACGCCCGACGCTCGGCGGTCTCCATCCTGGCTTCCGTAACCCGAGAACGTCCCCGAGGGGATTCCAAGCCAGCACGGCTCTCGAAAGACCGGGCGTGCCGCTCCTCACCCGATGCGCGCGGGGACGCTACGGCGCCACAAAGTGCAGCTCCTTGAGTAGTGCCCGGTCGAAGGTGGCGACGTGATCGCACCCCGCAGCGCGGGCTTGCTCTCGAATCACATAGTCGGCAAAGTCTCCTTTACCGCGCGCGAACGCCTCGGCCGCCCGCTTGAGCGCGTCAGAATCCGCGAAGGTCAGGTGGGCTGCCTTGAGCAATCGCTGCAGGACGTCCGCGACCTCGTTGTGGCCGAACTCGTAGCTGGCTCGTAGCACCCACACCGTCTCGCAGAGAACAACATCCGCCACAAAAAGCCGATCGCCTTGCCGGATCGCGCGCGCAACGAGCTTCGCGGCGCGAGCCGATTGGGCTGCGTCGTCCTCGACCAGGAACCGCACGAGGACATTTGTGTCCAGCGCAAGCATCAGCGACCTGCCGCGTGCCGAATCGCCTCGTTCATCGCTTCAACGGTGACGCCCTTGCGCTTCGACTTGAGGGTCCCACGCAGTGTCATCAGGTCCACGGTCTCGGCTTCCACTACGACGGTGCCGTCCTCACGCGCTCGGAACGCCAGTCGGTCGCCGGGGTGCACTCCCAGAGCTACGCGGATCTCCTTGGGCACCGTGATCTGGCCCTTGCTCGTAATGGTCGCTGAGGCCATGCCTTACCTCTCGATATGTTCCTTACTTCTTGTAAGGCAAGGCCGGCCCCGGCGCAAGCTCTTCGCTGATTCCGGTGCTCCACGGCGGCCGTGCCACGTTGCGTCGGGGGCCCGTGAGGCCCCTACCTCTGGATTCGGGGGGAAGACCCGGTCCTCGAGCGAGCGTCGGTGAAGGCGGCACCCCCACCTTCGGCGCTCACTCCAGAGCCGGCGCCGGGCGCTGAACGCCCGGTTGCGGGACCTGATTTCGCGGCTCAACGCCTCGAGCTCGCCTGCGCGCGGGTAGAGGTAGATGGCGAGCGCGATGAGCCTTCGCCACGAGAGCGGGATCACTTCGCTGCCCACGACCGAGGTGAACTCGGAGGGGTAGAGAAACTGTTTGCCCTTTCGAGCGCCGCGGTCCGGGGGGCTCGACGCCGAGAGCCGGGTTGTCCTCGCGAGGCCCTTCGCCGGGAGCGTCAGCTCGCACACGACACGTGCGCGGCGAGCCTCGCTGAGGCGCGCGGGATCAAGGACAAGGTGCAGCGCGGTCGGGTCGAGCTCCACGCCGAGCGCGCCTACCAGCGTGACCTACGGCGAATCGAGCGAGCGAATCGGGCTGCTCGGCTCGAGATCCGCCGTCCGACCCGGGCGGAGCGTCGCGGCGAGAGCGACGACGAGGTTCGCGGGAACGTCCCGCCGGAGCTCAGGAGCTCCGCGCGACCGATGCCCCGAGCCTGGTCCCGTGCGAGCAATGACCCCAACGCCGCGTCCTCAAAATCTAAGGGCCGCCCGCCGCTCCGAGCACGTGGACCTCCGCCACGTGACCGTCTCGAAGCGGCCAGGCGACGAAGAGGCGGTCCAGATCGCTCGACCAGAGGCCCGTCCGCGCTCCGCTGCGGGTCGCGACCCGCGCGAGCCGCACGTACTTACCCGAGGGGCTGGCGTCGATGGCGTCGACGTATCCTTCGCCGCCGATGACGTACACCCGATCACGCCGGGCATCGAAGAAGAGGTCGTCGGTGTCGCCAACGCAAGGAACCGCAGCGATCTGCTTGCTGCTGACCGTGTCGAACACCAGGAGCTGAGCCGGCTGCCTCACGCCGACGAACAGGCGATGGCCGTTCTCGTCGAGAGACATCGGGAAGTTGTTCGCGAAGCTCCCGAGCGGGATGTGCGCGAGGATCGACCGCTGGGCTCGGTCGAGAATCACGATCTCGCGCGTCGAGGGCACGTTGACGAAGATGCGTGGACCCCCCTCCTCGAGGCGAAAGGACTCGGGGTGCCCCGGCAGCGGGATGTCCGCGACAAGCGTCATGCTCGCCGGGTCGATCACTCCGAGCGCACCGTCGCCGTGACCCACGTAGAGCTGCCCGGCGGCCGCATCGAACCGAAGATTGTCGGCATCGGGCATGTTCCGAATCGTCGCGACGGCCCGGTAGTTCCTGTCGTCGAAGGCGGTGACGGTACCGCCCGCACGCGTGGCCACCACGATCCGATGCAGCGACGGCAGGTACGCGACGCCCTGGGGCTCGTCGAGGCCCGGGATGCTCGCGATTCGTTTGCCGGCTGCGAGGTCAAGAACCTCGAGCGTGTGGTTGCCGAGGGCCGCCACGAAGAGTCGCTGACCCGCCGGGTCCACGGCGAAGTGGTCGATGCGACGCTGCACGCCGGGCAGGGCGACCACCTGCACGTCCGCCAGGGGCCGGCGGGGGCGGCCCAGCGTCCGCCGTCGGAAGGCTCATCCCTACCCCGAGCAGAACGGGAACGAGCAACAGCCAACGCAGCCGGAGCATGGCGTTGTCGCTCTACGGCCATAACGGTTCGCTTGCAAGCGGCCTCGCCCCGCGATTCCACTATGCTGTGGTGAACATGCTTCCGTTCGCGCTGGCGCTCCTCGTCGCGGGCTCGCCGCCGATGGGAGGCTCGCTCCCGCTCAACCTGGTCGCGGACGTACCACTGCCGGGGTCCGCATCGCGCTTCGATTACCAGGCCGTCGATCTCGTCAATCGCCGTCTGTACATCGCGCATCTCGGTGACAGCTCGCTCGTGGTCTTCGATCTCGACGGCCAGCGTGTCGTCCAGGAGGTCCCTGGCCTCCCGAGCGTCCACGGTGTCGTCGTCGCTCCCGAGCAGCACCTCGTTTTCGCCACGGCGACCGCGGAGAAGACGCTCGCGCTCATCGACGACCGAACCTTCCAGGTGCAATCGAGAGTGCCCGCCGGCGAGTACCCCAACGGCCTGGCCTACGATCCGATCTCCGGCAGGGTCTTCGTCTCGAACAACAGGGGAGTCGGTGTGGCGATCGTCGACGTGAAGGCCGCCCACGCGCTACCGGGGATCGACGTCCGCGGCGGGGCAGGCAACACGCAGTACGACTCGGAGTCCGGGCACGTGCTGGCGGCCATTCACGGCCAGCCCTTCCTGGCGGACATCGACCCGTCGACGTCCCGGATGGCCTCGCGCATCGCCGTGCAGGGCGTGAGCACGTGTCACGGGCTGCTCGTGGCGGCAGGGCTTCGACTCGCCTTCGCCGCTTGCCGCGGAAACGGCCCGACGTTGGCCGTGATCGACTTGCGTAGCCAGCGCCAGACGCTCGCCCTCCCTCTCCCGGCCGACATCGACGTCCTCGCGTTCGATCCGGGGTTGCGGAGACTCTACGCGGCCTCCGAGACCGGCACCGTCGCTGTGTTTGCCGTCGCCGCCGACCGAACGGTGACCGAGCTCGGGCGCGGATTCGTCGGCCCGAATGCGCACTCCGTTGCCGTCGACCCGGCTACTCATCGGGTGTACTTCCCACTCGAGAACGTGGGCGGGCATCCGGTCTTGCGCGTCATGGACGCCCGCGTCGTCCCTTCCACGCCGTAGTCCTGCGGCGGGCGCCCGTCGCGCAGCGGAAAGCGCTTCGGTGGTTAGATCGGATCAACCCGTCCGTCCGCGTCCGAGGCGCGAAACTCGGCGAGCAGCAAGAAATCGTATGCGAGCTTCAGTGCTCCGGCGCAGATCAGCGGCCAGCCAAACGAGGTCCGCTCGAGCATCATCCCGGTGAACATCGGGGCGATCGCGGACGCGAGTGGAACGGGAAGGCGACCGCCTGCGGGCTCTTCCGTCCCGTGTCTGAGTCGGTCGGGCCCTCGGGGTTTTAGTAACAGCTGTTAGTTTATCTTGCGCTCGAAGAGCAGCTGCAATAAGTACCTCTCTGCCTTGACACAGCGTGCGGTTCCAAAGCAGCCGCGATGGCTCCTGCTCATCCACCAGATTCCCCCGAAGCCCGCGTATTTTCGGGCGAAGGTAGGCAAACGATTGCTTCGGCTCGGTGCGGTGCCCATCAAGAACTCCGTCTACGTCCTCCCCTTCACGGGGCAGACGCAAGAGGATTTCCAGTGGGTCGTTCGCGAGATCGTGACGGACGGCGGCGAGGCGACCCTGTGCGCGGCGCAATTCGTCGAGGGCCTTCGCGATGACCAGGTCGAGGGCCTCTTTCGCGCCGCGCGCGAGGCGGACTACACGCAGGTGGGTGGCGAATGCCGGGAGGCGACCGCTGGGCTGCCCTCCCAGCTGGCGCGAGACGACGAGCGCCGCGCCGAGCTCGACGCGACCCTTGCGCGACTCCGCAAGCGGATGGCCGAGATCGCCGCGGTCGACTTCTTCGAGGCCCCGGGTCGCGAAGCAGCCGAGTCGGCGCTCCTGTCGCTCGAGCGGAGACTCCGCCGCAACGAAAAGGCCGGATCGGAAGAAGAGGCCGACTCGGTCGATCGGGAGAGCTACCGGGGTCGTACCTGGGTCACGCGAAAGAACGTGCACGTCGACCGCATCGCGTGCGCGTGGCTCATTCGGCGCTTCATCGATCCGAAGGCGAGCATCAAGTTCGTCCCTGCGCAGGGCTACCGCGCCGCCAAGGGCGAGGTCACTTTCGACATGTTCGAGGCCGACTTCACCCACGTCGGCGACCGGTGTTCGTTCGAGGTCCTCGTCGAGCGCTTCGATCTCCGCGAGGCAGGGCTCGGAGCGATCGGCGAGATCGTTCACGACATCGACGTGAAGGACGGCAAGTTCGGGCGCGGAGAGGCGCCGGGCATAGCGGCGCTCATCGCAGGCATCGCGCTGGCGGAGAGCGAAGACGAGGCGCGCATCGCGCTCGGGTCGCGCATGTTCGACGCGCTGCTCGCCCTTTACCGACGCAAGCGATAGCGGGAGGAAGCCGCGATGGTCGGGGTATGGGATCGATCCGGACGTGAGGCCTGCGAGCGCGGGCGACGACAGCCTCCGCTCGCGCGGCTCGCGCGCGGCACGGTGCTCGCGTGCATCGCAGCCACGGCTCGACCTTCCTCCGCGCAGCCGGTCGAGCCGCGCGCATACACGCTCGACGAGGCGGTCGCCGAGGCGCTTGCGACGCACCCGCGACTTGCCGAAGCGCGCGCGAACCGCGAGGACGCTGATGCGCGGGTCGGGGAATCCCGCGCCCTGCTCCTGCCCGATGTCGGGGTGAGCGGCGAGATCAACCGCTCGACCGGGAACACCCCGCCGGGCGCGTTCAGGAAGATGACGCCATCGCCCGCCGAGGTTCGGAAGAGTTGAGGAACGGAACGCACGTCGAGGTGCGCGCCGCTGCCCCGCCGGCGTCGTCGGCGAAATAGGGCCGATCGGTTGACGAGTTGAGTCGTCTTTTTCGAATGGAGGTCGCGATGAACGTTCGTACGCTTCGCAGTCTTTGGATGTCGAGTGCGGCCGTCGTACTCATGGGATGTGCCGGCGAATCGCGGCCTGCCGCCAGCCCGCCGCCGATGCCGCCTCCCTCGTCCGAGGCGCCCGCCGTGGCTGCGCCGCAGGCGCAGACCGTTCCGCCGGCACCGGCAACGGGGGGTACGCCTCAAGCGGCCAGCCCGGCGAAAGGCCCGCTCGACGCCGCCCGCATCGCGGCGGCGACGGGAGGAAAGCCGGAGACGACGGATAATGTCGTCAAGGTCTCGTTCCCGCGCGACGACGTGAAGGTGGAGATCGACGGGTGGAACAAGGTGCCGCCGTTCATGGGGCTGACCGCGTGGGCGGCGTTCGTCCCCGCGGAGAAGCCCGGGATCGAGGCGATGGTGATGGGGGATGTCGTCCTGTTCGAAGACGAGGTCAATCCGGTCATGAGCGCCGCGCTGGCCAATGGGCTCGAAGTGACGGCGCTCCACAACCACTTCTTTTTCGACAAGCCGAAGGTCTACTTCATGCACATCGGTGGCGAGGGCGCCGTCGACGAGCTGGGCAAGGGCGTGAAGGCGATCCTCGACGCCGAGAAGGCGGTACGTGCGAAGGCGCCGCAGCCCGGCGCGGCGTTCGGCACCCCGCCGCCGAAGGGGCCGAGTCACATCGATGCCGCCAAGCTCGACAACGTGTTCGGCGTGAAGGGCCAGACGAAGGACGGCATGTACAAGGCGGTCATGGGCCGGAAGACGCAGGCCGCGTGCGGCTGCACGATCGGCAAGGCGATGGGCGTGAACACGTGGTCCGCGTTCGCGGGCACGGATGACGACGCCGTCGTCGACGGCGACTTCGCCGTAGCGGAAGGGGAGCTCCAGCCCGTGCTCAAGGCGCTGCGTGGCGGTGGGGTCAACATCGTGGCGATCCACTCCCACATGACGGAGGAGTCCCCTCGGATTCTCTTTCTTCACTACTGGGGCCGTGGGAAGGCCGCCGATCTGGCGACGACCGTCAAGAAGGCGCTCGATCTGACGGCCTGGGATGGCCGCTCCACCTCGACATGAGGGACGAGGCCCTGCCGGCCGAGGTCTCGTCGTGCTCGATGGGGGAGCTGCTCGCGTATTTCGCGCGCCTCGGTACGTTCGGATTCGGAGGTCCAATCGCGCTCGCGGGCTACATGCAGCGGGACCTCGTCGAGCGGCGCGGCTGGATCGCGAAGCAGGACTATCTCGAAGGTCTCGCCCTGGCCCAGCTGTCGCCCGGGCCCCTGGCCGCCCAGCTCGCGATGTATCTCGGTTGGGTGCGTGGCGGTGCGGTCGGCGCGGCCGCGGTCGGGGTCGCGTTCATCGCTCCGTCGTTCGTCATGGTCCTGGGCCTCGCCTGGCTTTACGTCCACTTCGGTGGCTTGCCGTGGATCCAGGGCGCGTTCTACGGCATCGGCGCGGCAGTGATCGCCATCATCGTGCGCAGCAGCACGAAGCTGGCCAAGCTTGCGCTCGGGAAGGATTGGTTGCTCTGGACGCTCTTCGCGGTATCTGCGGGGATCACGGCCGCGACAGGGTCGGAGGTCGTCTGGGTCTTTCTCGGCTGCGGCGTCGTCGTGCTCCTCGCACGGCACGCGCGGTCGATGCGGGGTGCCAGCGCGCTCGCGATCGGTCCTGCATGGCTGCTGACCGGTGCGCACGGTCCTGCCAGTGGGGGTGACCTTGCGGACATCCTCTTGTTCTTCACCAAGGCGGGCGCGTTCGTCTTCGGCAGCGGGCTGGCGATCGTCCCGTTCCTGTACAAGGGCGTCGTCCACGAGCATCAATGGCTCGACGAACAGCAGTTCCGCGACGCGGTGGCGGTGGCGATGGTCACCCCCGGGCCGGTGGTCATCACGGCCGGGTTCATCGGATTCCTCGCCGGCGGCGCCGCTGGTTCGGTCCTCGCGGCCATCGGCACGTTCTTGCCTCCGTACCTCGTCGTCGTCCTCGCGGCGCGTCCCATGCGGAATCCGAAACCCTGGCTCAAGGCCTTCGTGAGCGGGGTGACGGCGTCGGCCACCGGCGCCATCGCCGGCGCCGTGTTCGTCCTCGGTCGACGAGCGATCGTCGATGGGACGACGGCGGCGATTGCGATCGTCGCGTTGGCTGGAATGGTGCGCTTGAAGAAGCTCCCCGAGCCGTTCTGGATCGCGCTTGCCGGTGTGGTCGGCGTCGTGGTCCGCGGTCTGCGGGGCCTCTGACGGGCGGTGATGATCCTGCTGCCGGACCGGGCGTCAGATTCCGGTCGGGCGCATGATGCGCAGCACGGGTGTACCCTTCGGCCCGGCCATGAGCGGGAAGAAGACCCGATGGGTCGCGGGGTCCACCGCGACCGAGTGGGAATTGCTGCCAGGCGAGTCGTGGCCGATCAGGGCGACGCCCGGCTGACCGATGTCGAAGACGGTCAGGTCGCCGCTCTCGGCCGCCACATAGAGCCAGCCGAGACCCGGATCGATGCTGAGGACATCGGGGCCGCTACCAGTCGGCGCGGTCGCGACGTTGTGGCCTCCACCGAGGTCGACGCGCGCCAGCACGTTGTTCGACTCGCATGCGATGAACGCACTCTGACCGTCGGGATGGAGGCGAAGGCCGTGGGCGCCGTTGCATCCGGGCAGGCCGATCGAGGCCATGACCTTGGCCGCCGTCGGGTCGACCGCGATGAGTTGGTCCGGTGGCGTGGCTTTGACCACGGTGATCCAGAACCAACCGCGAGCCGAATCGAAGACGACATTGCCCGTCTCGCTGCCGAGCGGCACCGCCGTTCGCGTCCCGCTTCCGGAGCTCGCGATGAGGGAGAGGGCGCCGTCGCTTTGGTCGGAAACGCAGACGACCTTGTGGGTCGGATCCCAGGCCACGCCGTCGGGGCCGTTGCCGGTGCTTACGCGACGAATCTCGGTGAGCGCCTTGTTGTCGATGAGGACCAACTGGCTCGGCGAGCTCGTGGCGAAGATGAGACCGACGTCGTCCGCGACCGCGATTCCGCGAGCGACCGGGATGCCCGTCAGCTGCTTGACCGCCGACCCGTCGCTCAGGTTCGCGACGACCATGGCTCCGTCGTTCATGTGCGCGATGACGAGGTGGCCTTGAGCCGAGTCGATCTCCTGGTAGTCGAAGCGCGTCCCGGCGCCGGGTAGGGGGACATCCGCCATGAGAACGAGGGGCAGACGGGGTCCGGTCGACGCGGCGCGATCGGCGGCCGCGGCCGCGTCGGAGCCGCCGCGGGCCTGGTTGCCGCTACCGCACGCCGTCACGGAGAACAGAGCACCAAGGGCCAGAAGGGCGGCACCCGTCGGAGTGTTCACCGGAGACCTCGTTGTATAGGGAGGACAGGGACCGGAGTGTACGTCGGTCCGTGATGGAGCGGCAGTGGCGCGACGCCAGACGCCAAACGGGCTCCACAATTTAGTTCTCGTACACCTCGTTGACGCTGAAGTTGTCAAATAGGTGACTGAGTCACCTTTGGTCCACACGCCGACGTGGCCTCCGTCGGCGAACGTCCCATCCGTCCACTCGATCACTTTCACTCCGTCCCAATCGACTTCGAAGTGATCGGTCATCGCGACGAGTCGAAGATCGTGCCCGGGGCTTCGTCGATTCCTCGGGCTCGAAGCTCTCGACATGAAGACTCTTGCGATCGTCGTGCTCGCCGTGATCGCAACGTGGGGTGTCGCGGCGCTCACACGCCGGACGTCGGCCGGGCGCAGCGGCCCTCAGACGGGCAGGTCGAAGTTGCTCCGAACATCGCCCGCGCGATGAGCGCGGATGCTGACAGTTCGCTTGGACGCACCCCACGCGCGCGTGCGAAGAGGAACCCGCCATCGCGCGTCGCGACGGGGGACGCGTTGCTGAAGTAGTACCCCTCCGCCATCACGCCGAAGGGTGGCGGCAGGGTCATGGAGAGCGCCAGGGCGACCCAGTGCTGTGGACGCGGGTAGCCCTCGAGACGCCAGACGTTTTCGTCCAGGTTCAGATCGGCATGCAGCGGACCGAAATCCTTCGTTACTGCGGCCGAGGTACGACGAGCGGAATCGGCTACTCGGAGGCGCCGGTCGAGATCCAAGCCGCGATGCGCTTCAGGTCGTCGGGACAAAAAGCGAAACTGGAGTTACGCGGCATCGGTCCACTGCCCGGCGTCGGCGGCGCCTTGCGGAGCGCCTTGTAAAGGGTGGTCAGCTCGGGCGATGCGCTCCCGCCGTCCGGCACGATCGTGCTCGTCATCGAAGCCCAGCACCCCACCCGGTCGGGAACGCAGACATATCCACCGCTCGTCTGCGCGCCGGTCCCCCCGGGCACGTGACATATTGACTGGGCGCCGCAGCTCGCGCGCCCGGTCGGGCCGAAGAAGTCGCGATACAGATCCGAGAAGGTGCTCCCGTCTCCCCGGTCGCCGGCGGCCGCACATTCGTCGGCGCTGGTGTCGGCCCCGCCATCTCCCGGAGATCCGGATGTGTCTGCAGCGGCACACGCCGTCACGATAGAGAAGGTCGCCGCCAGCAGCGGGCGGGCTCTGTCAACGGCCGCGCTCGCCTCACGCCTCACGGATGGCACGCGCCACGCGTCGTCCCGCCGTCGATGCTCAGGTCGTCGCAGTGCCCGCCGTCGATCCCTTGGCCGGAAAGATCGCTCAGCGATTCGCGCAGGTGGTAGTCGAGGCAGTTCAACGAGCCGATGTTGTTGGGGTCGTAGTCGCTGGCGTCCGCCTGGTACGGGTAGCCGTTGCACGCGGCCAGACAGTCCGCCTGGCTGCCGTAAGGCGGGTCGGCACCGTTCCCGACGGTGCAGTGTGCCATGACGAGCGTGCAGTAGTCGTCGCATCGGCTGCCGCAGACTCCTCCGCCCCCGGCGCCCGCGTGCGGACAGTGCATGACCGCATCCCCGGCGGCGAGCGTGGCGTGGTACTGTCGGCAGCCGACCGTGTTGCCCATGTCTGCGTATGTTCCCATGGGCAGCGACGCGCACGTGTTCTGGCAGTCCGTCGTGTCGTAATACTGGGGCGTTCCGCCGACGCCTCCATCGGCCGCCCCGCAGTTCTGGAGGATGGTCTGGCAGTACGTGGTGCACGAGACAGCCACGGCCGCATCCGATCCGGGGCCAGCAGCGGCATCCGAACCAGCTCCGCCTCCGCTGGTGGAGCTGGAACACCCGACCAGGACCCAAGCCGTCATGCCCAGCCGCACCCCAGTCCGCAGGAGAAACGAAACCTTCATGTGCGGTACTCTACGCCAGAGCGGGCGCTGGTTTTCGCGAGCATTTGCTTCCTGTCCGGACAGACGCGTTGCTTGCCAAGCGCCAACGCGGGGGGGATCTCGATGGCGCCGCCCGCGAAGAAAAGCTACCTCCCCCTCAGCACGACCAGGCTCCGCACCTTCTCGCCGAGGTCCGGCGTGCACTATGCGACGTCTCAAAGTGGAATCACGGCTTGCCTTGCATGTTGCAGTAGCAGCCACCGCGCGTGCTTGAGGAGCGGGCGACCGGCGATGTCTCATCGCGCAGGGCGGCCGCGATCCAGTCAACGGGGGGTGAGCCTTCGAAGCGGCCCTCCACCGTGTAGATCCGGCACTGCAGCCCGAAGTCGTCGCGCGCAGGTGCCGTGGGGTCGACGTCGTTACCGTCGACGCGCACCGTCGGCGATCCGAGGAAGCGAAGGCGCAACGCCTCGTCTTGGCTGCGAACGCGGACAATGCTCACGTTCGCGGGCACGCCCGTCCCCTTCGAGGCCGCTCGGGCGCGATCGATAGCCTCGTTGACGTTCGGGCACCCTTCGAAGAAGAGTATCTCGATGCATCGTTCGTTCATCGACGTCCCGGTCGAGTGATCTGGGTCGGACTGACAGCCCTACGCCGCGCTCGGGTACCGGACGGTGAAGCACCGTGTGTGGACGAACCTCTTCTGGTCGTCGAACAGGCCGCTGGACGCGATCAGAACGTTCACGACCGAGCCGTCCTTCCACAGAAGCGAGCCTTGTAGTTGTAGAGAGACTTGCCCGCGAGGAGACACATCGAGGATGTCGCTATCACGGCCGCGTCGGCGTGAAACTCGGTGTTGCTGTGGCCCACGTACTCGGCCTCGGTGTACCCGAACGGCTCGTAATCGGCCTTTTTTGGCCCCAGATGATCGTTCCATTACCGTCGACCCAGTGAAGCCCCACGACGGCGTTGTCGAGATAGTCGAGCATGAACTCCGTAGTGCGCACGTCCGTCTTGGCGCCTTGCATCTTGGTGGCTTGCATCTTGACCTCCGCTCCTCGCGCGAAAGGCGCCTGCCAGCTGTTCGCTTCGCGCCCTCTCCCCGATTGTAGAGCCTCCGTTGTTTCTGTCCCGTATCTCTTCAATTGCGCTCGGACGCATCGGGCGCGTCGATTCGTCGTCGCCCGCAATGGCGCACGCCTGACCGGCCAAGGATCCGGACGATGTGGTCCGGTCTGGCAGCGAACTCTTCACCTCCCGCGACGCACTCGTTTGGACTTGCTTCGACTCGCGAGGGACGCCCGCCCGAGGGAGCGCGTCTCGCGCGGCTCGTGGAAGTCCTCCGTGGAACGCCGGGACTCGATGCAGTCGTCGGCGAGGTCGGAGGAGCGACCTGGCAGAACTACAAGCATGGGGTGATGGGCCTTGAGTTCGCCGCCGGTCTCAGGGGTCGCGGATGCGGCAGCCGCTATATCAGCCCGACGAACGATCCATCACCCGACCTCTCGTTGACGCTCGTCGATCGGCCGGTGACCGTGGAGCTCAAGGCCCTGCACGAGCCTGACGACGAAGAGGTATGGCACGCGCTCGAGCGTCGCCTCTCCGTCGCCCTCGGAAGGGTGGGCCTGAGCGCCGGTATCTTCGACGTCGATCTGGAATGGTCGGCCATCGACAATCCAGATGCGGTGTTCGAGGGGCTCCTTCGGATCGCCGCGAAACAATCATCGGACTACGTGCCGCTTCCGGATGGGACGGGCAAGGCGAGGCTATCGTCAGACAACGTGGCTCGTCGGGCGCACCCGGGACGCGCTCGGGAAGACATCGACCGAATCCTGTCGAAGCTCCGGGGGTTGGGGCAATCAGGTCGCCACGGGGGGGCAGCCGACGCTGCTAGTCGTGCACACGCGCGATCTCTATCGTCCCGTCGCGACTCTCGGCCGATACGAGGCATCCGGCGCGGTGGCCAACGAGGCCGCGAAGCGGTTGCTGCTGATTCCGGAAGTCAGCGCCATCCTTCTGTACGAGGACTCCTTCGAGCCGCCAACCGTTCCGATTCGCCTGCAGCATCCACTCTTCGAGGCGACGTCAGGCACGTCGTCGGCCGGCATGCGACGGATTGCACTCTTCGTGTTGAACCCGAAGGCGGCGGTGCCTCTGCGCCCGGATGAGCGGTTCGCGCTGCTGGCGGATCCTTCGGGCTGGTGAGGCGAGCCGCACAGAAAAGCGCTCGAAGAGTCGGTGCGATCCATCTACACGACGACGGAGATGTTTCACGAGCGCTGGGGCATGGAGGGAGGGTTTCTGCGCGATCTTGATGAGGAGAAGGCAGACCTACTCGAGCCGACGTACCGCGGTGCTCTCGGGGAGCTCGATCGTTGGGCCGAAGACCTTCGCGACTACAGGATCGAGCTGGTCGTGAAGGTCGCCACGCAACTCGCAGGGGCGGCTGCGACGTCGCCTCAGGCTACGCCGGGGAAGTAACCGCCGTCAGCGGTTGGCTTCGCCGCAGCCTTGGAAGCAGGCTCTGGCCGACAGCACCTCCTGCAGCTACCATCGATTCATGGAGCGCGGGGCAGTCATTCGCGGGCGCCTTCGCGGCCGAGTCATCGAGCTCGACGAGCCGGTGGACGACGTCGACGAGGGGGAGGTCGAGGTGCAGATCCGCTCTGTCCAAGGCGCCACGCCTCGACCACCCGATGTTCTCGACGTGATAGCAGCGCTACCCGAAGGGCATCGGACCAAGGCGGACATCGATCAGCAGCTGGCCGATGACCGGTCTGGCTGGTCCGGCCGCGGCTGACGTCTACCTCGACGCCTGCTGTTTCATCTACTTGGTCGAAGGCCAGCCCGCGTGGCGGTCGGCGGTCGAGGCGCGGCTCCGAGGCCTTGGGTCGAGCTCGAGGATCGTCACCTCGCAGCAACGGCGAACCAGGGTGGCGCGCGGGCGCACATCGGCAAGATTGCCTATGCGGGCAGCGCCCCGACTGCGGTCAGCGAAAGAGGCGCGCGAAGCGCTCGACCGCGGCATCGTCCACGACGACGGCGGCAGGATGATAGCCGGTCGTCCCGAGGACGATGTCGACGACCCCGGTCGCGTCACGAACGTGCGCGACGATCGGCAGGGGCTTGTCCGGCTCGGCATTCTCGCGCTCGATCTCGACCCAAACGGCGCTCGCGACGGCGCTGTCTGCAATCCAGCGTCGCATCTCGCGCTCGTAGCGGGCGCGGTTGTCGGGCTCGAGATAGTCGCGCACGATCGTCTGGAACGCGAGCACGACGGCTCGGTCTTGCCGCGCTGCGCACAGCGCTCGCAGTACGTTCGGGGCGTCGGTCACATCACCGCGCTCGAGTTGCGCCGGCGCCGCGCGGAACGCGGCGATCGCGGCTTCGAGCCGAGCGCTCCGATCGTGTTCGCCGGCCCAGACGCAAGCGCGTAGCCAGTTCGCGTCGCGATCGGTGCATACGTCGAGCGGGTGCGCATCGATGCCGATCCGTGCCCTCACGGCCGGAGCGCGCACGCTGGGCATGCGCGCTCCCGACTGGTTCGTCCAGCGCGAGGGCAGCCGATCCGCCGTCAGGTTCAGACCTGCCGACGCTCCGACTTCGACCAGCGCGAGCGGCCGCGCGCCGTCGTCGCACCCGATCAACTGCGCCGGCCACAGCCACGCGACCGCGCGCGATGTCTCGTTGGTCTGGACGAAGTTCGAGCGCAGGCAGACAAAGACCGCGTCGTCGGCCAGTGCTTCGAGCAGCGCGCTGCGCGTGATGCTGTGCGGATCGGGTTCGGGCGCGGCGAGCGCCGACCACAGAGGATGGGTTGTGCCCGTGGTCAGGGCCTGCACGCGCAGCGCCGCGATCAGTAGCAGCGGTCTCTCGTAGAAGATGTGAAACGTGCGCTGCGCCCACGCGTCGTCGAAGTGCTTTGCGAGCTCGGCGGCTTCGCGCGTGCCGTCCCCGAGCAGCGCGACGATCTCCTGCAACAGCCGGTGATACGCCGGCGCCCGGCTCGGAACCACTTGCCGCCAGCGTGCGATGTCGTCCACCAGGTCTCGTGGCGTCGACGGTGAGTCGGTCATGCCGGACACTGTGGCACGCCGAGCTCGAAGCTCAATCATTGAAGGATTTGCGCGCTTGCTCCCACTTCCAGTAGGGGCATGGCAGGCGAGCGTGTGGGCACGTCGGTCGGCGTGGATCTGGCCGGCGGTCAGGGCGGACTCCGTCCAGTCGCGTACGAGTCCCGTCCACCCCGCCATTCGGCGTCGGGATCTCGCCCGGCGGGCTGGTCGGTATCTACAACAGACTCCAGGTCCGTTCCGCGCCGGCCACCGACGAGATCGTGACGGGCCTTCGGAGCGCGAGCGTGGTGGGCATGGACGAAACGGGCTGGCGGCAGGATGGAGTGTCGGGCTACTGCTGGCTCGCGCGCACCGACACGCTTTCTCTCTACCGCGTGGAACTGTCGCGCGGCCGGTGGGTGGCCGAGAGCATCCTCGGTGCGCAGTTCGCGGGCACGGTCGTTGTGTGAACCCGCCACCACACGGGGGCCGTCGACGCGATGCGGATCGGAGCTCTTTGCCGGCGCGTGCGCCCCGCCGTCGCGGCGCCGGCCACGTCAGCGGCCGTGGTGCTTCGATTGCAGTGGTCCCGCGCGGAGATCATCCGAATGAAATGGCAATTGCGTAGTTCCTTTCGCGCGATCGGCGCGGGTGCCGCCCTCGTGTCGGCGCTTTTCGCGCCGGCGGCTTGCAGTAGCACCGGCGAGGCCGGTCACTCCTGCACGCCGCCCGGGTTCCCTTCCGGCGGGGAGACCTGCGACAACGGCCTCGTCTGCAACGGAGGCGAGTCGACGCCGACGTGCGAGGAGCCGAACACGCACCCCGTCGGCGACCCTTGCGGGGCCGACGACAACTGCAAGACGGGGCTCTGGTGCGACCATGAGGTCTGCTCCGAAGCCCTTGGCCCCGGGGACCCATGCCCAAGTGGGCTCGGCTGCGGTCCGGGCCTTCAGTGCATCAAGGTGGTGGCGCCGATCTGCGCAGCGGTCGACGCCGGCGCCGCCGATGCGAGCGCCGAGTAAGTATCACAATTGCGCGGCCGAATCACCTCGCGCTCGTCGGCGTGCGGGCCAGATGCGTCGGTTGACGAACGTTGCTCCGGGAGGCATCCGCAATACAGCTGCAGGGCTCAGCACCCGAAGCGCGATCGCACCGGCTTAGCGGTGAGCTCGAAGATGTGGTCCGCCGAGAACGCCGACAATCTCGCCATGCCGGCAATGATGGGCGCGAGCGCCCCGATCCGTCGCTACGACTCTCGAGGCGGCCGTTTGCGAGCGCCGTCACCCCCCCGGCGGGCTTCCGTTCGGTTTCGGACGCCGGCACTGCGGCGCGCTTCTTCCTCTTTTCGTTTTCCGGCGCCAGCGCGATCTTGGGCTTGTTCGGGTGGCGCCGGTAGAGGAGCAAGGTGCGCCCGAGCTGCTCCACGAGCTCCGACTCGCTCGAGTTCGCGATCGAGGCCGCGAGCTCGTGGCGATCGCCCTCGGCGTTCTCCCCGAGCCTCACCTTGATCAGCTCGTGGATGTCGAGCGCGCTCTTGACGGCCGCGACGAGGGCGGGCGTTGCGCCCTCCTTGCCGACTTGAACCACGGGCTGGAGATGATGCCCCAGCGCTCGCAAGTGTCGGCGCGACGCTCCGGAGAGAGCTCTCATGCGGGCTGTCCTATCACACCCGCGGCGGCGTTTCGGGTGGCTGTCGAAGGGACAGTAGAGCCACGCCAATTTCTCGCTGGCGTCGCGGCCGCGCAGGACCAAAATGGCGCTCATGAGCACTCGACTCCAGAAGATCACGCCTTTCCTCTGGTACACGAAGGAAGCCGAAGAAGCGGCTCGCTACTACGCCTCGATCTTCCCGGATTCCCGCGTCGATCGCGTGGTCGCGATGCCTACCGACTCGCCGAGCGGGCCCGCGGGTTCGGTCAAGGTCGTCGACTTCACGCTCTTCGGCCAGAGGTTCACCGCCATGAGCGCCGGCCCGCACGACCCCTTCAACCACGCCATCTCGTTCGTCGTGAACTGCGAGACGCAGGACGAGATCGATCGCTACTGGACCGCGCTCCTCGAGGGCGGCAGGGCCGAGCAGTGCGGCTGGCTCCGCGATCGGTTCGGCGTGGCCTGGCAGATCACGCCCACCGTGCTCGTCGACATGATGAGCTCTCCCGACACCGAGCGGGGGAAGCGCGCCGCCCAGGCGATGATGAAGATGGTGAAGCTCGACATCGCGGCTCTGAAAGCGGCGTTCGAAGGGACGTAGTCTCGCCGGTCGCAGGCATCAGGAAGTGTAACGAGAGACCCTCGGCAGCCACTTCATCCCGATGGAGTGTCCGTCCTCAGCCGACGAGGGTAAAGTTCACGCTGCCGTGCCGAGCGAAGACGAACGCGCCCTATGCGAGAAATTCGCGGGGCGCATCCACGCCTACGGCCTTCGGCACCTGCGCGATCGGCCCGCCGCGCAGGACCTCGTCCAGCACGTGCTGCTATCGGTCCTGCAAGCCCTGCGTGCGGGGCGCGTCGAAGACCCCGCGCGGCTCGACGCGTACGTGCTCGGGACCTGCCGCAACGCGGTCATGGATAAGCGGCGAGGAGACGCGCGCCAGAGGCGGGTTGCGCAGGAATCCGCCGCGGGCTTGCCGGAGGGCTACGAGCCCTCGCCGCTCCAGGTCGACCGCGTACGACTCGAGGACTGCTTGCGCCGGCTCGAGGCCCGCGAAAGGGCAGTCGTCCTGGCCACGTTCCTCGAAGATCGCGATGCCGACGAGATCGGGCGCACCTTGAGCCTGAGCGCCGGCAACGTGCGGGTCATTCGCCACCGCGCGCTCGCGCACCTGCAAGGCTGCGTCGAGGGGGAAGCCTCGTGACCGCGAGCGCTCATCCGGTGGGCCTCGAGACCCTCGTTGCGTGGTGGACGGGCGAGCTCGCGAGCGACGAGGCCCCGCGCGTCGAGGAGCACCTCTTCGCTTGCGATGCGTGTGCTGGAATGTCCGAGCGCTTCGCGAGGCTTGCGGCTGGCGTGCACGAGCACCTGCCCCCCATCATCTCCTCGGCGCATCGCGATCGGCTCCTCGCGGGAGGAACGCGCATCCGGGTGACCCCCGTCGACTCCGGCGTCGACGCCACCGCGGTCTTCTCGGCCGAGATCGACCTTCTGGTTCACGCCCTCCTGGTTCACGCCCTCGCCGCGGACCTGTCGCGCGTCGAGCGCGTCGACGTCGAGATCGTGATGCAGGGGTGGAGCGAGCCGATTCTTTGCGAAGGAGTCCCCTTCGACGCGAAGTCAGGCGAGGTGCTGGTCTGCTGCCAGCGCCATTTCCAGCACATGTCCCCCGCGGACCCGCTCTTCCGCGTTCATGTCGTGGAGTCCGGTGAACGCCGACGCGTGGGCGACTATTTCGTCCGTCACATCTGGCCGTGACGATTCTCGTGTAACGCTTCGCGGGCAAGGGCCACCTAGTGTGCATAGGAGCACCGCATGCCCATCACGAGCCCCGAGGCCGGTACACGCATCGACGAGATTGCCGCATCGATCTACCGCATCAGCACACCCGTCCCGCCCAACGCTGCGCTTCCGGCGGGCTTCACCTTCAATCAGTTCCTGATCGTCGACGACGAACCGCTGCTCTTCCACACGGGGATGCGCAGAATCTTTCCCCTCGTGCGGGACGCTGTCGCGTCGGTGATGCCGGTCGAGAAGCTGCGATGGATCTCGTTCTCGCACCTGGAGGCCGACGAGAGCGGTTCCCTGGTCGAGTGGCTGGCCGCTGCTCCGGGCGCGGCGCCGCTTTGCGGGCGGCTGGGCGCGATGCTCTCGGTGGAAGACGCGGCGGGACGTGCGCCGCGCGTCCTCGCCGATGGAGAGACGATGGCGCTTGGCACCAAGCGCGTGCGCTGGTTCGACACCCCGCACGTGCCTCACGGCTGGGACGCGGGGTATCTCTCCGAGACGTCCACGCGCACGCTCTTGTGCGGCGACCTCTTCACCCAGGCGGGCGCCGCCCCGACGCCCGTGACCGAGAGCGACATCGTCGGTCCGAGCGAGGCGATGCGCGGGGCCATGGACTACTACTCGAACCCCCGGGCCGCCGCCGTGCAGATCGAGCGCCTCGCCGCAAGCGAGCCGGCGCTGCTCGCCTGCATGCACGGGTCGTCGTACCGGGGCGATGGCGCGGCCGCCCTTCGCTCGCTCGCGAAGATCCTGTCGGCTCCGGAAGGGATCGGACGATGAACCCCGCCGCGATGCGTCTCTTCACCTTCGCTCCGGCATGGGGACTCCCCACCGCGGGCCCCTTCGGTCTCCAGGTTAGGCGGGGCGCGGGGGCCGGTCCGCCGGGGCGGGCGGCGCCGGCTCCGCGGACGTCGTCACGGGCGTGACGACGAGCGCCGCCGTGACGGAGCCGTGAATCTTCTTCTTCTGGTTCTTGCCCATCGTGTGGCGTGCCTCGCGCGTCGCCGCGCGCCTCGCAACGGCGACCGCGGCCGCCTCGGCGGTCATAGGGCTCCGCGGCTTCGGGGGCGTGAGCCCGAAGTCGGCGAGCGCGTCCGCGGCGTCACCGAATGCACCTCGGACGACCGTCTCGAACACGCGGATGACCGCGAGCTGAGAAGGCGCCGCCGCGCGTTCGGCCTGGATACGCGCCGCCAGGGTGGCTCGCTGCGTCGCGGTCGCGTCCTTGTTGTCGACGAACCGTTGCATGACCTCCGTCAGCTCGGTGACCGTGAAAGTTGCGCCGCCCACCCGCAGCAGCTCGTTGGGAGTGAAGTGCTTGTTCGCGCCGCTGATGAGCTGCCTCACGAGCGTTGCCAGGTCGTTCTTTGCCATTCCGGTGTCCATGATGCCTCTCCTCGTTCGCCTTCCCGAGAGCCGGGCCGGGCGGCATGCCCGGCGCCTTGATGCCCCTTGAAATGAAAGTCCGCGCGGCCCTCCCGGATCTTGGAGAAATCGTCCGGTGGGGCTGTCGATTGTTCGGGCCGCGGCCGACGCGCGTCCCTGACGCCGAGGAGGCGAGCCCTGGGGGGACCGCGGTCGCCCGTGAGGGGAGCGGATCGACGCGTCGGCGACAGGCGGCGGGGCCTGAGCCCAAGGGACCGGTGCGGGAGCGAGATGCGCGGGCGCGCGACAGACAAGGATCGACCCGTCGGCCGCCCGCGCCGGGTCCCGAGGGCCAGGGATCGCGTCATCCACGAGACGCCTGGAGCCCCGCCCGCCGGGAGGGCGCGGCTCTGCAAGGCGCGGGCGGACCCGCGTGGGACGTGCGCGCCCGCGTGCGAGCCGAGCCGGTTCGTAGAAGACGTGGACCAGGACGCCCGTCGATCGAGCGGCGCTCGTCGGCTTCGGCTTGCGGCACCAGCTCGAGGCGATCGAGCATGCCCTGGCCGGGCACAAGACGGCGGCGTGCCTGTCGGTCCTCGACGTCACGCTCTCGCACCCTCGAAGAGTTCACGTAGTACCACCCGCCGTGTCGCCGTGCTTGGCGTCGTCTCCGGGACCAGACTCCGAGCCGTTCCCGCAAGCCGAGGCGGCCCTCGTCACCCTCGCAAGCCAGTTCGTGATTACCGAACGCAGAGCGAGGAGTCGCCGGGGCCCAAGACCTCCGTGACGACCGCGCCCTCGACGGCGATCTTCCAGTGGCGGCTATACCGAGTTGAAGTAGCGCGGCGCGGAGACCTTCGGCACCGCGCGACCGGCCGGGGGCGCGAACCGCGCTGGGAATCAGGAGGAGCCGACTGGGAGGATGCTCACGGAAGGGCGAGCCGGCGAAACCGCTCTGCGAGCTCGTCGCGATATCGGACGACTTCTTGCTCTGTCAGCGGAACGAGCATGCGCGGCAGCGGTGAGGTCGGGAAGTCGCGAAGCAGCCACGCGAGCACACCCGGGTCGACGCCCGCGTCCTTGCGCAGGGCAAGCGGCAAATCGGCCTCCGGCGAGTGGCCGGCGCGATCGAGGAACAGGACGTCGACGAGATCGCGCGGCTCCGCGCGCGACAACAGGCACGTCAGCTTGGCCGCGCGGAGGTCGGCGAACGACTCCACGACGACGCCTTCGACGGGGGGCGGCGGCGGTTCGATGTCGGCGACCGCTTCGTGGACGAGATCCAACTCGAGCGCGTGCCCCGGGAGGGAGACGGCCGCGCGCACGAAGGTCCCGGCGTCCTGAACGACACGGATCTGGGCCCCGCATTCGCGTGCGACGTCGGGTAGGTCGCGAACGATCGATCGGACCGCCTCTGACTGATGGCAGAAGAGATCCACGTCGGCCGAGAGGCGGTGGCGGAGGTATAGTCCGCCGAGGGCGGCGCCTCCTGCGAGATGCGACGTCGCGCGCCGCTGCAGGGCACGTACGAGCTCGAGGACGGGCTCAGGGGTGATGCGGCGGTCGAACGCGTTAGGCACGGCGCGCGGCTGCGGGGGGCCACACGGGCGCCTTCAGGCCAAGGAGGAACGCCCAGCGGTCGCGGGTGCGGCCCAAATAGCGGAGCAGCCGGTCCCATTGGGCACGGACCTCGTCGGGCGTCACGTAAAGCCAGACGTCGCGCGTGTTCGCCTCTCGCAACAGCGCACCGGTCCAGTACGCGCGCTCTTCGTCATCGGCCGAACCCAAATGACGGCGCAGGTCGGCCACAGTCGCGTCCGTCCACCACAGGAAGTACGGCCGGCAGGACGGGTCCGTCAGATCAGCACTGGTGGGCGGAAGGACCAGCGGCATCAGCACTGAGAGTAGCACGTCATCCGACGGTGGCGGGCAGGGGAGCTGCCCGTGCACGCACGCTCGGACCGCCCGCGCGAGATCACTCGCCGAGCAGCCATCGCTCGCGGCCGTCGACGACAGCGAGAGCTCTCTCGAGCTCCCCTACGGGCCACGATTCCTCGACGATCTCGAACCGCCCGTGGTCGAACGGCTCGCCCGAGGGCGCCGCGACGCGCTCCAGCCGCTCGCGATGTCCCCGGCGCAAGAGCTCGAGCGCCCGGTGGTGGCAAAGGGGGTTATTGCCACGCCGCCCAAAGAGCGAATGGGCCGTCCACGAGCAGCCTGCGAGACAATCGTCGGCGTAGTAGCACCCCGCGCAGTAGCCCCAGAGCTCGGGCCTGCGATCGCCGCGGGTGAAGCGGAGGGGCTCAGCGCGCTCCCAGATGTCGCGCAGCCGGTTCTGCCTTACGTTTCCGCCCACGTACGCGCCACTCGGGAGCGACGGGCAGGCCTTGATCCCTCCGTCGGATTCGATGCCCAGCGCGAATCGGCCCGCGCCGCACGAACCCCGATGGCCCCCTGGCAGCGCGCCGCGTAGGAGCGCCTCGTACGGACCGAAGTAGCCGAGATTGTTCCCCGGCCAGATGCGCACGTCCGCCGCCTCGGCCTGCTTCTTCAGGCGCGCGATGGCAGGCATGACCTCGAGCAAGTGGTAAGGCTCGAGGATCGTCTGAGGGTCGTCTCCGGCCCGGCCAGCCGGCACCGTGAGCTGCACTTGCCAGGAGTGCCCACCGGCACCCGCGATCGCCTCGAAGATGCCCTCCACCTCGCGGCGGTTGCGGCGCCCGATCTGCGTGTTGGCCGAGACCTGAACGCCAGCATCCGCCAGCGTCCGCATGCTCGCCATCGCGGCCGCGTGACTTCCGCGCCATCCGCGAAGCGCGTCGTGCGTCGGTGCCATCCCGTCGATGGACACCGACACGCTCATCAGGCCCGCCTCCTTGGCCGCGCGGGCGCGCTCGGGCGTGAAGCCCCGGCCCCCGGTCACCATCGTGCACTCCATTCCGCGGTCTGACGGCGGTCATCTCCACCGTCCGGGCACCACCATGGCGGCCCACCGGGCGGGGGCTCGAACGCCCTCGGCCGTCAACGCCTTCTCCGCGTCCGCGACGAGCCGTGCTCCAGGCTCCCCCCCGGTCAGCGCACCGAGCCGGTGTCGGACGGCCGCGGCGTAGGTCACGATCGACGCGCTCTCCGCGCTCTCGAGCGCCGCGCACAAGCGCTCGAGGGCCACCGCGCGTTCACCGGCGGCGTTCGCCAGGCCCGCGCGCAGGGCGTGCGCCATCCACGGCGAATCGGCCGCCTTCCCCAGCTTCTCGAGCACCTGAGCGGAGCGCGCGGCCTGGTCGAGGCGCGCGGCGCGGCTCTCGGCGCCGCCCTCGATGGCCGCGGCCAGCGCGCAGCACCCGGTCGTGAAGGCCGAGATCGCCCGGACCTGGGCGGCGTAGAGCAAGAAGCTCTTCTTCAGGGCGCTCCTGTCGCGCTCGATTCGCTGCAGCGCGACCTCGGCGTTCCCCGCGTAGAGCTCCGTCTGCGCCTCCCACAGCATCGCGTACCAGTGCTGGAGGTGGAATCCCTTCGTCGCGTGTTGCGCCCACTGCGCCATGGCGTCACGCAGATGGCGCCGCGCGGCGTCCGGGTCGTCTGCCATGAGGCTCTGATCGACCATCACGGTGCATCGAAGGCTGACGGCGGTGTAGACGTCGCCGCGGTCCTCCACCTCGCGGAGCAATCGCCGGGCGCGGCGCCCCTGCTCGCGCAGTCGGCCGATATAGAAGCACGCATAGCAGGCGTAGAGATCGCCGTTGGTGTCGCCTACCACGCGGTGCTTCCGCGTTCGCCGGTCCGCGTCGAAGAGCTCGATGGCCTCGGCATAGGCGCCCCGGTAGTACTTCGAAAGGCCGAGCACCCGCGCCAGGTGCCCTGGGAGGCTCGTCTGGGCCTCGCCTTCGACGCCCGTGTTCGTCGCCAGACGCTTGACCACGCCGAGAAGCTCGCGCTCGCGCGCGCTCTCGGGTCGACCCTGGACGGCGCTTTGCACGATGTGGGTCCCCATCGCGATCGCGACCTGGGCGCGATCGCCCACCGCGAGCGCCAGGATCATCTGTCGCGCGGTCAGGCACGCGCCCAGGATCACGTCGATGTGCCCGAGCGCGATGCAGACCGCCGCGAGAGCGTCCACCTTGACCCGGTCTTCGCGCGAGACCTCCTCGGGCCCGCGCTCCCGGAAGCGATGGCCGATGCAGCGGAGCCAGATCCGGTAGACGAGGAGCCAGAACACGGCGCTGAGCGCGGATCGCGGCGCCGCGATGCCCATCGTGGTGAGGACGCCTCGGAGCGCGACTTCACCGCGATCGACGCGCCCGCACGCGATCAGCTGCTCGGCCCCGGCCCGCTCGAGCTCGATTCGCTCGATCCCGGACGCGGTCCCCGCCGCCGTGAGGTACATGTCCCCCGCCTCGCTCGCCCGGCCCCCGTCCTCGAGCGCCTTGGCCACCTTGATCCGGAGGCGATGCTTCTCGCTCGCGGCCTCCGCCGTCGTCGCGCCCGCGGCGCGGTCGATCGCGTCGCGCGTCTCGAGGACGAGGCGGTAGAGACGCGCCGATTGATCGAACGCGAGCTTCTCCGCCGCCTGCTCGGCCGCGAGCTCCGCGTAGTGCGCAGCCAGGGGCAGCTCGCCTCCGCCCAGCGCGTGCAGGGCGAGGCTCTCCGGGTCGGCACCGGGCATTCCCTCGAGAACGCGGACAAGGGCGAGGTGACGTTCGCGTAGCACGCTCGGCGCGAGCTGGCTCACGATCGTCTCGCGGATCCGATCGTACCTCGGCTCGACGACGTCCTGGCCGTCGCGGAAGGCAGCTCGCACGAGCCGCTGGGCCGTGAGGATGGCGACCGGCTCCTCGGCGTCCCCCGGGATGTTCGCGGCGGCGGCGACGGTGAGCGTCGGTAGCGGGCGGCCGGCGACCGCGATGATCTCGGCGAGCCGACGGGCGTCGTCCGGTAGCTGCTCGAGGCGTGCGAAGATGATCTGATCCAGCGTCAGGACATCGAGCGTCGCCCCGTCGGCGGCGGCGTCGCCCCTGTTGCTGCGCACGAGCTCCTCGATGAGCAGCGGGCTGCCCCGCGACTCGCGAGCCACGGCGGCGGCCGTTCGCCTCGCGATTTCGTCCGTCCGTCCGATGAGCGACAGCGCCAGTCTGCGCGCGTCGGCACCATCGAGCGGGCCCACCCGCAGCTCGCAAACCTCCGCCGACTCCGTCGGCGCGTCGAGCCAGCGGGCGGTCATCTCGCGCAGGAAGGGGCTCGTCTCGGCGTCTTCCTCGCGGTACGTCAAGACGAGCAGAAGGGGCGGCGCGCCGGGCTGCCGCGTCACCTCCTGCAAGAGGGCCACGCTCTCGGTGTCGCCCCACTGCACGTCGTCGATCAAGACGACGAGCGGCCGGCGTCGCGCGATGGACGCGAGGAGGTCACGCAGCGCACGGAACGCGCGACGGCGAACACGTTGACCGTCGTCGATGGCGGCGACCGGAAGCGCGGCCACGCTCGGTATGCGCTTGAGCACCGGAAAGAGATGCGCGAGCGCCCACATGTGCCTGGGCAGCGCGAGCCCCTCCTCCTCTTCCTGCCGCACGAGGTGATGGCTCAGGGCATCGATCACTGCGTCGACCGCCTTGTAGGGGAGCGACTCGCGCTCGTAGACCCGGCCGAACAGGACGTTGATCTCGCCGCTCCGGAGCTCCTCGTCGATGAACTGTTGCACGAGAGACGACTTGCCCATCCCCGCGAGTCCGCCGACGCGCATCGTGACCGCGTGCCCGGCCCGCGTGGTCGCCAGCGCTTCGCGCAATGCGCGCTGCTGGGTCTCGCGCCCGACGACCCCGAGCGCAAGCGCACCGTCGCCGGGTGGAGAGCTCGACACCGCCAGCGTGCCGCGTGTCGCGCCCAGGACACGGAGGATTTCCCCGCCGGTGGGCCGCTGCACCGGGTCGATGCGCAGGAGGGCGCTGCATAGCTCGTCGAGATCGGGCGGTACGCCGACCACGCTGTCGCTGGGCGGCGGGGCCTCGAGGGTGCTCTTGCTCACGAGCACGTCCATCGCCGAGCCTTCGAAGGGCGTGTGGCCGACCAGCGCTTCGTAGAGCACGACGCCGACGCAATACCAATCGCTGGCGGGCGTGAGGGCTTCCCCCAGGGCCTGCTCGGGGGACATGTAGCGGGGCGTGCCGACGACCGCGCCGTCCGCATCGACGGGTCCAGTCAACGACCGACGCAGATCCTTGGCCACACCGAAATCGAGCAGAACCACGCGGCCCTCGGGCGTGACCAGCACGTTCGAGGGCTTGATGTCGCGATGCAGCTTGCCCCCCGCGTGCAAGGCCTGCAGCCCCTCTACGAGCTGTCGTAGCGCGGGTCGCAGGATCTCGAGATCCGCCGGGCTCGAGCGGGCCCCCCCGGCCACCGCCGGAAGCACTGACTCAGGCGAGCGCGCCTGTCCGACGGGCAGCGTCGCCGAGGAGACCGTGTTCGACGGGTCGTAGGGGTGCTCCAGCCGATGCGCACCCTGGACGTGCGCCACGAAGTCCGCCCCGGTCACGAGCTCCATCGTGAAGAACACGGCCGCATCGTCGCCCACGACGAGCTCGTGCAGACGGACCAGGTTCCGGTGCTGGACGTCGGCCAGCGAACGAAATTCGTTCTTGAGCTGGAGTAGCGACGCCGCGTCGACGCGTCGGAGGGTCTTCACGGCGACGCGGCGCCCGAGCTCCCGGTCGAGCGCGTCATAGACGACGCCCATCCCGCCCTCCCCGATCCGGCGAACGATCGCGTAGCGAGCCGTTCCGTTCCAGTCGGAGCTCGCGCCCGGAGCGAGCGACTGCGCGGACGAGGTCATCCCGTCGACTATAACGGCCGGCTTCGCGGATAGTTCACCGCGAGGGGGATCGCACCCGCATTTGCTTCAGGCCGATGGTGCGCCATTCAAGGTGCCGAGCCCACATGGCACTCAAGCGCCTCCCCTGGCTCTCCCCTTGCTCTGTCCGAAGAGGGAGCGCACTTCGCGCCGCCACGAGCGCCCGGCAGAAAAGCGCGCTCGCTACTTCGGCGGCGGCGGCATCACCTGGGGCAGGGTCTCATCCCGCACGCACGCCGCGAGGTCGAAGAAGAGGAACTCGAGCGCCTTCTCCTGCGCGCTCAGGGCTGGCGCGCCGCACGCGGTGGGGAGGTCGCCATTCGGCCGGGCACCGCCCGCGTGCAGGTCGGTGAGGACGGCCTTTCCGCAGTACTGCTTCGTGTTCTCGCCGGCGTCCCTCGTGACCGGGATGCCGCCGACGGGTGTGCCGAACGACATGTACTTGGTCGGATCGATGACGCCGCTGTCGCCGATGGAGCCGCCGCCCCAGATCCACTGGAGCGTGGGCGGGTTCACGGTGTTGATGCTGGCGGCGACGCTCGTCAAGCTGATCGTCCCGTCGCTGTTCAGCGCGCCCACGTTCCCGAGCCACTGGTCGAACGTCATGCCGCTCGCGAACGACGTGTTGATGTTGTAGTTCCCGGAACCGGCCGCGGGGTCGAGGAAGCCGGTGTTGCCCCAGGTCGCGACGCCTTTGAAGTCGGCCGGGCCGTCCTCGAACCAGTAGTAGTGGTAGTGGGTCGCGAAGACCTTGCCGCCCTCGTCGAGCCAGTCGTGCATCGCCGTCAGCGCAGACTGGGGCTTGGTCTCGGGGTGCTCGCCCCCCTCGCACGCCAGCAGCACGATGTCGTAGCCCTCGAGGCTGGCCTTCGACTGCCAGAGCGGGCAACTGCTCGTCGTGCAGGCCCCCGCCGTCCCGCCAGCAACGCCCGGCGCGCCGTTGCCGAGCCCCTGGTAGATGTCGAGCCGCCCGCCGCCGTGCGGCGCGGTGAACTCGCTGTTCGCGATGCCGATGCCGCTGAGGAAGCAGCCGAGGTTGTCGGCGCTCCCCGTGAGGAGCGCCATCTGCGGCATGTCGCCCTCCATATGGTTCTTCGGCAGACGCGCGATGCCGTCGGGCACCGCGGTGTCCGCGCAGTCCTTCGTGGTCACGTGGAAGACGTATCGCCACTTCCCCGACTGCGCGACGAACGGCACGTTCATGCCCGTCGGCACGTCGGAGAGGGTGAAGTGCCCCTTGGAGTCGCTGATCGCGGCCGCGGAATAGTCGCCGATGGGCGTGTCGCACGTGTTGCAGGTGTTCGTTCCCTGCGCGATCTTCGGGAGCTGCGTCACGTCGCGCGGCGCGAAGACGACGATGTTGTTGAGCGGGTTCTTCCCCGCCGGGTCGAACACCGTGCCCGAGATCGTCGTGTGGCCACCGCCGGCGCAGCTCGTGTCGACGTAGCACCCGGGGCAGTTCGCGGTTTGCACCGGCGTGCCGCCGTCGCCACTGCTGCCGAACACGCTGCCGCCGCCGCCGCCGCCGCCGCTGGCGCCGCCGCCGCC
>OCTA010000567.1_pt1 | contig 33828 bp, 35 predicted proteins | sample 1538991 | NCBI WGS metagenome assembly OCTA01 (sample SAMEA3539302, study PRJEB22396) | soil metagenome | biome: tundra; feature: field; material: soil | place: USA | collected 2010-05 | depth 0.15 m | reverse complement strand
TCCACAAGGACGAGAACCTCTTCATCGGCAAGATCTTCGAGATGCTGACGCCCGCCGCCATTGTCGCAAAGACCAACCAGCTCCGCGCGCAGAAGCAGCTTCCGACGCTCGATCGCCGCTTCAAGCAAGACCCGGCGACGAGCACTGTGACGTTCGCCAAGACGTTCGGCTGGGCGGCGCAGGTGCTCGGCGTCCCGACGCCCGAGCTCTACGTCCGAAACGACGTGCAAGGCGCGCTGACCGCGGTGACCGCGACGCCGCCGGCGAGCATCGCCGGTCAGACCGTGCTCACCGGGTTCACGCCGCAGGAGCTCACGTTCATCGTGGGCAAGCACCTGTCGGGCTACCGCGGCGAGCACTACATCAAGAACCTCTTCCCGACGCTCAACGAGCTCAAGGTGATCCTCTTCGCGGGCGTGAAGATCGTGATGAACGACTTCTCGGTTCCGGGCGAGATGGCGCAGGCCGTCAACGCCACCGCGATGGAGCTCGCGAAGCACATGCAGCCGGTGCACCGCGAGTCGCTGAAGCTCGTCGTGCAGAAGTGGATCGAAGACGGCGCCAAGGCCGACTTGAAGCGCTGGATGCAGGCCACCGAGATCACTGCGAGCCGCGCGGGCCTCTTGCTGTGCGCCGACCTCGAGATCGCCAAGAAGATCATCGGCGCGGAGCCTCAGCTGCCGGGAGACCTGGCTCCGGCGGAAAAGATGAAGGAGCTCCTCATGTTCTCGGTGAGCGAGCAGTACTTCGTCTTGCGCAAGATGCTTGGCATCGCCGTCGGGTAGAGCACTTTTCCTCGTCGTTGCGCGGGCCGGTCTCGGCGCTCGCCGTGCTCGGCGTACGCGAACGTGACCGAGTACGCCTCCGCGCGGCGACCACCGAACCGGACCCGCGCAACTTAGAGGAAAAGCGCTCTACGCTTTGCTTGGGGGCTGCGCGTCGCCCGTCGTTTTGTAAGCAACATCTCTTGGTCTCGGGCCGACATTGGGGGGTGGAGCCTGTCCTTTCCTTGCCGGCCGAAGACGACGCGCAGCCCGTAGCGACGCTCGACATCACCCCGCCTTTGATCCGCGGTTCCTGGGTCGTCGAGCTCCAGGACGAGACGGTCGCCCGCCGGGTCTCGCTGTCAGCCGAACAGCTGATCGTCGGCACGGCTCCGTCGGCGGATCTCATCGTCGTCGATCCGACCGTGAGCGGCCGTCACTGCGCGCTGACAGTGCGGGAGGGAGCTGTCTTCATCGAAGACCTCGACTCGAAGAATGGCACCTACGTCGGCAGCGCCCGGGTCCGTGAGGCGCGCGGGCAACCGGGCACCGTCGTGACCATCGGCCGCTCGACCCTCGTCGTCTTCGCGGCCGACGAGGCCGACGCCCAGAGCCCACCAGGGGAACCCCTCTCCGGGATGGCGGGGTCCTCGATCGCCATGCGAAGGCTCGCCGACCAGGTGCGCCGGCTCGCACGTCACGGGCTGCCGGTGCTCATCGCGGGTGAGAGCGGCACGGGGAAAGAGCTCCTCGCTCGCGCGCTGCACGCCGAGGGGCCGCGGCGCGAGCGGCCCTTCGTCGCTATCAACGTGACGGCCGTGCCTCGCGAGCTCGTCGAGAGCGAGCTTTTCGGGCACGAGCGCGGAGCCTTCACGGGGGCTCACGTACGCCGGGAGGGAGCCTTTGCCGACGCCGACGGCGGTACGTTGTTCCTCGACGAGATCGGCGACTTGCCGCTCGAGGCGCAGCCAAAGATTCTCCGAGCGCTCGATGGATACGAGGTCCGACGGGTCGGCGGCGCGGGCGGCGGCCGCCGCGCCAACGTGCGGGTCGTCGCCGCAACGCACGCGCGCCTCGATCAGCGCGTCGCGAGCGGAGGCTTCCGGCGTGACCTCTATCATCGTCTCGAGTGCTTCGTGATCCACGTCCCGCCGCTTCGTGAGCGCCGCGGTGACATCGGTGTCATCGGGCGAGTGCTTCTGCGCCAGCTCGTGGCCGACGTGGGCGATCGCTCGCTCACCGGCGGCGCGCTCGCTCGTCTCGCTGCGCACAACTGGCCGGGCAACGTCCGTGAGCTTCGAAACGTCCTGTGCAGGGCAGCCGACGCCTGCCGCGAGAGGAGCCGTATCGACGCGGACGACATCGACCGCGCGCTCCGACGCGACCGCCACGAGCTCGCCAAGTGCATGACGCCCCAGCGAGCCCGTGAGCTCCTGCGCGACAGCGAAGGCAATCTGAGCGCCGCTGCCCGCGCCGCTGGCCTTCCGCGCACCTCATTCCGAAAGCTCCTCGTCGGCGCCTGACGGCCCAAGGGGAAAGAAACCGCAGAGGCACGAAGACGCGAAGAAATTCGGCTGTCGGCGCGCGCTGGGGCGCGGGCGTCCGAGACGCCGCGTAGAGTAGTTGGAGCTCGCCGAGTCGTATGAGACGCTCTCTGGGTTCCCGGTGCACGTTTGTGACGCTCCTCGAATCCTTCGGGTCTTCGTGTCTTCGCAGTTTCTCCGTCTCGTGCGTGGCGCTCGGGTGTGGCCGGGAATCGGCGCGTCCAGGCGTGGTGGACGCGGCGCTAGTGGCCTCAACGACGGGTCTGGTGGCGATCTCGGTGACGGGGATGACGACGTCACGGCCACCGCCTTCGCGCCCGCCGCGCCGGGCGGGCCTCCGCTGGTCGCGATTCGAGACAAGGACTTCGGCGACGACGACGAGCGAGAACACGAGGCGAAACGAGCGACCCGTGCGCGGGGGGCGAATCGGGGGCTCTGAGCATCCGAGCGCTCCGGGTCGATCGAAAGACGGGGGAGGAGAGCGCCGTCTTGTTGGCCCAGGCCGACTGTGCGAGCGTTCCAGGGCCATTCTGGATCGGCGCGATAGGTACGGGCGCAATGGCGGCGGGCGCGATGGCCGCGACGCCGGGAGCCTCGGTGGTCGCGTGGGCGCATCGAAAGGCAAAGCGGCCAGCGAACGCGGCTCCGATCGATGGCCTGGTGTATCGGGTGCTCGCGCCGGATCGATCGACGCCGCTCACGATGGCTACGGTCGACGTCCACGCCGACGCGCTGGTCGACGCGGGTTGCGACGCCACCGGCTGCTTCGCCGCGGCTCTCTTGCGCGGCACGGACGCCGACGCCGGCAGTCCCGAGCCGATCCTGGCCATCCGCTACCCGCAGTAGCGGGGACGTGACCGGGCCGCGCCGCGACTCGAAATGGCGATCGGTCGAGCGCGCTGCCTCCGAGAGCCACGCGGCACCGTTCCACGAACGCCGTCGGTCGGTGCTTGAAGACTAGAACCGACCCGACAGCGAGAAGCCGCCAGTCGACGGACCGATCATGGGGGTGAGAGACGGAAGGGTGGCGCTCGTTGAGGGCGCATCTTCGCCCTTGTCCGCGAGGAGCCAGTAAACGACGGTCGCGGCCCCGGCAACCACGCCCACGCCGACAGCGATGTTGCCAATGGTCGCGTCGGTGTTCACGTCGTTGTTGTCGCTGACGAACCGATCGCAAGCGCCCGAGATCGTCGAGACGAGGTTCGCGGGCGACGGCGGATTGCACGACGTGCCTCCGACGCCTTTGATCTGGTTAGCCGTGTCGTTGGCCTTCGTCTGCGCGGACGACTTTGCCGCCCCCATCGCAATGGCGACCCCCACCCCGGCGAGGACGAGGATTCCGCCAATCACGACCGGCGCGACGTTCGATGGCGGCGACAAGAGGCCCTTGTGCGAGGACGAGGGCGGCTCCTTCGGTGTCTCGGGATTCGGCGGCGTCTCTGCGGGAGGCGCGGCCGGCTCGGACGGCGGTGTGCTGTCGGGGGTCGCGGAAGCCGCGGGTGGAACTGCGGCGGGAGCGGGCGACGCCGTCTTGGCGAAGCGAGCGACAGCCTTCTCGCCGGCAAGGACCGTCACGCTGTCGGTGTCGGTCGTGCCGTCGGTTCCCTTGAATTTTACGGTGTGCGCGCCCGGCTCGACCATGATCGGGTCGGTCAGCGGCGCCGTGCCCGCCTTGTCGCCGTCGACCGTGATCTCGGTGCCCGCGGCCGCCACGACGTCGATGCGACCGAGCTTGGCGTTCGCCTGATTCAAACCATCGTTTGCGTCGGCGCGCTGCTTGTCGGTGATGTCTTTGCCCTCGGTCAAGAACTGCTTGAAATAACGCTGAGCCTCGAGGGTATGCGCGCTCTTCAAGCTGCTCCATGCGAGGTTCAGCAGCACGGCGGGGTGTTTCTTCAGCGCGTACGCCTGAAGGAACGCGGCGCGCGCTTGCTCGAACTGCCCCTTGTCGTAGAAGCCGACGCCTTCTTTGAACCGCGCGCGGGCCATGTCGGTCGTCGGGTCTTCCGCGGCGGCCTGAGCCCACGACGGCGACGCGCTCGCGATCGGAGCGAAGGCGAGAAGCAAAGCAACGGCAAGGGGGCGTGTTCTCATGGGTTTGCTTGGCGCGGCGGCGCCGGCGCGCCCGATCCTCGCCGCACCGCCTGCCTGCTGTAAAGCTCGTTCAGAACGGCACGTCGTGAACGATGGTACCGCCGCCGCCTGTCTTCGGTCGCGCGACCGGCCGGGGCGCCGGTGCAATGGGTCGCGGCGCGGGGGCCGGTGGCGGTGAGGGTGCGACTGCCGGTCGCGCCGGCGGGGGAGAACTCGTCTGCACGGGCATCGGAACCTGGGCCAGCGCCGAGACGGGAACGGTCTTGACCGTTGGCGCAGGCGCGGGTGGTGGCTGCGCGGCCTGCGGCGGCGTCGTGTCGGGGGGGGGCGGGATATCGGGCGGAGGCCGCGTGGGCGCGGTGGTCGCAATCGTCGCGACCGGGGCGGGCGCGTCGGAGCTGCCGGACGCTGACCAGATGCCGACGGCGGCGAGCGCCACGGCACCGGCCCCGAGGGCGATCCAGAGAGGTCGCCTGGAGCGGCGCCCCACATCGAACGAGCCCGTGCTCTCTTTCGCAAGCGCAAGAGGGAAGGTCGCGGGGGCCGAATGCTGGACGATGCGCGTCTGGGCCAGCCGGTCGGGCGAGCCCGAGCGCGCCGGTACCACGAGCGCTGCACCCGGTACGGAAGACGTAACCGGAGCAAGAACGGAAACGGGCGGCCCGAACGGCGTCGGCGCCGGCGCAGATACAGGCGGAGGAGCGTCGGCTGCCGTGAGAGCGCTCGCGACGATGACCGAATCTTCCGGTGGCGCGGTCATCGCGGTCGGCTTGGGGACGGCGTGCCGATGGATGCCGTTCGTCGGCGGTGCAGGCGCGCGAACGTCGGCGTGCGTGCCGCCGGCGCTCTGAAGGAGCTGCAGCTCGGAGGGCGACATCGATCCCGGCCCGGTGAATGGCGCCTCGTCGAACTCCCACGACGGACGGAACGCTGCCGCAAGCTGCTCGAAGTCATCCGGAGCGAGCCTGCCGGCCACGAGGGAGGCCCCACCTTTCGAGGGCGGGCCCGACGGATCCCCAGGATAAGCCATGACACGACGAGCGTAACATCCGAGTGCCGGACGAACAAATGCGCAGACGATGGGCATCTCATCCGAGGGCGTCGTTCTCGAATCGCTCCCGGTGCCCGGATTTTTTCGTAACTTTTTTCCTCTACGCCTTGTCGCTGCGAGCTCGAGGCGCTCGAGGCGTCGACGCCCTTACTTGGTCCCGAACTCCGCGCGGAGCACGTCGTCCCACTCGTCGGCCACTTTGCCGACGGTCTCGAGGAGATCTTCGAACTCTTCGTAGTCGAGCCCCGAGAGCCTGCGCAGCGCCCTCACGACGACCTCGTCGTGATCGCCGTCAACGGCGAAGGCCGCGTCGGACGTGGTCAGGAACGAGAGCTCGAGGAGCCGCCGGTACAGCGCTTCGAGCGCCACGGGCGAGAGCTTCGGCACAGGCATCACCGGGGCGACGAAGAGGAGGACGCCGTGATCTTCGAGGACGTTGATGCCGACCGTGGCCGAGCCCTTCTTGACGAGCGTGTAACCGCTCGCATCGAGGGCCTCGAGGCTGGCGCCGGCGCGCTCGCCAAAGCGCGCGAGGTACGCGTTCACCATCGTGCGCGCATCGGCGAACGTCTGCGCGGTGGCGCGATCGGCGTAGATCGGTTGTATCGTCAGCGGGGGCTCGGACACGTGAACGAGTTTACGCGAACGGCCTCCCCGCTGCTAGGCGCTCTCGCTTTGGCGACGCCGGTTGCATTGGCGTTGTGGACCGGGGGGCCGACGGGGCTCGTGATCGGGTCGCTGCTGGCCGTCACAGGCTGCGGGCCACGGGCCTCGGGCGACGTCGACAGCGGCGGCGGTGGCGGTGGCGGCGGCGAGGGAACGCCCGACGAACTTCCTAGGGCGAGGGCTCTCGGCGAGGGCAAAGGCGAGCTTCCAGCGAGAGCGGAGGCCCTGGCGCTGGCGGAGTCGATCGAAGCGCACGCCCTCCGCGAGGGGACGGGGGCCCGGGCCGCGACCCTCCACGGCGCCGCGGCGCGGCTCGTCGAACGCGTGTGGCGCGTCGAGGGCCGGGACCGCGACGCCAACGAGGCCCTCGATCTCTATCGAGCCGCATCGCGCGACCCGGAGGCGCCCGGAGCTTGCGAAGCTGCCCTGGCGGGCGCGCGTCTCGCAGGCGATGCCGCGCACGACGCCGCCGTCACTTACACTGAGCTTTACCGCGCACAGCGTCGCTTCGCGCCGCTCCACGACGCGCCTGCCAACGATGCCGCTCCCTGGCTCGACGACCCGCGGCACACCTGCCGCGGCGACCTCGAAGACGCTCTCGTCGAGCTCATCGCGTTCCGCCCGCCTCAACACGTCCTCGACGCCATCGAGGCCGGGCTGGCAGGCGCGGGGATGCGCCCGCTTGGCGGAGCTTCTCCCGCCTCGTCGACGCAGGTTCCCGACAGACCGCCCCAGATCGTGCGCATCGAGTCGTGGCCGGGTCGGGACGCGGCGCGGATCGTGGTCGTTCTCGATCGGCCGGCCACGTACCGGATCGACGACGAAGTTCTCGGCGGCAGCGCGTCGGCCCGCACGTTCCTCGACCTCGACGGCGTCGACGTGGGCGCCGCGCCGCGCGATACGCCCGGCCGCGGCGTCGTCTCACGCATTCGCGCCGACCCGACCAGCACGGGCTCGCGGATCTCGGTCGACCTCGACGGCCGCGCGTTCCGCAGGGCGTTCGTCATGCGCGATCCCTACCGGATCGTCGTCGACCTGGCGCACCACCCGCCCGGAGTCACCGGCCGGAGCCCGCGGGCCGTCACGCGTCTCGTGCTCGATCCCGGACACGGCGGCAAGGACACGGGCGCGGTCGGCTCGGGCGGCCTCCGCGAGAAGGACGTGACCCTCGACATCGCGCGCCGGGCCGCGCCTATCTTGAGCGCGATGGGCATCGAGGTCGTCTTGACCCGCGACGACGACCGCTTCGTCTCGCTCGAAGAGCGCACCGCTCGCGCGAACGCCTTCGGGGCGGATCTGTTCGTGTCGATTCACTGCAACGCCAGCGAGCGCGGCGTGCGGCGGGGGGTCGAGACGTACGTCCTCGACACGAGCCGCGACGAGCTGGCGACGCGGGTCGCGGCGCGCGAGAACGCGACCACCCAGGCCGCGACCGCCGAGCTCGCGTCGATCCTCGGCGACCTGCGCCTCGCAGACCAGTCGCAGCGGTCGACGCGCTTCGCGCAGCTCGTGGAGCGCACCGCGACCTCGGCCATCGGCGCGCGGTACGGTGATGCGGTCGACGGCGGCGTTCACACGGCCGGCTTTTACGTGCTCGTCGGGGCCGACATGCCGAGCGTCCTCCTCGAGACGAGCTACATCTCGAGCTCGCTCGAAGAGCAACGGCTGGGGAGCGACGAGTACCGGCAGCTCCTGGCCGACGCGATCGCGAACGCCGCCAAGGCCTACCGCGAGGGCCGCTGACGAAGCCGTCCGCGGCTCGGGAGGCTAGAGGCGGAGCACCATCTGCCCCATGACGCAGGTCACGTGGGGAGCGCTCCGGTCGCCGGCAGCGACCGCCTCGAGCGCCGAGGCCATGGCGTCGATCTCCGCGGCGTCGAAGGCCGAGGCGGCGAACGGGTCGCGCCTCCAGGTGCCCACGTTGATGGCGTGGAGCCTCGCCATGACGCGCGCATCGAGCTCGATGCGCGTCCTGGCGAAGCGCTCGAGGGTCCACGACGTCTCGCCCGCGAGCTCCGGCAATCGCTCCCCGATGAACATGTTTTGGCCGTAGTGCGCGTGCATGGTACGCACGCGGGCGTAGTAGTCGGTGAACAGCGGATCTGGCGATTCGAGCGCGCAGTTGTCTTCGATGACGAAGACGGCGCCGGGCGCGGCCGCGGCGGCCGCCGCTTCGAGCACGGAGGCCGGAGACGCGAGGTGCGTGAAGAGGTAGCGCGCGTAGAAGACGTCGACCTCGGCCACCGGGTACGGCGACTCGGTGACATCGTGGACGGTGAACGTCAGCGGCGCATCGAACGCCGCTCGCGCCGCGGCGACGAGCCTCTCGGACGCGTCGAGGCCCCACGTTTCGCGCGCTCCGAGGGTGCCGTGCAGCAGCGCGGTCGTGTATCCGGGGCCCGAGCCGAGATCGACCGCGCGCGCGTTTGATGGACGCGCGGGCCGCACGCTCTCGAGGAACGCTGCGCTGCTCGGCTCGTACGCGCGAGCCAGGAGCACGAGGCGGTCGGCGGCCGCGTCGTTGTCGCCAAAAGTGTATCGATTCTTCATGATCGTGCGGCGGCGCGATGGGCCGCTCGACGACGATGCTCGGAGAGGGGCGACCCGGGGCCGCCTCTCCTTTTCGATGTCTAGTACGACAGATGGGGTGAGGCGGGCTGTTCGACGTCCCTACGCCAACCGCCGGAGCGGGAGAGCGTGACTCCGTGTGACAGAGCGAGCCTCACGCGGCCAGCGTACACCAGGCGCGCGGCCGGTCGATACCCCGGACGTTACGCTTCGACGAGCAAAGAGGCAGGCGAGGGCACGGCCTCAGCCCGGCGCGTCTTCGGGCGAGAAGCGGCCACTTCGCAGGACGTAGCGCGAGGGCCCCGCCACGCGGGCGACGCGGACGTCGTGCTCGGGATCCCCGGGCAGGACGATCGCGACGGTGTCGCCCGCCGGGTCGCGCTGCGTGACGGCCCGCGGGCAGATCGGGTCGAGGCACGACCGCGACGCGATGCCGACGGCGTCGGCCGTGCTGCGCGCCGCCGAGAGCACGAGCAACGTGCGGTGAGTCGGCGGAGCGAGGAGGAGCGCACCCGCCTGGTACCGCGCGAGCACGTCGGCCGGCGACGCCCAGAAGCTCGCGGTGGTCTCGTGATCGTCGTGCGCGCCGGTGACGTCGCCGGTCGACACGAAGAGAAAGAATCGCGTATCGAAGCGCCTCGATTCGGCGACGGGCGTGATCCACCGGGAAAGGGGATGGAGCGACGCGAGGTCGAGCTTCAGCCCTCGCGCCGCCAGGATCGGCCGGAGCGCCCCGGGGCTTCGCGCCATCTCGGCGCGCCAGGCGAGGAGCTCGGCGTGGGCCGGAGCGCCTCCCGCGACCGGCAAGATAGCCGCCTCCTCGAGAGCCTCGCGGCACGCCGCGATGGCGAGGCCTCGGAGCGTCGCCGGATCCGCCGCGATCGGCGCCCCCCGTTCGCCGGTCGTGTCGGACGCGATCGGCGTCGTCGTGCACGTCTCCCAGTCGGGCTCGAGGTCGCTCGGGTCGAGCTTTCCGCCGGGAAAGACGACCGCGCCGCCGAGGAAACCCGTCTTGTGGCGTTCGACGCAGAAGATCTCGATCCCTCCGCCTATCGCGCGCGCGTTACGCGCGACGATCAACGTGGCCGAGTCGCGCGGTGTGGGTCCCTGCCGGTTCAGATCGAGATCGAGCATGTGCGGCGCGAATACTACGCCGTTCGCACCCGCCGTCGCTCCTCGGCCGCCCGGAGCTCGGTGCGCTTCTGATCCGCCGCGGGTTCGACGATCCACCACGTGTCGTGCTCGGGCGAGGCGCCCACGCTCTCGAGCGTCAGCGTGATCGCGGGCTCCGGTTCCATCGCGCCGCTCGCACGCCCGGGTAGCTCGACGACGGCCCGGCGAATGCGCAGCCGCTCGAGCGCCGACGCGATGTGGAGGACCCCTTGCCGGAACCTGTCCTCACCAAAGGCCGCGCGCTCGCCCAGCCCGACGACGAGCACCTTCTCGAACGGAACGTGCGGCTTGCCCGGCACGAGGAGCGCGTCGCCGAGCTCGCCGCGGAAGAACCCGGACCGGAGGAGCGCGCTGATCTGGCCGCCCAGCCGCCAGTCGAGGAGGCCGGCGAACCCGCGCACCGGGCGCTCGTCGCTCCAGATCGAGCACGCGCAGAGCTCGACGTTCGCGCCGTCGAGCCGGCGCAGCTCGGGTTCGAGGAAGCGAAGATCCATGGCGGGCGCCTCAGGCTCGGCGCTCGTCTTGCCGGCCGAGCGTGTCGGCGATCCGATTGAGCACGCCGTTGACGAACGCGCTCGACTCTTCGGTGCCGAAGGCCTTCGCCAGCTCGACGGCCTCGTCGAGGATGACCGCGCGCGGGACGTCGGCCCGGTGGGCGAGCTCCCAGGTACCGAGCCTCAAGACGTTGCGATCGACGCGCGACATGCGCTCGATACGCCAGTGCGCCGAGGCGGCCGCGATGTGGCGGTCGAGCTCGTCGCGCGTCGCGGCGACCCCTTGCACGACGTCGTCTGCATAGGGACGGCCCTCGGGATCGGCGTCGGCCACGAAGCTTCGCCAGTAGAGCTCGACGGTCGCGCCCGGACTCGAGCCCGACAGCTCCATCTGGAAGAGCATCTGCAGCGCCGACTCGCGGCCCGAGTGTCGCGCGCCCATCTCAGAAACCAGCGTCAGCGAGCGCGCGCGAGAGCCCGACCATCTCGATCGCCGTGACGGCCGCGTCCCACCCCTTGTTGCCGGCCTTCGTGCCGGCCCGCTCGATCGCCTGTTCGATGGTCTCGGTGGTCAAGACGCCGAAGACGACGGGCACGTCGCTCGATTGCGCAGCGGCCGAGAGGCCCCCGGCGGCTTCGCCGGCGACGTAGTCGAAGTGCGGGGTCGCGCCGCGGATCACGGCCCCCAGCGCGATGACCGCGTCGACCTTCTTCGACGCGGCGAGCCGGCGGGCGATGAAGGGCAGCTCCCACGCGCCGGGGACGCGGACCACCGTCACGCCGTCGCTCTGCGCGCCGTGCCGAGCGAGCGCGTCGAGGGCGCCTTCGACGAGGCGATCGACGATGAAGTGGTTGAAGCGGCTCGCGACGATCCCGAACCTCGCCCCTTTGGGCACCACGAGGCTGCCTTCGATCACGTGTGTTGTCATCGGTCGCTCATCTCGCTCATGCCGTTGCTCAGGCTGCTCGTCACGTTTCGCTCGTTCCACGCTCGCGCCACCGCTTCAGGTTCCCCTGGCCGTCGCCCCGGCCGACTCCGGGGAGCGCAGCGGCACCCGCTCGACCACGTCGAGCCCGAACCCGTGGATGCCCGCCAGCTTACGCGGGTTGTTCGTCAAAAGCCGGATCTGATGGAGGCCGAGGTCGACCAGCACCTGCGCGCCCAGCCCGAACGCGCGAAGGGGCGGCTCGGCCGACGGGAGCGACGGCGGCGCGTCGTTCGCCGCACGCCACGCGGCGAGCTCGGACCGCACGTCGCCGCGCGGCGCGATGTAGACGAGGGCGCCGTTCCCCGCGGCCTCGATCTGCGCGATGGCCTCGCGAAGGTGACGCCCGCCGTCGCGCGGCGTGGCGGCGAAGAGGTCGGCCACGATCGACCCCGTGTGCACGCGACACAGCGGCGGCGGACCGCCCTTGAGTGACCCCTTGACGAGCGCGACGAACTGCCGGTCGTCGATGGTGGTCTCGTAGACCATGGCGCCCCACTCGGTGCCCGTCTGGTCGAGCGTCATCACCGACTCCGACGTCCGGCGCATCAGCCGCTCGGTGAAGAGCCGGTACTGGATCAGGTCTTCGATCGTCAAGATGCGAAGGCCGTGCTTTTGCGCGAACTGCTCGAGGTCAGGCATCCGGGCCATCGAGCCGTCTTCGTTCATGATCTCGCAGATGACGCCCGCGGGGGTCAGGTCGGCGAGGCGCGCCAGATCGACGGAGCCCTCGGTCTGCCCGGTGCGAACGAGGACGCCGCCCCTGCGCGCGCGGAGCGGGAACACGTGGCCGGGGGTGACGAGGTCTTCGGCGCGCGCTTCGGGGCTGGCGGCGACGCGGATCGTATGCGCGCGATCCGCGGCGCTGATGCCCGTGGTCACGCCCCGGCGGGCCTCGATGCTGACCGTGAACGCCGTGCCGAGCGAGGGACCGCTCCGGCCGGGAGGCTGCATCATCGGCAGCTTGATGCGATCGACCTGCTCCTCGTTCAGCGTCACGCAGATGAGCCCGCGGCCGTGTGTGGCCATGAAGTTGATCGCCTCGGGCGTCACGAACTGAGCGGCCATCGTGAGGTCGCCTTCGTTCTCGCGATCCTCGTCGTCTACGAGGATGATCATCTTGCCGGCCCGGACGTCGGCGATGGCGCCGGCGATGCGTTCGGTGAGTTTCGGATCGATCGTGCGCACGGAGGGGCCTATTCTCGAGTCGACAGCAAGCGTGCAACGTAGCGCGCGATGAGGTCGACCTCCAGGTTGACGCGGCCGCCCGGCACCAGCGAGCCGAGCGTGGTCTTGCCGATCGTGTGGGGAATCAGCGTGACCTCGAAGACGTCGGCGCGGGCGGCGTTGACCGTCAGGCTCACGCCGTCGACCGCGATGGAGCCCTTCTCGGCGATGAACCTCGAGAGGTCCGCGGGGACGCGAAAGGCCATCCACACCGCGTCGCCCGCATCGCGCCGGTCGACCAGGGAGCCCACGCCGTCGACGTGGCCGGTCATCAGGTGACCCCCGAGCCGGTCGGCGGCTCGAAGAGCGCGCTCGAGATGAACGCGGCTTCCCGCTTCGAGGCTGCCCAGGGTCGTTCGCGTGAGCGTCTCGGAGGTGGCGTCGATCTCGAAGCCGTCGCCCGTGATGGAGTCGACCGAAAGGCAAGCGCCGTTGACGGCGATCGACTCTCCGAGAACGAGCGGGCCGTCTTCGAAGTGTGCGCGAAGCGCCATACGCGCGCCGGTCAGGCTGGCTCCGGGGCCCTCGTCGCGCTTGGCCCGCACGGCAGCGACCGTTCCGGTGACGGCGACGAGGCCGGTGAACATGGCGTTCGATGTAGTGACAAGGCCGCGCTCCGTCCAGACGGGCTTGCGAATCGATGGGGACCGTAGGACAATCAAGGGGCTGTGAGTTCGCTTCGTTCCGTGATGGTGGGTGGTGTCGGCCTGCTAGGAGCGGGCGTCATCGCTGGCGTTTGCTCCGCGTGCGGGCCGAGCTACCAGGCCGTTTACGAGTGCGACGTTCACTTCGAGCACTGCTACGCGCTCGACGAGAGCGGCGCGTCGGCCGACGCCAAGAAGGAGTGCTGGCGCGACTGGCTGCACGGTTACACCTACGGCCAGTCTCGCGATCGGGTCGAGTACGGCGGCACGCGTTACAGCCAGCTCTCGCTCGACCCGACGCTCCCGAGCGAAGACGTTCCGTCGACGACGACCAAGCGCATGTCGGCCGCCCCGGTGCCGACCAGTGCGTTCGCGCCGCCCCCGAACGTCAGCGAGAGCCACGTGGCGGGGAGCGTGGTGACCGTCAGCGCGCGCGCGCCGGGCGCCGACTGCGCCGACGCGTGCGCGCAGCGGTGGACCACGTGCCGGTCGACCTGCAAGGGCGGCTCGTGCGACGGGTGCGACCACGCGTACCACGCTTGCGCGCCCGGCTGCTTCCGGGAAGAGGCGACGTTCACGCCGCCATCCGCGCTGACGCCGCCGGGCGGCACGAAGTAACGATCAGCCGCCGAGGAGTTCGGCGGCTTCGACTGCGTGATACGTGAGAATCGCGTCGGCGCCTGCGCGGCGAATCGACGTCAAGACTTCCATCATCGCCCGGGGGTAGTCGATCATTCCCGCCGCGGCGGCGGCCTTGAGCATCGCGTACTCACCGGACACGTTGTAGGCAAAGAGAGGTAACGTCGTCTCTTCGCGTACCGCCCGGATCACATCGAGATAGGAAAGCGCCGGCTTCACCATCAGCATGTCGGCCCCCTCGTTCTCGTCGAGGCGGGCCTCGCGAAGGGCCTCGCGCGCGTTGGCGGGGTCCATCTGATAGCCCGCGCGGTCGCCGAACTTCGGCGCGCAGTCGGCGGCCTCGCGAAACGGACCGTAAAACGCGCTCGCGTACTTCACCGCATAACTGAGGAGGCTCGTCGCCTCGAACGCGTTCTCGTCGAGGGCGCGCCGGATCCGCGCCACGCGCCCGTCCATCATGTCGCTCGGGGCGACCACGTCGGCCCCGGCGCGCGCGTGCACGAGGGCCATTGTGGCCAGCACTTCGACGGTGGCGTCGTTGTCGACTTCGACCTCGCCGTCGCGGCGCGTCTTCAAGATGCCGCAATGACCGTGGTCGGTGTACTCATCGACGCACACGTCGGTCATGACGACGAGCCCCGGGGCCGCGCTCTTCATCTCGGCGACCGCCCGCGGGACCGGTCCGTCGGGGTCGAGGCCGCTCGAGCCGCGGGCGTCTTTCGTCTTCGGCAAGCCGAAGAGGATGACCGCGCCCAGTCCGCGACGCGTGGCCTCTTTCGCGATGCGTGCCGCGTCTTTGACCGGGAGCTGAAAAACGCCCGGCATCGTGCGGATCGGGGCGGGGGCGTCGAGGCCCGCGTGGAAGAAGAGCGGCCATATGAAATCGCGCGGCGAGAGCGAGGTCTCGCGGACCAGCGCGCGGAGGCCGGGGGTGGCGCGGAGCCGCCGAGGACGGACGATGGGGAACGACATCGTGACGAAGTGGAGATAGCACGGCCATGCGTAGGGGGCAGAATGCGCGACTTGTCGAGCGCGCGCGCTCTTGCCATCGTGGTGAATCCCATGCCCCTCTGGCCTTACGCCTTGCCTTGCGTGGTTTTTTCGGCTGTCGTCGTAGCCTGCGGGAGTCGAACGGGGCTTTTGGTCCCGGGCGACGACAAGGGGAGTGGCGGCCCCGGTCCAGTGGGGGATGACGACTCCGGCTCCATGGTCGGACACCTCGATTCCGGAACGATCGACGACCGATCCATCGAGCCGCCGCCGATTCGCGACGCGCTCCCCCCGCTCGACGTGACCGCTCCGGGCGACGCGTTCAACAACTGCCCCGATGCGGGCGCCACGTTCGTCTACGTCGTGACCGAAGAGTTCGAGCTCATGAGCTTTTACCCGCCGACCGGCGAGTTCAAAGCCATTGGCCAGCTGAGTTGTTCGGTCAAGCCCAATAGCTCCGGCCCTCCGTTCACGCCGTTCTCGATGGCCGTCGATCGAAGTGGCGTCGCATACGTGCTCTACAACGACGGCGAGCTTTTCCGCGTGAGCACCGCGACCGCGTCGTGCCGGAGCACCGCCTTCGTCTCGGGCCAGCGCGGGTTCGCCGACACGTTCGGCATGGGCTTCTCGCGCGACACGCAGGCCACCGGCGAGACCCTCTTCGTCGCGAGCGGCGGTGACAACCCAAGCATCGCCACCGTCAACACGACGACGTTCGGGCTGCGCGTCGTCGGCGCCCTCAATCCCCCCATCGACAGCGCCGAGCTTACCGGCACCGGCGCCGGCGATCTCTTCGCCTTCTATTCCACAAGGGGAGCAAACCCCTGCGACAACATGGACCCCAACACGACCTGCACCGACTCGGCAATCGGCCAGATCGACAAGACCACCGGGCAGGTGACCAACCAGTCGGTGCTGTTCGGCAAGCCGCAGGGCACGGCCTGGGCCTTCGCGTTCTGGGGAGGCCAGTTCTATACGTTCACCGCGCCGGGCAGCGGAACGATCGTGTCGCGCTTCGATCCGAACGACGGTTCGGTCGTCGTCGTCGCCCAGCGCACCGACAAGATCGTGGGGGCCGGCGTCTCGACGTGCGCCCCGGCCCAGTGAGCGCGCGGAGCGGCGTCGTCGCCTTCGTCGGCATCGGGCCCGGCGATCCCGCCCTGCGCACGGAGCGCGCTTCGCAGCGGATCGCCGCGGCCGACCGGATCTTCGAAGACGACGTGCCCGCGGCGACCCTGGTCGAGCTCGCGCGCGCCGGCCAGCGCGTCGTGCGCATGGTGGCCGGCGATCCCCTCGAGTCCCCGGCGATCGTGGCGCGCGCGATCGCCGTCGCGACCGCGGGCGTGGCGATCGAAGTCGTGCCGGGAGTCGGGGCCGGGAGCGCCGCTGCGGCCTTCGCCGGGGCGCTCGGGCGGGCGGTTCGCGTTCCGGCGGCCGAGCTGCCCGCGGCCCTGGCCCGCGAAGCGTCGGACGCGATCGTCACGCTGGTCCTTCACGCCGGGTCGCCGCTGCAGCGGGTCGTCGTCGCGCCGGCGGCGCTCGCGGCCGAGTTCGACCTCGAGGGCGCCGATGTGATCGTGGCGTTTGGTGCCCCCAACGACGCCCTCCGTTGGGCCGAGCGCCGCCCTCTCTTCGGTAAGCGCATCCTGGTCACCCGCGCCAAGGAACAAGCCGGCGGAACGGCGGCGCTGCTCCGCGACTGCGGGGCCGAGCCGGTCGTCGTGCCCACGATCGAGCTCCATCCGCCGAGCGATGCGGCCCCGCTCGCTCGCGCACTCGACGCCCTCCGCGCGGGCGCGTACCGGTGGGTCGCCTTCACGAGCGCGAACGGCGTCGAGCACACCTGGGAAGCGCTCGCCGCGGCCGGGGGCGACGCGCGCGCTTTTGGTCCCGCGCGAATCGGCGCGATTGGCCCGGCCACCGCGCGCGCCCTCGAGCGGCGAGGCCTCCGGCCCGATGTCGTGGCGACCGAGTTCCGCGGCGAGCTCCTGGCCGAGGCGATGCTCTCGGCGATCCGGTCCGAAGGCCAAAGCGCGCCCCGCGTGCTCATCGCCCGGGCCGCCAAGGCGCGCGACGTGTTGCCCGACGCCCTGCGCGAAGCGGGGTGCGAGGTCGATGTCGTCGCCGCGTACGAGACCCGTCCGCCCTCTCCGCCGGCTGTCGAAGACTTGCTGCGCGAGCTCGAGGGAGGCCGCCTCAACGCCGTGACCTTCACGTCGAGCAGCACGGTCGAGAACCTCTGTGACTTGCTCGGCGCGCGGGCGAGCGAGCTCCTCGGTCGCGTCCGCGTCGCCAGCATCGGCCCGATCACCACCGCCACGGCGGCCGCACGGGGCCTCCGGGTCGACGTGACGGCCGGCGAGTACACGGTGCCAGGGCTCGTCGAGGCGTTGGTGGCGAGTTATGCGGGTTATTCGAGTTAATGCGCGCGAGCGGGTAATTCTGAGGGATTGCGGCTTGGAGCCCCTTGGAGCGCGCCCCCGGTCCGCGTTACTCTGGCAAAGTTCACTCGCGCGAGCCCATGTCCCTGAGCTCACTCATCGTCCAGCGTGAGATCGCGACCATGCGGCAGGTCGAGGAGGCCCTCGCTCGCCAGGTTATCTATGGCGGCGATCTGGTCACGAACCTCCTCGAAGTGGCCCAGGTCGACGAGGGCATTCTCGTCGGGCTCCTCGCCGAGTCGATGCGCCTCGTGCCGGCTCCGTCGGGGCACCTCCCCGAGGCGTCCGACCGGGTAAAGGCCCTCGTGCCGCGCGAAGTCGCGATCGAGCGCACGATCGTGCCGCTCGAAGTGCAGGGCGACGGCAAGCTGGTCCTTGCGGTGGCCGAGCCCCTCGGGCGCGACATCGAGGAGCAGCTGCGCTTTGCGCTCGGCATGGCGATCGAGCAGCGCGCGGCGCCGGCGGTGCGCGTGCTGGAGGCCGTATCCCGCGCGTACGGCGTGCCCCTCGAGCGGCGGATGCTTCGACTCATCGCCCGCCTCAGCGGGGGCCTGGCCGAACTCGGGTCCACGCCGCCGCCCCTCGGGATCGTCCCCGCAGTCCCCGAGCCGCCCCGACCGCCGAGCTCGCCGCCCGCGCTCTCCGTACCGCCGTCCGCGAGCCCCGCGGTCGCCGGGCGGATCGCGCCCCAGGCCGCGATCCATCGAACGACGTCAACCGGCTTTCCCGCGGTCCGGGGTCCGATGGCGCCCGAGGTGCCGGCGGTAGCGAGGCCCGCGCCCCACGTCATTCCCGTGCGTGCGCCCGAGGCCGCAGCCTCGCCTGTGGCCTCGCCTGCGCCTGTGGCATCGCCATCGCCCGCGCCATCGCCCGCGCCTGCCCCCGCCCCTGCGCCGCCCGAGGGGCGCACGCTCTTGCAGAGAGAGTCGTTGCCGCCGCCTCGAGCCGGGCGGCGCCGGCGCGGCCCGATCACGGTCGACGTGGCCCACCACGAAGCGGAAGAGGCCGAAGACCGCGACGCGCTGCTCGATCTGTTCTTCGATTTCTCGCAGCAGTTCTTCGACTACTCGGCGCTCTTCCTCGTGCATGGAGACATCGCCGAGGGTCGCGACGCGTTCGGCTCGGGCGCGACCCGCGAGAAGGTGCTCGGGATCGGCGTCCCGCTCGACATGCCGAGCATGATGTCGACGGCGCGCGAGCAGCGCCTGCCCATCGTCGCGAAGCCCGCGGCCGACGGTCTCGACGCCGTTCTCCTCGGAGACCTCAGCCGCCGTCGCGAGTCCGAAGTGGCGATCGTGCCGCTCGTCGTTCGCACCCGCGCGGTGGCCATTCTCATCGGCGACTGCGGCGAGGTCGGCATCGAGCGCACGAGCATGAAGCAGGTGGTTGCGTTTTCCGGCGTCGTCGGCAAGGCGTTCGAGCGCATCATCGTCCGGAGAAAGCTGAGCGGCTTCATGGCCGGAGCGGCCGAGAGCGGCAGCCCCTCGAGCCGAGTGACTGGATCGATGGTCCCGGCCAAGCCACGCTCGAGCGCGGCGCCGACGCGCGTCGCTCCGCGCACGCCCCCGCCGCCATCCGCGCCGCCGGCGGCTCCGTTCATTTCCAAGCTTACGAAGCGCTCAACGGCGCCGACGATGGGCACGGGGCTTCCGCCGCCCGCTGCCAACGTGGCCGCCGTTCGCAAGATCACCGGTCCGCCGATCCCGCGCGAAGAGCCGGAGACCCCGGGTGTCGCGCACAGGACCATCGACACGACGCCGCCCCGCTCCCTGCCGAATCCGCCGCCCTTGCCGGTGCGCGCGCCCCGCGGCGAGTCGTTGAGTCCTCGCGCCGTGGTCAGCGGGCGGCCTGCGAGCAACAGCAAACCCCCTGCCGACAGGAGCGCGCCCCCTCGCGCCGCGAACAGCCCGTCGTCGTCCGCATCGCCGGAGCTCGAAGTCGTCGCGATCGAGAAGGGCGACGACCCCGGCGACGCGACGCTGTTCGAAGAACTCGGGTGGGCCGGCACGTCGCCGCCCTCGACCGAGCTGCCGGCGTCCGCGGCGATCGAGGTCCCCGCTCACAAGCCGCCCGCGCCGGTCACGGCGTCGATCGAGTTGCCCTCGGTGATAGTCGACGACCTCGATCTCGAGCTCGTAGCGATGGTGGATCGCCTCGCCGCGGGCGAAGTCGACGAGTTCGCCGAGGGCGAGCTCCTCCGCCAGGGCGCGCGCGCCATGCGCGCACTCATGTCACGCTTCCCCGGGCCCATCGCGTTTTCGCGCGCTCGCATCGCGACGGCACCGAGCCCTCCGAAGGCGAGCGAGTGCGGCCCGATCCTCAAGCTCGTCGCGCGCGAGCGTCGCGTCGCGCTGCCGTTCGTGCTCGAGCGGCTCGGCTCGAACGACGCCGAGGTTCGCGGGTGGGCCACCCATCTCCTGTGCGAGCTCCCGTACGTCGAAGCCATTCCGAGACTCTTGCCCCGCCTGCGCGACGCCGACGCGAGCACCGCCGTCTCGGCCGCGCACGCGCTCGTGGCGATCGCCCGCGGCGCGCCTGCGCCCGTGCGCGACGCGCTCGTGGGGCTGGCCCACGCGAGCGACCCCGACGATCGCGTCGCGGCCATGGCGGTGATTGCCAAGCTTCGCGAAGCGTCGTTCGTACCCGAGCTAATTCAGGCGCTGGGCGACGACGACGACCGCGTCGTCGCAGCCGCCCACGACGCGCTCATGCAGGTCACCCGGCAAGACCTCGACACCGACGCGCGCCTCTGGCTGCGCTGGTGGGAGCACAACGCGAGCAAGCACCGCATCGAGTGGCTCATCGACGCGCTCACGCACGGCGTCACGGAGATCCGGCGAGGGGCCGGAGAAGAGCTGCGAGCGCTCACGAAGGAGTACTTCGGGTACGCGGGCGATTTGCCTCCTCGCGACCGGGATCGTGCCCAACAGCGCTACCGCGACTGGTGGACGATCGAAGGCCGGGGCCGCTTCCGCCAGTGATAGGCCGGCCGAAAGCCGGTTGTAAAAGTGGTGCTACGCTGTCCGCGATGACGTGGGATAGCCGCGTGCGCTGGGTCTTTGCTTTGGGGACGGTCCTGGGGCTGAGCGTCGTTCCCCCCGTGGCCCGAGCGGGCACCGGGGAGACGATCGAAGCCTCGGGAACGGGCACGGCCACGACCGTCGATCCCGAGGCCTCGCGGATTGCCGCGGCGGGCCACTCGCTCAAGTGGAACTGGACGCCGCCTGGTCACGCCGATCGCTACGGGCACGCCGAGACGCTCATCCACGCGCCGCTCGCCGGCGTGCGCCAGCGCGTCATGGACTACGCGCACTACAAGGACATCTTGCCTAGCAAGTTCAAGTCGTCGCGCGTGGTCGGCCACGTGCCCGACGGCTCGGCCGACGTGTACATCCAGATCGCGGTGATGAACGATATGGTCCTGCTCTGGGACGTCACGCGCTTCGCGCCCGCGAAGAGCATGTCCCCCGGCCTCGAGGTCGTCGAGGGTCGGATGCTTCCGGGGAAGGGCAACGTTCAAGACTTCGACGTCGTGTGGACGATGCACGCACTCGACGCGCAGTGGACCGTGCTGAAGCTCGATCTCCTGCTCAAGCCCGGCCTGCCCGCGCCTCAGTCCGCTGTGGATGAAGAGCTGCGGGACTCGGCGCGGTACGCGGTCGACATGATCCATGACCGTTCGCAGGGCAGCGGCGGCGTGGGACCCTGGCCAGGCTGAGGCGGCTTCGGGACGGGGCGGGCGCGGGCGGGCAGAGCGTTCGGCGTCAGAGGGTTCGGAGGTCGTTCGGGACGCGAGGTGCGCCGCGATCCGTTGCCCGCGAATGTTTCGGCACGTTTGCGGCACAAGGCGCTTGCGGGACTGCGTCGGTTCGCTTAATAACGTCCCGCGCGGTGGAGCAGCCTGGTAGCTCGTCGGGCTCATAACCCGAAGGTCGTAGGTTCAAATCCTGCCCGCGCAACTGATTTGAGGCCCCTGAGCCTCCTCTGGACGATTCGCTGGACGATTCGTTCCCGGCGATGAGCCCTCCCGGCAGAGGAGGGAAGACCTCCCCGAAGCCGTCCCGCACGGCCTCGGCTTCGCGGATGTAGAGCTCCGTGGTGCTGAACGTGGTGTGCCCGGCGCGCTGCTTGATCTTCAGCGGGTCGTCGCCGCGCACCGCCATCCAGGTGATCCCCGTCGCCCTGAGGTCGTGCCACGTGAGCGGCTTGCGCGTGGGCGATCCCTCGTGGAGCTCGGGCCGGTCCACGCCCGCCGCCTTGAGCCACTGGCGCAGCAACCGCGCCATGTGGTCGCTTCGCATCCGGACGAGGGGGCCCTTCGCGCCCGCCTCCTTTCGCATCACCGCGACCAGCGGGAGCAGGTTCGGCTCGAGCGCGAAGCGTCGCGTCTCGCCCGTCTTGGTCGGCTTGACCACGCTGACGCGCTTGCGGGGCGTCACCTTGCCGGGCACCTGCGGCGCGCGCTCCATGTGAACCGCGCGCGTGATCGAGAGCACGCCGTGGTCTGCATCGAGGTCGCCGCCGTCCCATCGCATCGCGCGGAGCTCGCCGTCGCGGGTGAACGTGTACACGGCGAGCGCGACCGCGCGCCGGGCGCTGAGCGGGACCTTCTCGGCCGGCGCATTCATCAGCCGCAAGAACTCGCTCGGGTAGAGAAACTGCTTCGCCTTGCGAGCGCCCCGGTCGGGTCCTTCAACGCCGCTCGCGGGGTTGTCGCTCCGCACGTGGATGGCGTCGTGCTTCGAGCCACTCGCGTCGCCCACCATCTTGGTCGCGATCACCCAGACGTTGCGCGCGGTCTTCCACGAGAGCTTCCCGGCTTGAACAGTCTCGTCGAGGGTGCGCGAGAGCCGACGGAAGTCGTCGCGCGTCCAGTCGCGCACGTGCGTGCCGATGGTCGGCCGGATGTGACGGCGCCAGACGCTCTCGCACTCGCTCGCCGTCGATAGCCCACGGCCCGTGCGCAGCTTGGTCCACCCGTCGACCCATGCTTGCATCGCCTCGGTGGGCTGGGGGATCACAGGCTCGACGTTCGGGCGACGTGGCTTCATCCCGAAGTCCTCGGGCTTGAGGTCTTCGTCGCGGGCGATCTTCGAGCGCTCCGCCGCGACCTCCTTCGCCCGCTTCTTGGCGTTGTCCGACCGCGCCGCTGGCGACAGCGGCAGCCAAGGCGTCCGCGTCCCGCAGTTGAGCGTGAGCTTGATGCAGTAGCACCCACGCCCCTCGTCGTACGTGACCGTCCCGGTTCTCTCGCGCATGGATCCCTCGATGCCGCCGCGGCGGCCGACCTCGTCAGGCACCGCTTCAACGGTGCGACGGCAAGCCCCCTGGGGGCCCGCCGTTTCGGTCTTCGTTACTCGTCCTCCTGCTCCGGCGGGAGCCACGGCTCGTGGTCGCCGTCCGTGTAGATGACGGTCGCCTGCTGCTTCTGGACCTTGGTGACGGTGCCGTCGTCGGCGAGGACGCGGATCGCGTGGCAAGTCCCGCCCTCGAGCTCGCGCGTCGCGTACGCGAGCGCCTCCTCGAGCGTGTCGTGCGGGGGGACCCGCTCGCTCCAATCCTCGAACACGATGCACCCGCTGATGCCCCGGAACTGCACGCGGAAGGTCACTGCTCCCCCTGGCTGGCCTGAGAATCGAGCTGGCGGGCGAAACTCATCGCGAGTGCCTCCAGGGCCACCACCGCGCGGCTGACGTCGTCGAGGGCGGCGGATAGCGCGTGCTGGGCGAAGCCGGCAGGGATCACCGATGGGGGCGGGTCCGTGTCGTCGGCGGGCGGCGGGGCGTCGGTGTCTCGGATATCGTCGTCCATGTTCGAATCTCCTACGGGGTTCGGACCACGCCCCCGGCCGCTCCAACGGCGCGGGGGCACTTGTCGCTCATGGCTTCGGCTTGGCTGGCTTCCTTCGCGGGACCGGGATCGCCTCAGTGCGCACGTACGAGCGAATCGCCGCCCGCAGCGCGTCGCTGCGCGAACGGATCCCCGTGTGCTTCTGAATCGCGTCGAGGAGCGCGAGATCCTCATCCGAGAACCGGAAGGCCGTCAGCTTCGTGAACGCCATGAACCCGGCGACTGTATAAACAATCGCTGGACGAGTCCATCGGGACTTTGGGACCGCGGCGAGCTACGCTTTGGATGTGGAACCCACCAAGTGCCGTTTCCGCGGCGAGGATATGGACCTCTGCGACGCGCTCATGATGCTCACGAAGGAGGAGCTTGAGGAGGTCGAGGTCAAGCTCACGGATGGATCGATTGCGAGGCTCCCCCTAGTTTGCCTGCCGGGCATGGGTCCGACGAAGGGCTTGTTCCGGGGTCAGGAGGTCGACCTCCTCGACGCGCGCAAGGGACGCACGGAGCTCACGAAGGACGATCTCCCGAACATCGAGGTCCTGCTCGGCGACGGATCGAGAATTCGGCCGTTCCGTTTCTGCGAGGTCGACCCCGTGATCCGGAGCTCCAAAGACGGGATCCTCTCGTTCTGATGTGGGTCTTCGCGCTCGATGGGTTCGTCTCGTCGTGACGACCTGGACGTTCGAAGACGGCAGCGTGCTCCGCTCCGGTGGGCGCGTTACTGGCAAGGGGCCCGCTGCAGTGGCGCTCCGCCGTCGCATCGCGGAACGCAGCCCCGTCTACGTCTTCGCGCTCCCCTCGGAGCCCGTCGCGCTCGTCCCGGATTCAGACCTGCTGCTCGATTGCCTGGCCTCGGAGGTGAGGTTCTCGACCCACACGAAGTTCACGACCGCCTACGTCCGCGACGATCTCGACGCGCCCGCCGAGCTACGCGAACGCCTCGCGCTCGCTCGGAAGAGTCGCGACCTGACTCCCTTCGGCACCGTCCACTAGTCGGTCGGCGGGTCTGGCGCGTCATCTTGAGCGGTCGACGCCGTGAACACCCTGCGGCGCTGCCGCTCGCAGATCGCCCGGTACTTCTCGAATGTCGCGACCGACGCGCACGACCGGCGCTTGATCCGCGCGAACTCGATGACCATCGTCGTCGGGCAAACGAACTGCAGCAACGTGACCGTCTCACCTTCATGGATCACGACTTTCGCGAAGATGACCGGCCGTCGTCGAGTTCGAGACGGAGCTCGTCGCCACGACGTAGGCCCGCGCGGGTACCGGCGGCGTGGTGCGCGCCGGACGGACCGTCAGGCCCGTCTCAGCTCGCCGCGACCGCGACCGGCTCCGTCGCGGGCTCGTCGACGGCGAGCTTCGCGGCGCGTTCGAGGTCCGACGTGCTGCGACGGAAAGAGCGTGGCGAGCAGCAGAGGTTTGTCCCGTTGACGAACCTGTCCGCCGAGTTACCGGCGCAGCGCCGCCCAGGTGACCGCGCACCGGAGGTCATGGCGCAAAGCCTGTAGCGAAGGAGCCGCCTGAGCCACGAATAGCGACTCGCCGTCGGCAACCGGCAGGTTGGCGCCGTGAACGCTCAGAGGAGCCGAAGCGGCGGAGCTTATCGCCCAGCGCGGACGGCCGGGTACGCCGGCTCCGACGAACAGATCGTTCGCGCAGGTGCCCGTGGTCCAGACGTCCGTCACCACCAACGGACCAGTCGCGACCGTCGCGCAGCGGCCGACCACGTTGCCCACGTCTACGCGTGTTCCGGCGAACGGCACGCACGGGACGGCGTCCTCGTCGACCGAAGGTACCGTCGTGCCCGCGAGCGGCTCCGCGGCCGGGCCACCATCATTGGTGACCGTGAGGCCTCCATCCGTGCTCGCTTCCTGGCCCGTCGCGGGCTCGTCGTCCGTCGCAGCGACGGGCTTGGCGTGGCCCCTCGCCTTGTGCGGCACGACCCGAGCCTCACCTTGATCGGGCGCCAGCAGGTCTGCAACCTCGAGCAGGGGGTGAATGTACTGGTCTGCACCTGGGATCGATTTCAGGGCTCGGAGACCCGCCGCGAACTCCCGGACCTGGTCGGGCGTGTTCTGCGCGATGCCCTTCTTGATCTTCCGCATGGCCTCCTCGCGATCGCCGTCGACGTACTCGAGGACGCCATCGGTCAAGGGTTCGCAGCCCTTCAGGCCGGCCTCGCTGCAGCGATCCTCGATCGGACCCTTGAGCACCAGTTGGGCGGCGCCCGAACATGCAGTGCCGGCGAGAACGGCACCGATCAAAACGATCGTCGCGCGCACGCGCGGAGCCCCGCCGGTGTCTGCATTGAACTGGGGATCGACCTCCCCCTTGTGCCCAGCCGCCCCCCGCATCGGCCATGACCATACCCGAAGGCCGCAGATTCGTTCTGCGGTTCATACACCGCGAGCGTCCGACCCCGGTGCGAGCGTCATGCGGATCGCGCGCTCCGCATACGCGATGGCTCACGGGCGTGCCACCCGTGGGGGCGTTTGTTGCCCGGTTATGCACGCCGCCTGAACGATCGCCCGCACGCCCCTGTAGCAAATATCCGGTCCCGCGCGCGCGAGGACTATCGGAATTCGATGCTGGTCCGTCCGGTCCGCGGGTCGTAGGTGCACGCGTATTCCTGTCGAAGCTTCGCTCCGAACGAGTTCAGCGAGTCCACCCAGCTGTTGTAGATCGTGACGCAGCCGTCCATGCTGAACGGCGTCCCGTCGCTATCGAGGAGGCCGGGGAAGTCGGCGGAGCCGGGCGCCTTCAGGTGCGGGCGAACTGACTCCTGGCACTGGGTTCTGATCGCGAATGCCTCGTAAATCGGGGCGTCCGCCGCCACCCCGCACGCGGCCCGAAGTTTGTCCTCCGCCTCCTTCTTGAGCTTCTGCGCGGCAAGCTCGCTTGCGAGCCTCCGGTTCTGCTCCGCATGGTAGGCAGCGTTCTCTGCATCGGTCTTCTGCTTGTTGCACCAAGCCAACAAGATCATGCCTGCCACAATCGCGGCAACGGTTGCCAGCACCAGTCGGAGAAGCCGGAACGCCTGTCGCGCAGCGGTCGAGGGGCGACGCGGAGACGTCCCGGGCGACTGCTTGCCTACGGCGGATTCCCCAACCGTGGGCGCGTCTACGGGGCGGCCACAGAGGGGGCAGCTCGCAGCGAGGTCGGAGACCGGACGGCCGCATTCGGGGCAAGGCTTCAGCGACATCGGCGTTTCCGACGGACGCTAATCGCCGCGACGAGCGCAACGCGCAACGCGAGGGCGGAGACCAAAACGCTTCGCGGCGTTGCGTGCGTCATCGTGCCTCGCTGAGGCTCCATCGCGCGTGCGCGTGGGGCCTGCCGTGGGGAGATCCGGGGTCGAACGTCCCCTCGGCCGGTGGAATCACGAGGGTAGGCGGTTCTTGCCTGCGGCGAAGACTCCTTGGCGAACGGGCCGAACTCAACGGGGATCACTCCGGCGGATCCTCCGAAGGAGTCCATCCGCCGCCCTCCGTGCGGGGTCCCGGGAGTCAAGGCGAGTAGGTGCATGCCATCGCGCTGTAGGCTTCCAGCCAATCGCACCGGTTGCGGCCCCGGCAGACTGCGTTCGCCCTCGAAAGAAGATCGGCGTAGAGGTCGGAGTCATACGCTTGGTACTTGCGCGCGAGGGCCGTTGAGTCCGCGACAACCATGCAGCGCTTGTAGGCGAGGACAAGTGCCGGCGCCGCCGTCTCCGCCCGGACACGCTCGTTCGCCTCCGCGAGCGCCTTTGGGCTTTCCGCCGCGCACGTCTTCGAGCACTGGTCCGTCCGCGCCGAGAGCATCTCCGCCGCGATGTCCGGAGAAGGAGAAACGCCGACGTCGCACGCGACCGTTCCTCGACCGTTCGCCTGGACGAACCGGTCGACGCACTCTTTGAGCGCGTTCGTGAATCGACGCTCTAGCCCTTCGTCGATGACGTCCTTGCATGTCGATACACAGTGTTCGCGCTGCTCGTCGGTGACGCCGCTAGGTGGCGTCTTGCAGTGGTACGGCGTCGTGCCCGTCGAGCGGTCATCTGGGTCGCAGTTGCCGGCAGGAGCGAGCCGGCACACGTCCGCACTGAGCGTTCCGCTGCACTCCTCCTTCGCTTTCTGCAACCACTCCTGAAGATTTCGCTTCGCTTGCTCGACACGCCGCGCGCGGGCTTCTTTATTTACCGCGACGCGCTCGGCGTCCTCGCGCGCGATCGTTTTCTGAGCGTGCAGGCCGTCTTCACGCTCGCGTTCGAGGTCGTCGTACCGGACGTGGGCGATACGCGTGCGCTCGATCGCCTCGTCGCAGTCGGAGGGGGGGGCCGCGGCCTTCTGACACAACATGGAGCGGACCGCGAGCCGGTTCACGTAGTCGCGACACGAGTCGACAACGTCGGTACTTCCGCACTCTCGTGCAAGTCGCGCCCTGAACGCGTCGTCGCGTTGCGACGGGGTTCGGGGGGAGGGCTCGTTTGCACAACTCGCAAGAACCGTGAACCCCACCATGCCCGTCGTGCACACGAGTGCACTCCTTTTCATGACGTACCCCGGTCTAGCCGCGAAGTTGCGTGCTCTTATATACTAGCTCATGAGTTATGTAGCTCAAGAGCTGGCTCTCGTACGCCAAAGGCGTGCCTCGTCCGCTGCGCCCGTCTCCGTACGCGCATGGACGGTCGGAGATTCACGAGCGCAAGCCGCTGGTGCAGACCATTGGTCGCGAGCGGCGAAGGTTGGGCGCCCGGCTGCGGCAGCTTCGTCTCGCCCGAGAGATGACGCAGGCAGCTGCGGCCGAGGCTGTCGGTGTCCATCCCGTGCACGTCGCGCGCATCGAGAGTGGGGCAGCGAATCCGACGATCTCGACGCTCATCGCGTTCGCCGTCGCGTACGGGGTGCAACTGCGAGCGTTGTTTGATGAATCATCGCGGGACTGACGAAGCTGGTAACTTCCCAGCCCATCCGGTGTCTGGTTCGGCCCCGCCCCGGACGGGCACGGCTTCAGCATCGGCAGGGGCTTGGGACCTGGCGGCGAGGGGGGGCACCACCGGCGGGTACCGCAGCGTCGTCGGTCGAATCTCGACTGGCCCATGGCGATCGGCGGCTCTCCGGGCATCGGCGGCGAATGGGGAACCCCTCAGTGCACCCTCCCGTCGCGCGTCCCGTTCGTCGCGCCGTTCCTCGCCGGTGGGACCGGCAGCTGGAAGCCGGGTTCGATTTCGTCAAGTCGGGCCGCCTTCGCTTTGTTTAGGCGAGCGCGGTCGGTCATGGCCTTGGCCTGCTCGGGCGTGAGGTTGGCGATCATCGCGGCGAGCGCGCCCTGCACGGCCACGGAAGAATCGACCCGCACCTCCGCCGGCGCGAGCGTTCCCATGACCTGCGCGAGTAACTGCTCAACCTTCACGAGCACGTTCAGCTTTCCAGTCGTGAGCTTTTCCGGGTTCGCGAGCAGTCGACCCAGCACGGAGATCAATCGGGAGAGTTGCTCGGACTGCCAAAACCGCTTCTCCGATTGATGTGCGTCGTGTAGGCGTGCGAGCCCTTCGTGCAGGGCGGAGCGCGTCGCCGTCTCGCCGTAGCGGCCCGCGAACTCGTCGCGCACCACGCGCTCGATCACTCCCAGGGGCAGGCAGCGCAGTCGCAGCGCGACCACGCGCTGGATCAGGTGCTCGCGATCGGAAGCTTCGGGCCCAGGTTTGGGGAGCTGGGACGGCAAACGGCGCTTTCGGGGCATTTGGGGTGATCCGCCGCGGACGATACCGCGCGTTTGCACGCACCGCGCAGATCCGGAGGCGCGTTGCCCGAGCCCCCATCATGGATTGGGCGTGGTCTTTCTACGCCCCGCCTTTCTACAACCGCACGAACCCTCGCGAATCAAAGCTCGCGCAGCGGCTTAGCGGACCGCTCACGCATCGAACGTGCGGCGCGCGATCTCCGCTTCGACGCGTGGCGATGAACGCAGCGATGGCGGTCGCCACGACGCCGGGGCGCTGCCGGCCTCGTTTGCAGCGGCCGGCGCCCCCGCGAAGATCGGGGCCCGGGCTATCGCTTCTCGGGCGGCGTGTAGTCGCCGATGTAGAAGTTCCAGCCGTCGACGAGTCGGCGCTGGTAGAGCATCAGGCGCGGGGGCGCCGGGTTGGGGATGTTCGCGGCCGTGGACAGGACGTTGTGCCTGTCCTCGATGAGGTCTGCGCTGGGCGTCGAGTACCGCGCGACGAGTACCCGCGGCTTGGCCGGTCGGATCTTCAGCGTGTGCTTGTGCTGGAGCTTCGCCTCCGGACGGAGGTGCCCCAGGCGTGCGACGAGTTCGGGCTGGCCTTTCAGCGGCCCCTTCTTGTTGATCCACCTTTCGTCGTTCGGGTGACCCACCCTGGAACGAGCGTCGGCGCGCCCCCCCGACGAAATGACGGCTAGCCCCACTCGGGCGTCCTCGTCTTCCGCGGCGGCCTGCTCGGCGGCGTCGCGAGCGTGACGTGCAGCGGTCCGCGCGCGCTCGGCCTCTTCGTCGCAGTCGTCGACCGCATCGAAGAGGTCGTCCGGGGGATAGACCTGCGCCGCTGCGCCGCGCCGACTCATCGTCCACCCCCCGTCTCGACGCGCCGCCGCTGCTTCGACGCCGCACGCCGACACCCCACCGAGCACCAGACCGCGTGGCTCCGGATGCCCGTCGGCTTCGGGCGCCCGCAGTGGCCGCAATCGAGAGACGCTTTGCCGGGGCGGGGAGATGCTTTCCCGGGCTCGTCGGGGTCGGGTGCGCCCTCCGGGCCGTCCTCGGCTCGAAACGCCTCCCACGGGGCAGCCAGCGCGCCGCTCGCGTAGACGTCCTCGTCGAGTTCCCGCTCGCCCTGCGAGTCGGGCCACGGCTTGAGTGCGTAGCGGACGACCCGCGTCAGGTTCGGCACGAGCTTGCGCGCGTCGCCGGCGAGGTAGCGATTCCAACCGGCGACCTGCTCCCAGTCGCACGCGTCCGGATTCGCGCCCGTCAGCTCGCACCATCGCTCGACCACCGGCTCGTCTCGTGGAACGAGCACCACCCCGTGCAGGTGCTCGTCGGTGCCGGCGCCGCGCCGGTCCACCGCCAGGAGCACCCCGGCGCTCGCCCGGTACCCAAGCTCCTGCGTGAACTCGCCCGCCGCCCCACCGATCGGACCAAAGCCGGAAGGCGTCGTCAGCGTCAGGCTCCGCAGCGATCGATCCGCGCTCCGGCACCCGCTCAGCGTTTCCAAGATCCGACGTGCGAACGCGGGGTTAGCCGTTGCTCATCGTGGGCGACGCCGGGGCGGGCTCCGCCTCGATGCTAAGTCGCGCACGGTTCCGAAGCTCGAACCGGCGCATCGCTCGCGGCGGCTTCGGCCGAGCCGACCCGTACACGATGCCTCCCGCCGTGGCCGGCAGGCACCTCGCAGCGACTCACTGAACCGGCAGGGCCTCGTCAAAGGTAGCCAGGAGCTTCGCGGTGGCCTGGCGCTTCACGTGAACCGAGATCGGCCCGCGAAATGTGCTGAGTATTGACTGAATCCACGACTTGCGCTCAGCCGCGGTGGGGAGCGTGTGGTTGTAGAACGGATTGACGGCGACGGATTCGAAGACGGCGCCGGACTTGAGAGGAATCGCACACGGATGCATGGCTCGAGACGTCGACTCGTCTGCCAGCGGAGCGCCTTCATTCCAAATCGTAAGGGCCGTCGGGGTTAGCCAAACGGCGGCGCACTCCGCGAGTTCGTAGTGCTCTGCGGCATCGTTAACGGCAGGGCCCAGGATGAAAGTCTCGTTCATCTCGTATTCGCCGAAAGACACGCAGCCACGGTAAGCCATCGGAAGCGGCGCCAGGCCGGCCTTCAGGATGAGACTACCGGCCAATGCGGACGCCAGTGAAAGGGCATGAACCGCATGCTCTATGTCCGTCTTCTGGAGGCGGGCTTCGACCATGATCGGCAGTCCTATTGCTATCGTGTCTGACAGGAACGTCACCTGGGGGACCTCTGAAAAACCGTCCTGATTCAAGCGTTGACCGAGGTTCTCAACCCAGCCGGCGCTCTTTAGGAGACCGTGCATCTTTTCCAGCAACTCGCCGGGGTGCTCCCTAGATGCGGCCTTGAAGCCGAGAGCGTCCATCATGACGAAAGCGCCTTTGATCATGGTGTCGAAGGGTATCAGCGCGTCGTGCCTGAGGATGGCGCATTCCCGATGCGGCGCCGATTACGACCCAACGCGGCGGAAGCGCTCCGCTGGAGGCAGAGCCTCGAACGCCTCGAACTCGGCGTCCGTCATGCGCAGCAGGCGCGTCGCCAAACCTTCGAGCCACGCGACGTCCTCGGGCTCGGCGGGTGCGCGCACGCGCACGCGGACGACCAGGCGGGGCTTCTGCTGCTGCATGGAGCCACGCTATGCCGCAGCGGCTCTGAGCGGCACGCCCTGCGGCACGCTCTGGCCTGCCACGAGCTCACCGAGGAGGCGACGCAGCCGCCCTGAATCCCCGCGCTGCTGCAGGTCCCCGACGCGGCAGCGCCCCGCCGCGAGTCCGCGATCGAAGTGCCGGAGCTGGCTCACGGCGACCGCCAGGAGCTCGCGCCGTCCACGATCAGTCTGGCAGCTCAAGGCCGTGTTGCCCTCGCGCTCGATGAGGCGCCGCAGTCCCGAGAGTGATCCGGCGAAGTCGTGGCCCGCGTAGCGGAACGCGGGAGCGATCTTCCGGATCGTTTCCCATGAGCAGCCGGCCTCGATGCCGGTCGTCTCGACGATCTCGATGACGCGCGTGACGAACGCGTGTCCGCGAAGCTGCGCCCAGTCTGGGTCGCGGTGCGCGCACCGCGGGATCGGCCGCTCGGCGACCGGGACGAGCGCCCCGGAACCCGGGTTCCGGGAGGCGTCATTCGCGACCTCGACCCGCGCGAGGGCGTCGAGGAGCTCGAGGGTCACGCGCGGACGGTCGTTGTGCCGTCGCAGGTCCGTGAGACGATCGGCGCCGGTGCCCCGGAGACCGTCCGAGCAAGCACGCTGCCGCCCCGTCAGCGTCGCGCCGCACATTCGACCGAGGCCGCTGGTGGCGACGGGGAACGCCTCGACACTCACGCCCTCGGGCACGGCGAGCGACAGGGCGAGCCGCCGCGCCACGTGCGCCGCCGCGTGGACGTCGACCGGCTCGTCGAGCTGGAGCGACAAGTGCACCCCGCGCGACGCGCTGGTCACGACCTCTAGGGCGCCATCGGGGATGCCCGCGGCACGCATTCGCCGGCGCAGGAGTGCGATCGTCGCCTGGATGCGACCGCCGTAGAAAGCCGTCCACGCATCGCGCTCCCATCGGCGTCGAAGTGAGTCGTACGCGCGGTCGCCGTAGTTGGCTGCAGGGTTCGCAGCGCACCATGCCGCGTAGAGCGGCGCGCGGTACTCGCGTAGAAACGCCGGGAACGCGGGGTCCTCCGCGATGTCGAGGTCGATCACGATCTCGCGCACGCGCTCGAGCCCTCCGAACGCGAGCTCCACGTTCCCGTGCAACGCGTTGAGCACGAGCCCCACGTCAAGCTCGACCATCCCGAGCTCGCCCGGCCCGCGCAGTGCCTCCGCGCTCAGCCAGCGGCCGATCATCACCGCGGTCGGCTTCGCGTGGCCCGCAGCGAGCGCGTGACGACGCGCGAACGTGAAGCCACGCCCCGACATGCGAGCGCCTTTGAACCCCCGCCCGTCGACGTACCGGAAGCCCTCCCGTGCCCAGTCCTCTGCACGCGCGACAGCGCGTGCACTCGCGAGCTCCGCTCGCTCGGGGGGTGTCGTGTGAATCGGGTTCGCAGGAGCCTCTGCCGCCCCTCCCTCCCTTATTTCTTCTCCTGTTCTTCTCTGATCGAGTGATCTCAAGCACTTGCGTACGCGTGTTGGGGGATGTCCCCCACGCTCGATCGTGCCCCCGGCGGGGGCCGTGGTAGCTGTCATCTGGACGCTGCTCCTGGCTCCCGGTCGTCGCTTGGCAGTGCGACCGGGGGCTGTCCCTTCGATACCGCTGGCTGCTCTCCGGGCGCCACGTTCGGTCTCCGGAACCCGGGTTCCGGGGCGACTCTCGACTCGATCGGCAGAGGGCGCCGCGCGGCATAGGGCCGGGGGGGAGGCTCACCATCGAACTCGACCCCGAATCGATTCGTGCGCTGGCGACGGCCATCGCCGCCGAGCTTCGCGAGCAAGCCCCCCCGTCGCCCGCTCCCCTCCGGCCGGGCGACGGGGGCGGGCGGTTCATCACGCGCGTGGAGGCGGTCGACATGGGGGTCGAGCTCAAGGCGCTGCACCGCGCCGAGAAAACCGGCGAACTTGCCGCGTTCAAACCGGGGCGCGCGGTCGTCTACCGCCACGTCGACGTCGTCGCCCTGGTCGAGCGCGCCCGTGTCGCTGCACCGGAAGGGACGCCGGGCCCGGCGAACGACGCGGAGCCCGACGACCCGTTTGAGCGCGCTCTCGCACGTGCGGACCGTCGCTCTTCTAGGGTGCGCTGATCCGGACTACTCGGTGCGCTTGGTCGCGAACTCGTAGATGGTTTGGTAGGGCGAAGTTCTGGCCTTCGTCTCGACGATCTCGCTGCTGCCGAGGCGGACTCGAGCCCCGTCGCTGGTGTCGAGCCAAACGTGGACCTGCACGGGCTTGGCACTGAACTCGTCCGATACCCTCGCGTAGGGCGTGGATTGCTCTCGGATCACGGCGTTCACGCGGCCTCGACGTTGGCGGCGT
>OCTA010000566.1_pt1 | contig 33856 bp, 29 predicted proteins | sample 1538991 | NCBI WGS metagenome assembly OCTA01 (sample SAMEA3539302, study PRJEB22396) | soil metagenome | biome: tundra; feature: field; material: soil | place: USA | collected 2010-05 | depth 0.15 m | reverse complement strand
TTCGTCGAAGGCAACCACTACTGCATGTTCTGCGAGAAGAGCGGCAACTGCGAGCTGCAAGCTACGGCCTACCGCATGGGCATCCTGTCGCCACGGCACCACTACATGTTCCCGACCCGCAAGGTGGACGCCAGCCATCCCGATGTCATGCTGGACTTCAACCGTTGCATCTTGTGCGCACGCTGCATTCGCGCCTCGCAAGAACAAGACGGCAAACACGTCTTCCAGTTCATCCAGCGCGGCGCCCACAAGCGCATCGGTGTCAATGCCGCGAATGGCGCCGGCGGAACCAACCTGAGCGTGACCGACAAGGCCGCCGAGTCGTGTCCGGTCGGCTGCATTGTCAAGAAGCGCGTGGGCTTCGCGGTTCCCGTGGGCCAGCGCATGTACGATCAGAAACCCATCGGCAGCGAAATCGAGTCCCGCAAAGCGGTCACCCGGTAGGTAGCATCATGGCAAACAAACCAAAGTTGGCGACCGTTTCCCTCGCAGGCTGCTTCGGCTGTCACATGTCGATACTCGACATCGACGAGCGCATTCTCAAGCTGATCGAGCTGATCGATTTCGACCGCTCGCCCATCAACGACATCAAGAAGATCGAAGGCCGCTGCGCGGTCGGCATCGTCGAGGGCGGCTGCTGCAACGAGGAGAATGTCCACGTTCTGCAGCACTTCCGCGAGCACTGCGATGTGCTGATTTCGACCGGCGACTGTGCCACCATGGGCGGCATCCCGGCCCTGCGCAACACCATCCCGCTCAAGGAGTGTCTCGAAGAGGCGTACATCAAGGGCCCGACGGTGTACAACCCGCGCGGTAAGATCCCGAGCGATCCCGAGATCCCGCTCTTGCTCGACAAGGTCTATCCCTGCCACGAGGTGGTCAAGATGGACTACCACCTGCCCGGGTGCCCGCCCTCGGCGGAGACGATCTGGCAAGCCCTGGTGGCGCTGCTGACGGGGAAACCCATCGCGCTGCCCTATGAACTCATCAAGTACGACTGAGCCTTTAGCGGACAATAGGAGAAGGAAATTCCTATGAGCGTTGCCAAGCGAATCGTCATCGAGCCCGTCACCCGCGTAGAGGGACACGGGAAGGTCACTATCTTGCTCGACGAGAACCGGAAGGTCATCCAGGCCCGCCTGCACGTGGTCGAGTTCCGCGGCTTCGAGCGCTTCATCCAGGGGCGGCCGTTCTGGGAGGTTCCGGTCCTGGTGCAGCGACTGTGTGGCATCTGCCCGGTCAGCCACCACCTGGCCGCGGCCAAGGCCATGGATCGCATTGTGGGCGGCGAAAACCTGACGCCGACCGCCGAGAAGATACGCCGCCTGATGCACTACGGGCAGATGTACCAATCGCACGCCCTGCATTTCTTCCACCTGGCGTCGCCGGACTTGCTCTTTGGCTTTGACGCTGACGTCGCCATTCGCAACGTCATCGGTGTGGCCGGCAAATTCCCGGATCTGGCGGTACAGGCCGTGCTCATGCGCAAGTACGGGCAAGAGATCATCAAGGCCACGGCGGGCAAGAAGATCCACGGCACGGGCGCCATTCCCGGCGGCGTGAACAAGAACCTGTCCATCGCCGAGCGCGATGTTTTCCTCAAGGACGTCGATCAGCATCTGGCGTGGGCCAAGTCCGCGGTCAAGATCGCCAAGGACTACACCGTCGCAAATCTCGCCAAATTGGCGCCTTTCGGTTCATTTGACTCGAACCACTTGTCATTGGTCCGAGCCGACGGCGCCATGGATCTCTACCACGGCAACTTGCGCGCCATCGATGCCCAGGGCGCGACCATCTTCGACCAAGTGGATTACCAAAGGTACATCGACTTCATCGCGGAAGAAGTGCGCGATTGGTCGTACATGAAGTTTCCCTTCATCCGCTCGATCGGCCCGGAAAAGGGCTGGTATCGCGTGGGTCCACTGGCGCGCCTCAACACCGCGACCTTCATCGACACGCCCCTGGCCGAGGTCGAGCGCAAGGAATTCCGCGCGGTGACCGCCGGCAAGCCCAACAACGTGACCATGGCCTACCACTGGGCGCGCATGATCGAGTTGCTCCATTCGATGGAAAAGATCCAGGCGCTGCTCAATGACAAGGATCTGCAGGGCACGGATCTGGTGGTCAAGGGCGAGCGGCGTGAGGTGGGCATCGGGCTCATCGAGGCGCCGCGCGGAACCTTGTTCCACCACTACAAGGTGGACAAGAACGACTTGGTCACGTCGGCCAATCTGATCGTCTCGACCACCAACAACAACGAGCCCATGAACCGGGCCGTGGCCAAGGTGGCGCAGGATCATCTTCAAGGCGTGGAAATCACCGAGGGCTTGCTCAACCACGTCGAGGTGGCCATTCGCGCCTACGACCCGTGTCTGTCGTGCGCCACCCATGCGCTCGGCCAGATGCCGATGGAAATGACCGTGCTCGATCACCAGGGCCAGATCCTCGATCGGAAGAGCAGGGGATGAACAGAGTCCTGCTCTACGGCTTCGGCAATCCGGCCCGTGGCGATGATGGCCTGGGGCCGGCGTTGGCCGCCGCCATCGAGGAACTTGGCATTCCCAACATCGCGGTGGATGCCAACTACCAGTTGACCGTGGAAGACGCGGCCGAGATTGCCGGGTATGATGCCGTCGTGTTTGCCGACGCCGCCACCCAGGGATCCACGCCCTTCTGGTTTTCGCGCGTCGACGACACCGCCGTCAAACGCGTGGGCAACGGCAGCATCGGATGGACCAGCCACAGCGTCAGCCCGGCCCAGGTCGTGGCCCTGGCGCGCGACCTTTTCGCCAGCAAGGTCGCGGCCTATACGCTCGGCATCCGCGGCTACGAGTTTGGCGATCTGGACGAGGCCCTGTCCTCGCGTGCGATTGATAATCTGACAGAGGCCGTGACGTTCGCTCGCAAGGCGCTCGTCGAGCGCCAGTTTGAACACTACGTGCAGGAATTCGGCCCCCCCGCTGCTGGCCCAGTTGCCAGCAGCTCAACCTGGAAGGCGTAACCATGAGAGATGGAAAACACCTCATCCTTTGTGTCGATGACGATGCAGATCTCCTCGACCTGCTGCGCATGCAACTTGAAAAGGGCGGCTACGTGGTCGAAGCCGCGTTCTCCGCCGAAGAGGGCCTGTCCAAGTTCAAGCAGGTCAAACCCGACCTCCTCATTCTTGATTTGATGATGGAGGAGATCGACGCCGGAACGAATCTCGTCAAAGAGCTGAAACTTGCCGGGAATCAGGCGCCGATTCTCCTGCTCAGTTCGATGGGCGATCAACTGAACCTCTCGACCGGGTATCGCGAACTGGGCTTGGATGCTGTGTTTCAAAAGCCGGTCAACGCCGAGGCGCTGCTTCGAACCATCAAGGCCAAACTGACGAAATAGCGCTTGCGTCGGGGTGTTATCCGGCGGACAACCCCAAGGATGGAATCCAGGACTAGCGAGGCCCTGATTCTTACGCACAGCCTGCTGCTGGGGGAAAGGCTGTACCTTTTCGCCCGGCTGCGCTTCCTCGCTGCCGCGGGGATTCTGGTTGGCGCATTCTTCGCCACCTATGTCGTCGGAATACGGGGGCTGAATTTGCCGGCGCTGGCGGGCGCGGCCGCGTTCTTGGCGGCCTACGACGTCTGGGTATTTCTTACCGTCCGCCCCTATCGGCGACAAGGCGATGGAAAAGCATCCCATCGTCGTCTGGTTTACATCGCTCACCTTTCGATTCTCCTAGACTATCTGGTGCTGACCTTTGCCATCTGGCTCGTGGGTGGGGCCAAGTCGCCCTTTCTAGCCTTCTATCTGTTGCATGCGATTCTCTCCGCGGTGCTGCTGTCGCGTCGAGCGGCCTACGGTCTTGCCACGGTTGGGTATTTGCTTTTGGTTGGTCTCGTGTTGGGTGAGTGGTCAAACGTGATTCCCAGGCACCGGCCCATCGGGGCCGTGCCTGGCGGAGGCGAAGGGGATCTTGCCGTGGTGGCGACGATGCTTTTCGTGTACGGCCTGCTCACCGCTGTCACCACGGTTCTGACCGCGGGTATCGTCAGACTTCTGCGCCAGAACGAACAGGGATTGCGCGAAGCCAGCGATCACTTGGAGCGATTGGCGGACATGCGGCGCTCCTTTCTCCATGTTGTCTTGCACGACCTGCGCAGTCCGGTCGGCACGGTGGTCACCATGCTAGAAGGTCTAGGCAACGGCATCGACGGTGACCTGGGCGAGGCCGCCAAGAAGCGAGTGGCCAGGGCGGGGGAGAAACTGCGCGGCGTTCTCGATCTGCTGCGCGGTTTGCGCGTTCTGGCCGACCTGGAAACCGAGCGGCTGGAGAGCCTGATGGCGCCCGTGGATATGCTGGCCACGGTTCGCGCGGCGGTCGAGGATCACGCGGACGCCGCGGAACAACGTGGACAACGGCTGCAAATCGAGCTGCCGGCAACGCTGCCGTCCATCCGTGGCGTGGAGCGCTTGTTGCGTGAGGCGGTGGCAAACTACCTTACCAATGCCATCAAATATGCAGATGCCAGCGGCCCGATCGTCGTGCGGGCAGCACAGGTGGGATCCTTCGTGCGCATCGAAGTTAGCGACCAGGGGCCTGGCATTTCCGTGGAAGACCAGGGCCGGCTTTTTCAAGAGTTTGCCCGGGTGGGAAAGTCAGCCGCCCAGCGCGGAAAAGCCTCCGGGATCGGCCTTGGGCTTTCCATTGTCCGCCGCATCGCCGAGGCCCACGATGGCAGGGCAGGTGTCGTCAGCAGAGCAGGGCAGGGCAGCACCTTCTTCATCGAATTGCCGATTTCGCCCCCGTCAAGCCGAAAGTGATCTCGTTTCCGTGTCGCTTTTAGTTGTGAGAAAAGCGACGGCGACACTCGCCGGGGCCGCGGGCTGAACTAAATTGTTCGCGCCTGCGGGTGTTGTTCCATGTCGCGCTAGTGGTTTAAGTTGGCGTAACGGCTTAGGAAAGTGCTACATCCTTGCTAGTCCGAGCGCTGAATGGAGGATGGATGTGGTTCGCGGCAACGCTTGACTTGCCCGCAGCGCGATCGTAAATATGTCGTTACGGAATTCACAGCGTGACTTCATGCACAGCGGTCGAGGGGCGGATCATGAACAAGCGAAAAATACCTAGCCGATGCGTAGAGCGACTCAGCATCTACAGGCGCGCTTTGCTTCAGGATAGGCGTCTGCATGGTCCCAGCATCTTTTCCCATGAGCTGGCCTTTGCCTGCCGTCTGACCGCCGCTCAAGTCCGCCGGGATCTGATGCTCATCGGCTACAGCGGCAGCCCGACCACGGGCTACGAGGTCAAGCGCCTGCTCACATCCATCGGCGCTTTGCTCGATCCGCCGCACGTGCGCGAGGTCGCCATCGTGGGCATGGGGCATCTGGGCCGCTCCATCGCGGCCTACTTGGTCAATCGCTCGCCCAAGATTCAGCTGACCGCGGCCTTCGACGTCAACCCAGACAAGATCGGCGCGACCTTCAGCGGCGTGCCCTGTCATTCGGCCGACAAACTGGCCGAGGTGGTTTCGTCCCGAGGCATCGTCCTCGGCATCTTGACGGTTCCGTCCGAGCATGCACAGGCGACGGCGGAGCAACTGGTGAAGGCCGGCGTCACGGGCATTCTCAACTTTGCCCCGGCCTGTCTACACATTCCCGAAAAGATCCACGTCGAGAACATCGACATGACGGTGGCGTTGGAGAAGGTCGGCTTTTTCGCATGCGGCAGCCATAGAAGAAAAGGAAACATCGATGACCACAGCAGCACGAGCAACATCGACCAAACCGCTCCTTAAGGAGTTCGGGGCGGCCAAACGAGACAGTCTGATCCCGATCCTTCAAAAGGCGCAGGAAGCCCACGGTTACCTGTCCGAAGAGGCCATCGCCGAGATCGGGCGCCACCTGAAATTGCCCGCCAGCAAGGTCTACGGCGTCGCGACTTTCTACAACCAGTTCCGCTTCACGCCCAAGGGCAAGTACCACATCATGCTTTGCCGCGGGACCGCCTGCCACGTCAAGGGCTCGATCAAGTTGCTCGATGCCGTCACGCGCACGCTGAAACTGCAAGCCGGACAAACCACGCGCGACGGGATGTTCAGTCTGGAAGTCGTGGCCTGCATGGGTGCCTGTGGCCTGGCACCGGCCGTGAGCATCAACGGCGAAATGTACGCCAAAGTCACCCCCAAGAAGGTCGGCAAGATCATCGAAGAGTGCCGCGCCAAGGAGCAGGACCATGCCCGCGCTTGAGAATGTTGGAAAGACCGCTTGCTGGACACCACCCTCGCGTCCCAGCGCCGAGCTGCTGGCGAAACTGCCGGTGGGTCAGCTGTCGGCCAAGGCCGGAGGCGATGTCAAAGAGCGCATCACGCTGCTTCGCCGCGAGAAGGTCAGCAAGCCCACCATCTTCGTCGGAACCGGCACCTGCGGTCTCGGCGCCGGCGCGGCCAAGACCATGGAAGCGGCTAAGGCCTACCTCGCCGAGAAGAAGCTCGACGCCGAGGTCGTCGAGGTCGGTTGCCTCGGCATGTGCTCGGAAGAGCCCATGGTCGATGTGCAGCTACCGGGCAAGGCGCGCGTCAGCTTTTGCCGGGTCACCGCGGATCGCGTGTCGTCGGTTCTGGACGCGGCCCTGGCTGGTAAGGTCAGCGAGGATTTCACGCTCGGGCAGTTCCGCAGCACCACGGCCGAGGCTTGGCCGAACGTGCCCTTCCTCGACAAGCATCCGTTCTTTGCCCCGCAACTGCGCTGGGTGCTCGCCAACTCGGGCATCATCGATCCGGGCAACATTGACGAGTACATCGCCCGAGGCGGTTACGCGGCGATGGAAAATGCCCTGCGCACGAAGAAGCCGGAAGAGGTCGGCGAGATTGTCACCCGCGGCGGACTGCGCGGACGTGGCGGTGGCGGCTTCCCGGCCGGCGTGAAGTGGAAGTTCGCGCGCGAAACCCAGGCCGATCACAAGTACCTCATCTGCAACGCCGACGAAGGCGATCCCGGTGCGTTCATGGATCGCGCAGTGGCCGAGAGCGATCCCTATCGCTTGCTCGAAGGCATGGTCATCGCGGCCTACGCCATCGGCGCCAGCAAGGCGTACATCTACATTCGCGCCGAATATCCGCTGGCCATCGAGCGCCTGAAGGCCGCTATTCCCAAGGCGACCGAGTATGGCCTCCTCGGCAAGAACATCCTGGGTAGCGGTTTCGACCTGGAAATCGTGCTCAAGCTGGGCGCCGGCGCCTTCGTCTGCGGTGAAGAAACCGCGCTCATGCAGAGTATCGAAGGCAAGCGCGGCATGCCGCGTCCTCGTCCGCCCTTCCCGGCGGTGCAGGGCCTATTCGGCATGCCCACGGTCATCAACAACGTCGAGACCCTGGCTTGCGTGCCGGCTCTTATGGAAATGGGCGGCGATGCTTTCGCCGCGGTCGGCACCGCCAAGAGCAAGGGCACCAAGGTGTTCGCGCTCTCGGGCATGGTCAACCGCACCGGCCTCGTCGAAGTGCCCATGGGCACCACCATTCGCGAGATCGTCTTTGCGGTGGGCGGCGGCATCCCCAACGGCAAGAAATGCAAGGCGGTGCAAATCGGCGGTCCGTCGGGCGGATGTATCCCCGAGCCCAAGATGGACATCATCGTCGACTACGACGCCATCAAGGAGCTCGGCGCCATCATGGGCTCGGGTGGTCTTGTCGTTCTCGACGAGAACACCTGCATGGTCGACTTGGCCAAGTTCTTCATGGAGTTCATCGGCAACGAGAGCTGCGGGAAGTGCATCCCGTGCCGTGAAGGCACCAAGCGCATGCTGGAGATCTTGCAAGCCATCACCCGGCCGCGCCGGCGCGAGAATGGCAGCGATGCCTTGTTGCGCTTCCAGGGCGTCATGCAGCTCAAGCAGCTGGCCGAAACCATCCGCATCAGCTCGTTGTGCGGACTCGGTCAGACCGCGCCCAACCCGGTGCTCAGCACCATGCGCTGGTTCCGCGACGAATACGAGGCGCACATCTTCGACCGCGCTTGTCCGGCCGGCACATGCAAAGAACTGGTCGGCGCTCCCTGCCAGACCGGCTGTCCCGTGGGCACCGAGGTGTGGCGCTACGTCGCGCACATCGCCCGCGGTGAAACCGAGCTGGCGTATCAAGCCATTCGCGATGCCAACCCGTTCCCGTCGGTATGCGCCCGCGTGTGCAGCCACCCGTGCGAGGAGGTCTGCCGTTGCGGCGCCACCGGCGGCGAGCCCATCGCCGTGCGCGCGCTCAAGCGCTACGTGGTGGATCACATCGACCCCAAGTCGTATGCGGTCACCATCAAGCCAGCCACGGGCAAGTCGAAAAAGGTGGCGGTCATCGGCGCAGGGCCGTCGGGTCTCACCGCGGCCCACTACCTGTCGCAGAAGGGCCACAAGGTCACCGTGTTCGAGAAGGAAAACGAACCCGGCGGCATGCTCTTCAACGGCATTCCCGCGTACCGGCTGCCCCGCGATGTCGTGCGCAAGGAAATCGCGTCGCTGCTCAATGCCAACATCGAGCTCAAGTGCAACATCGCTCTCGGCAAGGACGTGACTGTCGACGGACTCATGGCCAGCGGTTTCGACGCTGTCTACGTTTCCATTGGCGCGTACAAGAGCCAGCGCCTCGGTATCGACGGCGAAGACGTGGCCGGCGTGATTCCGGGCATGGCTTTTCTCAAGGCCAACAACCTGCACGACAAGAAACTTGCCACGGGCAAGGTGGGCATCATCGGTGGCGGCAACACCGCCATGGACGCGGCCCGCGTAGCTCTGCGCCAGCCCGGCGTTACCAAGGTCACCATCCTCTATCGCCGCACGCGCGACGAGATGCCAGCCTTTGCCGAGGAAGTTCACGCCGCTCTCGAAGAGGGCATCGAGATCAAGGAGCTGGTCGCTCCCGTCGCGGTGCTGTCCAAGGATGGCATGCTGACTGGCGTGCGCTTGATTCGCAACGAGCTCGGCGCCCAAGACGCAAGTGGCCGGCCGCGGCCGGTGCCAGTCAAGGGCAGCGAATTCGAGATCGCCCTTGACAGTCTGATCGTGGCTATCAGCGAGCAGCCCGAAGTGGAAAGCATCCAGGGCCTGCGCACCACCAAGTGGGGCACCATTGAAACCAACCCAGAGTCGACCGCGGCCGGCAAGCCCGGCATCTTCAGCGGCGGCGACGTGGCGCGCGGCCCGACCGGCGTCATCGAAGCCATCGCCGACGGCAAACGTGCCGCTCTCATGATCGACCGCTACCTCACTGGCCGGCAGATGAAGATGATCAAGAAGGTGAAGCTGCCTTCGCTCTACATCGAGCCGCTCATGGTCGACGAAGACGACGAGTCCGAGTCCACCTTGGCGCGTGCCGAGGAGGAGAAGGTGCCCGCGGCCAAGCGGCGCACGAGCTTCGTCGAAGTCGAGATGGGTCTGTCGCTGCAGGCGGCGACGGATGAAGCAAGACGGTGCCTGCGCTGTGACCTGGATTTCACCCGACCCCTTTGATGGTGGCGGCTTTTAGAAAGAAACAAACATGCTGACCATCGAGATCAACGGAAAGAAACTGGAAGCAACCAAGGGCGAGACCATCCTGACGGTCGCGCGCCGCAATGGCATCGAGGTGCCCACGCTCTGCCACATGGAAGGCCTCGCGCCGAGCGGCGCCTGCCGCATGTGCGTGGTCGATGTGGAGGGATTCCCCAATCTGCTCACCGCGTGCTCGTACCCGGTGGCCGAGGGGATGAAGGTGAAGACGCATTCACCACGCGCCCTCGAAACCCGCCGCACGATCGTCCAGCTGCTTCTGGCGAATCACCCCGACGACTGTCTGTACTGCGCGCGCAGCTCGAACTGCGACTTGCAGGGACTGGCGCGCGACCTCGGCGTCGCTCGCCGCGAGTACCACGGGTTCCGCGCCAAGAAGAGCCTGGATGTTTCGGGACCGTCGCTGGTGCGCGATCCGGAAAAGTGCATCCTGTGCGGCAAGTGCGTGCGCGTGTGCGAGGACATCCAGGCCGTGTCGGCCATCGACTTCGTGGGCCGCGGCAGCAAGACCGTGATCGGAACCGCGTTCTCGCGCGGCCTCGCCACTTCAAGCTGTGTCAACTGCGGTCAGTGCGTGGTGGTGTGTCCGACCGGCGCGCTGGTCGAACGCTCGTACGTCGCCGAGGTTCTGGGCGCCCTTCGCGACCCGGACAAGTACGTGGTCGTACAGCACGCGCCCGCGGTGTCGGTTACCCTGGCCGAGGAGTTCGGCGTCCCACCGGGAACGGACTGCGACGGCCAGATGGTCGCCGCGCTTCGCAGCGCTGGTTTCAAGCGGGTGTTCGACACCAGCTTCAGCGCCGATCTCACCATCATGGAAGAGGCGTCCGAGCTGGTGCACCGGATCAAGACCGGCGGCAAACTGCCGATGTTCACCAGCTGTTCGCCAGGTTGGATCAAGTTCATGGAGACCTTCTACCCAGACATGCTGGGGCACTTGTCGACGTGCAAGAGCCCGCAGCAGATGCTGGGAGCGATCACCAAGAGCTACTTCGCCCAGCGCGAGGGCATCGACCCGGCCAAGATCGTCAGCGTGTCCATCATGCCGTGCACGGCCAAGAAGTTCGAGGCGGGCCGGCCCGAGATGACCCAGGACTACTCTCCTGACGTGGACTACGTGCTCACCACGCGCGAGGCGGCTCAGCTTCTGCGCATGAGTGGCGTGGGCATGGTCGGCATCGAGCCGGAAGCCTCGGATACACCCTTTGGCGAACGCTCGACGGCAGGCAAGATCTTCGGCGCTTCTGGCGGGGTCATGGAGGCAGCGGTTCGCACCGCGCACTTCATGATCACCGGCAAGGAGCTGCCCGGTCTCGACATCCAACCGCTGCGCGGGCTCGACGGAGCCAAAGAACTAAAAGCCAACATCGGCGGCATCGACGTGGGCGCCGCGGTGGTCAGCGGTCTCGGCAACGCGCGTGCCCTGGTCGAACAGATCCGCGCGGGCCGCAAGGATCTGCACTTTATCGAGGTCATGACCTGTCCCGGCGGCTGCATCAACGGCGGCGGTCAACCGCTGCATTCCAACAAGGCCGCGGTCGTCGCGCGCATGAAGAAGCTGTACAACCTGGACAAGGACAGCACCCTGCGCGTCAGCCACGACAACAAGTCGGTCAAGCGTCTATACGAGGAATTCCTGGGCGCGCCCCTTGGCGAGAAGAGCCACCATCTGCTGCATACCCACTACACGGCGAGAGAGGTCTTGGTGTAACCATGAGCGAAACGAAGACAATCCTGATCGTAGACGACGACCTCGACATTCTCGAGCAGTACAGCCTGATGCTGAAGGCCGACGGCCACACCGTGGTGCAAGCCAGCAGCCTGGCCGAGGCCGAGGAGACCATCCTCACCGTTCGCCCGGATCTGGCGATCCTAGATCTGATGATGGACGAGAAGGACGCCGGTTTCGTGCTGTGCAACCAGCTCAAGCGTCTGTACGCCAACCTGCCGGTCATCATCGTGTCCAACGTCACGCCCATCACCGGGCTCGACTTCAGGCCGCGCAACCAGGAAGAACAGTCCTGGGTGCGTGCGGATGCGATTCTGAACAAGCCCGTGGTCGCCGAGCGCTTGCGCGGCGAAATCAGCCGGCTGCTCAACCAAGGGCACGTAGGCGCGGCTGCGGCACACTAGGGCGTGGAGAAAGCACGGCGGGTGAGGCAAATCGGCATGCAAAGATGGGAGCTTCCATGACCATCGCGCAGCCGAGATGCTTCACCAAGACCGTGAAAGATCGCTGCCACGTCTGCTACACCTGCGTGCGCGGTTGCCCAGCCAAGGCGATCCGAATCATGGATCGCCAGGCCGAGATCGTCGCCGATCGCTGCATCGGCTGCGGCAACTGCGTGCGGGTGTGCGGGCGGGGCGCCAAGAAGGTGGTCAACACCGTTCCCGACGTCGAGGCGCTGCTGGCAACCAGCTCGCGCGTGGCCGCCTTGGTTGCACCCAGCTTTGCAGCTGAGTTCTTCGACCTGTGCGAGCCGCAGAATCCCCAAGTCCTGGTGGGGATGTTGCGTAGGCTCGGTTTCGCGCAGGTGACCGAGGTGGCCTTCGGCGCCGATCTGGTCGCGCGCGCCTACCGCAAACTGCTCGACTCGCGGCCGCCAGGGACACGCTTCATCGCGACCACGTGCCCTGCCGTGGTCGGCTATGTCGAGCGCTACTGGCCCACTCTCGTCGACCATCTTGCGCCGGTGGTGTCGCCCATGGTGGCCATGGCGCGGGTCGTGCGCACCATGCACGGGCCTGATACGCGCACGGTCTTCATCGGGCCTTGCTTGGCCAAGAAAGTGGAAGCCAGCATGTCCGAGCTTGAAGGAGAGGTGGACGCGGTCATCACCTTCGCCGAGCTGCGCACCATGTTCATGTCTCACGCTGTCGACGCTGCGTCGACGACGGGTAGTGATTTCGACCCGCCCCACGCCGGCACCGGCACCTTGTTCCCGCTCAATCGCGGGCTGTTTCAGGCCGCTGGCATCAGTGAGGATCTGGCCAGCACCGAGGCCGTCGCGGCCCATGGCGGGCCGTCATCATTCGTGAACGCCATCGAGGAATTCGCGGGAGGCGATGTCGATTTTGGATTGGTCGAGGTGCTGTGCTGTAACGGCTGCGTGTCGGGGCCGGGCATGACGTCGCAAGAGAAAACCTTTCGCCGCCGCGCGCGCGTGGCCAAATATGCCAACGAAAGCAAACGCACACGCGACGCGACGGTGTGGTACGACCAGATGGATCGATTCTCTTCCATCGATCTTTCGCGGGGATTTCTACCCTTCGACCAGCGCTCGGCAACGCCGTCGGAGGAAGAAATTCGTCACATCCTGCGCGGCATGGGCAAGGAGAGCGAGGCCGATGAGCTCGACTGCAAGGCGTGTGGCTATTCGACCTGCCGCGAACATGCCATCGCCATCTACCGTGGACTGGCCGAAACGCAGATGTGCTTGCCTTATGTCATCGAGCGTTTCGACCACACCGTGCGCCAGCTTTCCGAATCGAACCGGCAACTCGAAAGCACGCAAGAGCAGCTCATGCACTCGGAACGGCTGGCCAGCATGGGCCAGCTGGCCGCTGGCGTGGCACACGAACTGAACAATCCCCTCGGCGTTGTCTTGTTGTACGCGCACCTGCTGCGCGACGAGGCGGGCGAAGACTCGGGCATTCGCAAGGAGCTGACCCTCATCAGCGACCAGGCCACGCGCTGCAAACGCATCGTCTCGGATCTGCTCGACTTCGCGCGCGAGAACAAACTCTTGCTCGAACAGATCAGCGTCGAGGAGCTCATCAAGCGCAGCCTGGCCGGCCTGCCTTTGCCGCCCGAGGTGAACATCGTCATCGAGCTGGGACACACGCATCCCGAGTGCGAGGTGGACCCCGCGCAGCTGATCCAGGTACTAACCAATCTCTACAGCAATGCCTTCGCCGCCATGCCTAACGGTGGCACGCTGACCATCGCCACCCATGAAGAGGGCGAGCGACTGATCATCAGCGTGCGGGACACGGGCACCGGCATTCCAGCTGAAAATATGAAGCACATCTTTCAGCCCTTCTTCACCACCAAGCAGATCGGCAAAGGCACGGGGCTTGGGCTCGCGGTCGTGTACGGAATCGTGAAGATGCACCGGGGCGACATCGTGCTTGAATCGAACGCCGATCCGGCGCGAGGACCGACCTGGACGCGGTTCAAGGTTTCGATTCCCCACAATCAGGTCATGCCCGACGCCGAGCTGAGGATAGGCTGATGGGCGAGCGCCTGCGCGTTCTGATTGTCGACGACGAGGAAGGCATCCGCCTCGGCGTGGCCAGGGTTCTCGAAAAATTCGTCGCCAGCTTTCCCGACATCGCGGCCGAGATCAGCTACGACGTCGAATCCGCGGCCAGCGGCGAGGACGCGGTGGAGCGTCTGCGCGACTCGCCGCCCGACATTTTGCTGCTCGATCTGAAACTGCCGGGCATCGGTGGCCTCGATGTTTTGCGTGAGGCGCGCAACCTCGAACCGCCGGTGCTCACCGTCATGGTGACGGCCTACGCCTCGGTAACGACCGCAGTGGAAGCCACCCGGGGTGGAACCTTCGACTTTCTGCCCAAGCCGTTCACGCCGAACGAGATCAAGGCCGTCGTCCGCCGCGCCACCCGCGATCTCATTCTTAGCCGACAGGCCAAGAAGCTGGCGGCGGAGCAGCGGCGCACGCGCTTCGAGCTCATCCGGGTCCTGGTGCACGAATTGAAGGCGCCCTTGGGCGCGGTCGAGGGCTATCTGACCTCGATGCTCGACGGCGTGGTCAGCGACGAGGAAACCCGGCGCCATGTGGTGACCCGATCTATCGCGCGCATCCAGGGCATGCGCCAGCTCATCCTCGATTTGCTCGATGTGACCAGGTTGGAAGCCGGGATGAAAGCGCGCGATTTCTCGACCGTGCAGCTGGCCGAGCTCGCGCGTGAGTGCATGGACGCTTTGCGACCGCAGGCCGAGGCCAAACACGTGACCATGGAGATCGCGGCAGCGCCCAATCTTGAGATGGTTGCCGTGCGCGCCGAGATCGAGATCGTGCTCAACAACCTGCTGACCAACGCTATCAAGTACAACCACGAAGGCGGCAAGGTGCGCGTGTCGCTGGGGCGGCACGAGGACGTGTTCGAGATCTCGGTACACGACACGGGCTTTGGCCTTTCGCGCGAGGACGCCGCCAAGCTGTTCAACGACTTCGTGCGTATCAAGAACGCCAAGACCCGCGGCATCGAAGGCTCAGGGCTTGGGCTGGCGACCGTGAAGCGGATTGCGGGCCTCTACCACGGCGATGCCACGGTCAGCTCAGAACCCGAACAGGGAAGCACTTTCACCGTCACCCTCAAGGCAGCTCTGCCAGAAAGGCAAGCGCAACTATGAACGACCACCGCATCGTAGGCGTCCACATCACCGACCGCGCCACCCACGCCGGCGAGGTTCAGGCCATCCTGAGTAAGTACGGCAAGAACATTCGCACCCGCCTCGGCCTGCACGAAATCAGCGAGGACGCGGCGTCGCCCAACGGACTTGTCATCCTGGAGGTTGTAGGCAGCAACCAGGAGATCGACGCTCTTTCCGACGAGCTGCGACGCCTCAAAGGAATTCAAGTTCAGAGCATGTTCTTCTCACATCCAGAGTAACTGTGGCCCCAGCCGGCTGGGGCGCTACGCTTTACTAGGAAAGTAGGATTTACGATGTTGCCCCTGTCGAAGACGCTCAGCCAGCATGCCCAGGATTTCATCGACGACGCGCGCCTGGAAAAGCTGGCCGGCGCCGCGGATCTAGTTGATGTGGGTAACTTGCGCGAGGTGATCGCGAAGGCGCTCGACAAGCAGGCACTGACCGTCGAGGAAACCGCGGTGCTCCTGCACGCGCGCGATCCGGAACTGCGCGAAGAAGTTTTCGCGGCGGCGCGCGACCTCAAGCAGCGCGTGTACGGCAATCGCATCGTGCTTTTTGCGCCACTCTATCTCGGCAACTTGTGCGTGAACAACTGCGCCTACTGCGGTTTTCAAAACAAGAACAAGGACGTCGTGCGCCGCACGCTGGGCATGGAGGAGATCCGCCAGCAAGTCGTGGCCATGGAGAACCAGGGGCACAAACGGCTCATCGTCGTGTTTGGCGAGCACCCGCGCTACGACGCCGACTTCATCGCGACCTGCATCCGCGACATCTACGACGTCCGCAGCGGGCACGGCGAGATCCGGCGCGTGAACGTGAACGCGGCGCCGCTCGATCACGCGGGGTTCAAGACCGTCAAGGCTGCCGGCATCGGCACCTACCAGATCTTCATGGAAACCTACCACCACAAGACCTACGCGCGCGTGCACCCGCACGGCACGCCCAAAGGCGATTACTTGTGGCGGCTGGATGCCTTGAGCCGCGCCTTCGAAGTCGGTCAGGACGACCTCGGCATCGGCGCGCTCTTCGGCTTGGCCAACTGGCGCTTCGACGTGCTCGGGCTGGTCAGCCACGCGGTCTTCCTGAAAGAGCGCTACGGCTGCGGTCCGCACACCATCAGCTTTCCGCGCCTGCGACCAGCCTCGGGAGTGGATCTTGGGGCCGACAATCTGGTGAACGACGAAGACTTCAAGTTTCTGATCGCGGTGCTCCGCCTGGCGGTGCCGTACACCGGGCTCATCCTCACTGCGCGCGAGACCGCCGAGCTGCGCCGGTCGGCCATGGAATTCGGCGTGTCGCAGATCGATGCCGGCTCGTGCATCGAACTCGGCGGCTACACCGAGCAGACCTGCGGCCAGCGCATGGAGCGCGAGCAATTCACCCTCGGGGACATGCGCCCGCTCGACAAGGTCGTCCGTGAACTTTCCGAACAAGGCCACGTGCCCAGCTTCTGCACCGCCTGCTACCGACTTGGCCGCACCGGTGAGCACTTCATGGAATTCGCCATCCCCGGATTTATCAAGCGCTTCTGCACGCCCAACGCGCTGACGACCTTTATGGAGTACCTGGTCGACTACGCCACGCCGGAGACCGCGAAGGCCGGCTTGGTGCAGATTCAGGTCGAGCTCGACAAGCTGGAAGATTCGCCCATGAAGCAGACCCTGGTCGAACGGCTAGCGAAGGTGCGCGAGACGAACGAGCGGGATATGGTCTTCTAGAAGCAGGGCATCTTGACGTTGCCAGCACTAGGCATCAAGATGTCTTCATGCGCACGACGCTGACGCTCGATTCTGATGTGGCTGCGATGCTTGCCGAGGAAGCACACCGCCAGCGCAAACCGTACAAACAGGTCGTCAACGATGCGATTCGCCGCGGGCTTTCGCCGGTCAGGGCGGGCGAGCGGCAAGCCACTTATCGCGTGGTCCCCCACAAGGCAGCGCTGTTGCCGGGGCTGGACCGTGCGGCCTTCAACAAATACGCGGACGAACTAGAAGACGCGGCGATTCTTGGAAAGACCCGTGCGGCAGGGAAGGCCCGACGGTGATCGTTCCAGATATCAACCTGCTGCTCTATGCGCACATCAGCGGGTTTGCCGAGCATCGTGAGTCGCGTCGCTGGTGGCAGGATCTCTTGAACGGCACCGCACAGGTGGGGCTCGCGTCCCCGGTGCTGTTTGGGTTCATCCGGATAGGCACCAACCCTCGGATGCTCGACCGACCCATGCCAGTAGAACGGGCGCTCGGACTTGTCGAAAAGTGGCTTGGCAGGGCCAACGTGCATTTCTTGCTGCCCGGGCCGCGGCATCTGGAAATCGCCTTCGGCCTTCTGCACGGCCTTGGGGCTGCCGGGAACCTGACGACCGACGTTCAACTCGCCGCGCTTGCTATCGAACACCAGGCGGAGTTGAACTCGAACGACACGGACTTTGAGCGCTTTCCCGGGCTGCGCTGGTCGAATCCGCTCGTGTAGTCCGGAACTGCGCGCGAGACGCCTGAAGCATCGGTATTTGATAGTGTATGTTTCCCGTGTGGATACACCTGCTGCCTCCAACCCTCTTTCTGGTCCGCAGCCGTGGAATTGGGTGGCGGAGTCCTACGTGAACACGGCTATGCCCCTGCTCGGGCTCTTCAGTGATGTCGCTATCGAGCGGGCGGGGATTGGGCCAGACATGCGGGTGGTGGACGTGGCGACTGGCCCGGGCACGGTGGCGTGTCGAGTGGCGCCGCGAGCGGCCAGCGTGGACGCCATCGACTTTTCCTCCGAGATGGTGGCTCGCTGCCGGGCACGCGCGGATGCGCTTGGATTGCACAATGTAACTGTTGTCCAAGGCGACGGTCAGTCATTGCCCTATGCCGATGCGAGCTTCGATCTCGGTTTCTCCATGTTCGGATTGATGTTCTTTCCTGATCGGCCACGCGGCTTTCGCGAGCTTTGTCGCGTCCTGCGCCTCGGCGGTCGCGCCTTTGTCACCAGTTGGGCTTCGGTTGAGAAATCTCCACTCATGCTGGCCCGGATCGCGGCGTTCAAGGCTGCGGATCCAAGTGCATTGTCGCCGCAGAAGAACGTGATGACCTTGGAAGATCCCGCGCTCTTTGCCCGCGAAATGGAGGCGGCTGGCTTCGTGGACGTTGTTGTTGAGCCGGTCCATCGCGAGCGGCAGTTCCGCGATCTCGACGAACTGTGCGAAGGCTTGGCTCGCGGGAATGCCCCATTCGAGCTCGTCCGGCGGGAAATCGGCGAACCGGAATGGAGCCGCCGCATGGGCGTCATGCGCGACTACCTCGGCAACAACTACGGACCGTTTCCATTGCGCTTGGGCTCCACCGCCTATCTCGGGCAGGGGAGGAAACCGGGATAGCCGTCCGCTCGCCGAGCGAAGCCGCACGTGCTAGAGCGTAGCCGATGTCCATTCTCGGCATTGAGCAGGACGCGGTTGCCTTCTTTCTCGCCCTGCAAGACCAAATCGCGGTTGGGCTACAGAAGCTCGACGGCCGCCTGTTTCACGAGGATGCATGGCAGCGGCCGGGAGGCGGGGGAGGGCGCTCGCGCGTGCTCACGGACGGCGGGCTGTTCGAGAAGGCGGGCGTGAATTTCTCAGACGTGCACGGAAACATGAAGCCCGAGGCGGCGCGCGGCCTGCCTGGCGACGGTACCGAATTTCGCGCCGCCGGGATTTCGCTCGTGCTGCACCCGCGCAGCCCACGCGTTCCCACCGTACACGCCAATCTGCGCTTGATTAGACGAGGGAATGCAGCGTGGTTCGGCGGTGGCACGGATCTCACGCCCTACTACGTCGTTGCCGAGGACGCGATGCTGTTCCATCGCTCGCTCAAGACCATCTGTGACCGCCACCAGCCGAGCTTGTATCCCCGGTTCAAGCGCTGGTGCGATCGATATTTCTTTCTACCCCATCGGAACGAACCGCGCGGAGTGGGCGGCATCTTTTTCGACTACATCGGCGCCGGCAGTGAGGTCACGGCCGGCGAGCCCTCACCGCCGCCAGCCACCGACTGGGAAGCCGATCTGGAGAACGTCTTCGCCTTTGTTCGCGACCTGGGCGAACACTTGATGGAAGCCTATGCGGCCATTGTGGCCCGCCGGCGTGACGAAAGCTGGGGCCAGCGCGAGCGGGATTGGCAGCTCATTCGCCGCGGGCGCTATGTGGAATTCAACCTGGTCTACGACCGGGGAACATTGTTCGGCTTGCGTACCGACGGTCGCACGGAATCGATCCTGATGTCGTTGCCTCCCGAGGTGAAGTGGCGCTACGCGGCCGCGCCCGAGGCAGGATCGCCCGAAGCCCTGTCGCTGGCAGCCATCTGCGCCCAGCGGGATTGGGCTTCCGAGCGCGAATAGTTGCGCGCTCAACTTGACGGAAGGCCACTTTCATCGCACCCTAGAGATGTTCATGCGATCAACTTCTCAGCTTCTTGCTCTCTCGGTGCTGCTTCTTAGCAGCGCGAGAGAGGTCTGAGCGCGATCGCTTCCACCAAACCCTCTCTCGCGGAAATCCCGGAGAGGGTTTTGGTGTATTTGGACCCAAGGCTGTCTCCGGCAAACCCACAGCACAAGGAGACGCCCGATGTTCGATGCACGAAAGTATCGCCCCTTTGAAGCCCCGAAGTTTTCGGAAAGAACGTGGCCGGAACGGAAGCTGGTCAAGCCGCCCATCTGGTGCAGCGTGGATCTGCGCGACGGCAATCAAGCCCTGGTCGAGCCCATGGGACCGGCGCGCAAGCTGCGCATGTTCGAGAAGCTGGTGGCCATCGGCTTCAAGGAGATCGAAGTCGGCTTTCCCGCCGCTTCCCAGACCGATTTTGATTTCGTTCGCCTGCTCGTCGAGGAACAGCGCATTCCGGCCGACGTCACCCTTCAGGTGTTGACCCAGGCCCGCGAGGGGCTGATCCGGCGCACCATGGAAGCGCTGCGGGGCGCTCGGCGGGCCATCGTCCATCTCTACAATTCGACCAACCCCGCGCAACGAAAGATCGTCTTCGCCATGAGCCGGCAGCAGGTTCGCGAGCTGGCCGTGCAGGGGACGAAATGCGTTCAGCAAGCTGCCGCATCAGTTTCTGGAACCGACATCGTGTTCGAATACTCGCCCGAGAGTTTCAGCGCGACCGAGCTCGATTTCGCGGTCGAGGTTGTGGATGCCGTGGTCGAGGCATGGAATCCCAGCCCGCAGCGCAAGATGATCGTCAATCTGCCGGCTACGGTCGAGGCGGCGACACCCAACGTGTACGCCGACCAGATCGAATGGATGGGAACGCACATCGCGCGCCGGAACAGCATCGTGCTGAGCGTGCACACGCACAACGATCGCGGCTGCGCGGTGGCCGCCGCCGAGCTGGCCATGTTGGCCGGTGCCGAGCGTGTGGAAGGAACCCTGTTCGGCAACGGCGAACGCACCGGCAATGCGGATCTGGTCACCGTGGCCATGAACCTCTACGCGCAGGGCGTGGCGCCAGGACTGGATTTTTCGGACCTGCCGTCGCTGGTCGAGACCTTCGAGGTCTGCAATCAAATGCCAGTGCCGGCCCGGCAACCCTACGCGGGCGAGTTGGTGTTCACGGCCTTTTCGGGTTCACACCAGGACGCCATCGCCAAGGGGCTGGCGGCCCGGGCTCGCGAGCGCGCGACAACGTGGGAGGTACCGTACTTGCCCGTGGATCCCGGGGACGTGGGACGCGCCTATGAGCCGGTCATCCGCATCAACAGCCAATCGGGCAAAAGCGGCGTTAGCTATATTCTGGAGCACAGCCACGGCTACCGCGTGCCCAAGGAATTGGCCGTCGAGCTCAGTCGGGTCGTGCAAGAAGCGACAGACGGCAGCGGCAAGGAGCTCGTTCCCGACGCCATCCTGGAAATCTTCGAGCACGCCTACCTGGAAAGTGATGGACGATTGTCGTTGCTCGACTACGAGGTCCAGCACCCATCACCCGATCACTGCCACCTGCGCGCCAAAATGCGCGACGGAAATACCGCCGTGGTGGCTGATGGCGAAGGCAAGGGCGCCATGGAAGCCTTCGTCCACGCCATCGAGACGCAGGCGGGCTTGCATTTGCAGGTCGCGGATTACAGCGAGCACGCGCTCGGCGCGGGCAGCGACGCCGAGGCAGTGGCGTACGTGAAACTGCGAACCTCGGACGGCGGACAGGCCTGGGGAGCCGGTCGCGATCGCGACATCGTGACCGCATCCCTGCGTGCGGTGGTTCGGGCCGTCAATAGACTGCGTCCGTGATCCCTGTTTGCGAATTTCTCGTTTGCTGTGTCTATGGAAGAATCTAGCCGAGCGCTGGACAAGCCGGCGCCCGGACTGTTACGCTGAATTGAAGATTCATCTGAGCACCTGCAGCGAAGGACATCCACATGCAAAAACGGAATTGGACTGCATCAGGGCTTGTGTTGCTGGCAGCGCTTGTCGGCTGCGGGGGCGGCGGTGGCGCGTCCGTGCCGCTCGCGGATCTGCCGCCCAAGCTCGCCGATTCGCTGTGCAAGGCGTACCAGAACTGCTACGGCGACATCTTCAACCTGTTTCTGGGCGGCGCCGACTGCACGACGGTAACCCTGCAGCGGATCGAGAACGGATCTTTCCCGCTGCTTCAAGGAAAGGTCGACCAAGGCAAGATGCACTACGATGGTAGCAAAGCGCAGGCCTGCCTTGACAGCCTCAGCGCTCGCACGTGCGCACAGATGCTTGAGCGCGATTCGCCCGAATGTTTGGCCGCGCTCGACGGCACGGTGGCTCTCGGTGGCGCCTGCGATCTGGACGAGGAATGCAAGGGTGAGGCGCTGTGCAGTTCGCCAAACGCGACCTGTCCTGGCCAGTGCGCCTCGCTGCTCGTGGCGGGCCAGGCTTGTTCGCAGGACTCGGACTGCCAAGCCGGTCTGCAATGTTCGACGGAAACCAAGCTCTGCGTCCAGCCCGCCAGCGCCGATCAAGCGTGCGAATACGGTTCTCCTCCGTGCGGCCCGGGACTGCTCTGCCTGGGCAAGGACGACACCAATAAGACGCCTGGGACGTGCCGGACCACGGCCGAGGCATTCTCAGGCGTCGAAAACGGATCTTGCGCTCCGACCCTTGGGCAATTGTGCCAGACCGGTCTTGCCTGCGTGGCCGACAGCGTGACCCTCGTGCCGCCTGCCATCACCTGGACTTGCGTGAAGACTGGCAGTTACGCCGCGAACGCCGCGTGCAAGCCAGGCTTTCCAGACGCATGCGCAAGCGGCAATTACTGCAAGACCGGGACAGGTGTGCTGGCGCTCAATGGCACATGCACGACCATTCCAGCGGCGGGCGAGACCTGCGGCACCGGCCTGTCGCAGTGTCAGCCGAGCGCCGCCTGCGTTTCCGGGCTCTGCCAGAACCTCGCCCAGAACGGCGTGAGCTGCACCGGCGATACCATGTGCTACAGCGGGAAATGCGGCACCAGCGGCGGCTGCGAAGCCAATCTGCCGTGTAAGTGATCCTACCGCTTTTCCACGGCTCGCCGGTGCAGTTCCATGTGGCCGCGTTGGATGCCTTCGCCGGCCAATGCTTTGAGCGCGGCGAGGTTTTGCGCCAGGCCCACGCTGCCGATGATCTCCGCGAGCGCGCGCGCCGAAGTGACGCCGAGGATCTTCAGTGCCAGACGTGCGCCGGGATGGACTTGTAGTGTGCCGCCCACGGTGCCGACGGCCATGGGCATGGCTAAGCGGCCGATCAGCGCGTCGTCTTCCACGCGCCAGATGGCGAGCGGGCGGTAGCGGCCGTCGCGGGCGGCGTAGGCGTGGGCGCCGGCCTCGATGCCGCGCCAGTCGTTGCCGGTGGCGATCACCACCGGATCCACGCCGTTCATGATGCCCTTGTTGTGCGTGGCCGCGCGGTAGATGTCGTCCTCGGCGAAACGCGAGGCGGCCTCAATTTCGCGCGCCAGGGTCGCGCCGCTGTCAGCGGACTTGTCGGTGGCGAGGGCGGTAAAGGGAACCCGGCCGGAGACGCGAACCATACGCCGGTCGGAAAGATTGCTGAGGATGCGCAACCCCACGCGCGCGGACGCGAGTTCGGCCAAGCGCCCGGCCACGGCTTCGGCCACGGTATTAACCATGTTGGCACCCATGGCCTCGCGGCAGTCGACATAGATGTGCACGACCAAGCGCTGGCCGGGCAGGGTGCGCACCTCCAGATCGCGGCAACCGCCTCCGCGTTCACGCAGACGGGGTAGAGCCTGATCCGCCATGGCCAGGATTTCGGCGCGCGCGCCGGTAATGGCCGCGCTCGCCGCGGCTAGGTCGGCGACTTCGCGCAGCTCGACCTGCGTGGTCATGACGGATTCATCCGCGACCGCGGAAAAGCCGCCGCCCTCGCGCACCATGCGTGCCGCATGCGAAGCCGCCGCGATGACCGACGGCTCTTCGACCGCCATGGGAATCAAACGATCCACACCATTGACGAGAAAATTGAGGCCCAGGCCAAGCGGCATGGCGTAGATGCCGACCGCGTTTTCGACGACGTGATCGGCACCGGCAGCCGCGATGCCGCCCGAGTTCAAGAGCTCCAGATCTTCCGGCGCGAGCCCAGCCTGACGGAGCAGCTCGGCTTGGCGTTCTTCGAGAGACAGACGGTAGAAACCCGGTAAACGCGAATTCGGACGCGAGTCAGACATGAAACAGACCGGAGTTTTCGGAGCTGGCCTCTTCGGGCAAGCGGCGGCGCACCCCATGGCGATCCAGGTCGACGTTCAGCGGGGCCAAGGGCTTGGGCAAGGCGCGTGCGAACAGGCGCGCGGCTTCTGGCGTGGCGAACATGGCGATGCCAATATCTCCGCCGCCCGCGCCCGAGGGTTTGGCGATGCCGCCCAATTCCTTCGCGAGTTCGGAGGCGCGGGTGAAAGCGTCGGTCACAATCGGCACCGACGCGGCTGCGCCCAGCACGGCCAGTCGTCGGCCGTAGCGCCCGGCTGCGGCGACCGCGCCAGTCGCGCTACCGGCATGGAGTTCAGCTACGAATCTTTCGGCTATCTCACGCAAGTTGTCGATCATCTGGCGGTAGGCGACGGGATCTCGCCTACCGAACTTCTGCACCGCTTCGATCATGTTCGTGGTGGAGACAGCCTGTCCGGTCCAAAACACGACCAAGTGCAACCCGGCCGGCGGGGTCAGAGGCTCGACCAGCGGCGGGCCCAGCGGTTGGCGTTCGACCTTGATGAACCCTCCGTGAACCGCGGCCGCTACATCGGCGCCTGAACCCGCTCCGCCTTGGGCGGCCCGGTGCGCGGCGAGCGCGACGGCGTAGATGCGCGAGCGGTTGTTCTCGATGGAAATGCCGGCCGACTCGAACAGCGCGCCCACGGTGGCCACAGCGGTGGCCGAACTGGAACCGAGGCCTATTTTCTGGTTGCCCTGCTGAAAATCGTCGGTATTCACCAACACCGAGCCGGGCGGCAATGCGGACGCGGCTTCTCCGATTTCGGCCCGCGCGCACTGCACCGCCTCGCGAACGACACTCGACATGGGATCCATGCCGGGCACGTACTGGGCCACGGCATGGCGGGAAACGGCTGCCACGACCGCGGGGCCTTCTTCGAGAACGGCATATTCACCGACCAGGAAGATCTTTCCTGGCGCGATGACCACCGGGGTACCCACAAGGGTGCTGCGTTCGCCGCCCATTCAGTTCTCGTTGACGATGTGCGCCCCTTGTCCAGGGGCAAGTACTAAGACTCTCATGACTCCGGGGGTGACGGCTAGTGCGGCCTCTACGCGTGGTGCGTCGGCAGCCCCACAAAGCACCTTGACGTGTGGTCCTGCGTCGATGGTGAAGAAGGCCGATGTTCCGCCGGTACGCAGCGCTTTCACCGACGACATTGCAGCCACGGTGGCGGGGTTCCAATAGAGGATGTGCGGATTCGCAGCCATGGCGCATGCGTGCATGCGCAGGGCGCTGCGCTCGGCGACCGCGCCAAGAGCCGCGAGGTCGCGAGCCGCGATAGCAGCGCGTGCCTGGTCGAGATCGGCGGGTACAGAGGAAAGCCAACCCTGGTAGTAGGGCGATGTCAGTGCGGTTCGCTCCATGGCAGCGGTCGAACCGATGGCCTTTGGGCCCTCGGCCGTGATGGCGACGCAGAGGCGGACATCCCACGCCTTCTCGTCGAGGAGGCCGCGTGCGACCGCGTCGGCGCCGTCGGCTCGCGTTCCGGCCGACATTTCAACGAAGCCGCCAAAGATCGAGCGTGCCGCGGAGCCAGAGCCTCGCCGCGCGAGTTCCGAGAGCTCGGCGGCTGACAGGCGGAGCCCCGCCGCACGCGAGGCCGCGAGAGCCAGGGCCGCGAACCCGGCCGCTGACGAGGCCAGACCAGCGGCGGTGGGCACGGTGTTGGTGGTCGCGACCTCGGCCGGTAGCCGGAAGCCCGCGCGGGTTCGTACCAGATCGAGAAAGCGCTGCACACGGGCGGCGAATTTGGGATCGGCGGGTGCTCCGGCGAAGAGCACGCAGTCTCGGCCGTCGCCACCACCAGCATCGGGTGCGAAACGAACCGTGGTTTCGCTGCCCAGATTGGCAAGCGTAAGCGACAGGCTTCCGGCCGCAGGTAAATTGAGGGCAGCGTCCCTCTTGCCCCAGTACTTGACCAGGGCGATGTTGGTGCCCGCCGCCGCAGTGACCGATTTTGGCAGGGAGATTTCAGTCATGGCCGATGGTGGTGGTGAACCCGTAGTAACCCTTGGCGCGCCAGCGGCGCAAGACCTCGTCGCTATGTTCGGCCGCGATGGCGATGACCGCGCCGCCGCCGCCCGCGCCGGTCAGCTTGGCGCCCAAGGCGCCGGCAGCTCGCGCGATGTGAACCAGTTCGTCGAGCGTGGGAGTGGAGACGCCGACGCCCGACAGAAGCCCGTGCGCCATGTTGAACATGCGGGCCAAGGCAGCCATGTCGCCGGCGGCGAGGGCATCCATGCCGGCGCGGGCAAGGTCGCCCATGGTGTCGACCAAATGCCGCGCGACGGGCGTGCTGGCGCAAAGATCCGCTACGCCCGAGACGAGGGCACCGGTGTCGTGCGCTTGGCCGGAAAGACCAATGCACAGGTCGAACGGCGCCTTGAGCGGGAGATCCTGCCAGCCCGCCTGCTTGTCGAATTTGCCCAGCCGGCCGCGACTGGCAGCAGCCGCGTCGATACCGGAGGGCGTTCGGTGAAAGACAGATTCGGCGGCCGCGATGGCGGCCAGTACGTCGGCGTCGCCTGCGTTCGTGCGCGCGGCGACGGCGCGCGCGATGGCCACGGCCATGGCCGCTGAACTGCCCAAGCCAGCCCGGGCCGGGACTTCCGCTTCCAGCCAGAAATCAAGACTGGTGCCGTCCGTATTCAGGCGTTCGAGCAGGCGAGCAGCGGCCTGGCCAGGCAGCGAGTCGTCACCGACCTGCGCCTCCAATCCCCAGGCCGGCGCCGAGAGCGCACCGCTGCCAGGGCTGACATGGGCTCGCACACCGGCGCGAATGCCTGCCGCCAACGCGGGCTGGCCGAACACGACGGCGTGCTCGCCGAGCAGGATGACCTTGCCGTGGCCGAATCCCGTGGTGCTGTCAGGGCTGGCGGACATTACCGGCTTTGCGGCGGACATTGCGTGAGCCAGTCGCGCAGTTCGCCGGTGATGACCTTCGGCGCTCTTGCCAGATCCGACGCGCGGGCCACGCCGGCGAGCATACACGCCGTGCGCAAGCCGTCGATGACCGAAGCGAGGAAGCGGGTTGCGCCGGCCGCGCCGCCTTTGCTTGCTGCCGCGAGGACCGGTTGGGCCAGGCCCACCACGCGAGCGCCAAGGGCCATGGCGCGCGCGACATCCAGGCCAGTGCGAATGCCACCCGAGGCGATGATTTCCGCGCGCACCTTGGATTCGGCAAGCCAGCCCACGCAGGCTGCCGTGGGGATGCCCCATTCATGAAAGAGTTCGCCGCGCGCCGCTTGCTGGCCCTTGGCGCGCAAGGCTTCGATAGCGATCCACGAGGTGCCGCCCGCGCCGGACACGTCGATGGCGGCGACGCCGGCTTCATCCAGACTGCGCGCGACCGCAGGCGAGATGCCACACCCGGTTTCCTTGACGACGACGGGCTTGCCCAGTTCCTTGGCCACGCGCCGGATAGTGGCCAGGCTTTGCCTGAAATCGCTGTCGCCGCCCGGCTGGGCCAGCTCCTGACCCACGTTCAGGTGAATGGCCAGGGCATCGGCTCCCACACGCTCGACCGCCGCTGTCACGGCGCTGGTTGGCATGGCGGCCAGTTGCACCACGCCGAGGTTGGCAAGCAGGAGCACATCGGGCGCGACGTCGCGTACGTCGTAGGTCGCCGCCAGCTCGGGCTTGTCGAGCATGGGGCGCTGGCTTCCCAGCCCAAACGCGATGCCGAGCGTTTGCGCAGCGCTGGCCAGGGCGCGGTTGATGGTGCGCCCTTCGCGGGTGCCGCCGGTCATGCCAGTGATGAGAATGGGCGCGGCCAGCTTGCGGTCGAGGAGCGTGGTACCAAGGTCGACGTCGGCGAAGGCCAACTCGGGCAGGGCGGTGTGAACGAAATGCACGTGTTCGAGCAAGGTGGAACGCTGGTAGGCGCCCGCGCCAGATCGTGCGATCTGGATGTGATCGGCCTTGCGCTGGGCGATGTCGGTCGATGGTTTGCGGGGCATGCGGCAGAAGGACATTTGAGCATGCGGGCGGCGTCGCGTCGAGTGCTCGCTCGGTCGAGGGGGCGAGGTTGGGGATCAATCCCCAACCTCGCTGTCACCCTCGGCCTCGCTCGCTGGAAAAGTAGGGAAGGGCGGCGGGGTTGCTTATTCGCGAGTTGCGCCTCGGGCGGCTCGTGCAGTTCCGAGAAATTCTTGCCACCCAACCAGGTGGTTGATCTCAGCCAGCACGTGGCCGTCGGGGGTGGCGATGCGGACGGCGGGCAGGGTTTCGACGTGGTACTTGGCTTTGATGGGGGCGAGGGTTTCGTCTTCGTTTTCGCGGCTGAGGTCGATGCGAAGCAGGACGAAATCGTCGAGGGTGGGGGCGACGTCGGCGCGGCCGAAGACCTTGACGTCCATTTCCTGGCAGGGCAGGCACCAGTCGGCCATGAAGTCCACCAGCAAGGGTTTTCCCTGAGCGCGTGCCGCGGCCACGGCGGCGGGCTCGGAGTGGAGCCATTCGATGCGGATCTCCGGCGTCAGTAGGTAGCTGACGAAGCCGAAGCTGCCGGCGACGGAAAGTGCGACGGCGACTGCCTTGCGCGTGGCCTGTCGAGCCCCCGCGGAAAAAGAAAGGTGGACGGCACCGAGGGCGAGACCGGCGCCGAGCGCAACCAAGGTGCCAATCAGAAAGGTGTTGTTGCGCGCGGTGAAACGGGCCAACGCGGGCACGATGGGGCGCAGGTAGTAGAGGCCCGCGACCACCAGCGCGATGCCGAACACGCTCTTGACCGCGTTCATCCATGGCCCTGATTTCGGCAACTGCATGGAGAAACCAGCGATGGCCCAGAAGGGAACGCCGATGCCAGCGGCGTAGGTGGCGAGCAGCAGAAATCCGTGGCCAGCGTCGCGGGTGGTGGCGACGTACGCCAGGATTCCGGCCAGAGGCGGGCCAGTGCAGGGCGCGGCGATGAGGCCGCCCACAAGGCCCATCAAGAAGGCGCCGGCGAAGCCACGGCCACCGACCTGCGACAGGCGCCCATGCAGCGACGCGGGCAGCGTCAGATCAAAGGCGCCAAACATCGAGGCCGCCATGGCGAAGAAGAAAAGCGCCAGCGGAACCACGACGAAGGGGTTGGCCAAAAACGTTCCGAAAGCCTTGCCCAGCAGCGCGAAGGTCGTGCCCAGGGTGCCGAACATGACCGCGATGCCCGCGACGTAGGCCGTGGCGAGCAGAAACGCGCGCCCGCGCGACGAGGCCCCACGCGCGCCGAAGACGCTGATGGTGATGGGAATCATCGGGTACACGCAGGGCGTGAGCGAGGTCAGAAACCCCGCGGTGAGTGCGAAGGCGAAGGCGTGCAATGTTCCGCGGCTGGCTGCGGCGGCAAAATCGCCGGCGCTCGCTGTCGCTGGCATCGAGAGCGCAGCGAGAATCGTCGCGAGACTTGCGAGTGTTTGCGAAAGAGCTCGACTGCGGAAGAACACAGTCTGGATCTAGCACGGCCGAGTGTTTGTGACACCGGGCACAGGAGACGAGATGCGGTGACGGTCACAACTCGGGCCATGCGGTTCTGGTGGTACGATGGTGCCTCGCTTTGTCCGCGACCAGAACAAAGGAGATCCCCATGCGTCTCGTGCTCGTTGGTGCCGATTACGAGGAGAATCTTGGCATGTGCATGATTGCCGCCGCGGCCGAATCCGCGGGGCATCGCACTTCGGTGGTCCCGTTCCAAAGTTCGGAGGAACGCAGCCTGGTGGTCGAAAGGGTTCTGGCCGCTCGCCCAGACGTCGTCGGCTTGGCGGCCCAGTTCCAGCACCGTGGTATGGACTACCTTGGGCTAGCCTGCGATTTGCGCCGGGCCGGTTTTCGCGGCCACATCACTGCCGGCGGTCAGTTCGCCACCATGGCCCAGGCGCCGATCTTGTCCGGCCGGTACGGTGTGGACAGCGTGGTGCTTTACGAAGGCGAGCGCACCATCGCCGAGCTTCTCGATGCCGTCGCCAGTGGCGGGGCGCTCGGCAGCGTCGCCGGTCTGGCCTTGCCCGACGGCAAGGGAGGTGCCTATCGAACGGCGCCGCGCGCGCTGGCCTCCAATCTGGACTGTTTGCCCTTGGCCCAGCGCTACCGGCAGCACTCGCGCCAGCTTGGCGTTCCCTTCATTCCCGTCAGCGGTAGCCGCGGCTGCTGGGCCGAGTGCAGCTTTTGTTCGATCACCACGGTTTTGCGCGATGGCCGCGAGCACGACGTGCTTGGGCGCCGCCTGCGCCTGCGCTCGCCCGAGGACGTGGGGCTGGAAATGGCCATGCTGGCGCAAGCGGTGGGCGGTAGCGCCATCTTCTGCTTCCACGACGAGAACTTCCTGCTGCCAAGGCCCGCGGACAGCCTGGCGCGCGTCGCGGCCATGCGCAAAACCCTCGACGAGCAGGGCGTGGGGCCATCCGCGCTCGTGGGCAAGTGCCGGCCCGACACCATGACCAAGGATCTCGCAGCCGAGCTGGCGCGGCTGGGGGTCATTCGCATGTACGTAGGCGTCGAGAACGCCTCGCCGAAGGGCGCCGCGCACCTGAATCGCCGCACTGACGTGTCGACCATGGCCGCGGCGCTCGGTGCCTGCGCCGATGCGGGGATCTATGCCTGCTACAACCTGCTCATCTTCGAGCCCGAATCCACCCTCGACGACGTCGCCCAGAACATCGCGTTCATGCGCAAGCACGCATCCACGCCGGTGAACTTCTGCCGGGCCGAGCCGTACCTCGGCACGCCCATGCAACGGCGTCTGCAGACGGCGGGCAAACTGCGCGGGGGTTTTCTGGGGTGGGACTATCGCATCGAGGACGACCGCACCGAACTGCTCTTCCGCATGGCTGCCTCGGCCTTTCGCGAGCACAACTTCGCCAGCGCCGGGGTTGCCAACCGCTACATGAGCCTGGGCTATTCGGCGAAGGTGCTGGACTTCTTCTACAAGGACGCCACCGGCCGGAAGGCGAGTCTGATGGAGCGCGCGCTCGAAATCACGCGTTCGATCACCCTCGATACCTCCGAGTTGATCGAAGCCGCGCTGGACATCGCCGCGCACATCGACTTGGCCGACCACGATCGAATCGCGCGCCAGACGGCCCTGCTCGGCTTGCGCGTGGCCGCGTCGGACAGAATCTGGTACGCGGCCATGGATGCGCTCGAACAGGACATGGCGCGATTCGCGCGCGGCGAGGCCCAGGCTGGGCGCAAGACCGCGAGCCGCACGGTCAGAGTCGCGCAAGGCGCGGCCATGGCCGGTTGGCTTGCCCTGTGGGCGACGGGCGCGACTTCTTGCGGAAAAACCGGCTTAGGCTCAGGTCGGGACGCCGTCGCGCTGGATGGGAAGAGGGACAGCGCCGTGGCCCCAGACGGCACCCTCGTCCTTGACCCGCTGCCGCCGCCTGCGGACGCTCGCCCGGACGGCCCGCTCGTGGTCGACATGGTGCCGCCGCCGGCGGATGCTCGCCCGGACGGTCCGCTCGTGGTCGATGCACTTCCACCGGACAGCGGTCCGCGCCGCGACACGCCGTTTTTCGATCCCCTTCCGCCCGACGCCAATCCGCGTGACCTGATTCCCGACGCGACCCCCATCGACACAGGAACAGGGGACGTGCGGGACGCGGCTAAAGAAGGACCGCTGGTGGTGGACATGGCACCTCCGCCGGCGGATGCGCGCGACCTGCCGAGAGAGTATTCGTACCCCGACGCCGACATACCGCCGGACGCCAGCGCGCGCGACGCTGGAACTGATGCCCGAGATGCGGGAACGAACGAACCGCCCTTCATGGTGGATCCGGTGGTCGATGCGAGACTGGGCCTGCGAATCCCACTGGACATGCCGGGCGGAGGCGACGCCGCTACTCGCGAGCATTGGGCCAACACCGCGCCCGTGAGGATGAAGCGGTCGGAGGATTTGCCGCTGTGTCTGTGTCCAGAACTGCGCCTCGCCGGCGAATGGCAAGGTGGCAAGATTCTTGCGCACCTTTCAGGTGTCTCGGGCACTTTCGGCGTGCGTTGGCAAGCGCAAGGCCAAGTCGACGGCGACGGCGACGAAGTCCTGTGGACACCCAGCTCCGACGAAGATCAGCTTGACGTAGCCGTGCGCACGCGCGACGGGGTCGCCGTTACGTCGCTGCGCCTTGGGAATGCGAGCGGGCGCAAGGAGGCGTAGGGCAGGGGGATTTGTCGCGACCCGTGAGGCCAATCCTTTCGATCTGCGGGCGTGGCCCAGGCCTGGACATCAAATCCTGGTAGCGGCGCCGCCCGCGCTGGCGATCTCAGCACCCTGCGATCCATTCTGAAATCGAGCATTGCACCTGCGCAATATTTGCGTGTTGACACACTGCCGTTTCTTGGTGAAGCCTTCCGAATCATTCGACCGTTCCTTTCCCTTGGACCGAGGAGTAGGCATGGGCTCTCTGAATGTTTCTTGGTAGTGGAATCGTGTTGCTGTTGTTGTCGGTGCGATCGCCGCGGTTGCGGGCAGCGGCTGTCAAGACAAGGAAGGAGCCAAGGCCAAAACCGAAGTCACTGTCTTGGCTCTCAATGTGAGTCCCAAAACGAGTGACTTCGTTCTGGAGGCTCAGAACAGCATCCGGTCGCAGACCGGAGGCGCGGTCGTGGTTGGGGGAGACCTTGGTGCGCGCGGGACGGGGAGCGGCCCGTTTCTGTCGGGTGGCGTGGCCATCGATTTGTCGACTGGCGTGCAAACCCCGACGACTCGCAATGTGATAGCCGACTCCGTCCGACTCGGGACCGGCGTCACGGTTGGCGATATCCAGACCAACCACCTCGTCGATGGAACGGGAACGCACCACGGAACGGTTTCGGGGCTTGTTCCGCTACCTGCGCTGCCGACGGCCTCCGCGGTTTCGCCGTCGCGTGGCGAAGAAGGTCAACGGCGCAATTGTTAGAAGGTGGATCTACAAGAACCAACTCCAACCAGCGGCCGAGTTCGACGGTTCGGGAACTCTTCTCGCTCGATACCTCGACGGCGTGGTGATCAAGGGAGCAACGTCATATCGGCTCGTTGAGGACCAACTGGGTACGCCGAGGCTCTTGGTGAATAGTGCCACCGGCGCTGTGGCGCAAAGACTGGATCTCGATGAGTGGGGTCAGGTTACTGCCGACAGCAGCGCGGGGTTTCAGGTGTTCGGCCTAGCTGGTGGCATCTATGATTCGGACACGGGGCTGGTGAGGTTTGGAGCGAGAGACTATGACCCGCTCGTGGGGCGATGGACAGCGAAGGATCCAATCCTTTTCCGCGGTGGAGACACAAACTTATACGGATATGTCCTCGGGGATCCGATCAACAGGTTCGACTCCACTGGCCTGGACTCGTACCTCATAGACGAACCGGGGATCCTCCACCACCAGGCCGTGGCGTTCGACATCATGTGTCACGCGGACTGTAGCCGATCCAATTGTTGAGCGAATCGACTATGCATGTGCCGAATTTGCGGCGAACTGTGCATGGGGCGCGCCGCCATGGTCGAACGTGGAGGTCGGTTCTCTATCGCAGGTGTCCAAAGGTGCCAGCGCGGTCACGCAGTTTCCCATGTCCTGTGAACAGACCGCCGCGGCGCGAGATAAGACGATTGCTGAATGCAACAAGCCCTACAACATTTTCAACCATAACTGTCGGGATGTCAGTCAGGGAGGCACTCAATGAGCTTCTCCAAGATGACGCCGAGACGATGGTTCATTGCTGCGTTCATTTTGGGGGCGGGCAGCGCGCTTGGCGCCCAATCCGCAATAGACGCGGTCGTGAAAGGACTGAGTGTGAAGATGATCGCGCGTGGGGATGTCCCGATTAGGGGCGCCGCTGGCTGCTCTAGCGCTACGGCAGGCGGCGTGATGGCGGGAACAGTAGTCGATGTGTGGCGACACGGGGCTGTGAAACGCATCAGCTTGAAGTTTCTTACGGTCGATCCAGGCGACGAGATCCTGCAGCCGATCACGCCTGCCGAAGAACGGCAGATCGACGATAGGTTGCATTGCAGGCAGTAAGGCCCCGCGGGCGCTCGTGCCGTCGCTGCACCACCGGCTGGGCCAGAGCATTGCCTCAAGTTGCGACCGCACGGGCGCCCGCTCCATCTCCTCGGTGCGGGGCTCGCAGCGCCGCGGACCGTGCGGACGCTATGGTCGGCCAAGCCCGTCGCCTCGGACGGGGCACTTGAGTCCAAGGCTGTTCACAAAGCAAGCCCGGAATGGCTGCTCCAGGTCGAAATGGACGGTGATTGTAGGCGGCTAAGAGGATCCGAAGGAATCTGACGGTCGAGGCGTGGCCGACGGC
>OCTA010000564.1_pt1 | contig 33894 bp, 29 predicted proteins | sample 1538991 | NCBI WGS metagenome assembly OCTA01 (sample SAMEA3539302, study PRJEB22396) | soil metagenome | biome: tundra; feature: field; material: soil | place: USA | collected 2010-05 | depth 0.15 m | reverse complement strand
CTGGCTGCGGACGGCTGGCGGCTCGCTCCTGCCTATGACCTCAATCCAAACATTAACAGCGCGCACCATCACCTGGCCATCGACACCAGCGATCCCACGCCAGACGTAAATCTGGCGCTGTCCACGGCCGAGTTCTACGGCCTGAGTGACGGACAGGCTGGAGAGATCCTTCAACGCGTGAGGAGAGCCGTCAGCCGGTGGCAAACCGTCGCGGCGATCCACCATCTATCGCGCGCAGAAATCGAGCTCATGGCACAGGCGTTTCCGACAGCCGGCGGCGCATGTTGATCTTCGGCAAAACCGCAACAGCTCGACCGCAGGACTGAAGATCCTTGTGTCTCCGGTTCGATTCCGGGCCTTGCCACCACTCTACCCCGCTCGCGGGGTTTGGCCAAATCCGGGGTTCCAGTTTAAAGTTTGTGGAGGGGGCATGATTGGGTGAGGGCCCAGTGACAACAGTGCCGAAGCCGGAGTCGCCGAAGGCGAATCAACCGGTGGCTCGCAATTCCGGCGTCTCTCCTTGTCCTAAATCACAACATGGATATTGTTTTGTGTGAATGAGCCGGTGTTTCAGGACATCATCCGATTGCCCGTAATCCGGTATTACGAAGAAGCCTTCCGCCAGGCGACCGGCGTGCTGCTCAAAGTCGTGCCGCCGGACGAGCCCACACGGCGGCGGAGTGCCGGACCGGCGGAAAATGGCTTTTGCGCGCTCGCCGCCGGCACCCCGACGGGATGCGACGCCTGTCTGGAGGCCCAGGTGCGCACACACGCGGCTGTCTCCAGGCAACGAGGGCCACAGCAGATCAATTGCTTTGCCGGCCTGACCGAATTGGCGGTGCCGGTCGTCATCCGCGGGCGCCATGTGGCAACGTTGATGAGTGGCCAGGTCTTCCGCCGCGAGCCGACTCAGCGCGATTTCGCAATGGTCGTGAAAATCCTGGGCACAAGCCACGGACGCGAATGGGAAGGCAAGCTGCGGAATGCCTATTTCAACACGCTGGTTCTGACCGCTGAGCGATTCGAGGCGATCATACAGCTGCTGCAGGTCTTCGCGCAGTACCTGGCCGACTATGCGGATCGCCACGCCATTGCGTCCTCCGCCGACGAGCCGGCCGCGGTGGCCAGCGCCAAGCAGTTTGTCCAGGCGCGGGTCGAGGAAACAATCTCCCTGACACAGGTGGTGGCTCACGTCCGGGTGAACCGGTTCCGTTTTTGCAAGCTGTTCAAGCGGGCGACCGGCATGACGCTGACCGAATATGTGACGCGCGTCCGCCTGGAGAAAGCCAAGACGCTGCTCATGGATCCTTCGCTCCGCATCACGGAAGTCGTCTACGCCTCGGGTTTCGGATCGATCCCGCGATTCAACAGCGTATTCAAGCGATTCATCGGAATGCCGCCGACGGCGTATCGTGCGGCGCTCCGCTCGCAAACGCGAGGATGAGCCACGGCTGGACAACGGCGCCGCACGGCAATAGGCAATAAGAGTCCGCCAAGGCGCAAGTAGCCACGAGCACGCGGCTCTGATATATTGCAGGTACACCGGTCACGAGCCTTCCCCCTGCGCCTTCTGCCTGGAGCGGGCGCAGAGCCCAATGCAGCCGGCATCCTTCAAATCCCAAAACCAACCATGAGATCGATCCCCACGCTCACATTGACCCTCCTGGCTGCGGCCGGATTCACTCTGATCGGCGCCGCCATGATCCGCGCCGCCGACGCCACTTTCGGCGCCGACGTCGACGCGGCCACCAAGGCAAAGATTCTCGGCTTCGACAAGGGCCCGGCCGTTATCGACGTCGCGGCCTATCCGGCGGCCATTCGGAAAGGCTACGCGATATTCCGCGAAAAGTGCACGCTGTGCCATACGCTGGCCCGACCCATCAATTCCGACTTTGCGCTGCCGGACGAGTGGTCACGGTACGTCAAGCGAATGATGTACAAGCCCGGCTCGATGATCAGCCCCGCCAACGGGAAGAAGATCTACGAGTTCCTGGTCTATGACTCCAGCGTCCGCAAGAAGGCGCTGCTCGATGACAAACTTGCGAATGCTGCCCCGGCCGAGCGGGCCGACGCCGAGAAGAAGATCGAGGAAATCGCCCAAGCCAACGCAGAGAAGTGATCCGCGCGAGCCCCCGGGACCGACCGCCATGTGCGCCAGCTACCCCGTGGAACTGCCCGACGCCGGTTACTTTGCCCGGCAGGTTCTCTGCCGGGAGGGATGCCCGGTCCGCACCGATGCCGGCGCATATGTGCAGGCTGTCGCGGAGGGCCGCTACGAGGATGCCTATATCGTCGCACGCACGCCCAACCCGTTCGCCTCCATTTGCGGCCGGGTGTGCGCCGCGCCCTGCGAGGCGAAATGCCGGCGCGGGGCGCTGGATGCGCCCGTGTCCATCCGCGCCTTGAAGCGGTTTGTCTGCGAGCGCTACGGGGTCGAGTCGGGCGCATTCGACCTCGGCAGAGTCTATCCTGCATTGCGCGATCCGCGCCGCGAGCGCCCCGGGAATGGGCGGAAAGTCGCCATCGTCGGCGGCGGGCCGGCCGGCCTGTCCTGCGCGCACGAGTTGGCCTTGATGGGCTTCGCCCCGACCGTGTTCGAGGCCCAAAACCTGGCGGGCGGCATGCTAGTGCTCGGGGTGCCCGAATACCGGCTGCCGCGCGAGATCATCCGGGCCGAAATCGCGGCAATTGAGGCGCTCGGCGTGGAAATCCGCCTGAATTCGCGGCTCGGCCGGGACTTTGCCTTTGCCGACCTGAAGAAGCAGGGATACGAGGCGGTCTTTCTGGGCATCGGCGCGCATAAAAGCCGGGAGCTGGCGATCGAGGGCGTGCAACAGGACGGGGTGCTGCGCGCAATCGATTTCCTGCTCAACGTCAATCTCGGCTACCGGGTGTCGCTCGGCCGAAAGGTCGTAGTGATCGGCGGCGGCAACGTCGCTTTTGACGCGGCGCGCTCGGTCGTGCGGCAATCGGAAAAGATGGCCGGAATGAGCGAGGCTGAACTGCGCGTGGCGCTGCGCCAGGCCGCCGCGGCGCTCGAGGAATTGACCGCAAAGGACTCGGCTGCCCCCGACGAGGTGCGACTCGCCCTCGACGTGGCCCGCGAGGCCATCCGCAAGGGCGTGCCGGAAGTCCATATGTACTGCCTGGAGAGCCTCGACGAAATCCCCGCCGCGCGGGAGGAGATCGAGGAGGCGGAAAAGGAGGGCATCCGGCTCCACACGCGGTACGGCCCGAAGCGCATCCTCGGCCGCGACGGAAAGGTCACCGGGATCGAGTTGGTCAAGGCCAGCCGCGTGTTCGACGAGAATCGACGGTTCAATCCGCAATTCATCGAGGGCAGCGAGGAAACACTGGACGCCGACACCGTGGTGCTCGCCATCGGGCAGGCTCCGGACCTTTCGTGGATACGCCCCGAAGATGATCTGAAAATCACGCCGCGTGGAACGCTGCAGACCGATCCGGCCACGCTGGCCACCTCGCGGCCCGATGTCTTTGCCGGCGGCGACGCCGCTTTCGGGCCGCGCATCATCATCACGGCGGTGGCCGAAGGGAAGCGCGCGGCGCGTTCGATGGCAAAGTTTCTCACCGGGCGCGTGCCGGCCGAGCCGCAGCAGGCACGGGTCACGATCTACAACCGGGATCGTTACCGGATGACGCCCGACTACGAAAAGCTGATCCGGCGTGCGCCGCCGGCCCTGCCGCTGGACAGGCGCATTGGGATCGCCGAAGTGGAGAAGGCCTATCCCGAGGCCGACGCGCGGCAGCAGGCGGATCGCTGCCTGAAATGCCACGTGGGGCCCGTATTCAACGGCGACGAATGCATTCTCTGCGGCGGCTGCGCCGACGTCTGCCCGGAATCCTGCCTGCGGCTGGTGGATGTGGCGAATCTGCGGGGCGACGAGCGCCTGCAGGCCGCCTTCCTGGCGCGCTACGCGCGGGTCCCCGCCCGGGGTGAGCAGGGCGCGATCATCAAGGACGAGACCCGCTGCATCCGCTGCGGCCTTTGCGCCGTCCGCTGCCCGACGGGGGCGATCACCATGGAGCGCGTCGAGCTAGTCCCTGCCTGACATGAACCGGACATCCCCTGACGATGGCGGCGTTTCGCGCCGCGGATTCTTCCAGCTCATGCTGGGCTGGCTCGCGGGCACGTCTGCCGTGGCTGCGACCGCGGCGGCGGCCGTGCGCTTCCTCGTTCCGAATGTGCTGTACGAACCGAGCCAGCGCTTCAAGGCAGGCAAGCCCGATGATTATTCCGACCCTTCGATCACGTTTCTGGAGGATGAACGGGTCTTTCTCGTCCGGCAGGGCAATACCTTTCGGTGCCTGTCGGCCGTTTGCACGCACCTGGGCTGCACGGTCAATCGCGCCCCCGAGGGCTTCCATTGCCCGTGCCACGGCAGCGTGTTCAATGACCAGGGGAATGTCGCGAGCGGGCCGGCGCCTCGCCCGCTGGCCTGGTTCCTGGTGACGCTGACCAAGGACAACCGGCTGCTCGTGGACAAGCAACAGGGCGTGAGTCCGGACAAGTATCTCGTGCTGTGAAAACCCCGCTGCCGAAACGGATCTGGTTGTGGTTCGCGAAGACGCGCATCGGCCGGTCCGTCTTTCGCGTGGGCCTGCCGCAAAGCAACCTGGAGCGGTCGCAGGCGATGGTTTCCAGTTTTCTGCTGCATGTGCAGCCGGCAAAGGTCAGCCGCCGCGCGCTGCGCGCCTCATCCACACTCGGCTTGGGCCTGATTTCGCTTTATCTGTTCTTCATCCTGATCGGCACCGGGGTGCTGCTAATGTTCTATTATGTGCCGAGCGCCAAGCAGGCCTATGACGACATGAAGGACCTGCAGTTCATCGTCTCGGCCGGGCTGGTCGTCCGCAACATGCATCGCTGGGCGGCGCATCTGATGGTCCTGTTCGTTCTGCTGCACCTGTGCCGCGTGTTCTTCACCGGCGCCTACAAACATCCCCGGGAGTTCAACTGGGTGCTGGGCGTCGGCCTTTTTCTCATGACCCTGGGTTTGAGCTTCACCGGTTATCTGCTGCCGTGGGACCAGCTTGCGTTCTGGGCGATCACCGTGGGCACGAACATCGCCGGCTATGCGCCGGTGATCGGACCCAAGCTGAAATTCCTGCTGCTCGGCGGCAACACGGTCGGGCAGGAGGCGCTGACGCGCTTCTACGCCCTGCACGTGATTGTGCTGCCGGCGGTCGCGGGGCTGATGGTGGCCGTCCACCTGTGGCGGGTGCGCAAGGACGGCGGGCTCTCGCGGCCGGACGAACCCGACGACAGCGTCCAGTCGCTCGCGCTCGGCCAGCTGCCCACGAACAAGAGCTACGGTCTGATGGAGCTCGCGCGCGGCACAACGCCGCAGGTCGGCCTCAACCCGGACGACGAGGTGTTTTCGTGGCCGCACCTGATCTTTCGGGAACTTCTGCTGTTCCTCCTGGTGGTCGCCGTGGTGCTGTTCCTGGCGGTTTTCTGGAACGCGCCCCTGGAGGAACTCGCCAATGCAATCCATCCGCCGAATCCGGCGAAGGCCCCCTGGTATTTTCTGGGCCTGCAGGAACTCGTCAGCTACTCGGCATTCTGGGGCGGCGTGGTGGTGCCGGCACTGCTGGTGACGGCGCTGGTTCTGCTGCCCTACCTGGACCGCGGGCGCCGCGGTGTGGGGCGCTGGTTTGCGCGCGAACGCGTCATCGCCAACACGGTATTCGCGCTGTGCCTTGCGGCGGCCATCGCGTTGACGATTGTCGGCACGCTGTTTCGGGGTCCGAACTGGTCGTGGGTCGTGCCGTGGCAGAGCCCTCCCGCCATAACGGAGGGCCGCTGAAATGAGCGAGGAATCCCCCCGCAAGTTTTATGGCTGGTTCATCGTCCTCGGCCTCCTGGTCGGGGTGCTGGTGGGACTCGGTTACTACCGCGACAACTATCGCCCTTGGAAGGACTACCAGCAGCGGTTCATTCAGGAGGAACTCCGTCGTGCGACGACGCGGGACCAGCGGGTGCTGGCTCAAAGCACGCCCGTTCAAATCCGGCAGATTCTCCTGCCCGAGCTTGACCGCGTCGACCGGTGCACGACGTGCCATCTGGCGGTCGAAGATCCCAGCTACGGAGGCTACCCCCAGCCGCTGGCTTATCACCCTCAGCACGACCAGCATCCGTTCGACAAATTCGGCTGCACGATCTGCCATCGCGGCCAGGGTCGCGCCACCACCACCGCCGATGCCCACGGCGACGCGCCGCATTGGGGCGAACCGATGCTGCCGCTGAAATACATCGAGGCCTCCTGCGCCCAGTGTCACGAGGCCGAGGACAACCCGGCGGCGCCTGAGCTGGCCCGCGGCAAGCAGCTGTTCGAAACCGTCGGCTGCCGCGGCTGCCACAAGCTCGGCGGCGGCGGCGGCAATATCGGGCCGGAACTCGACACGGTCGGCGCCCGCCGCTCGCCCGGCTGGTTGAAGCAGCATTTTCTCGAACCCGCCGCCGTCACACCCGGCTCCGGCATGCCACCGCAGAAATTTTCTGATGCGGACCTGGATGCAATCGTGCTCTTCATGCTGAGCCAAACCGGAACGAATCTTCCCGGTTTCTATGCCTCGATGAAGGTCATCCCCAGCGCCGGCCAGGGCCGGCACCTCTTCGAGACGAAGGGCTGCATCGGCTGCCATTCCGTTGCCGGTCAGGGCGGCAAGGTTGGACCCGTCCTGGACGATGTGGGTCTGCGACGCACGCCCGAGTGGATGATACAGCATTTTCTCAACCCGCAGGTTGTCAGCCCGGGCACGGTGATGCCTCGCTTCGGTTTCACGGATGCCGAGGCGCGGGCGCTGACAGACTTTCTTCTGCACCTGCGCGACCAGAAGGTGGCCCTGAGCATTCCCGCCCTGATGGGTCCGGTTGGCCGAGGCGGCGAAGTCTTCCTCAAATTCGGGTGCGTCGGTTGCCACGGACCCGAGGGCAAGGGCGGCGTGCCCAACCCCAACGCGAAGACGGCGCAACAGGTGCCGGCGCTGACCCACGTGGCCGACGGCTACACCAAGCCCGAATTGACAAAGCTCATCCTCTCCGGCCAGCGCGAGATTGCGGCGCTTGACCCGCACCGGCCGCCGCCGCCCCTCTATATGCCCGCTTGGGGCAGCAAAATCAAAGAGTCGGAAGTCGACGATTTGATCGCCTACCTCTTTAGCCTGAAGCCCAAGGACGAAAACATAGGATTCTAAGAGCCGTGCAATCCCACCTTCCCAAACCGCACCGGCCTTCCGGTCCAAAAGCGCCTCAAACCGCGATGAAAGCGGATGGATCGACCATGAATATCACTTTGCCAAACCCAAACACCGCCAGCGCTCGAACACGCCAACGCTATTTTCCCCTCCGCGCCGCCAGCCCCGGTGCCCGGGCTTTCGACGGTCTGCTGCTGGCGGTCGCTTTGCTGGTGCCGACTGCCGCGCGCGCTTTGCCGAGCTTTGCCCGCCAAATGGATATGCAGTGCATCGCGTGCCACACCGAGTTTCCGATCCTCGACGAGTTTGGCCGCCAATTCAAGTTAAGCGGCTACACGTCGAGTGCCAGCCAGGCACCGCAGCCCGCGGCCGCCGGCCAGACGCCGATGCCATCGAGCGCCGGCTCGATGCAGCTGCCGCCGATTGCCGTCATGATTCAGCCTTCATTCACGCGCACCGAGGCCCCCCAGGCTGGCGGCGCCGCGCCTGGATTTGGGAACAATGATAACTGGGCGGTCTCGCAATTGAGTCTCTTTTATGCCGGCAGGCTGTTCGGCCCGTATGCCGACGACCTTTTCGGCAAGGATGCGGCGGCGATCCTGGACAAGTTCGGCATTTTCAGCCAAACGACCTACGATGGCGTGGCCAAGGCGTGGTCCTGGGACAACACGGAATTGCGCTTCGCCAACACCGGCACCGTCGGCGACAACGACCTGATATACGGAGTCTACGCGAACAACAATCCGACCCTGCAGGACCCTTGGAATACCACGCCGGCATGGGGATATCCATTCTCGAGTTCAAAACTTGCACCGACACCCGCCGCCGCCACCCTGATCGATGGCGGCCTCGCCCAGCAGGTCGCCGGTTTTGGCGCCTACGCCATGGTGGCCGACATGCTGTATTTTGACGTGGGCGCGTACCACACGATCGGCCCCAGCCTCCAGAATTCGCTCGGCATCGACCCGGCCGGCGAAGCCCAGATTCCGGGGCTTGCGCCTTACTGGCGCTTTGCTTTCACAGAAATGCTCGGCGAGGCACATTGGGAGATCGGCACGTTTGGCCTGGCAGCCGAAACATATCCGGGCCGCGACCCGAGTGCCGGCAAGGATCGGATCACGGACTACGGATTCGATTCGCAATATCAGCTATCGCACGGTTCCGGCGATTTCACCGCGATGCTGAGCTGGATCTACGAACGCCAGAACTGGGCCGCGAGCTACCCCCTCGGCAATGCCGGCAACCCCGCGGACACGCTGTGGGAACTGAAGGCGACCGTGAACTACGTCTACGACAAGACCTACGGAGCCACGGTCCAGTATTTCCTCATAAACGGGTCGAGCGATGCGGCGCTCTACAGCGGCAGCCAGACGGGCGCGCCGACCAGCGACGGATTTATCCTGCAGGCCAGCTACCTCCCGTTCAACAAGGGCGGCGGTCCCTCATTCTGGCCCCGCAGCAACGTCAAGCTCTCCCTGCAATACACGGTTTACAATCGCTTCGATGGCGCGCGGATGAATTACGACGGCGCCGGCGCCAATGCGCGCGGCAACAACACCCTCTACGTCGAGGCTTGGATAGCATTCTGAAAGCCGGCAAAACGATAATGGCAGGATGACCTCGGCCAGTTGGCAGGCACATCGACCACAACGGAGAACCCCGTTTCCCCGGCCCGGTTTTGAAAATGGCATCGGCAAGAATCAATAACGGGATATCATGAATCGCTTTTTCTTTCTGACCCTCGGATTCCTTCCCCCCGCAGCCGCCGCCCCGGCGCCGCTCGTCATCGATCCGGCGCAGTCGCACATCGATATCGTGGTCAAGGCCACAGTCGGATCCTTTGTTGGAAAGCTGCCGAACTTCGGGGCAGTTATCACCGTTGATTCCGAAAAAGAGAGCATTGAGCAAGTCGCGTTTGGGTTTCATTTCAGCGACATCCAAACGGGCAATCCAGGCCGCGATAAAGACATGCTGGAATGGGAGCAGGCCGCGAAGTTTCCCGATGCGCGATTTGTCCTGAGCGCCATGCAGACGGGCGCCGCCGGCAAATTTCAAGCCAGCGGAACGCTGACCCTCCACGGCCAATTCCGGGAGATAACATTTCCGGTCACCATCAATCAGGAGCATGACCTCTGGTCGATCGATGGCGAAGTCTCATTGGATACGCGCGAGTTCGGCCTGCCCATTCTCCGCAGCTATTTGCTGTTGACCGTGAATCCGATCGTGCGGGTGCGATTTCACATCCAGGGCAATCTGGCCCGCCCCTGATGCCTCCATCGACGATCGACGAAACCATGGCGAAGCCCAATTCAGACCGGCACAATTGCCGCCCCTTTTCTCAGGAGAGCGTGGCACACTGCCGGATGCGCGCGGTCGCATAGGGATGCTTTTGAACCGCCCTCTCCCCATCGAAATCGTCGGCGGTGGCCCCGCCGGGCTCTCGCTGGGGCTTGCGCTGCGCAGAGCCGGTGTTCCTGTGACAATCTTCGAGGCGGGCAGCTATCCGCGCCATCGCGTGTGCGGCGAATTCATTTCCGGCGCGGGCGACAGCACCGTCGCACGGCTCGGGCTGCGTGAGATTCTTCGCGATGCCCACCCGCATCGCACGGCGACCTATCATTTTCGCGAGCAGCCGCTCCGCTCGTTTTTCCTGCCCGCGACCGCCTGGGGGATCAGCCGTTACGCCCTCGACGCTCGCCTGGCCGCGGCGTTTGTTGCGGCCGGCGGAAACCTCCAGACCGGCGCCCGGATACCGGAGAGCGAGGCGCCACCCGGCCGGGTTTTCAGCTCGGGACGAAAGCCCCACGGCGAGTCTTGGGTCGGTCTGAAGGTGCATGTGCGGAACCTCATATTGGTCAGCGACTTCGAGGTCCACCTGGGCAACCGTGCCTACGTCGGTTTGTCCGGACTGGAAACCGGAGCGGTCAATGTATGCGGCATGTTCGCCCACCGGCCCCTCGCGGCGCGCGGAGCCGAACTGGTCCCGGCATATCTTGCGGCCGCCGGCATGGGGGCGCTGGCCGAACGCCTCGGCGATGCAGCGATCGACCCCGCTTCATTCTGCACAACCGCCGTCACGCTGGGCGACCGTCGAGTCGCAGCGCCCGATCGCATCCGGATCGGCGACGCGTGCGCAGCCATTCCGGCATTTACAGGCAACGGACTGGCGATGGCGCTTCAGGGGGCCGAACTCACCGTGGAACCGCTGCGGGCTTACGCCTTTGGCCAGTCGAGTTGGGAGGAATCCATCCGCGCTGTCGGCGCAGCGCAGAGGCGGCGTTTTAGCCGGCGCCTGAAGACCGCAGCCTTCCTCCAGCCGTTCTTTCTTGAGCCGCGGCTGCAGCGCCTGGTCGCAGCCCTGTTCAATCTCCGCCTGGCCCCAATTCGCGCGTTCTATTACGCGCTCCGCTGATTCGAGGGAATTCACCCATGGATGACCGACCGAGCCCGATGCCTCAGCGTCTGCGCGAGTCCTTTCGCCTCTCAGCCCCGCACTGGGCCCTCTACATCCTCGTCTTTTTTCTCGCCGGCACGATGATGAATCAGGCGGGCCAATGGCTGCAGATTGCGTGTTTCGCGCACGGGTGGCAGGTCATCACCGTTTATGTGTGCACCATGGTGCCGATTTCCGCCGCCTTCCGGCGCCTTCCTTGGTGGCAACAGTACCTCTACGGGCTCCTTCCGATGGGCCTTCTCGAATTGGGCGGTTACTCGCTGCACAGCAGCTATGCCTACTCCGGCAACTGGCTCGACCATGTTTTCAGTGAGCGAAATTTCAGCCTCGCGATGACGCTGTTTTTTTCCGCGTATTTCCCATTGCTGAACGCCATCGTGGAACGCCTTCGCGTGGCGTTGGGCCTGCAGGCGGCCTGAGTGATGAAAGCAGCTCCCGTGCAGGATGTTCCCGAGCCCACCATCGAGGCCATCGCCGGGCACTATGACTCCCTAGATCGCTTCTACCGCGACATCTGGGGCGAGCACGTGCATCACGGATTGTGGCTGAGCGGCCGGGAGTCTTCGGAGGAGGCGGTCCTCCAGATGAGCCGGCGTGTGCTCGACCGCCTCGAACTCCCGCCCAGCGCCTCCGTCGCCGATATCGGATGCGGTTATGGGGCCACCGCCCGGCTCGCTGCCGAGGATTATGGAGCCCGCGTGGTCGGGTTCACGGTGTCGGCGGCGCAAAAGTTCCATGCCGATCGATTCGCCGTGTCCCGGGGCGCGGTCGAAATCCGCCTGCAGGACTGGGCCGAGGCCGAGTTCGCCGATGGATCGCTCGATGCAGCCTTTGCCCTGGAAAGCCTTGAACATTTTTCCGACAAGGCTGGCTTCGCGCGCAAGATGCGGCGGGCGATAAAACCGCGGGGCAGATTGGTGATCGCAACCTGGCTGCGAGCCGACCGAGTTTCCGCGTGGTCGCAACGGCATCTTCTCGATGCGCTCTGCCGGGAGGGCCGCCAGCCGCCATTGACGACTGCCGACGCCCTCGGCGCGGTGCTCCATTCTGCCGGCTTTTGCGAGGTGGAGTTCGAAGACCTCACGGCACAAGTGGCGAAGACATGGAACCTGATCATCGGGCGGACGGCACTGCGGTTGCTGACACGCTGCGAGTACCGCCAGTTTCTGTTTCAATCGACCGCTGTAGACCGCGTCTTTGCTCTCGCCGCAGGCCGAATCTGGCTCGCGTTTCGCACGGGTTGCTTCCGATATGGCTTCTTCACGTGCCGATGAATGCAAATCGGAGCGGTTCCCCCGGCGTCGCGTAGACCACGACGCTTCGGGAATCTATCGTCGTTGACGATCCGTTGGACCTCGCTGTATGAATGCACCCGGTCAACCGTCCAACAAATGCATTGGATGCAAAGTGAATAGGAGCACGCTGCGCCAGCCATGAAAATAACCCATAAGACGGCATCGAGGATACTTTGGTATGAGGGCGCAGGCTTCCTGCTGCTGGCCGTCCTCTCGTGGATGGATGAATATCATCTGTCCTGGCATGAAAGCCTGCTCGAAAGTGGAGCAGTTCTGGGCGTCGGGGCCGTCGTTTTCTATTTTACCCAAAGACTGGTCTCCCATTTGTATTATTTGGAAGGTTTTCTGAGAGTCTGTGCTTCGTGCCAGAAGATTGGCTACGAGGGCCAATGGGTCCCCTTGGAGCAGTATTTCTCCGAGAGCTTTAACACCAAGACATCCCACGGGCTGTGCCCGGAGTGCGTCGCCAAGATCAGGATGAAATCCCATCCGGATTTCTGAGCCCTGCCTCTTGAAGTCCGGCTTTTCTGGCTCGCGATTGCTAGAGTCGGCCAGCGCCGTCTGAAGCCATCGCCCGGCCCGTCAATACCGGTAGTGCTCGGCCTTGTACGGGCCGCCCGGCGGCACGCCGAGATAGGCCGCCTGCTTCGCGGAGAGCACCGTCAGCTTGACCCCGATCTTCTCCAGATGGAGCCGGGCGACCTCTTCGTCGAGGCGTTTGGGGAGCCGGTAGACGCCCGGCTTGTACTCATCCCGGTTCTTCCACAGGTCGATCTGCGCCAGGGTCTGGTTGGTGAAGCTGTTCGACATGACGAAGGACGGATGCCCGGTGGCGCATCCCAGGTTCACCAGCCGGCCCTCGGCGAGAAGATAGATGCTCCGGCCGCTCGGGAAGGCGAACATGTCGTATTGCGGCTTGATCGTCGTCCGCACGACCCCGGGCGCCTTATAGAGGCGGCTGACCTGGATCTCGTTGTCGAAGTGGCCGATGTTGCAGACGATCGCCTGGTCCTTCATGCGCTCGAGGTGCTCGAGCGTGATCACGTCGCAGTTGCCCGTTGCGCTGACATAGATGTCGCCGATTCCCAGCGTGTCCTCGACGGTGGCCACCTCGAATCCCTCCATGGCAGCCTGCAGGGCGTTGATGGGGTCGATCTCTGTGACAATCACCCGCGCGCCGAATCCGCGCAGGGAGTGGGCCGAGCCCTTGCCGACATCCCCGTAACCGCAGACGACGGCAACCTTGCCCGCGATCATGACGTCGGTCGCGCGCTTCAGCCCGTCCGCGAGCGACTCCCGGCAGCCGTAGAGATTGTCGAATTTCGACTTCGTCACCGAGTCGTTGACGTTGATCGCCGGCACGAGAAGCTTCCCCTGCTCGTGGAGCTGGTACAGCCTGTGCACCCCCGTCGTCGTCTCCTCGGACACGCCGCGCCAATCCTTCACCATTTCATGGAAGATCCGCGGATCTTCCCGGTGGATTCGCAAGAGCAGATCCTTGATGACCTGCTCTTCGGCCGAATCGGACGGCGTCCCGGCCCAGGGGCTCTCCTCCTCCATTTCGCGGCCCTTGTGCAGGAGCAGCGTCGCGTCGCCCCCGTCGTCGACCACAAGCTGCGGACCGCGCCCGCCGGGATGGCACAGCGCCTTCCAGGTGCATTCCCAGTACTCCTCCAGCGTTTCACCCTTCCAGGCGAACACCGGAACGCCGCTGCGCGCGATCGCCGCCGCCGCGTGATCCTGGGTGGAAAAGATGTTGCACGACGCCCACCGGACCGAGGCCCCCAGCTCTGCCAGCGTCTCGATGAGGACGGCCGTCTGGATCGTCATGTGGAGGGACCCCGTGATGCGGACTCCCCGCAGGGGCTTCTGCGGCCCGAACTTCCGGCGCAGGGCCATGAGGCCCGGCATCTCGTGTTCGGCAACCGCGATCTCCTTGCGCCCCCAATCCGCCTGCGCGATGTCGCGGACGCGATAATCCTGGGCGGGTTCGATTGCTGCAACGGTCGGCATGGAAATCATTTCGCGGCGGACAGAAGGTCCTTTGTCCGGTTGGTCTGTTCCCACGGCAATTCGGGCTTCCCAAAGTGGCCGTAGTTGGTCGTCGACCGGTAGATGGGGCGCAGGAGGTCGAGCTGCTTGATGATCCCGGCGGGCTTGAAAGTGAACACCTCGCGCACGGCCTTCCGTATCCTCTCCTCGGGCACCCGGGCCGTGCCCATGGAATCGACCCAGATGCTCACCGGCTCCGGGCATCCGATCGCATAGGCGACCTGCAGTTCGCAGATGTCCGCCAGCCCGGAGGCGACGATGTTCTTCGCCACCCAGCGGCACATGTACGCCGCCGAGCGGTCGACCTTGGACGGATCCTTGCCGGAAAAGGCGCCGCCGCCGTGCCGGCCCCATCCGCCGTATGTGTCGACGATGATCTTCCTTCCGGTCAGCCCCGAGTCCCCCTCGGGGCCGCCGACCACGAACCGGCCGGTCGGGTTGATGAAGAACTGGGTCGCACCGTCCATCATGTCGGCCGGGATCACCTTCCGGATGACGTACTCGATGAGAAACTCGCGGATGTCGGCGTGCTTCACGTTCGGCGTGTGCTGGGTGGAAATGACTACGTTCTCCACCTTCACCGGTCGGTCGTTTTCGTAGCGGATCGACACCTGCGATTTTGCATCCGGGCGGAGCCACCCGACGACGCCCGCTTTCCGGAGCTTGGTCAGCTCGCGGCCGAGCCGGTGCGCAAACATGATCGCCGTCGGCATCATCTCGGGCGTCTCGTTGCACGCGTAGCCGAACATCAGGCCCTGATCGCCCGCGCCCTGTTCGGCCGTGTCCTTCCCCTCGGCCGACCGCGCATCGACCCCCTGGGCGATGTCGGGGGACTGGCGGGTGATGAGGTTGTGGATGAAGATCCGGTCGGCATGGAAGACGTCGTCATCGTGGACGTACCCGATCTCGCGCACGGCCGCCCGCACGATCTGCTCGTAATTGAGCTTCGCCGCCGTCGTGATCTCGCCCGCGATCACTACCTGGTTGGACTTCACCAGGGTCTCGCAGGCGACGCGGCTGAGGCGGTCGCCCTCCAGGCACGCATCGAGGACGCTGTCGGAAATGAGGTCGGCCACCTTGTCGGGATGGCCTTCGCCCACGGATTCGGAGGAAAATACAAATGATTCTGCCATAGGATTCGGACCGGCATGGAAGCCCGGCCGGAATCGGCTGGCAAGCCAAATATCAACATATCCCGATTTAGTGATGTGATGCCTTTCCCGCCGCCCGGCGCTTGCCTTCGAACCGCCGCTTCCCATCCTCAGAGGCCTGCCCCCATGCCAGACCTGCCTGTCATCGATCCGAGCTCGATTCAGACCCTTAGGGACCTGAGTCCCGGCGACAACGACGCCTTTCTCCGGGAGATGGTCGGGCTGTTCCTGGAGGACACCCCGCTGCGGATCGCAGAGCTGGAGGCGGGCCTCAAGGCCGCCGACGGGGCCACGTTCACTCGCGCCGCCCACAGCATCAAGGGAAGTTCCGGCAATCTCGGGGCCCGCCAGCTGGCGGCCGTGGCCGCGCGCGTCGAGGACGACGCCCGCACGAAGCCGCTCGCGCAGCTTGGGCCCTCGATCGAGGACATCCGCGCGGAGTTCTCGCGGGCAAACGACGAATTGCAGCGCGTCCTGGCCGCAGGACCCGGCGGACCGAAGGCCTGAGCCGGAATCAGCGGTACAGGGCGGTCGTCGGCGTCGCCGTGAGAACGTTGTATTGCCGCATCGCCAGGCGCCACCACTCGGCCAGGGCGTCCGGCGGGTAGCTCCACAGCTCGCGGTGCAGCCAGATCATCGAATCCGCGTCGAGGAGAAGCGCCATCTTTTCCTTGGTCGAGAATTCCGCGGGACCCTCGCGCAGGAGCCTTTCGCGCAGGCGCAGGAACCATTCGCGCGCCTCCCCGCCCGGCCTGCGCTGGCGCAGGAGGGCGACGTGCATCGAATTGATGTACGGGTCGAGCACCGCCTGCATGAACCCGTAATCGGCCCGCAGGGGCTCGAAGGGCGGCAGGTGCCGGTAACACTGCTGCAGATTCTGGCTCAACTGCCTGAGCTCGGGCGGCGGTTCCGTCTCCTCGGGCGTCAGGAACAGGCCCAAATCGCGCGCAGCCCGGCCCACGCTCACCTTGCTGAAGAAAATGGAGAGCGGAATCGACAGGACAAGCCCCGCCAGGACCGGGGTGAGCCACCAGAAATACGACGGCAGCAGGATGAACGACGACACCCCGAGGACGACGGCGAAAACCGTGTGGACGCCGTGCGTGAGAATCGCCTCCCGCCAGTCCGTTCCATCCGCATCCGCATGCCGTTTCTGCGCGACCCATGTGATCCCCTGCCCGAGAAGGGTGAACACCACGAAGTGCGTGTTGAACATCATGTTGATCGGCGCGAGGAGCGCGGAGCCGGCCGCTTCCAGAAGGGCGCTGCAGGCGAGACGGGCGCGTCCGCCATATTTCGCGGCCTCCCCGAACTTCCCCGAGACGACGATGACGCTGACGACCTTGGGGAGGAACAGCAGGAGCAGCGTGAAGACAAAGAGCGTCAGCGCCTCCGGCATCTGCACATGGTAGCCGAAGACCGACGTCGTGTCCGGCATCCGGAATATCCCGATCCGATCGAGCGCGGCCTCGTCCAGCGCCTCAATCAATCCGAGGATAAGAAACAGCATCCACAGCGGCGATGACAGGTAGGCCATGACCCCCATGAACAGATGGAAGCGATTGGCGGGACGGAACCCCCTCGCCGTCAGGAGCCAGGTGTGCTGCAGGTTGCCCTGGCACCAGCGCCGGTCCCGCTTGGCGGCGTCGATCAGCGTGGGCGGGCTCTCCTCGTAGCTGCCCTCGATGTCGTGGGCCAGCCACACGGCCCACCCGGCCTTCCGCATGAGCGCCGCCTCGACGAAATCGTGCGAGAGGATCCTGCCGCCGAACGGCTCGCTCCCCGGCAGCGCCGGAAGGGCGCAGTGATCCATGAACGGCTGCACGCGGATGATCGCATTGTGTCCCCAGTAATTGCCCTCGTGCTGCTGCCAGTAGTTGATGCCCGCCAGGAAGAGCGGGCTGTACAGCCGGTTGGCGAAGCTCTGGAGCCGCGCGTAAAGCGTCTCGCCGTAGATCAGGCGCGGGGCCGTCTGGATGATCCCTGTCTGGGGGTTTCGCTCCATCATCGCCACGAGCTTGACCAGGGCCGAGCCGGTCATGATCGAATCCGCATCCAGGACCACCATGTAGCGGTAGCGCTTCCCCCATCGGCGCAGGAAATCCGCCACGTTCCCGGCCTTCTTGTTGATCGCCTGGCGCCGTTTCCGATAGAAGATGTTCCCAAATCCATCGACCTGCCTGCACAGCTCGGCCCAGGCGACCTCCTCCTGGATCCACTGGTTCGGCTGGTTGGAGTCGCTCAGGACAAAGAAGTCAAAGTGCTCCAGCCGGCCGGCCTCCTGGACGGACCGGAAGATGACACGCACCCCCTCGAAAACCCGGCTGACATCCTCGTTGAATATCGGGATGACGACGGCCGTGGACGCGAGCGGCGGCTCCTCGTCCTCTCGCGGCAGCGTCGTCGAGATCCGGCAGCTGTCCCCGCCCCGGTTGACGACGTAGAAGCCCACGAGCGCCGAGCAAAAGCCGGCGGCGACATGCCCAAAAAGGACGACAAAAAGCGCAAGGATGGCAACCTCCAGGCGGTTGATCCCATCCCGCCACAGGAGGTCGGCCATGAACCAGGTTGCGAAGCTCGTCAGGACGAAGATCGCGGAAAAGAACAGAAAGCGGCGGCGGTTGAGGCGCTTCCGGCTGATTTGAGCGTTGACCACGAGCTCCATGGGGCGCCTTTGGCTAACGGGTCAGACGGAAGATCGCACCGAGGGCCGCCGCGAAAATCAGCCACAGCAGCAGAGTCCGCAGGATCGGCCAGCGTTCGAAACGCTCCAGGGTCTCGCCTGCAACCTCGGTGATCCGGCCGAGGTCGATGGGCCGCGGCACCATGCTCGACACCGCCATGTCGGGTCCCGCCCTCATCGAACTCGCCCGCATCGCCGTCACGAACTCCGGCGGGATGTCCGCCTCCTCGAGGAACGCGTAGGGCCAATGCTGCGGCCCGTCGCATAGGAGCAGCGCCACCCGGCCGTCGACCGCGATCCGCTCGTGAGGCTCCCCAGGCTCCTCGAGGATCTTCGCAAACCAGGCATCCATCAATGCCTCGGTCTCTTCCGCCGCAAGGACCGTCGGATCCCGGCTCGGATCCGCCGCGTGGCGCGCGGCCGCCCGCTCGAGGATCTTCTGGATCAGCCGCAGCTGGTGCAGCCGGTTGTGGATGCGGTGCGCGCGCAGGTAGTCCTCGACGCGCACGTACGCCGCATTCCACGCCTCGAGCGAACCCGTCCTCGGGCGCACCTCCAGCGGCAGTTCGACGTGGATCGGAATTTCGCTCATCGGGTCGTCCCCGGCATGCCCCTCACGGTTGCCAGAGATAGGTCCAGGTCTCGGTCAGGACCTTGGATGCCCGCCGAAGCTGGCATCGCAGCTCCACAGGATGCTCCGAACCGTCGGGCCGCAGGGCGAAGGCGGCGCGCCAGGAGCCGTTGTTCGGGTTCTTCTCGACCGACGTGTGGACCACCTTGGTCCCGTTCCCGGCCTCCACAAACGCCTCGATGCCGGAGTCGGGGTCCTGGCGGCGGAGCGCCTGTCCGTCGAAATCAACGACGAAGCGCTCAAGATTCGTCTCGAAAGTGCGCGAGCGGCCGTGCCGGGTCGAGATTGCGTAACCGGCGGGCGGGCGAATCTGGTCCATGAACCAGTGAAGGTTGTATTCGACCTCGATCGGCCGGCCCGGAGGAGGCAGTTTCTCCGGCACCCAGAATGCGACGACATTGTCGCCGGTCTCGTCCGGGGCACGCAATTCCACGAGCCGGACGCACCCGCGGCCCCAGTCGCCGACCGGCTCCACCCAGGCGCTCGGACGCAGGTGATAGTTGGCCTCGAGGTCCTCGTACGCGGCAAAATCGCGCTCGCGCTGGATGAGGCCGAATCCGCGCGGATTCATGTCCTCGACAAACGACATGACGCGCGCGGCCGGCGGATTCGTGAGCGGCCGCCACAGCCATTCGCCGGACCCCGCGTTGACCATCAGCCCGTCCGAATCGTGGACTTCAGGCCGGTAATCGTCGGTCGCCTCGTTCGAGTTCTTGCCGTGCCAGAACATGCTCGTCAGGGGGGCAAGCCCGAGGACCGCAGGGTTTTGCCGGCAATAGACGACCGCGTGCACGCGCATCACCGTGTCGTTGCCCGGCTCGATCGTGAATTGGTAGGCGCCGGTCGCGCTGGGCCCGTCGAGAAGCCCATAGACGACGATGACCTTCGCCTCGGGCAGCGGCCGCTGCACCCAGAACTCCTCAAAGTTCGGAAATTCCTCCCCGTTGGGTTCGGCCGTGTTGATTGCCAGGCCGCGGGCGGACAGCCCGTACACGGCCTTCCTGCAGAGGAAACGGAAGTAGCTGGCGCCCTGGAAGACGCCGAGCTCGTCGCCCGGCTGGTTGAGAAAATTGTGGATCCGGAAGCCCGCGTACCCGATCGACTCGGGCAGCGGCCCGACCACGTTATGGCCGTAATCGAAGAACCGCTTCTCAAAGGGGATCGGGCTCGCCCGGCCGTCGACGATTTCGCCCACCTGGACGGTCCGGGTAAAAACGAATCCCGGATGGAAGAACTGCAGCTTGAACGGCAGCCTCTCGCGGTTCCACAAGGACTGCACGGGCACAAAGCGGATGTCCCTGTATCGGTCGTAATTGAGCTTGAGCAGCCATTCGGGAAGCGGCCGGGGCTTCCCTTCATAGGGCATCCGGGCGAGGTCCTGGGCGCGCGAGCGAACCGAATCGAAATCGAAGTGCGCGCCGGCAGCGCGCAGCGAAGGACCGGTCCCCAGGAGCACGGCGATGACGGGGGCCAACCTGCGGACAAGCCCGGGCCATTGGCGACGGCCCGCGCGGAGAGGACTCGGGAAAGTGTCTCGGTTCATTTTGCCAGGTAATACGCCCGCTGTTTCTCCGATATCGGGAGACCGACCCGCCCCATGACCTTGAGCAGATCCTCCCAGATGAGCCGCTTCGAACGGTTCGTCGGATTGCGGAGGATATAGCTCGGGTGATACGTGACCATCAGGGGCCGGTCTGCGAACTGCCGCCACTGCCCGCGGACTTCTCCCAGGGCCTTGAATGTCCCGCTCCCGAGAAGCCCCTGCGCGGCGGTTGCGCCAAGGGCCACCAGGATCGCCGGTTGCACGATATCGATCTGGGCGAGCAGGTACGGCATGCAATGGGCCATTTCGTCGGGCGTCGGCGGGCGGTTCCCGCATTGGACTCCGTCCGGTCCGACCGGGAGCTGCGGGCGCCAGTTCATGATGTTTCCAATATAGACGTCGGAGCGCTGGATTCCCATGCCCGCGATCATTTTGTTCAGCAACTGGCCCGCAGGGCCGACAAACGGTTCGCCCTGCACCTCCTCCTCGGCTCCCGGCGCCTCTCCAATGAACATGATTTGGGCGTCCAGGTTTCCGACGCCCAAAACCACCTTCTTTCCTGCGCGCACATTCGAACGGCAGGTCGGGTCGTCCGTCACCTGGCGGCGCAGCGCTTCCCACCTCGATGGCTTGTCGCCCGTTGGAGGGGGGCTGACGAGCGACGCAGGGGCGACGGGCCTTGCCTCCCTCGCTACCGGGTCCGCGGGCCTTGCCTCCCTTGCCACGGCGGCCCTCAACTCCGCCATGCTCTCATCGGCAACAGCGACCGTTCGGACGCCGTCCGTCTTGAGGCGGCGCAATTCATCGGCGATGGCGGTGAGAGCTGTGCGCATGGTGCTCCGTGCTCAGGCCCGTTTGCCGGGCAGCAGCTTTTCCACGTACTTGCCCAGCAGGTCGAATTCAAGGTTTACCGCACCGCCGGCGCGGTAGTCGCGCAAGTTCGTCACCTCCAGGGTGTGCGGAATCAGCCAAACGGCAAACCAATCGCCGTCGACTTCCGCGACCGTGAGCGAGATTCCGTCTATCGCAATGCTTCCCTTGGGAACGAGATAACGTCCCGACCCGGGCAGCGCCTGAATGCCCAGGTACGTGTCATTCCCCCGCTGCTCCAGGACCTTGATCCTTCCCAGCCCGTCGATATGGCCTGTGACAAAGTGTCCGCCCACCTTTCCGTCGAAACGCAGGCTTCGCTCCAGGTTTACGGCCGACCCGGGGCGCAATCCGGAAAAGTGCGTGAGGCGGCGGGTTTCCTCCAGGACATCAAAGGTGAGGCGGTTTTCGTCCAATTCCACCGCGGTCAGGCAGCATCCATCGACCGCTATGCTGTCTCCCGGCAAGGTCCCATCAAGAACCCGTTTCGCGGCCACGCAAAGCCGCCAGGCCTTGATTCCCTGGACGGGGGCGACGGGCCCGGGCTGCGCCACGGCTCCGGGGCCCGAAGCGGAAGCTGGCGGAACAAACTCAATGACCCGGCCGGTTTCTTCTACAATGCCTGTAAACATGATGCGAGGGGGCAATACAGCATTCTTTGGACCGCAATGCCAATCCTAACCATAACGCTGATAACGGCGTTCTAGCGGAGCTTCACCCTCAAAATCGCCGTGTCGGAACCCCGTCCGACCAGGAGCACGAACTCCGTCCGCAGCGCATCCGCCTCGAGCGCCGAAAGCCGGGCGGCCCCTTCCGCGAATGACTTGACCGGCTTGCCGTCGATTTCCTTGATCCAGTCCTCCTGCTCAAATCCCGCGACTGCGGCGGGGCTGTTTGGCTTCACGTAGGAAACGACGACGCCGGCGGCGTCCCGGATCGCGACGCGCCGCGCCACGGCGTCTCCATACACGAACTCCCGGGCCGTAAAGCCCAGCCTGTCAAAATACTTCCGCTCGGCTTCCCGGATAAGCTTCGGCTCGTCCCCCAGGGTGGCCTTCAATTCGACCCGCTCGGTGCCGCGCAGGACCGTCAGCCCGATCAAGTCGCCCGGCCGCCGGCGCTCGATCTCGCGTTCCACGTATTCGGTGATGACCCGATCCGGCCGGAACCGGGGAAGCGGCTGTCCGTCGATGGCGACGATGACATCGCGGTCCTTCATGCCCGCCTTTTGGGCCGGACTGTCTTCCAAAACCTCGCTGACGACGGCGCCTGACTGGTTGGACAGCTTCAGGAAACTTGCCACGTCGCGATCCATCGACTCCAGCCCGTAGGCACCCAGCCACGCGAGGGGCCGGCCATACACGTTGCCCGGCACACGGCCCAGATACGGCAAGACCTCGCCCGCCAGCGAGAACGCGCAGCTCTCCTCCAAGTCGACGAGCATGATCGGCGTGCCTCCGCGCTCCGCCTGCGAGAACTGCAGGTAAGTCTGGCCGAATGAGCTCGCGGCGAGCCCTATGAAAACGCCGTCGCGGTTGAAGACAGGCAGGCCCGGGCCGGCCACTTCCTGTTGCGCGATTCCGATCTGCTGGGGCAGCGCCTGAACGAGGGCGACGTGGCTCTCCAGGATGTAAGGCGTGAAATCCTCGTCCTTGTTTCGCAGCCCGATCCCCCAGATTTCCTCGGCAAGCGCCGGCACAGGCGCCTTTCCCGGGGCCGCCCAGGCCGTGACCGGCGTCAATTGCGCGGCCAGCTTCGGGTCCACCCGCACAAAATGCCAGCCCGTGAAGGCATCCTGGCCGAGGTAGACTGCGTCAAAGCCGGACGCGTCGCCCGGCAGGTATGCCTTGAACTGCTTGAGCTGCCTGGGCGAGGCGCGCGGATCCACGGCCGCCGACGGAAGGATGACCGTCCCACTTCCGTCGATCGCCACTCCGTATGCCGTGGTCGCCCGGCGTTCATTCTCGAGTTCCGTGAAATAGTCGACCGCCACGACACTCTTGATCCGCTCCTTCCACAGCTCCGGCAACGATGCCGCGCGGACGGCAATGCAGCCCGAAAGGGCGATTAGTGAGATCGCGGCGAACCGCCGCCCGGTGGAAATCTGGATCATGGCTTGAGAATGAACAGGGAAACCCGGCGGTCGCGCTCGGCCTCGAGCAGCGTCGGCTCGGGCTTCCGGACATAGTCGGCGTGGGCCGCCTTCAAAATCTCAAGCGAACTCACCGGCTGCCGATTGATCGTAGTCACGATGTCGCCGGGCTGAAGACCCGCGACATCCGCGGGAAAACCGGGCTGCACGCCGATCACGATGACACCCGTGTCGTCGGCGAGCTGGTGCTCCCTGGCGTAGATTCTCGAGACCTTCCGCACGCTCAACCCCCAACGGTCGAACGCCCACTCTTCACCCATGCTGCTCTCCAGCCGCTCGGTGACAACGGTCACCTGTCTTGTGTCGGCGCCACGCTTGATGGAAAGGCTCAGATGGGCGCCCACCGGATGGCTTGCGATCAGGTTCAATATCGCGGGCAATTGTTCCGGGAACCGCCCGTCCACGGGCCGGCCGTCCACGGCCAGGAGTATGTCCCCTCCGCGAAGTCCCGCCCGGTCGCCGGGCGAGCCAGGGTCGACGCTGTTGATCAGCATCCCGGTGTCCAGCGCGAGGGAATAGAACCCCTCCAGGTCCTGGAGCGCGCCAGGGACGATACCGATGTAGCTGCGCGTGACCGCGCCGTCGGCCACAAGGTCGGCCAGCACGCTCTTCGCCGTGTTTGCAGGAATTGCGAATCCGAGGTTGTTGGCGCCCATATAGGCGCGGGACGTGATGCCCACCACGCGCCCGTCCTCGTTGACCAGCGGCCCCCCGGAATTCCCCGGATTGATGGCCGCATCCGTCTGCAGCCATGTGTTGAACAGGCCCGTCTCGTACCCCTCGACGCCGCGGTCGGCTTCGAAATACTGGCTCGTGTTTGAAATGATGCCCCGGGTCACCGTTCGGGTCAGGCCGAATGGAGTCCCGACCGCGTACACCGTTTCGCCCGCATACAGCTTGTCGCTGTCGCCGAAGTCCGCGTGGGCAAAGGCGAGCTTCCGCCTGTTGACCTCGGCCATGTCCAGCCGCAGGAGCGCGATGTCAGTCCAGTGATCCCAGCCGACAAGTTTCGCGCCGACATTCTCCAGGCTTGCCAGGGTGACCGTGATTTCGATCGCGCGCGGGCCGACGACGTGCGCATTCGTCATGACAAGCCCGTCGGCCGTGAGGATGACGCCCGAACCGATGCTCGCTTCGAGACGCCTGCCCCCATCCTCGAAGTCCACCTGCCGCACATCGATCCGCACGACCGAGTTCAGGAGCCTGTTGAAGCCCTTCCCCATCCCAGCGCCAAGAGCCGCTGCCGGCATGAACAGGGCAAGGAGCGCCAAGAGCGAGGATGCCTTCCCGAGCTGACAAAGGGAGGCGGAGATTGACCGTGTTGGTGAAAGGTTCACTATGGCCGGTTCCAAAGGATGGGTATCAACTGCAAAGAATACGACTTTTTAGGGATCGAGCGCCACTGGCAATCTTTCTGGGAGAAAAACCGGAGCTTCCGGGCGGATGACGCCTCCCCGAGCCCGAAGTACTATGTGCTGGACATGTTTCCGTATCCCTCGGGCGCGGGACTGCACATCGGACATCCGGAAGGTTACACGGCGACCGACATCGTCGCGCGCTACAAGCGCGCCCGGGGATTCAAGGTGCTCCACCCGATCGGCTGGGATGCGTTCGGCCTCCCGGCCGAGCAGCACGCCATAAAGACCGGCACCCCCCCGGCCGCCAACACGCGGAACAATATCGCCAACTTCCGCAGACAGATCAAGGCGCTGGGCTTCTCCTACGATTGGGACCGCGAGATCGACACGACCGATCCCCGGTACTTCCGCTGGACGCAGTGGATCTTCCTCCAGCTTTTCAAACGGGGGCTGGCGTACGTCGATGAAAGGCCGGTGTGGTGGTGCCCCGAACTTTGCGCGGTTCTTGCCAATGAGGAAGTGGCCGATGGCAAGAGCGAGATCGGAGGGCACCCGGTGGAGCGCAGAAACCTGCGCCAATGGGTGCTCCGCATCACGGCCTACGCGGACCGGCTGCTGGCCGACTTGAAGGGGGTCGATTGGCCCGACTCGACCAAGCGGATGCAGGAGGCATGGATCGGCCGCAGCGAGGGGGCGGACGTATTCTTTCCGCTTGAGGAGCCGTCGCTCGGCCCCCTGCGGATATTCACGACCCGGCCGGACACGCTCTTTGGATGCACCTACATGGTGCTTGCCCCGGAGCATCCCCTGGTGGAGGCGATCACCCGTTCCAACCGGCGGGAGGCCGTATCCGCTTACAGGAAGCAGGCGGCCTCAAAGAGCGACCTCGAGCGCACCGATCTGGCGAAGGAAAAATCCGGTGTCTTCACCGGCGCCTACGCCATCAATCCGGCGAATGGGGAGCGCGTGCCCATCTGGGTCGCCGACTATGTGATCATGGGCTATGGGACGGGGGCGATCATGGCCGTTCCCGCGCACGACGAGCGCGATTTCGAATTCGCGCGTCGTTACGACATTCCGGTCGTCGCCGTGATCCAGCCGGCCGGCGAGCCTGCCGAAGCGAAACTCCCCTATACGGGGCCGGGCGTCCTTGTGAATTCCGGGAAGTACACCGGCCTCGCGTGGTCGGTTGCCCAGAAGCGGATCACGGAAGACCTCGCTTCGCGGGACGCGGGAAAGTTTGCCGTCAATTACAAGCTGCGCGACTGGCTTTTTTCCCGGCAGCGGTACTGGGGCGAGCCGATCCCGATCGTCTGGGTGGATGAGGCAGACTACCGCCGGGCCGCGAAAGCCCGTCCGGGGGATTTTCCGCAGGTGCCTGTTTCCTTCGTGGATGGCGGCCGGACCCGATACGCCCTGCCGCTTCCCGAATCCGCGCTCCCGCTCGCCCTGCCGGAAGTCGCATCCTACGTGCCGAGCGGAGCCGGCGAAAGCCCGCTTGCAAACGCGACCGACTGGATCGACATCTGGTTCCATGTGAATTCGGGCGAGGCCGTGCGCGCCACGGAACCCAGGCCGGCCGGCGAAACCTGGGTGCGGGCGCGGCGGGAAACCAACACGATGCCGCAATGGGCCGGCTCATGCTGGTACTACCTCCGATTCACCGACCCCGGAAACGACGCGAGCTTTGCCTCGCCGCAGGCTCTGCGCACCTGGGGCGTTCCCGATCTGTACGTGGGCGGCGCCGAACACGCCGTCCTGCACCTTCTCTACGCCCGATTCTGGCACAAGGTGCTGTTCGACATGGGCGTCGTGCCGCAAAGCGAACCGTTTCCCAGGCTATTCCATCAGGGGATCATCCTCGGCGAGGACGGGGCAAAGATGTCGAAAACCCGCGGCAATGTCGTGAACCCGGACTCCGTGATAGCGAGCCACGGGACGGACACCCTGCGGCTTTTCCTCATGTTCCTCGGACCCCTGGAGGACATGAAGCCCTGGAATCCCCAGAGCATCGAGGGGCCCCATCGCTTTCTTCAAAAGGTGTGGCGCGAATGCGTGGGGCCGGATGGCGCAGCCAATCCGAAGATTGCCGTTGGAGCGACCGAGCCTCCGGAACTCGCCAAGCTCCTGCACGAGACGATTCGCAAGGTCGGTTCGGACATCGAGGGCCTTCGCCTCAACACCGCGATCTCGCAGATGATGATTTTTGCGAATGCGCTCCAGAAGGCCGAGCGCGTCCGTCCGGAGACTGTGCGGACGTTCCTGCAGCTTCTTGCACCGTTTGCCCCGCATATTTCCGAGGAGATCTGGTCCCGGCTCGGGGGAGCCTCCATGATTCAGGCCGCGCCCTGGCCGGAGTTCGATCCAAGGCTGATCGCCACAAGTGAGCAAACGCTCGTGTTCCAGGTCAACGGGAGGCACCGGGGAGACCAGCCGGTCCCGGCGGGTCTGACCGAGGAGGAGGCGAAGGGACTGGCGCACTCTCATCCCAGGGTGGCTCCCCATTTGGAGGGAAAGACCCTGCGAAAGGTGATTTATATTCCCGGGAAGATCCTGAATCTGGTCGTTAGCTGAGTTTGCCCAAACGATCTCCTGTAATTGCGGCGGCTAGTGGATTAGTTTGCGCGGCCTGCAGCCTGCCGGGCCTCTGCTCGCAAACCCAACCGCGCATCAAAACCGGCGTGGCCCCATGGCGTTGCCGCCGTCCCCCACGCCCAGATGATGCGCATGAGCTGCGCACGGCCCTTTCAGGCTGCAGGCCGCGCAAACTAATCCAGCACCTAGCGGCGTTTGGCCCGCCCCCAGCGGATCGAGCTCAATCCGGAGTTTCTGGCCTTAAGTGCTTGGCAAGTGTGCCGATACGTATTAATACCGCCCCCGCTCGTTCTTGCCCTTGCGGGGACATGGTATACTCACCTAAGAAAGCAAGAAATCTACTGATGCAAATTCAATTCCAGGAATTTTCTAAGTCATTGGCTCGCATTATTGTATGTGCGACGGCCGCTACCCTTCTTCCCGCCCTGACAAGAGCGGCGCAGGGCGCCCACAATCCGATGAGCAAGTTCTACGTGGCGGATCTGGAAGGCACAGTCCAGATCAACACGGGCGCCAAGATCGACGATCTCACCAAGCAATCCGTCTACAATGCGCAGGGCACCGTCATCGAGACGAAGGCGAAATCGGCCGATGCAATGGTGTTCTCAAATGGCACGGGAGTCTACTTCGATCACGACACGCGAGTCGAAGTGAGGCGCTTTGAGCAGGAGCCTTTCGTCCCAAACCGCACCGACATGGATACCGAGCCATCGGTGTCGCAGACACTGATCATTCTTTCCCGCGGAATGATCGCGATTTGCACAAGCAAGCTTGTCGCCGGCAGCACGATGATCTTCCGCACGCCGCTCGCCTCCGTCAATATCCGCGGCGGCAAGGTTGTGATTCAAAGCGAAGGCGGAGTCACCAAGGTTTCCGTGCTCGATGGCGACGCCACGGTCGTCGCGGGCGACGTCGATAGGGGCGGGGCGCCCCTGCGCGGAGGCGAACAGGCGGTCGTCACATCCGGTGCGGCCGGAGCGGCACCCGACGTCAACACCCAGGATATCCCGTCGCGTGAACATTCCGAGCTCGATAGCAAGGTCACGATGGCGTGCACCTCGAAAAGGACCGTGTATTTCGAAGTGCGCACGCGTCCGGTGAACACCGGCCTGACGCCCGAAGTGGGCGGAGAAGTGACCGCATTTGACGTCGAGGGCGCCAACACCGTCCCTCCAGGCGGCCCGATCAGCAACAACACCGAGCAACAGGTGATCGTGGCGGTTCCGGTTGTCCCCAGCAACCTGCCCGTGCAGTTTGACCCCAGTCCGGCTGAGGTGGGCAGCCTCTCCGGAACGCCTTGATTGAACGCGCGGTCAAAACGGCATCCGTTCGAATCCGCGCCCATGATCTGCCCGCCAAACTTGCGCGCAGCCGGAGTTGTGTTTCTCACGCTCGGGTCGCTTGCGGCCCCGGCCCGGGCTCTTGTCACCCTAAATGACGGCACGGACAAGATTTACGCGTCCGGGACATTCACAATGGGCTATGACTCAAATATCAGCGCAAGCGCCGACAATACCGCGGACACGACGGTAAGCGCGAACCTGGGACTCGAATACCAGCGGCATGCGGGTTTGATCGCGGTGAACGCCAATGCCAATTTTGCCATCAATCGGTACCTGAAGAACAGCTCGTACAACAACGTCGATCCGTCCTATTCGCTCGAGTTCGACAAGGCGAGCGGCCGCACGACGGGGACCCTCAACTTCGGCGCGGTTCGCTCGAGCCAGGCGGACGCCGCCGTGAATTTCTACACGACCGCCTGGAACTACTCGGCCGATCTCAACGTGCATTACCCGGTCATCGACCGCTATTCCTTCGCCGGATCCCTCGATTACGGATTCCTCGACTACACGGAAACGAGCAACCAGCCGCTCGTCAATCTGTCCACCTATTCGTCGAGCCTCAGCCTGTTCTACGTCCTCTCCGGCGATCGCGACCTGTTCGCGACCTACCGCTACCGTTTCGAGCAAAGCTCGATCAGCACGTCAACGACCGACGATGCGTTCAACCTGGGCATGCACGGCAAGTTGATCTGGGAAATCAAAGGCTCTCTGAGCGTCGGCTACCAGATCCGCGATCCCAGGGGAACGTCCTTCGCCGGGGCCCCGCAGCAGAGCTCCTATCACGACCTTACATCGCAAGCGTCGGCATCATGGATGGCCAACCGCAAGCTGACCTTCAACGGGTCGCTTTCGAAGGACTTCGCGACCACGGCGACCGATGCCACAACCGACACCACGGCAGGGACGCTCGACGTCACGTACGTCCTGAATGCCGTTCTGTCGGCCAACGCCGGGCTGGGCGGAGGAGAAAACCGCTTCCTGGGGCCGGCTGGATTTGTACCCGGGACAACGAAAGAAAGGCGCGACTATTACTTTACTTGGAACGCCGGGGTGAGTTACACCTTTAACGAGAGATTGCATGTCTCCCTTGCCTACGTGTATTTCCAGAACTGGTCCAACCTCGGATTTGCGGTGTTCAACCGCAACAGGATTACGCTGTCGTTATCCTCCCGCTGGTAATTCATGAGAGCTCCAAACCGACCACAGATTCCTGCGCCCGCCGCCCTGCTCCTCGCGGCGTATTGCCTGCTGGCAGTCGGAACCGGGTTGGCAACGGCGGCGCGCGGTCAGGGAGCCCCGCCTTCCCAGTCCGAATCGAAGCGGGTCCTGCCGTACAGCATTGTCACCAATGACCGCCTCGGCGTTCACGTCTTCCAGGAGGACGACCTGGGCATCACCGCACGCGTCGACTCGAACGGGTTCATCAACCTGAACATGGTCGACCAGGTGCATGTGGCCGGCCAGACGCTGGAGGAAGCCGAAAGGACGATCGAGAAGGCGTATGTCGCGGGGGAGTTTCTAAGGAATCCGAAGGTCACTCTCACCGTCGAGGAACTCGCGCCGCGCGAAGTCTCCGTCCAGGGGTATGTCAAGAACCCGGGCCGTTACGCCCTCACGATCGAAACGGCGACGACGCTCGTGGACATCATTTCGAAGGCCGGCGGATTCCAGGACACGGCGTGGGGAACACGCGTCAAGGTGACGCGGATCCTGGCGGACGGCAGCGCGCACGTTTTCGAGGTTGACGTCGAAGACGTCATGAGGGGAAAGACCAAGGACAAGGACCAGGTGCAGGCTGCGAACATGCTGCTCGTGCCGGGCGACGTGATCTACGTTCCCGAGCGCATCATCTGAAGGCGCAACCCCATGGCTGAACCACGCCACTCCAAACAGCCTGCCCCGGCCGGCATTCGCGAGGACGAAGACATCCTGCAGCGGCGAACCCTGCGCGACTACTACATCATGCTGCGTGAGCGGATGTGGGTCGCCCTCCCGCTGGCGCTGATCATCTCCATAGGGTACGGTTACTACAAGTCGCGCGAGACGCCGATGTACTCGGCGTCGGCGACCATGCAGTTCGAGAAGCAGGAAACGATCGTCACGACCCAAAGCGTCGTCGATCCGGGCGTGCACTCGGAGGTCGACATCAACACCAACATCCAGCTCCTCGAAAGCCAGAAGCTGCGCTCGAAGGTGATCGCCTCGTTCACGCCTGAGGAGCAGAGGATCATCCTGCGGGCGGCGATGAAGAGGCTGCTTCCGGGCCAGCCCCCGCCCTCGGTCGTCGGCAACATGGGGTCCATGACCGCCGAGCCCGTTTCCAAGAGCTATCTCATCCGGGTTACCGTCAACCACGAGGATGGCGAGGCGGCGGCGCTGATCGCGAACCGCTATATCGCCCAATTCATGCAGCAGCTTTTCGACGACGCGAGCGGCTCGAACGATTTCGCGGTCAGTTTCCTCATGAACCGGGTGGAGGAGCTGCGGCGGGAATCGGAGGCCGCCCAGGCGAAGCTCGGGAAGTACATGACGGACAATAATCTGGTTTCCCTGGACAAGAGCCTCGACCTCATCTCCGACGCCCTGCGCACGGTTGGGACAAGCCTCACCACCGCGAAACTCGACCTCATCAACCGCCAGAACCTCTCCCGGCAGATAGACGAATACCGTGCCGCAGGCCGCAACCTGCTCGACATCGACTACATTGCCCAGCACGGCGCCGTGCCGAGCCTGCGCGGCCAACTCGCCACCCTGCAACAGAGGCAGGCTGCGCTGTTGGAGCGCTACCTGGCAAAGTATCCGAAGGTGATCGAGATCAAGGGCCAGATCGAGGTCGTGGAGGGCATGCTCGAAAAGGAGTTCACCCAGGCGATCAGCGATCTCCAGACGTCGATCAACGAGCGGAAGGAGAACATCGCCTCGCTCCAATCCGAGTATGCAGCGCGGCAAAAGGAGGAGCTGGACCTGAAGTCCAAGGCCATCGATTTCGGATCCCTCAAGCAGCAGGCGGACGCCGCAGCCTCAAACTACGCGAGCATCCTCGAGCGCCTGAACCAGACCCGCACGACGACAAAACTGGAGAAGATACCGCTGCATCCCCTCGACCCGGCGGTCCCGGCCGGATCGCCGTATCAGCCCAACCGGACGGAGATCATGCGGACGTCGATCGGGCTCGCCGTGCTCACCTTCATCGGCGTCGCCATCGGCCTCAGCTTCATCGACGACCGCATCAAGAGCGCCTGGGACATCGAGAGCTTCATCGGGGTCGAGCTCCTCGGGATCATTCCCGATCTTCCCGGAATCAGGGCCGAGGACAGGTACACGCTCCTCCTCGATGGCGGCGGGAACAAGCCTTCGGAGGCCGTGGAGCCCTTCCTCGGCGTCTACAGCGCGATCAAGATCCGTTCCAAGCTCGATTTTCCGAAGTCAATTCTAGTCACCAGCACGATCCCGGGCGAGGGAAAGACCCTGGTTTCGAGCAATCTTGCGTGCTGCTTCGCGGGCGTCGGAAAAAAGACGCTGCTCGTGGACTGCGACCTGCGCCGCCCGATGCTGCACCGCCATTTCAAGCAGCAGAATGCGACCGGGCTCCTGCCGTGGTTTGAAAACGGCGCAAGCCTCGACGGCAACCTGCTCGAAAATCCCCTTCTCGGCATCACGCCGATCAGCGCAAACCTGTCCATCCTCACCACGGGAGGGCGCTCCAAGAGCCCGACCGGACTGCTCGAGGACCCGCGGTTTGGCGAGCTGCTGAGCCGCCTGAAGAAGCAGTTTGAGCTCCTGGTCGTCGATTCGCCGCCCATGGCGGCCGTTACCGATTCCCTGCTCCTGGCCAACTGGACCGACGAGGTCGTCTATGTCTGCCGTTTCAACCGCGCCTACCGGAAGCACATCAAGCTGTTCATTCGGACGCTGGCCGACGGAAAGAACACGGTGCTCGGCATCGTCCTCAACGGGATTTCGCCCAAGCGAATCGAGTATTATTCGAACTACCGGTATTATCGCAGCTACAAGAAATACTACGGCACGCAGGCGTGAAGTCCCTTTCCTCATTCCTTCCGCAGGATTATGACGCGGGGAAGCCGGTGGCGCTCATTGCCGGCCAGGGTCTGTATCCCGTCCTTGTGGCAAAGGCTATCCGGGCGGCAAGGATCCCGCTCAGGCTGATCGCCGCCGAGGGCGAGACCCCGGCAGAGCTCGTCGCCTCCTTTGCCGAGGAGGACCGCCGCGTCCTGAAGGTCGGCCAGGTGGGGCGCATGCTTCGCGCGCTCGGGGAGTTTGGCGCCGGCTACGCCCTGATGGCGGGGCAGATCACGCCGCGACGGCTTTTTGGCGGCCTCCAGCCCGACCTGACGGCGGCGCGAATCCTGTTTTCCCTCAAACGGCGCAATGCGGAGACGATATTCGGGGCGGTGGCCCGCGAGATCGAGAAATGCGGGGTCGTGATCCTGGATGCCCGATCGTTCATCGACGAGCACCTGGCGGCGCCCGGATGCATGACCGGGCGCACGTTCCCCATCGATCGGGAACCGCTCGAGCATGGTATTCACATTGCCCGCGAGTGCGCGCGGCTCGACATCGGCCAGGGCTGCGTCGTGCGGAAGGGCACCGTGCTTGCCGTCGAGGCCTTCGAAGGGACCGACGAGATGCTCCGCCGCGCCGGCTTGTTCAAGACCGACCACGCCCTTTTCGTGAAGACGGTCAAGGCGAACCAGGACTACCGGTTTGACGTGCCCTGTTTCGGGGTTCGAACGCTCGAGGTCTTGCGCGAGGCGCAGATTCTGGCGGCAGCCGTAGAGGCGAACCGGGTCATACTCCTGGACCGGCCGGCCGTTCTGGCCCAGGCCCGGGAATGGGGGATCAGCCTTCTCGGGTTTGAGTAGCTTGCGTTTGCCGAGACTCGCCCCAAACTCTTGTCCAGCGATGCAGAAGGACCTCGTTACTGCGACCATTCGGGGCGTCATGCCGACCGCCAACGGCTGCGCCCTGTTCATCGGAAACGAACAGAAGACCTTTGTCATCTACGTCGATGCGTTCGTCGGCAATGCGATCCAGATGACCCTGAACGGGATCAAGAAGGACCGCCCGCTCACCCATGACCTGATCGGCCACATCCTCCTCGGACTCGGAGCCCGCCTCGACCACGTGATCGTCAACGATTCGAGGGAAAGCACGTTTTACGCCCGCATCATCCTCCGAATGGAGAATGAGATCGGAAAGAAGATCGTGGAAATTGACGCGAGGCCGAGCGATTCGATCGTCCTTGCGCTCCAGCACAAACGCCCCATCTACGTCGCGCGAGCCGTGTTCGACGCGGCGGATGACATGACGGAGATCCTGGAGCGCGTGCTAAAGCAGCAGGCAGAGGAGGGCGAGGAACCCGGATCCGGTGAAGAGCCGGACGATCCCCTCGGACCGTTGTCACCGTGACCCGCCTTCGCCAAGGCTTCGGCGGGCAGGCCCCGCCTGTCAGCCAAGGCTTCGGCGGGCAGGCCCCGCCCGTCCGCCAAGGCTTCGACGGGGAAGTCCCGCCTGTCAGCCAAGGCTTC
>OCTA010000563.1_pt1 | contig 34049 bp, 29 predicted proteins | sample 1538991 | NCBI WGS metagenome assembly OCTA01 (sample SAMEA3539302, study PRJEB22396) | soil metagenome | biome: tundra; feature: field; material: soil | place: USA | collected 2010-05 | depth 0.15 m | reverse complement strand
CGCCAAAACGCAGACACAGCGGGCGATCGCCGATCACAGACCCAGGTAACTACGGACTAACCCGTGTGCTCCCAGATCGCCGATCCAATACGCATACCGCGCTGGCTGGCGAGCGCTCGGGGGGTGCGCAACGGCGCGCCGGGGCTTGGCGAGGTCGGCCCAAGCATCGACACTGTCATGCGGATCGCTTCACAGCTCGGCATCGAGTTCACGATCGACGTCCGCCCAGCTTGAGCGCCATGACGCGCGCTACTTACGGCCCGCACCGACGAATAGCGCAGCAGTCAGCCGAGCAGCAGCTCGACCACCAGTTGGTCGAGGCGTTCGTTGGCGTAGCCGTGTGCAGCGAGCGCGTCGAGGTCCTGAGCCTCCCCGAGCAAAGCGGCGGCGCCTTGCGTGGAGTACGGCCCGACGCTGGGCTCGGCCAGCTCGTCCACGCGGGCAGCCTCGCGCGCCGCCCGAATCGCCTCCGAGCTGAGGAATCGCCGCGACTTGGCGGCAAGTGCCAGGTATGTCCGCATGCAGCCGGAGGCGAAGTCCCACACCCCGGCTGAGTCCTCGTTGCGGTAGGCGTGAGCGTCGAAGTGGCGCACGCCGTCGTAGCCGCTGGTCTCGAGCAGATGGACGAGCAGGAAGGCCTCCTTGAGGTCCTCCGCGCCAAAGCGGAAGTCCTGGTCGTAGCGGCCGATGCGCTGGCTGTTCAGATCGATGTGGAACAGCTTCCCCGCCCACAGCGCCTGCGAGACGCCGTGGACGAAGCTGAGCCCGGCCATCGTCTCGTGCGCGACCTCCGGATTGACGCCCACCATCTCGGGCTCATCCAGCATGCTGATGAAGTGAAGCGCGTGTCCGACCGTCGGCAGGAAGATGTCGCCGCGCGGCTCGTTGGGCTTGGGCTCGATCGCGAAGCGCATCTCATAGCCCTGCTCGCGCACGTAGCCACAGAGGAAGTCGATCGCCTCTCGGTAGCGCTCGAGCGCGTCGGCGACGCGCTTGGTGGCCGCACTCTCCGCGCCCTCGCGCCCGCCCCAGAAGACGTACATTGAAGCGCCCAATTCGGCGCCGAGGTCGATGCCCCGCATCGCCTTGGCAATCGCGGCGCGCCGGACGGCCCGGTCGTTGGAGGTGAACGCTCCGTCCTTGAACGCGGGATGGGTGAAGAGGTTGGTCGTCGCCATCGTCACGCGCATCCCCGTCCGCTGCAGCGCGTCGGCGAAGCGCGTCACGATCCGATCGCGCTCGGCTGCAGAGCTGCCGTAGGGAACGAGATCGTTGTCGTGCATGCTGACGCCATACGCGCCAAGCTCGGCAAGGCGTTCGACAGAGGTGACCGGGTCCAGCGGCGGCCGGGTCGGCTCGCCGAACGGGTCCCGGCCGGGGTTGCCGACCGTCCACAGCCCGAAGGTGAAGCGGTGCTCGGGCCGCGGTGTCAGGTCCATCTCATCGGCGATCGGCTGCACGCTGCTCATCGGTCTCCCGTCCCTTCGGTGATGGTCTCATTGCGGGTCAAAGGCGGCGCTCGCCTCGGTCAGCTGCAGATCCTGCTCAAGCGGCCGGTAGGGCGCGATGCCCAGCCTGCCCAGATCGGCATGGTATGCGCGGCAGGCGTCGGCGGCATCCACGTTTCCGTCGGCGATCAAGCGCAGATACTGCACGAACGTGAGCGGGTGCTCGCTGTCCTTGATCTTGCGCCCGAACAGCGCCGCTCGCGCCCCGTTGCGACGCGCGTGCTCGAGCAGGAAGAATGCATCGTAGGTCGTGCCCGACGCGCCGCCCAGGATTCCGGGGACCAGGTGTGGGTCATAAGACGCCAGCGCCTGCATCGCTTGCGCGCCGCTGTAGGGCAGTTTCAGGAACAACGGCCGGTCCGCCTTCGGAACGCCGGCGAGGGTTCGCGCGACGAAATCGTTCAGAAACCGGCCCGGATCCTCGGGCGCCTGCGGCGCCACGTTCGGTGCAAACAGCTCCAGGAAGTGTCGAAGGCCCTCCTGCTCGGCCTCGGTGCGAAAGTCGCGATATGCGTGCAGCGCGGCGACGTCGACCTCGGCGTCGTTGGCTGGAGTGATCGAGTAAAGGCCAAGGTCAACTCCCGCACGCTGTTTGATCTGGCGGACGGAGGCGCTGCGAAATGGCCGCGACGGTTGCCGGGGATAGTTCGCGCCGGCGAGCATATGGATGTCCGTGGTGTCGTTTGCGCGCACGGCCGGGGTGACCGTAGAGACATCGAACAGCTGCTCTTCGACGACCAGCAATTCGCTGCTGCTGACGCTCATCAGCATGATGTCGACCAACCCCTGCGAAACGACCTCGCGAATCTGGTCACGGTAGTCGGCCAGCGAGCGCCGCCGACCGGTGATCAGATCGGTGCCCGGCGCTGCCAGCCCGAAGGCCATGTCCGCATCCTTTGCGTCGGCGAGGATGAATGCGCCGCTGGCACTCGGACGCGCGTGCAGGTCGGCGAGCTTGCGGTCAAGCGACTTCACGCGAGCAGCACCATCGTGCCGGTGGCATCGCGCTCGACGGCGACATCGGGTCCCAAGGCAATGTCGACGGGCAGCCGGGCCCACCCGTCGGCAATTCGCTGCGCAATATGTGTCCAAGCCGGGATGCCGCTGGTGGGATCTACCGCCTCCACGCTGCAGGCGCCCACGGCGGTCGCGCTCGTTGCCGCCTCGGCGGGGCCCGCGCCGCGCAACAGCGCCGCCAGCAGCCCGGCGATCGTCGCGTCTCCCGACCCTGTCGTCCCGCTGACCGTCCGCGCCTGAAAGCACGGCGAAATCAGCTCGCGCGCGCGCCACGCCTCGGCGTCCAGCCCCATGCGCCGGCAGAAGGCCAGCATGCGGGGGGTTTCGTGCGTCGTGCGGAGATACAGACCCTGGTCTCCGAGCTTGATCGCGACGACGGCTGCGCCCATGCCCGTCAGGAGCGCGCCGAGCTCGGCGAGCCGCTTGTGATCGACGATCGATGCCAGCGGGGCGCCCGCCTGCAGTTGCTCGTACGCGGTCCGGTGAAACGCGAACAGCAACTCGTCGATGCTGGGCGCGAACACGTCCACGAACGGGAGCGCCCGTCCGAGCACCCGCGGCCAGTCGACCCGCCCCGCCTCACTCTCGGGATCCGGTTCGCACAGGTCCAGTGCCGTCGCCGCCCCGGCCGCTTGCACCCGGGCGAACATCGTGCGCAGTTGCGCGCCCCCGTCTGCGTACATCTGCGGCATCAGCGGTGGATAGCCGAAGTGAAACACGCGCACGCCCGTGAGCCCCCCGTACGGGATGTCGTGTGCGGAGAACGTCTGGTTGGCTCCCGGGCAATGCAGGAAGCTCCGGTCCACACCGGGGGGGCTGATGACGATCGTGTAGCTCGTCGCCTCCTCGGCCGAGACGACGATCCCGTCGGCGAGTTGCTCGCCGTGCTTCTGCAGCGCATCGAGCACAGCCCGGCCGAACAGATCGCCTCCGACCTTGGCGATCAGCCCGACACGAACACCGAGCCGGTGCAGCGCGACGCCGGTGTTGGCAACCGCCCCACCGGTTGAGATCACGGCCGGCCCGACCACCACGAGCCGACCGGGCTCGAGCTTCACGGGTCCGTACAACGCCGGGAACACATCGAGGGAAACGTGACCGGCAACCACGGCATCAGGCGCGGTCGGACCGGCTTCCAGGTGATCCGTCGAGCCGGTAATCATAGGCCCGGAGACTCTACGCGGGCCGTGGCCGCGATGATCTCTCCGCGCCACTACCGGCGCTATCCATGGATTCACGAGGGCATGGTCGATGAGCTCAAGAAGCACGGAATCGTTCTTCATCTGCACATCTGCGGCGACACGACGAAGATCACGGAGGACTTCATCGCCACCGGCACGCAGGTGCTGGAGATCGACCACAAGACCGACGCAGAACGGCTGAAGGAGGCTACGCGTGGCAGGACCTGCCTGCTGGGGAACATCGACACCAACCTGCTGGCACTCGGCAAGCCGGAGGAGGTCGATGCCGCCTGCCGCGAACTTATCGAGAGCTGCCAGGCGGGTGGAGGCCTGATTCTCGGCGCAGGCTGTGCGCTGCCGCCGCGCGGCGCGCCTGACGGCTCACCAGCAGCCGGCGGGCGCCCGCGCCGGCAGCGTTGCCGACCTGGCGGAAGGGGGGGAAGCAGGCCGACGCGGATCGCGCTGCGGAGGTCCAGATAGGTTCCGAACGCGCCGGCGACGATCACCTCGTCCAGGTCTGAGACCTCGATCCCGGCGGCGGCCAGGAGTAGCTCGGTGCCGGCGTGGATCGCGCCCTTGGCGAGCTGAATCTCGCCGACGTCTGCACGTGAGAACGCGATGTCGCGGTTGTGGGCGCAAGCTCGACGCGCCGGCGCGAGGTCACCCCGGCTGCGGCGGTGCAGGGAGATGAAACTGCCGACGACATCGTGGCCCCCTAGGTGAAGATGATCTGGCCGCCGGCGGCCAGCCCGTAGAACTCGCCGACGGTGATGATGTCCTGCACCTGGGGGATGAAGTCGTCCTTGGTGAGGCCGAATAGATCGACGGAGGCTTTGCAGGCGTAGATGCCGGCGCCGGAGTCGGCGATCATCTCGACGAACTCTGGGATCGGTGGGATGTCGAGCTTCTCCATCTCACCGGCGAGCTTCTTGGTGACGAGGGACGAGATCCCGGGGAAGCCTCCGGCCCACGTGGCGAGGTGAAGTCCCGGGTTGCCGACCGTCGCGACCTTGACGTGTTCGTGCTTGGCCTTGTTGATCGCGTCCATGCCGAAGAAGGTGAAGAAGAGGTTCGCGTCGATGCCCTCCATGCGGGCGCCGTTGGCCATGATCAGGCCGGGGTAGATGCCCTCCAAGGAGCCCTTGGAGATGATGATCGAGACCTTCTTGATCGTCTCCTCCTTGGTTTCGATCATCGGGATGCCGTGTTGGAGCAGATCGGTCATCGTGTCCTGCCTTTCTAGATGCAGCCTCGCGGTTTGGGAATTCCGGCGATCTTGGCCGCGAGCTTGGCCGGGCCTTTGGGGAACAGCTGGTAGAGCTCTTTGATTGGGACGCCGGACACCTTTCCCAGCGTGCGGATCGAAGGTGCCGCGCCTTTTTGCAGGTAGGCGTTGCGCATGAAGTTGATGACCTGCCAGTGCCGGTCGGTCAGATTCTCGATCCCGTTCTCCTGGGCGATCTGGTCCGCCATCGGCTCGGTCCATTGCTCGGGATGGACGAAGAAGCCCTCGGCGTCGCGCTCGACGGGTCCGCCGGTGATTGTGGAAGCGGTCATGGGTCCTCCTGCTTAGGTCTCGATCAGAGTGGTGTCCTTGCCGGCGATCTGAAACTGCGAGCTGATTCCGGGCAGTTCGCGTCCGGGCAGAAGCATGTGCCAGTAGAACCATTGGAACGCCAGCTTGCCCATGTGGTTCAGCCGCGACTCCGTGAGCAGCGGGAGCGGCCCGAGATGCGGCTCAGGGAACTTCCCGGGCAGCGGCTCGACGTCGTAGCTGAAGTCGATCAGCAGCGCCTTGTGAAAGCCGGTCTCGATGAAGCAGTTGGTGTGCCCGTCGAACGTACCCTCAAGCTCGCGGCCCTCGAGGAATCGCGAGATGTTCGCCACCAGCGTCTCGCCCTCGAAGTGGGCGACCGACCCGGCCTTGGAGGTCGGGACGTTGGTCGCGTCACCGATCGCGAACACGTTGGGCGACGCGTCCGCTTGCAGCGTTCCCCGGTCGACCATGACGAAGCCGATGTCATCGCCCAATCCCGGGGAGCGGCTCACGAACCCCGAGCCGCCATGCAGGGGGATCGTGACGAGCAGGTCGAACGGAACCTCCCGATCGTCCCAGCTGACCAGCTTGCCGGCAGATCCGTCGATCTGGCCGGTGTTGAACTCGGTTATCACCTCGATGCGCTTGTTGGTGAGCAGACCAGAGAGCTGTCGGTTGCACGTCGCCTTGGTGAACGCTCCGTCAAGTGAGGTGACGTAGACGAGCTCGACGTTGTGGCGCACGCCGCGCTCCTGCAGATACCAGTCGGCCAGAAAACAGAACTCGAGCGGCGCGACCGGGCACTTGATCGGTAGATCGACGATGTTGACCACCAGGCGCCCGCGGTCAAATGTGAGCAGCGCATCGCGCAAAGCGGCGGCTCCGTCGAGCGTGTAGAACGTGAACACATTCTTGTTCCAGCCCGGCCCGCTCATCCCCTCGGTCTCCTCCGGCAACAGCGACGCGCCCGACGCGACCACAAGCACGTCGTAGGCGATCGGCTGATCGCCGACCAGGAGGACGCGGTTCTCGGCCGTGTCGACCCGCTCGACCTCCGCAAGTCGAAACTCGATCCCGTGATGCAGCTGCGCACGGCGTGATCGCACGATCTCCTCGGGATCGGCGAGGCCGAACGGAACGAACAGAAGTCCCGGTTGGTAGACGTGGTGGTCGTTGCGATCCACGACGACGATCTCGGCGGAGTCGCCGTAGCGCTTGCGCAGCCGGTTGGCCGCCAGCGTTCCGCCGGTGCCGCCGCCGAGGATCACGATCCGTGGGCTCATATTCCTATCGTGCTACGGGCTATCGCTGAGATCATCCGGACAATTCCTCACTGCGATGCCGCTAACTACGACGTGCGCGCACAAGGGCGTCGAGTGCCATCCGAGATCCTTCGGAGGTCTCGACGGGTCGCTGCACTCGATCTGACCGCTCGATCTGTAGGCCCGTCCCGTCCAGGTCGGTGACGATGTCCTGCGCGGCGTACAGCACGGCGGGATCCTGCGGTCCGCCGTAACCTGCGGCGATATTGCTGGCGTCGTGGGCGACCAGCAGGAAGGTGCCGCCCGGTGCGACCGCTCCAGCGGCGCTGCGAACGATCGGCGTCCGCTGCGTCGCGGGCACCTGCAGGTAGAAGATGATCACGAGCTCGAATGCCGCCGGCTTGGGCCGGTGGTCAAGGACGTTTGCTGTCACCCACCCCACCGTGACCCCGCGGGCATCCGCGAGCCGCTGCGCTTTCGCCACGCCGACGGTGGAGAAGTCCACGCCGGTCACCTGCCAGCCTCGCTCGGCCAGCCAGACTGCGTTGCGGCCCTCCCCACACGCGAGGTCTAGCGCTCGGGCCGGAGCGAGGGTCGCCGCCTCCTGCACGAGGAAGCGGTTGGCTTCGCTCGTCCACACGAGCTCGCGACCGGCGTAGCGCTGATCCCAATCCTCGCTGTCCATCCGCCCGGAGCCTAGCCGTGTCCAGCGCGCTCGACGACGGCTGCGAGGCGGCGGCTCACCTCGGCGGCGGTCGGCCCGAGCTGGTCGTTGTCGACGATCGAGAGCATCTGCTCGGCGTCGACCGCGGCGATGTGAGTCTGACCCTGCTGCGCGTAGATGACCACGTTGCACGGCAGCAGAACGCCGAGCTCCGGCTCGGCTTCAAGCGCGGCGTGGGCGAGGGCTGGATTGCAGGCGCCGAGGATCAGGTACGGCTCGCCGTCGACTCCGAGCTTGGCTTTGAGCGTGGCCTGGACGTCGATCTCTGACAGGACGCCGAACCCTTCCTGGACCAGCTCTTGTCGGACGCGAGTGACGGCGTCGTCGAAGCTGAGCTCGGTGGTGGTGGTCAGGCTGTAGCTGCGGTGAGTGGTGGGCATTCTCTCTCCAGTTGCTTTTGTCGTGCCATCGTCGCCTTGGCGCGGTGCTCCTCCGCCTCGGGCGGTTCGGGGAAGTGCGAGTCGAGGTGGCTGATGATCGCGGCCTCGCCGCGGACGAGTTGGCCGTCGGCGACGAGCACGGGGATCGAGGTCTCGCCGGTCTGCTCCCGGAGCGCGGTGCGGTCCTCGCCGCGGACCTGGACCTGATGGATGGTGTAGGTGAGGTCGAGCTCGGTCAGGCGCTGGCGCACCCGGTGTGATGCGGGGCACCATTCGGTCTGGTAGAGCTCGAGCTGTGTCGACGTGATCATTGCCTCCTGCTCATGAGTGTCCGAAGGTGACGTTGGGAAGTACGCGGCGCGCCCACGCCGGCAGGTACCAGGCTGAGCGGCCCATCAGCCGCAGCAGCACCGGCAGAAGCAGCAGCCGGACCAGTGCGGCGTCGAGCAGCACGGCGACGCCGAGGATGACGCCCATCTCCTTGGGTGGCAATGGTCCGGAGAGCGCGAAGGTGAAGAACACCGCGACCATCACCGCGCCGGCGGCGAAGATCACCCGTCCGGAGTGCGCGACGCCGCCGATCATCGCCGCGCGCGGGTCATGGGTGCGGTCCCAGTGCTCCTTGGCGCTGGAGAGCAGGAACACGGTGTAGTCCATCGAGATCGCGAAGATCATCGCGAAGAAGAACACCGGCCCCCAGGCGTCGAGGAATCCCTGGGGCTGGAATCCGAGCAGCGAATGCAGCGCTCCGTCCTGGAACACCCATTTGGCGACGCCGAACGCGGCGCCGGTGGCCAGCAGGTTGGTGAGCACGCCGACGGCCGCGAGCAGCGGGGCTTGCAGCGCGATCAGCAACAGCAGGAATCCGAGGCCCATGACCACGCCGATCACCAGCGGCGTCTTGGCCGACAGCGCGTTTTGGAGGTCGTGGTTCTCGGCCACCGCGCCGCCGATCAGCGAGCCGGCCGGGAGTTCGGCGCGGAGCCGGTCGATCGTCTGCCCGACGGCCTGATTGGAGGGGTCTTGCTTAGGGATCGCGGTGATCAGCGCGTAGCCGCCGCTGGCCTGGGTCGGCATCAGTGCCGCCACGCCCCCGTCATGCTGCGTGATCTGCGCGGCTGCCCTCGCGCTGGCGGCCCGCGTGATGATCTGCAGCGGTCCGGTGGCGCCGGGTCCGAACGCGGCCTGGACCTGCTGGTAGCCGATGTAGGAGGAGTCGGTGGTGGGGACCACCTTGATCGAGGGCATCGAGGTCTTCAGCTGAGTGACGGGGATGGCCAGGCCGGCCAGGATCGCCAGCGCGACGACGCCCCAGCGGACGGGCTGGCGCCACAGCCGCTCCCCCCAGGCCTGAAAGCGGGGGGAGTGATGCTCACCCGAATGGGCCCAAGGCAGCGAAAGGTTGTCGACCTTGGGTCCGATCCGGGCCAGCACCGCCGGCAGCAGCGTCAGCGTTGCGGCGAGCACGAAGATCACGGCGAGCATGATCCCGAGGCTCATCGAGCGAAACGCCGGGCTGGGGACGAGCATCACGGCCGATAGGGAGATCAGCACCGTCACGCCGCTGAACAGGACGGCCTTGCCGGCGGTGTCCATCGCGACCGCCGTTGCCTGCGCGGGTGAGAGCCGGTGGCCGAACAGCGCGCCGCGGAAGCGGTGAACGATGAACAGCGCGTAGTCGATCCCGAGCGCCAGCGCGAACATCAGCGCGAAGTTCATCGCCCAGATCGAGATCGGCGTGATCTGGGTGCCGAGGTAAAGCATGCCGGCGGCGGACGCCAAACCGACCATCGTCAGCATCAGCGGCAGCCCGGCGGCGACGAGCGAGCCAAAGGCGAGCAGCAGGATCCCCAGCGTCACCGGCCACGAGATCACCTCTGACTTCAGCATCGCCGAGCGGTTGGCGGCGTTGAAATCAGACCACATGCCCGACGCGCCGGTCAGGTGCACCTGCACGCCGGAGGTTGAGAGCTTGGCGAGCTGGACCTTGATGCTATCGGCGGCCTTGACCATCCCATTGGAGCTGCGTGCGGCGCCCGCTTGGACGATCGCGGTGTGCCCGTCACGGGAGATCGAGATCCCCGGTGCCGGCGCCACCACGCTCCTGACAGCGCCGTCGCTACGCAGGCTCCGCTCCACGTTGGCCAGCACGCGTTTGAACGCCGGGTCGTTGACCGTACGGGTCGGCGAGTAGACGACCGTCATCAGGGCATAGCTCGACAGCCCTTGGAAGTCCTTGTTGATCAACTGGCGGGCCTGCACGGACTGAGACCCGGTCGTCTCCCAGCCCGCGCCCGACAGCGCAGTCTCCACTTTCGGGGCGAAGAAGCCCAGCACGAGGGCGATCAGCACCCAGGCCGCGAGCACGACCCGGAAATGGGTCGCGGTATAGCGCCCCAGCCGGCCGATCGGTCCGACGTTGGCCGCGTGCGGGTACTCCTCCGGGGCGCGATCTGCGCCCAACATCGGCTGAGGTTCGAGTATCGCCATCAGACCGCCACCTCCTCGATCGCCTGGGCCGGTGTGGCAGCGATGCGGTCGAGGGCTTGGGTGAGCTGGTCGGCGCTCATCACGCCGGCTTGGGCCGCGACGGGCTGGCCGTCGCGGAGCACCAGCAGGGTGGGGATCGAGCGGATGGCGTAGCGGCCTCCGACGGCCGGCTGGGCGTCGACGTCGACCTTGGCGAAGCGGTACTGCGGGCGCAGCTCGGCGGCCTTTTCGAATTGCGGGGCCAACGCACGGCACGGGCCGCACCATCCGGCCCAGAAGTCGATCACGGTGATGCCCTCGGCGACCGCGTCAGCGAACGTGTCGTCGGTCAGGTGTTGGATCGTGGCGGTCATGGTGGGGTCCTTTGCGGGGCCGAAGGGAAGGGTTAGAGGACGAGCGCGCCCCGTTTGCGCGACTCCAGGTAGACGCGTTCGAACGCGAGCTTGGCCCAGTGGGCCTGTGGGCCGGCCATGATGTGCGCTTTGGCGGCGTGGCCGTTGCCGTTGCCGAGGACGTGGCTGGCTTTGAAGATCACGCCGTTGTTGCCGGCGTCGAGGATGCAGATCGCCGCGAGGTCCTCGAGCGCCAGCGTGTCGCGGTCGCTGCCGTCAATGTCGGCGGCGATGTTGCGGGCGGCGACCTTGGCCATCACCTCGGTCATCTGCGCGGTCTTCGGCACGCCCGCGGGCACCGGCGTCGGCGCCGGTGGGGCGATTGCGATCGCGACCCCGGCCGCATAGACGTCCTCGTACTCGGGATGGCGATAGTGATCGTTGACGGGAATGAACCCCATCGGGTTCGCCAGCCCGTCGGCCTCCTTGACGGCGTCGACGCCCGTGAACGGCGGGACGATCATCGAATAGGCGAACGGCAGCGTCCGGCCCGACTCGAGCTCGATCCGGCCGTCGCGGACCTCGGTGATCACGTTGTTGGTGATGCCCTCGATCCCGAGCCGATCAAAGAACCGCTCCACCATCCGCTGGGAGGAGCCAACTCCGCCGAGGCCGAAATGACCGAGGAACGGTTCGGCGGTGACGAAGGTCACCGGAGCCACGTTCTGCAGCCCGGCTTTCTTGATCCGGTGCTTGACGTTGAACAGAAACTCGTAGGAAGCGCCGAAGCAGGAGCCGCCCTGAGCGGTGCCGATCACGACCGGGCCCGGGTTCTGAAGGAACCGCTCCCACGCTCGGCGGGCGAGTAGCGCGTGATCGAGGTTGCACACCGACTGCGTGTAGCCGTCGTGCGGGCCAAGGCCGGGGACCTTCTCGAACGCCAGCCGCGGTCCGGTGCCGACGAACAGGCGGTCGTAGGACATCTCCCCACCCGTCGACGTAGTCACCGTGTGGCCGACTGGGTCGATCTTCGCAGCGGCCTCGTTTATGAACCGGATCCCCTTCTTCGCATACATAGGCGCGAGCGGGAAGGTCACATTCTCGGCGTCCCTGAGGCCGAACGGCAGCCAGATCAGGGACGGGATGAACGTGAAATCAGCCCGCGGATCAAGCACCACGATCTCGTGACGGTCTCCGACCAGCTTGCGCGTCTCCAGCGCCGCGGTCAGACCGGCAAAGCTCGAACCCAAGATCACGACTCGTTTGCGGCTGGACATAGTCCCTCTTTCTACGGCTACACAACTGTACGGTAGTAGATATGAGAAGAACGTATCACACCCCTGGCGGATGTCAACTGCACAACCGTATATTTGTGTCTGGGTGGAGCCGTGCTGGAGGCTCGGCCCGCTGGAAACCCACCCAACCGGAGGCTGGGGATCGCCTAACCGGTGCGCTCGGTCTCCGGATCCGTGCGCGTCAGTGCCGGTGACGGTCGGCGGCGACGCCGCGGTGGGGCACGGACACGGGCGCGTTAGTCGTCATTTGCCGGTGGGCGAGTGCTCAGCTCTGATCAGCCCACCGCTTGGAGATGCGTTCGCGAGGTCGGCTAGCGGGAGGCGCTGCGAGCGAATGCGGCGTGCGAACGCCTGCCGGATTCACGACGGCAGGCGGGAAACGTCGCGGCGACCGTCGCTCCCTGACCGGGAGCGGACTCGATGTCGAGCGTCCCGTCGAGCAGCAGAACGCGCTCGTGCATGCCTACCAGGCCGAAACCGTCGCTCTTGGTCGCGGTGTCAAACCCGTCGCCGTCGTCACGGACGGTCACGCTCACGGTGCCCTGATCCTCGATAATCTCCACGATTGCGCGCTGGGCGCGACCGTGTTTTGTCGCATTGGTCAGCGCTTCCTGGACCATGCGATAGATCGCGACCTCGAGCTCCGGCGTGTGGCGCTCGGTGGCGCGTCCCTGCTCCCAGGCCAGGTCGACGCTCACATCCACCTCGACGTCGGCGCGGGCCACCCGGTGTGCCAGCGCCCTGACCGCCGCCTCGGCCCCCAGCTGGTCAAGCGCCGCCGGTCGCAGGTCGGTGATCAGCGCACGAAGGTCGGCGATATCGGACTCCAACTGCTCGATCCCGTGGCGTACCGCCGCGGCCATCGCCTCGGGTTCCCCGACCCGGTGCGCCGCCGCCAAGACCAAACGCAGGCTGCCGAGGTTCTGCAGCGTCTCGTCGTGCAGTTCACGCGCCCAACGGGTGCGTTCTGCCTCAGCCGCCGCCAAGCGCTGGGCTCGACGCTCGTCGGCCGCCGAACGTGCCGTCGCGACCGCCGTGGCTGCGCTCGCCGCAAACGCCTCCAGCAGGCGTTGATGCTCGCCGTTGAAGGCGCCGCTCTCGAGCTGGTCGACAGCCACGAGCACACCGTAGAACTCGGTACGAAATATCAGCGGGACGACGAGTCCGTCTTTGGCGTGAAGGCCGAGATGCCCGAGCCCGTGCTGGTCAAAGCGCGCACGGTTGAGCTCGTCGGCCAGACGCTGAGACTGACGTGAGCGCAACGCTGCGCCGGCCACGGTGCCCTCCAGGCCGACCCGCTGGCCAACCAGCCCTCGAGGCAGCTCGCCCGCGCCCGCCGCTACCACCAGCTCATCGCCAGTTTGAAGCTCGATCACCAGCGCCCGCGCCGAAACCAGCGCGCGGCCGCGTTTGGCCACCAGCTGCAGAATTGCCCCGAGGTCGGTCTGCCCTCCCAACGCCCGAGCGATCTGGATCGTCGCATCTAGCGCCGTGACCGTGCGCTGAAGCTCCCCGCACCGCTGCTCAGAGCCGGTGTAGCGCCGCGCGTGGTCGATCGCCACCCCGGCGAAGTCCGCCAGCAGGACGGCTGCCTGCTCGTCATCCTTGGTAAACGGCCCCCCGTCTTGCTTTTCGGTCAGATACAGGTTTCCGAATGGCACGCCGGCCACCAGAAGCGGAACCCCCAGAAACGAGTGCATCGGGGGATGGCCGGCCGGAAAACCGTAAGAACGAGGATGGCTACCCACGTCAGCCAGCCGCAACGGCACGGGATCGGTAATCAGCTCCCCGAGCACGCCACGACCGGTCGGCGACGCCCCGATCATTTGCCGCCCGGCGTCATCGGTACCCGACGTCAGGAACCGCGCCAGTTGCGTGCGTGACTCATCCAGCACGCCAAGCGCCGCATACCGCGCACCGGTCAGATCACGCGCTGACCCGATCACTCGCTCGAGGACGACCTCGACGTCCAGGTTCTCGAGGACGCTGTGAGCGACACGCAGGACTCCGCGCGACACCCCGTCCATCGGCGCCTCGCTCGGGCTGGTCGGCAAGGGGCGTAAACCCGCCGCACGCTCTCGTCTTTCTCCTGGCGCTGGCGCTGGACCGCCTTGATCCGCGGTCAGATCGACGTGTTTGCGTCTATCGGTCCGATTGGTGTGCACCGTGCTCACTGCGTATCACGTCCGGCCCAGCCAAGCGATCGGGCCAGCGTAGATCCACAGGATCGCGGCGAAATTCGGCTCATTTGACCATCCACCTCTCCGTGGAGGCTCGGTCCGACGAGCCGATCCGGATCTACTCGACCCGGTGCGTACCCATCATCAAAGAGCACACCAGCGCCACCAAAGGCGGCACGCCAGCGCCAAAGTGACTCTAGCGCTTCTCCCGGGTCCGTCAACACAATGACCCAACCGCAACAGCTCGGGTCAGCGAAAGGCGCTATCCGCTGCGGCGTCCGAGCGCTCCACGGGCACTGACCCGAGCCGGCGGCTGGTAAGGTGAAGGAATCCGTCGTCCGCCGTGAGCAGGGCGCGACGATAGTGCGTTCGCATGGTCCTTTTGACCTCTCGGCCCCGCGGGCGCCATCCTTGAGAGGCTCGCCAGGAGCGTCCGTGGATCTCGTGCCCGAAGGACTCGCCGCGGCGATGCGTCGCCCGTCGTCAGGCGCTAAGCCGACGCGGCCGGTCACGCGATTGCCATTCGAGCCATCCATATTGCCGCTGCGCGTGGCCATGCTGGCGCCGCCGTGGATCTCGGTTCCGCCGCCCGGCTACGGTGGCGTGGAGTCGGTCGTCAGTGTGCTCACGGAGGCCCTCGTCCGCCGAGGCCACGAGGTGACGCTGTTCTGTGCGCCGGGATCGACGTCCGGCGCCCGAGTGTCGACGCTTCTCGGCGAGTGCCATCCAGATGAGATCGAGCGTTCTCTGTACGAGGTCGATCACGTCGCACGAGCGTTCGACGAGATCGATGCTGCCGCCCCGGATGCTCGCTTCGACGTTGTCCACGACCACTGCGGCTTCACCGCGCTCGCGATGGCGGCGCGGCTCGATACGCCCATTGTGCACACCTTGCACGGGCAGTTCACGGCGAGCACCGCGGCCTTCTACGCCCATCATGGACAAAAGGCCGCGCTCGTCGGAATCAGCCTTGCGCAACTAGCTTCGGCGCCGCCAGGCCTTGGACCGATCGAAACGATTCCGAACCCGATCGACCTGAGTGCGTGGCCGCTGCAGGAGCGCAAGCAGGACTACCTCCTGTGGATCGGACGGATCACCCCGGAGAAGGGCCCGCATCGGGCGATCGCCGCCGCCCGGGCGGCCGGCGTGCCGCTCGTGCTGGCGGGTGTGATCCAGCCCGGGCACCAGGCGTTCTTTGACCGGGAGATCGCTCCGCACGTGGATGGTGACCGTGTGCGCTTCATCGGTGAGGTCACAGGCGCTGCCAAGCGCTCGGTGTTCGCAAACGCGCGCGCGCTGCTGATGCCGATCCGCTGGGACGAGCCGTTCGGCATGGTGATGGTCGAGGCGCTCGCGTGCGGAACCCCGGTGATCGCCTTCCCCGAAGGTGCGGCCCGGGAACTGGTGGTGCACGGAAGCACCGGCTTTCTCGTCGAGGACGAGTCTGCCATGGCGATCGCAGTCGGCCGGTTATCGCGGATCGAACCGCGGGCCTGTCGCACCTGGGTGTACGAGAACTGTCACATCGACGTGGTCGTGGCCGCGTACGAGCGAACGTATCGGACTGTTGCTCAGCAAATCGCCGTGCGAGCGGTCGCGCATGCCTGACCCAGGCGCGGCCTGAGCGGGCCGCACGGTGATTGCGGCGCTGGTGGCTGATGCGCTGACGAGGAAGGGCACCGGGTAAGTGACGGTCGCCCGGCACGACAGCCGACGGCCCGTGTCGGAGGCGGCGGTGGTGTAGCGGTCAGCGCGGTGGCCGGCGATCGGGACGCCGCTGCGCAGCCAGCGGTAGCCGTCGAACGAGAACAGCCCGATCGACGGCTTGACACCCGCCCAGGTGGCCCACCGGCCGGCGCGGCAGCGCAGCTCCCTTCCCACACGCGGCGAGCCCGCTAGCAGCGGAGGTGCCTGCAATGCCGCCGGTGCGCCGGTGCGCAAGTGGCCCACCGCTGCGGTGCTGCCCTCATCTGTGAACCACAGCTGACCGTCTGGCGCCGGCACGACGAATGCCGGCTCGCTATCTGCCTGAAGCCCGGCTGAGAATTCGCTGATCCGACCCTCTGGCGTGATCCGTCCGACCGCGGGCGTGGCGCCCTCGTCGCTGAACCACGCGTTCCCGTCCGGTCCGGCGGCGATCCCGACGGGCGAGCTGCCCGCATTCAAGCCGCTCGAGAACTCGTTGATCTGACCGCCCGGGGCGATTCGCCCAATCGCGCCCGACGCGTCGGCGAACCACGCGTCGCCGCCCCGCCCGGCCGCGATTCCGAGCGGTTGCGTGCCGCGACGCAGACCGATCGAGAGCTCGGTGATCCGACCCCTCGGCGTGATCTCACCCACCGCGCAGCTGCCGGTGCCCTGGCAGCCGTGATCGGTGAACCAGAGCTCGCGGCCGAGGCCGCCCGCGATCCCGAACGGCACGCTCCCTCTCCTCAGACCGCGTGAGAACTCGGTGATCTCACCGCTCGGCGTGATCCGCCCGATCGCGGGCGTCCGGCCCTGATCGGTGAACCACAGGTTGCCGTCGGGCCCCGCCGCGATCTCGAAGGGCAAGCTGCCGGGGCTTAGACCGCGTGAGAACTCGGTGATCTCACCGCTCGGGGTGATCCGCCCGATCGCGGGCGTGCGGCCCTCGTCGGTGAACCACAGGTTGCCGTCGGGCCCCGTGGCGATCGCGAACGGGACGCTCCCCGCGTTCAAGCCAGGCAGGAACGCGGTGATCCGGCCCTTCGGCGTGATCCGCCCGATCGCGCATCGGCCCTTGCCGATGCAACCCATATCGGCGAACCACATATTGCCATCCGGACCCGGCGCCAAACCGAACAGGTAGATCTCCGTGCTCGCGCCCAAGGAGATCTCGCGCAGCCGCCCAACTCGCCCCGCCGTAGCGCTCGATCCGGACGAGAGCGCCAGCGCACCAGCGGTCACGACTGCGATCAAGCCGCGCACAGTCACGATTATCGACGCTCGGACGCTTCGTGCCCGCACGGGATTCGTCTTGCTGGTTCGCTTCGCACGTGAGGTAGGCTCGTCGGCGTGTCGGCCTGGTTCGACGAGCTCGCCGAGTTCCTGCGCATTCCATCGATCAGCGCCGATCCGTCGCACCAGGCAGACGTGCGGCGAGCGGGGGAGTGGGTCTGCGAGTTCATACGCGGCGCCGGGGGTGTCAGCGAGCTCGTCGATTGGCACGGACAACCCCTGGCGATCGGAGAGGTGCGCGCTTGCGTGAACGCAGAGAATGCGCCGACCGTTCTCTGCTATGGCCACTTCGATGTGCAGCCGCCGGATCCGCTCGGGCCCTGGGAGTCAGCTCCGTTTGATCCGGAGATCCGCGGTGATTACCTCTACGGCCGCGGGGTCGCCGACGACAAGGGACAGCTCTATCTGCTGCTGGGCGCTGCCCGCGAGCTAGCGCGAGCTGGCGAGCTTTCCGTCAACGTGCGCTTTGCGTGCGATGGCGAGGAGGAGACTGGCGGGCATTCGATCGTCGAGTTCTTGGAAAGCGACGAGCGAGGGGCCGCGGTCGCTGTGATCTTCGATAGCGGGATGATCGGTCGTGACCTCCCGGCCTTCAATGTGGCGACGCGCGGACTCGCGTACTTCCACGTGACCCTTCGCACCGGCGCTCGGGATCTGCACTCGGGTCTTTACGGCGGCGCCGCGCTGAACGCAGCGCATGCTCTGATCCAGACGCTTGGGGCGGTCGTCGCGGTCGACGGTCGCCTGGTCGAGCCGCTTCGGAAGGGACTTCGGCCACCCACTCCGGAGGAACTGGATAGCTGGCGCGCACTGCCGGCGGGCGCGGATGAGCTGGCTGAGCGGGGCGCGCGCCCGATGGACGCTCGCGCCGCCGATGAGTTCTACCTGCGGACGTTCGCCGAGCCGGCGCTTGACATCAACGGGATCGAGAGCGGATCGCCACACATGCAGAAGACCGTGCTGCCGGTCGAGGCCGTCGCCAACTTATCGATCCGCCTGGTGCCAGGTCAGCAGGTCGCAGAGATCGCGGCCGCGTTGGACCGACTCCTGCACGCAGCGGCGCCGGCGGGCGCGGAGCTAGAGGTCGAGCTGCTGTCCTCGGCACCGCCGGGGGTGGTCTCGCCCGACGCCAAGGCGGTGCAGCTCGGCCTGAGCGCGTTTGAGCGAGTGCTCGGCGTACGGCCTGCTCTGATCCGCTCTGGCGGCACGCTCCCGGTCGTATCTGCGCTGGCGGATAAGGGCATCGCGACGATCATCACCGGGTTCTCGCTACCGAACGCGAACATTCACTCGCCAAATGAGCGCCTGCTGGCCGAATACGTGCCACTAGGGATTGCGGCGGCTCGCGCCCTGTTTGAAGAGTTCGCGTCGTTGTAGGCGATTGAGGGTTCAGCCCACGGTTCACCGCGCTCACGACCCGAGAATGCGTTTCTGAGGGAACGGTTGCGTGCTCAACTACCCGCGGGGCGGTGGCGCCGCGATGCCCTGGTCCACCGGCCGCACCCGCTGAGAGAGCCGAGTGGCCATACTCGGCGCCCAACGAGCGTTGGCCGACCCCGTTTGACGCCCACATGAAGCGGATCCTGTGATGACCAAACCAGAAGACGACCGTCCGAGTTCGAGTTGGAGCGCGCTGTTCGGCACCGATGCGCCGCCGCGCGCGCGGATGGTGGCGTTCGCGGTGGCGTTCGTGCTCGCCGCCGTGCTGGGTCTGATCCTCGGCGCGGGCCCTTCTTCGCTGGCCATCGCCTCGATCGCTGGCGGTGTGGCCAGCATCGGCGTCGAGTGGGTGTGGCATCAGCGCGCGGGCAGGCGCTGACGCTCACTCCGTCGCTTAGGTTTAGGTGCCTGCCCGCGGTGATCCGATGGGTTAGCAGCCCACGCCGGGCCGCGTCGAGCCCGGCTTGAGACACAGAATCCGGTAGGGCGGTTTGCGGCCGGAGCGAATCGTGATCACATAGGCCTTGCCGATCCAGTTGGGCCGGGTGAGCTCGATTGTGAGCACCGTGCCGACGCTCAGCCGATGCCCGCGCAGGCGAGGGAAGAGGTCGACCAGCTGGTCCTTCTCGGTGACGCATTGTGCATTGGGACCACAGGCCTTGGTGGTGACCCGAAGCGATTGGCGGGGGGCCGGACAGCCATGACCTCGGCAGATGAGGACGATGGTGGTGCCGGGGCGCAGCTTGTGCACCCGCATGGAAGTGAACATCGTGTACGTCAGGGTGAAGCGGAACGTCCAGTGGGTCTTGGCGGTGATCGCGCCTTGGATGGTGGGTGACTGCTGTTCGACCCTGACCGCCTGTGGGGCTGAGGCCGAGCCGCTGAAGCCCCTGTCACCGCTGTAGAGCGCCGTGATCGTGTGTTGGCCCGTCTTCCGGTAGCGGACCGTGCACTGGGCTGAAAGCGAACCCTGGCTCTGCGCGAGCGCTTGGCTGGAGCAGGAGGCAATCGGTTTGCCGTGATCTGAGAACTTCACCGATCCCGACGGCGCAAACGGGCTGGCCTGACCGGCGGCGACGGTGGCCGTGTAGGTGGCCTTGGAGCCGTCAAAGACAGTGGGATTGGAGACGTCAAGCGTGGTCGAGGTCGACGCCTGACCGACCACAACCGTCACCGTCTGGCTCGTCGAACCTGTGACGTTCGATCCAGCGGCCGCCGTAAATACCGCCGTTAAGTGCTCCGGCGACGTCGACGCGGAGAACGCGGTCGGGCACGTGACGTTCACGCTCTGGTTGAAGGTCGCGACAGGGACGATTGAGCAGCCGCCGATCGGAGCGCCGGCAGTCTCAAAGGTCAGCGCACCGGCGGGCGGCGCGCCGGGGGAGCTCGACGTGACCGTGGCGATCATGTTCGCGGTCTGGTTCGTGACCGGGCTCCCAGGCACCACCAGCAGAGCGGTCAGGGTCGAGTTCACGGTGGTGACTACCGGGGCCGTGATAATCGCCGTTGGGGTTGAGTCGGCGGTTCCTGAGCTGCCGGCGTTGGAGGCGATTTCCTCCACTTCGATCGTGTTGTTGACGTCAGCGGATGTGAGCCTGTAGCTCTGGCCGGTGGCGCTGAGAATGGTCGCGCAGCTGTGGCCCGAGATGTCGCACCGCAGCCACTGGTAGCCGTACGACGTCGGCGCAGGGCTCCAGCTCCCGTGCCCCTCGATCAGCGTCTGGCCCAGCTGGGCGGTTCCGGAGATCGTCGGTAGCGCCTGATTCACGGGCACCGCCGTCGTCGCGGGTACGACGACGGCGGACGCGGCTGAGTCGGCTGGTGTCCCGGCGCCGGCGGCGTTGGAGGCGGTTTCCTCTACCTCGACCGTGTTGCCGACGTCGGCGGAAGTGAGCGTGTACGTCTTTTGCTTGGCGCTATGGATGCTCGCGCAGTTGTTGCCTGAGCTGTCGCACCGCAGCCACTGGATAGCGACCGGAGGCTGCGCGCCCGGCCACGTTCCGGGGATTTCGGTCAGGGTCTGACCCTGCTGGGCTGTGCCGGTGATTCCCGGCGGGAACGTATTCACCGGCGGTCCCACCGAGAGTGTCGGGCCAGAGCTCAGCGTGGTCGTGCCTGTGTTGTCCGTGCCCGTTTCCCGCACCTCGATCGTGTGGCCGATGTCGCTCACGGCCACGGTGTGAGTCGAGCCGGGAGGGCCCGTGGCCAAAGCGATCTTCTGGCAGCTATTGCTATCGCCGGAGCTGTCGCAGTCGTACCACTGGATCGTGGTGTTCGGAGTTCCCGACCACAGCGCGGCCACCTCGGTCAGCGTGTCTCCGGGCTGCGGGGACGCCGTCGTGGACGCCGCCGCCGGGGTGATCGTCGGCGGCGAGCCGGTCGGCGTCGCCTCGGCGCCGGCCGCGAGCAGGGCCGAACCCAACAGGGCGAGCAGGGCCACCAAGCTGAAAACGGTCAAATATCGTGCGATCGCGCGCATCAACCCACCTCTGGATTAGTCGCCACCCCTGGCGGAGACGGCCCTGAGCCAATCAGAAACGGCCCGGCGGCATGGTACTCGACCGCGGAGGTATGATGAACTTTAAGTCTCGTCCGCGAAATCACTGGGGGAGCGAGTGATGGCAGGATCCACAATCAGCGACCGGTTGGTCGCCAAGGGCATCAGGGGGCCGAGGTTGCCCTACACGCTCGGCGTGTCGGGCCGGAAGCTGCTCCTGCTCCTGGCAGCGCCGATCGTCGCGTTCGGGATCGCGTTCGCGGCCGGTGCCGCGACCGTGACCAGGTCGGCCACCCATGCCCAGGCGCAACTGGCGCCTTCGACGCGATCGACGGCGGCCCAGGTCAGGATCGTCGCGGTCACGCCGGTACCGGCGACCCCGGCCTTGAAGACGCCGCCCAAGCCACGGGCGGCTCCGAATCGCTCGGCGACCAAGTCGGCTCCGGCGGCCGTGCTCTCGGTCGGCAGTCCTGCGCCCGTCACCCCGACCGTCAGGCCGGTCACCGTACCGCGGGTCACGGTGCCCAGCACCCCGACCACGCCCGCGGTAACCACACCTCCGGTAACCAGTGTGCCCACGGGCGGCGGTTCGCCGGGCTCCTCGAGGGGCTCGGGCTCAACCGGCAGCGGGACGGGGACCGGCAGCGGAGGCAGCGGCTCGGCCGGGGGGAGCGGAAGCGGCGGCGGCGGCGGCTGACGCGCTCGGCGCGCGTATCAGCTGACGCGGTAGCCGAACGCGTCCAACCGGGAATAGGCGGCGGTCAACGCGCTCGCGGCACGCTTCAGGGACGCCTGGGCTGCGCTGTAGTCCGTCGCATCCTGCAATGAGGCAGCCCGTCCGAGCGCCCGGTACGCCGTGTCGTTTAGCTTCAGCGCGGCCACGACCGCTGTGTTGGCGGCGCTGGCCGGTCCAGCGGTCAGGTGCGAGAGGGCCGTGGCGGCCTGGGCATGCGCAGCAGCCAGGGCGTAGTCGGCCTGGGCTTGGGCCTTGGCCGTCGGCGCTGAACGCAGGCGCGAGCCGATCTTGCTGACACTGTCGTTCAGCCCCTGGATCGCCAGATTGAGGGCCGAGGCGTAGGCCGGGATCGGACCCGGCGGCAGCGCCTTCCCAGAAGTGAGCGCAAGCGTGCCGAGCGACCGCTCGCAGCTGCTGGTGAAGCTGGTGCTCGGCTGCGGGGCGATGCAGACGCCGAGCACCGTGCCGATCGTGGTCGACATCGCATACACCGACTCGGAGCCGTGCTCGCCGCGCGGGGTCAGATTCAGATACCGGTAGAACTGCGCCCCGCCCAGGGTGACCGTCTGGGGTGTCGGCTCCGACGGAAGCGACGCGAGCAACGGGCGCGGCAGAAGCTGGGGATCGGCAGTCACGCCCCGCCCGATCGTCAGCGTCTCGCCGCGCAAGGCGGAAGGCGCCCAGGCGATTGCATCCTGAAGGCCCAGCTGGGCGGCGACTGGGGACGTTGCCGGCCGCCAGCCGGTGGCAAACGAGAGCCGGAGTGGTCCGCTCGAGGCTTGACGGTTCAAGGCCGGGGACCCATGACCGCCGTTCCCGCTGTGGGCGACGGTGTAGCCGAGCGCCGCCGCCGCCAGGATGACGGCCGCCCCCAGCGTCAGGAGAAGCGCGGATCCGCCGAGCGGGAGCACGCGCGATGCCCGGCCGGAAATCGAACCGTGCGGGTACGCGACCCGCCGGCGAGGTCGTGATGGCCGGCGGTCATGTTCGTCTAACCACCGGCGAAGTCGTGATCCCGGGGCCTCATACTCGTCGACCCGCCGGCGAAGTCGTGATGGTGGGCGTTGATAGAAGTCGTCGTCCTCCGGCTCCGGTCTGAGTAGGACCGGGCCGTACCGCTCGCCGATCACCCTCAGGACCCAGGCATAGCGCCAGTCGCTATAGCGAAACAGCGGCGACAGCGCCGCGAGCACCCAGGAAGGGACCTCGTGACGCGCGCGAGGAACAGTACGGAGTGGCGTACGGCGTGGCGTACGGCGTGGCTTGATTTTCACCCGGGCGGATCATAGGTGCTGACAGACCTCGCCGTAGGCCTCGATGATCTGATCCCCCGGCGTCAGCGAGGCATTGCCGGGGGCGCCGGCAGGATCAGCGCCGAGGGATGTCGCTCGCCTCGCAGCAGCTCGATGTCCACCGGCGCCAGCACGGTGGCGGTCGCCGGGTCCTCGCCGGTGCCGGGGTTGCGCGCATAGCGCGGATAGGCGCCCGAGGAGACCTGCAGCCGGATCCGGTGGCCGGCGGCAAAGCGGTGGGCGGTCGGCCACAGCTCGATCAGCACGTGCCAGATGCCGTCGTCGTCGCGCTCAAAGCGCTCGGAGCTGACGTTGACCAGCGCATCGCAGACGTTCCAGGAGGCGCCCGCCAGATCCACGTCGCAGACCCGCGCGAACACGTCGAAGAACTGCGAGCTGGCCGCCAGCCAGAGCTCGACGGCGACCGGACCGATCGCCTCAAACACCTCCGGCAGGCCCGCCGTGGTGTAGCTCAGCACGTCGGGGCGCGACTCCAGCGGGCGGTTGTCCACCACGGGGCTGCGTTCCAGCAGGGTCGGCCCCCCCAGCGACGGAGTCGGGTCGGCAGGATCGTAGGTGTAGCGGTCACCCGCGGCCGGCGCTCCCCGTGGTACGTCCTCGTCCAGTCCTCCGCCCTCGACGAGCCACAACCGCCGCTGTCCGGTGTCCGGCGGCGGCCAGCTCGGTAGCTCGCGCCAGCCTCCGCCCGACCGCTCGCCGGTCACGAAGATCCGGACCCTGGCGGGCCGCAGGAGCCGATCATCGCCGAGCAGGTGGGCCCGCAGCCACGCCAGCCCCTCCCGGTCGCCGGCTCGCACCAGACCTGGGGCCGTATGCGTCCACGGGCCCACGATCAGCTGGACGTCGCGGCCGGCGGCCTGCAGGGCGCCGAAATCGCGCAGCATCCAGGGCAGCATGATGTCGTGCCATCCGCCCACGAACTGAACCGGGGCGGTCACGTTGGAGACGTCGGCGGCGAAGTCACGCGCCGCCCAGTAGGGATCCCCGGGCAGACGGTTGACCAGCGCCGCCTGAAACCACGCCACCTCACCGCCGGTGGCGCGCCGGTCGAACTCGGCCAGCGGCAACTCGGAGAACAGGGCCGGCAACCGCCGCAGGGCGCGAGCGATCGCCACTGCGCCGAAGCGGCTCTCCTGCGCCGAGACGAGCACCAGCCAGGACGCGATCGTCTCCAGCGCCAGGCTGCCGCCGGCGTAGGTCTGGCCGTAGAACTCAGACGCGCTCACCTGGATCGCCAAAGCCGCGAGATCTTCGCCGGCGGCACCGGCGACCGCCCACTGGACGAAGCCGAGATAACTCGGCCCGATCATGCCGATCCGGTCTGCGTGCCACGCCTGGCAGCGGATCCAGCGCAGCGTGGCCAGGCCGTCCGCGCGTTCGTCAAACGGACTGAAGCTGCCCTCCGAGCCGAACGTCCCGCGCACGCTCTGGACCACCACCTGCAGTCCGCGCTCGGCCATCAGACGCCCGAACAGCAGGCCCACCAGCTGCCGGCGGCCATAGGGGGAGCGGACCAGCACGGTCGGCTGCCGGGTGTGGCGTGTCCGGCGAGCGACCCACCGGTCGGCCAGCAGCACGGCGCCGTCGTCCATCGTGACCGGTAGATCGCGCTCGCACACGACATCCCGGCTTTCCGCGCGGGGCAGGCGCATGCGCCGCGCGAGGATCTCGCTGGCCAGGGTCAAACGCTCGAGCCTTGGCCCCAGGCGCGGCGGATGCTCAACCCCAGACCTCCTGGGCCACCTCGACGATCAGCTCCAGCTTGGCCCGCTGGTCGTCGATCGTCAGTTTGTTGCCCTCCTCGGTGGAGGAGAAGCCGCATTGCGGCGACAGGCACAGCTGCTCGATGGCGACGAACTGAGTTGCCTCCTCGATCCGCCGCTTGAGCAGGTCCTTGTCCTCCAGCGCGGCCTGCTTGGTGGTCACCAGGCCGAGGACCACCAGCTTGCCCGCAGGCACGAAGCGCAGGGGCTCGAACGTGCCCGAGCGTTCGTCGTCGAACTCCAGGAAGTACCCGTTGACCTGCAGGTCGCCGAACAGCGCCTCGGCCACGAAGTCATAGCCGCCCTCGGCCGCCCACATCGATTGGTTGTTGCCCCGGCACAGGTGGGTGGTGATCACGAGGTCGTCAGGGCGTCCGGAGATGGCCCGGTTGATGTTGGCGATGTACTGCTCGTGCAGGTGGTCGGGATCGCCGCCGATCTGCTCGATGTGCGCCCGCTGCGCGGGATCGTTGATGTAGGCCAGGCTGGTGTCGTCGAGCTGGAGGTAGCGACACCCGAGCTCGTAGACCCCGCGCATCTGGGCGTTGTAGGCGCCGCTCAGGTCCTCCCAGAAGGCGTCCATCTCCGGATAGATGTTCTCGTCGATCGAGGAGTTGCCGCCTCGGTAGTGGACCATGCTGGGCGAGGGAATCGTCAGCTTGGGCGTCTGTCCTTCGTCGGCGTTGTCGCGCAGGAACTCAAATGCCTCGGCAAAGATCGTCTGCGGCAGCGAGATCTTGTCGGCCACCTCCATCGCCGGCGGCGCGTAGTCGTACTCGCCCTCGGCGTTACGGAACTGGACGTGGATGCTCTCGCCCTGCACCTGGCGAACCCCGCCGAGCGAGTAGATGAAGTCCATGTGCCAGGAGGTGCGGCGAAACTCGCCATCGGTGACGGTCTGCAGCCCGGCGGCGCGTTGCAGCTCGATCACGCCTCTGATCGCCTCGTCCTCGGTGCCACGCAGGGCGGACGCGTCAATGCGCCCGGCCTTGAACTCGGCGCGGGCGTGCTGCACCTCGGCGGGACGCAGCAGGCTGCCAACGTGGTCGGCGCGAAAGGGTGGCTCGGTACGCAGGGACATGGTTCTCTCCGGGATCGTTTACGTCGTGGGGGCGGCGCCCAGATCAGCCTGCGCTCACAGCTCACGCACCACGCGGCACGGATTGCCGAAGGCAAGCTGACCGGCGGGTAGGTCCTTGGTGACCACGCTCCCCGCCCCGACCACGGTGCCGGCGCCGACGGTGACCCCTGGGCAAACGATCACTCCGGTCGCCAGCCACGCGCCGTCGCCGATCTCGATCGAAGCGGCACTCTCGATCAGGGTCCTGCGCTGCGCCGGATCCAGCGGATGGATGGGCGTGACGAGCCGCACGCCCGGCCCGATCTGGACGTCGTCGCCGATCCGCACCGGAGCGGAGTCCAGGATCACCGTGCCGAAGTTGATGAACGTGCGCGCGCCGACGGTGATCTGGAATCCGTAATCACAGTAAAACGGCGACAGGATCTCCGCCTGGTCGCCGAGCGCCCCCAGCAGGTCGTCCAGGATCTCCCGGCGCAGGTCTGGCTCGGCGCTGCTGCCGGCGTTCAGCCGCTCGCCCAGCAGCCGGGCACGGCGGCGGTCGGCCACCAGCTCGGGGTCATTGGCGAAGTAGGACTCGCCGGCGAGCATGCGGTGCTTTTGTGACGGCATCGCCGCCATGCTGACAGCAATCCGTCGCCGAGCGCCGGCGTCAGAAGAACATCGTTCCCAGCTGGGCCAGCACCCGCGGCGTGGTGTGCATGGAGTACGGCTTTGAGTTGTCGACCTGAAGCGTGTAGGTCTTGTAACGAGGATGTCCGCCTGGGTAGAAGCGCGCGTTGACCTTCAGTAGTCCGCAAGGCCCCTGGGCAGTGCCGAACTCGGCCCGGGCCACCTCGTTGCGGCGCAGGTAATGACCGTAGATCTGCTTGCCCGGGTCAAAGCCTGAGAAGTACCACGTCACCTTTTCGGTCAGAGCGGCACGGCTGGGCGCGGTCGTGACGCTCAGATCCGTGACGGTCACCCGCGTCGTCGCAGTGATCGTCGTACCGGTGGCGGTGAAATCGCTGGCGGTCAGGGTGAAAGTCTTGGATCCCGGGCGTGGCAGCAAGGGCGTCGGGGCCCCTGTGGTGACCGCGAATGCCCCGCTGGCCCCCGCATTCGCCGTGGCGGCGACGGAGCCGTCGCTGCTCTGGATGTCGACTGGGTCGCCGGGGGTGAAGCCCGAACCGCTGACGGTCATCGCGGCGGCCCTGGACGCGGCATTTACGTAGCAGGGCTTGTTGACGGCAATCGACGCGGCCGAGGCCTGCGCCGCGAGCGTGCCGGACACGAGCATCACGACGGAACCGGTCAGCGCCGTCCTGACCCGACCGCGCCCGCCGAAGGCTGGAGCACAAGCGCGCATGTCCTTCTCCCTGTCTGGCTGGTTTGCGTGACTTCCGGCCGCCGGGCAGTTTATACGGCGGTCCCGGAAGCCTGCGACAGTGACCCGAGCTCGTTGTGGCAGCTTGGCACGCTGCGTTGACGCGCCTGACCTGCATCTGATATATCACGACTAATGGCTGCCAACTCAGAATCCAGGCTGCCCGCGAGCCAGCAGGTCGTGATCATCGGCGCGGGAATCGTCGGCAACAGCATCGCCTATCACCTGACCCAGCTCGGCGAGACCGAGATCACCCTGCTGGACAAGGGTCCGCTGCCCAACCCCGGGGGCTCTACCGGACACGCATCCAATTTCATCTTCCCGGTTGACCACTCCAAGGAGATGACCGCCCTGACGCTGGAAAGCATGCGCCAGTACAAGGACTTGGGCGTGTTCATCGAGTGCGGTGGGATCGAGGTCGCCCGCACCGAGGAGCGGATGCAGGAGCTCACGCGGCGCGTGGTGTCCGCCCGGACCTGGGGGATCGAGCCGGTCTCGCTGCTGACTCCGCGGGAGATCAGGGAGCTCGTCCCGTTCATCAACGAGGAACTGCTGCTGGGCGGCTTCTACACGCCCGGCGCTGGAGTCGTGGACTCGCTGCGCGCGGCCACGATCATGCGCGAGCGGGCCGTCGAGGCGGGGATGACCGTCTCGGCCAACACCGAGGTGCTGGGCATCGACGTAGAGCGTGGCCGCGTAAAGCGCGTGCGGACCACGCGCGGCGAGATCGAGGCCGACCGCGTGGTGATCGCCTGTGGCTGTTGGAGCCCGCGCATTGCTCGTATGGCGGGCGCGCGGATCCCGCTCACGCCCGCCGTGCACCAGATGATCGACATCGGCCCGGCGCCGCGCTTTGCCGACGCCAAGGGGATGATTGAGTTCCCGATCGTTCGTGACATGGACACCAATATGTACGAGCGTCAGGAGGGCACGGGGCTGGAGATCGGGTCCTACGCCCACCGTCCGATCATGATCGACGCCGACGACATCCCCTCGATTGAGGAATCGCCGCTGACGCCGACCGAGCTGCCATTCACCCAGCAGGACTTCGAGCTGCAGATGGAGCAGGCGCTGGAGCTGATGCCGGAGATCGTCGGCGACGAGAACGTGGGCGTGAAGTACGCGATCAACGGCCTGCTGTCGGTGACTCTGGACGGCCTGCCGCTGATCGGCGAGACCCCCGAGGTCAGGGGCCTGTGGTCGGCGGCGGCGATCTGGATCAAGGAGGGCCCGGGCGCCGGCAAGACGGTCGCCGAGCTGATGGTCCACGGGGAGGCCGAGATCGACGTCTACGAGTCCAACATCGCGCGCGCCTATCCGCAACAGAAGACCCGGACTCATGTCCAGGCTCGGGCTGCTGAGGGCTTCAACAAGATGTACGGGATCGTTCACCCCTCCGAGCAGTGGGAGTCTGACCGCCGCGTCAAGCTGTCGCCGTTCTACGAGCGCGAGCAGGAGCGCGAGGCGGTGTTCTTCGAGGCGGCCGGCTGGGAGCGTCCGCAGTGGTATGAGTCAAATGCGCCGCTGCTGGAGGAGTACGGCGACCGGATCAACCGGCGCGAGTCCGAATGGGAGGCGCGCTGGTGGTCACCGATCATCAACGCCGAGCACCTGGCCATGCGCGACCGAGCCGGCTACACGGACCTGACCGCGTTTGCGATCTTCGACGTCACCGGGCCGGGTGCGCTGGACGCCGTCCAGCGGGTGGCGATGCGCCAGATGGACGTGCCCGTCGGCCGCGTCGTCTACACCCCAGTGCTGCTGCCCAGCGGCGGCTTCAAGGCCGACCTGACGATCATGCGGATCGACGACGAGGTCTTCCGGGTCGTCACCGGCGGCGCGTGGGGCATGTCTGACCTGAAATGGTTCAAGGACCATCTGCCGGCCGACGGCTCGGCGCAGATTCATGACCAGACCAACTCGTGGTGCACGTTGGGCCTGTGGGGGCCGCGCGCGCGCGACATCCTGTCGAGCGTCACCAGTGATGACGTCTCCAACGAGGGCTTCCCGTTCGCGCGCTTCAAACCGCTCGAGGTGGGGCCGCTGCAGGTGATCGCCTCACGCATCTCCTACGTCGGCGACCTCGGCTGGGAGCTCTACGTGCCGATCGAGCAGGGGGCGCGGCTGTGGGACATCGTCGCCGAGGCGGGCCTGCCGCACGGGGCGGTGCCGGTCGGGGCCGGGGTCTACGGCACCACCGGACGGCTGGAGAAGTGCTACCGCGCCTACGGCGCCGAGCTCGAGGGCGAGTACAACGTCGTCGAGGCCGGGATGGCGTGGGGCAAGGTCAAGGGGCAGGACTTCGTCGGCAAGGACGCCCATGTCAGCCATCGTGAGACCGAGCCGGCGGCCCACATGTGCACGCTGACCGTCGACGATCACACCTCCCGCGCGGGCGTCAAGCGCTACATGCTCGGCGGAGAGCCGATCCTGACCTCCGACGCAGAGTCGATCACCGACAGCAAGGGCCGGCGCTCCTACGTCACCAGCGCCGGCGCCGGACCGTCTGTCGGCAAGCACATCCTCATGACCTACCTGCCGCCCGAGCACGCCCAGGTCGGAACACAGTTGCTCGTGGAGTACATGGGTGAGCAGTACCCGGTCACCGTCGCGACCATCGACTCGACGCCGGTGTTCGATCCCGACAACTCCCGCGTGCGCTCGTGAACGTCCTGGTCTGCGTCAAGCGGGTGCCGCTGACCGGGGGCAAGATCACGCTGACCGAGGATGAGCAGGCGATCCAGACCCGCCATCTCGGCTTCACGGTCAGTCCGCACGAGGAGTGCGCCGTCGAGGAGGCGGTCCGGCTGGTGGAGCAGCACGGCGGCTCCTCGACGGTGCTCACGCTCGGGCCCCCGGAGGCCGAGGAGCAGCTGCGCGACATGATGGCGATCGGGATCGACCGCGCCATCCACCTCGTCACCGACGGCAGCGAGTGGGATCCCCAGGCGACGGCGGCGGCGATCGTGGGAGCGATGGGCCTCGGCGTGCGCGAGGACCACGACCTGCTCCTGTTCGGCAACGAGTCGGCCGACGCCGGCAACTACCAGGTGGCGATCCGCGTCGCCCAGGCGCTGGGACTCCCGTGCGTCAATGGGATCAAGGGGCTGTCGGTGCAGGATGGCGGCCGCTTGCGCTGCGAGCAGGAGGTCGCCGGGGGCCGCGACGTCTACGTGGTCCCGTTGCCCGCTGTGGTGACGGTCAAGGAGGGGATCAACCTGCCGCGCTATCCGTCGGTGCCTGGGCGGATGCGCGCCAAGCGAAAGCCGATGGTGGCGTCGGAGGGGGTACGCCCGAGCCCGATGCTCGAGATGGTCAGGCTCGTCCTGCCCGAGGGTTCCTCAAAGCAGGCGGAGATCCTCGGTCGCGGGCCCGAGGCGGCGCCGGCGGTCGTGGCGATCCTGCAAGAGATCGGGGTGATGTAGGTGACGATCCTGGTCCTCGTCGAGGACCCGGCCGACGAGGTCTCACAGCAGGCGGTCGTGTTGGCGCGCGGGTTGGGCGACGAGGTCCATGCGGTCGCGATCGACGATCCGGCCGGCTACGCGCCGGCGGCGTGGGCGCAGACGATCGTCGAGTTGATCCAGCAGCGCTCGCCGACGGCGGTGATCGCGCCCGGAACCGATCGTGGCAACGAGGTCCTCGCCCATGTGGCGGCCAAGCTCGACCAGCCGATGGCGGCCAACTGCGTGTCGGTGACCCCCGGGGATCCACCGCGAGTACTACGAATACGCTGGGGCGGCAGCCTGCTGGAGGAGGCTCTGGTGCATGGCTCGACGCTGCTGCTCTCGAGCGCTCCGCACGCGGTGACAGCCGAGCCCCTTGGCGAGCTCGAGGTCGTCCCCGTGAGCGACGCCGTCAGCGAGCTGGACCAGGTTGTCCGCGTGTCCGAGCGCGTGGCGGCATCCGGCGGCGGTGTATCGCTGACCGACGCCGATGTCGTCGTCTCCGGCGGCCGCGGCGTCGGCTCGGCCGAGGGCTTCTCGGTGATCGAAGAGCTGGCCGAGCTGCTGGGCGGCGCGGTCGGCTGCTCGCGCGCGGTGACCAGCGCCGGGTGGCGGCCGCATACCGATCAGGTAGGGCAGACCGGCACCAAGGTCTCGCCGGAGATCTACATCGCCTGCGGGATCAGCGGCGCTACCCAGCACATGGCCGGATGCAAGGGCGCCAAGCGACTGCTGGCCATCAACCCCGACGGCGAGGCTTCGATCTTCGCCAGTGCCGATTACGCGGTGATCGGCGACCTCCACGAAGTGGTGCCGGCGATCTCGGCCGAGATCAGAAGGGCCCGAGGGACATAGGGGTTGCAATCGCCGCCGTCGCGCTCGCCGCCTTGCTGGCGACGAGCATGGCCCTGTTCGCGGTCCGCGTCAGATTCCTGCTCGCGCTGATGCGCTGCGCCGCACCGGTGCAGCGCGCCGGCGAAGTGCCGCAGCGGGTGCGCAACGAGACGACGATCGTGCTCGGCCAGCGCAAGCTCCTGCAGCGCATCGGGCCGGGGCTGATCCACGCATTCATCTTCTGGGGCTTCTTGGTCCTTACCCCGACGATCATCATCGCGATGATCGGAGTGGTCGACAAGCACTCGACCTTTCCGTGGCTCGGCGACCAGGGTTGGTTCGCGTTGCTGGCCGACCTGTTCGCGGTGCTGGTGATGATCGGGGTGCTTTCAGCGCTGTGGATCCGCAAGGTCCAGCGACCCGGGCGGTTCGAGGGCAGCCACCTAGGCGAGGCCGATCTGATCCTGGCGCTGATCGCGACGATCGCGACGACGCTGCTGCTCTGGCACGCGACCCGGATCGCGCTCGGGCTCAACGAATGGCCGGCCTCCTCGGCGCCGATGTCTGACCTGCTCTCGCACCTGTTCGCGCGGGACGGCCTGACGCGGGTCCTGGAGCGGGTGTTCGTCTGGGCGCATGTGGTGACGATCCTCAGCTTCCTCGCCTACCTGCCGCGCTCCAAGCACCTGCACATCGCGTCCGCCGCGTTGAACGTCTGGTACGGGCGCACGGGACCGGGCGGCCGCCTGGAGCCGCTGCGCTTCGACGATCCAGACGTCCCTGAAGAGGACATTCGCTTCGGGGCGGGTACGGCGGCGGATCTCACCTGGAAGCAGATGCTCGACACGTTCACGTGCACCGAGTGCGGCCGCTGCCAGGATGCCTGTCCAGCGTTTCAGACCGGCAAGGTGCTATCGCCCAAGCTGCTGATCATGGGTTTGCGTGATCAGGTGTTCGCCGATGGCGGCGCGATCGTTGCCGCGCGCGCCGGTGGGGGGGAGGTTGGCGGCACCGCCACCACCCCCGAGCTGGCCCCGCTGGTCCCCGGTGCGGTGCCCGAGGAGTCGGTCTGGGATTGCGTCACCTGCGGGGCCTGCGTCCAGGCCTGCCCGGTCTCGATCGAGCACGTCGACCACATCGTCGACCTGCGCCGTCACCTGGTGATGGTCGAGTCGAGCTTCCCCTCAGAGGCGGAGCCGATGCTGCGTGACGTAGAGCGCGCGTCTAACCCGTGGGGCAAGGCGCAGTCAGAACGTGCCGACTGGGCCGCCCAGCTCGGCGTGCGCATCCTGGAGCCTGGCGATCCCCCGCCGGAGTACCTGTACTGGGTCGGCTGCGCGTCCTCGTTTGACGAGCGCGCGCGGACGACCGCGCAGTCGACCGCCAAGCTGCTGCAGCAGGCCGGCGTCGACTTCGCGATCCTCGGCCCGCGGGAGAGCTGCACCGGCGATCCGGCCCGGCGGATCGGCAACGAATATGTGTTCCAGGCGTTCGCCGAGCAGAACGTGGCCACACTCAACGAGGCCGGCGTGACCAAGGTCATCGCCAACTGTCCGCACTGCTTCAACACGCTCGGCAACGAGTACCCCGATTTCGGCGGCGACTACGAGGTGATCCATCACTCCGAGCTGCTGGCGCGCCTGGTGAGTGAGGGCAGGCTCGCGCCGCGGCGCTCGGAGGAGCTGTCGATCACCTACCACGACTCCTGCTATCTGGCCCGCCATAACGACGTCCTGGCGCCGCCGCGTGAGCTGCTCTCCGCTGTCGGACGGCCGGTCGAGATGCAGCGCAGTGGCAAGCAGACGTTCTGCTGCGGCGCGGGCGGCGCGCACATGTGGATGGAGGAGCGGGGCAACGCGATCAACGAGAATCGGGTCAAGGAGGCAGCGGCAACGGGCGCGGGTACGCTGGCGGTCGCCTGCCCGTTTTGCACCGTGATGCTCGGCGACGGAGTGCAGAGCAGCGGCGCCGAGTTGCGCGTGGTCGACGTCGCGACGCTCCTGGTCGAAGCGATCAACCTCGATTAGGGGCGCGGTCAGGCGGCGGCGGTGACCAGCCGCTCCAGCTGGCGCTCGAGCCCGGCATCGCCCACGACCAGCACCTGCAGCGGCAGCCCGATCCGATCGGCGGCGCGCTGGGCGGCGGCGCGCGTGGCCGGCGTCGGTCGCTGGGCCAGCCAGAGAACCCGCGTGTAGGCGCGGAAGTAGTCGTCGCGCAGCTCTGGATAGCGGTCCAGGCCGAGCTCGCGGACGACCGTGCGCTCGAACGTGCGCGCCAGGAAGTCGGTCAGAAAATACGTCCCGGGCTCCTCGGCGAGGGCGTCGGCCACCTCCTCCCGCGCGAAGATGTCATAGCAGTGCTCGGCGTCGATCCGCGCCACGCTGCCACCCGCCAGCGCCGCATCGAGCGCGCCATAGGTGCCGCAGTCGCCGTAGGCCACGGCGACGGACCGATAGCCGTGCGACAGCTCGGCCAGCTCCTGCGCCACTGCCGGGGCGATCCGCTGCGGACGATTGTGCAGCAGCGCCGGCACCGGATGGACGTCGACGGGCCAGCCTCGACGGCGGGCGATCCGGCGCACGTCGGCCGCCAGTGCCCCGCAGGCCACGACCGCGACGCGCCCGGCCACCGCGTCGTGCCCGGCCACCGCGTCGTGCCCGGCCACCGCGTCGTGCCCGGCCACCGCGTCGT
>OCTA010000562.1_pt1 | contig 34083 bp, 25 predicted proteins | sample 1538991 | NCBI WGS metagenome assembly OCTA01 (sample SAMEA3539302, study PRJEB22396) | soil metagenome | biome: tundra; feature: field; material: soil | place: USA | collected 2010-05 | depth 0.15 m | reverse complement strand
GCCGAGCTTTGGATCAAGAAGAACGGGTCCCTTGTGGGACTGTAGGGGTCAACCTGACCCCGTCTATTCACCTGAAATCCAGCAGCTCGACTTCGAAGATGAGGGTGGCCGCGGCAGGGATGGTCGGCGGCCGGCCGCCAACGCCGTAGGCGAGCCAGTACGGGATGATGAGCGTCCGCTTTTCACCTTTCTTCATGGTGCGGATGGCCTCCTCCCATCCCGCGATCACGTGGCCTTCGCCGATTCGGAAGGTGAACGGCACCCCGCCCTGGTAGGAACTGTCGATAGCGGTGCCGTCGAGAAGACGGCCGGCGTAGTGGACGGTGACGAGATCTCCCGGCCTCGGCGTTGCGGTGCCTGTCCCCAAGGCGCGCACCATGTAGCGCAGGCCGGATTCCGTCCGGTGCGCGGTCGGATAGAGCCGGTCGATCTCGAGCGAGTCCTTCGTGGAAAGCTGCGGCCGTTCCTCCGCCATCGCGGATCGCATCGCCGAATTGATCGGTTCGTCACGGGTCTTCACCTCGAATATTCCCGACCGGACGACGATGGCCAGGGTGAGAAGGACGGCGCCGAGGAGCAGCAGGTAAAAGAAGCTTCGCAGCGGCGGGGACGATGAAGGGACAAGGGGCATCGCGGGGCCAACGGTAACCCGTGGATTGGGGCAACCCAAATGAAAAAGCGCGTGCCGAAGAGGAGACCGGCCAGGTTTTCCGGGCCAACCCTCCGGTCAGATGTAATCGCGGTACGACGGCTCGAACATGCGCGAGCGTATGTCGGCGGACAAATCGGCGGGGCGGGGGCGGCGGGCGAGTCCGGTGCGGTAGGCCTCTTCAGCGACGGCGGTTGCGATTTCCGCCGAGACATCGCGTATGCGGCCGAGGGCTGGAAAGATCCGGCCGACTTCCAGGTCCTTTTCCGTGACGAGCGAGGCGAGGGTCTGCGCGGCCCGCAGAAACATCGTGTCCGAGACTTGCGTTGCCTCGGAGACCAGGGCGCCGAATCCGATGCCGGGAAACACATAGACGTTGTTGCCCTGGCCGGGGACATGGGTGCGGCCGTTCAGGGTCACCGGATCGAACGGACTGCCGCTTGCAAAGATCGCGCGGCTTTCCGTGTGCTGGTAGGCTTCCTGCGCGGTGCACTCCGCCTTCGACGTCGGATTGGAGAGCGCGAAAATGACGGGTCTCGCATTCACAGCCGCCATTTTCCGGAGTATGTCCGCCGTGAAGGTGCCGGGCGTTCCGGAAACTCCGATGAGGATGGTAGGGCGGAGACTCTCCACCGCGGCCCCGAGGGAGCCGAGCGGCTCGTGATTGTGCGCATAGGCGTGCTTGTGCGGGGCCAGCTTCTGCAGCCGGCCTCGCTCGACCAGGCCCTGCGAATCGACGAACCAGCAGCGCTCCCGGGCTTCGGCCTCGGCGAGGCCTTCCAGCTTCGCGGCCGCCGTGAAAAGGTCGGCGATTCCCGTCCCGGCCTCCCCCGCGCCGAGGAACAGCAGTTTCTGGTCTCGGAGCCGGTTTCCGGTCACCCGCAGCGCCGCGAGGATTCCCGCAAGGGCCACGGCCGCCGTTCCCTGGATGTCGTCGTTGAAGCTGCAGATCTTTTGCCGGTATGCGTGCAAAAGGCGGAAGGCGTTCTGGTTGCCGAAATCCTCCCATTGAAGGAGAGCCTTCGGAAAGGTCGTGTGCACCGCCTCGACGAATTCGGCGACAAAGGCGTCGTATTCCGGGCCGCGCACGCGCGCGTGGTTGAGCCCGATATACAGCGGGTCTGCACGCAGCGACGCATTGTCCGTGCCGACGTCGAGCGTGATCGGGAGGCAATAGTAGGGATGCACCCCGGCGCACGCCGTGTACAGGGAGAGCTTTCCTACCGGGATCCCCATTCCCAAGGCTCCGAGGTCGCCGAGCCCCAGGATGCGCTCGCCGTCGGTCACGACGATCATGCGCGCATCAGGATAGGGCCAGTGCCGGAGAATCTCCGCGATCCTGCCGCGTTCATTGAGGCTGATGAAAAGGCCGCGCGGCCGCCGGTAGATCGCGCCGTATTCAAGGCAGGCCTGGCCCACGGTCGGTGTGTAGATGATCGGAATCATCTCCTCGAGGTTTGCCTCCACCAGGCGATAAAAGAGAGTCTCGTTTCTGTTTTGCAGGGTCGTCAGGTAGATGTATTTCGCGAGGGGATCCGAGTTCCTGCGGAAATTGCCCAGCGTCCGGCGCATTTGCTCGTCGATCGTGGACACCCGGGGGGGGAGGAGCCCGCGGAGCCCAAGGACGTCGCGTTCCCTTTCGGTGAATGCGGTGCCTTTGTTTAAGATGGAATTTGTGAGCAAGGCGGTCCCCGTGGGGAGCATCGGGCCTCCGCTGGGACTCAGGCCGGAATCGGTCTTGTCTGCGATAGGGTTCATGGGGTGGTTTTCCCCAAGACTATCGCGGCTGGCTTTGTCCATCAAGGATTAAGGCGGAACCGCGCGGTTCGCCCGGCCGATTGTGCCCAACCATCGATTTGCCGGCCGATCACCGGAAAGTGGACTTGCCGGCGCAAATCTGAGAAAAGCGGAATCGATGCCTTCCAAACCCATTCCGGGCTCAACCGGCGCCATTCTCACCTGCCTTCCGTCGCCCTATCTGGCCCACCCAGCAACAGGCCTCCTCTACCTGCCGCGGCTCATCGCGAAGTGCCGCTATGTGAAGGAGCATGGATCGCTTCCGCCGAGCTACGCGAAGAACTTCAAGCGGGGACTTGACCGCTTTCTCTGCATTCACCTCGGGGTCGATCCGGATGCGGTCGAAAGGATCGTGCGCTCGTCGGCGGACGATGCGGAACTAAACCGGCGCCTGCTGGAGCTTTTCCCCCGGGACGTCCGGGCTGCGCAATGGAATCGGGAGCTTGCCCAGCGGGGGACGACGCCCGCAGGCCGCGAGTTTCTGCGCGAAGCGCTCACAGCGATGGGCTGCGCCGACCGAGTCGAGGATATAAAGAGCGTCGCCGACCTCATCGATTTCGACGAGGGGAGGATCGAGTAGGAGCGGCGGCGCCAGCCGTTGCGCATCGCGTTCGGTCCAAACGCCAAGATTGCCTCCCGGGCGCCGGGCATTACCTTGGCGGCATGCTGAGCCTTTCGACAGAGCTGCTGATTCTGGCGCTGCTGGTCGTGGCGAACGGGCTGCTCGCAATGGCGGAAACGGCGGTTTTCTCCTCTCGCAAGACGCGATTGCGGAAACTCGCCCAGCGGGGCAATCGAAGGGCGGCGCGGGCGCTGGCGCTTGCAGAGCAGCCGACCCGGTTCCTCGCGCTCGTGCAGTTTTGGCTCACCCTTTCCGGCATGATCGCCGGGGTAATTGGCGGGGCGGAACTTGCGGGGCAGGTGGAGTACGGTCTCGCGCAACTCTTGCCTATGCCCTCTTGGGGCCTCTGGGCCCTCGCCTTCGCCGTTGTTACGATCGGGCTTTCGGCATTGATGCTCCTCTTTGGCGAATTGGTCCCCAAACGGGTCGGCCTTGCCTATCCGGAACGGATTGCGTCGCTCCTTGCCGGTTTCATGTGCGCGCTGGCTTGGCTGGCGGCTCCTTTTCTCCGCATCCTGGAGCTTGCGACGGCGGGCCTGGCCCGGCTTATGCGGGTGCGCCCGCGGTCCGCCGCCGAAAACATTGGAGAGGACGAGGTGCGGGCGCTTGTCGAGCAGGGCCTGCACGCCGGCGTATTCCATCCCGCGGAAAAGGAAATGGTGGAGGGCGTCTTCGCGCTGGACCAACTGCGCGTGACCTCGCTCATGACGCCCCGGCCGAAGATCGTATTTCTCAACATCGACGATCCGGAGGAGACCAATTGGCGGAAGATCGTCACGAGCGGGCACTCGTATTTTCCCGTGTATCAGAGCAGCAGGGATCAGATTGCGGGCTTCGTGTCCGTGAAGGCTCTGTGGGCGCATTCGGCGATCGGACTGCCCACAACGCTGAAGAACCTCCTCGTGCCGCCGCTGCTTGTTCCGGATACGATGACCGCAATGCAGGTGCTCGAGCGTTTCAAGAAGACGGGCCGGCACGTCGCGGTCGTGACCGACGAGTTTGGCTCCGTGCAGGGCCTGGTGACCCTGATCGACGTCTTTGAGGCGATTGTCGGCGACCTGCCCGAGCCGGGCCGGCGCAACCAGCCCGAAGCCAGGAAGCAGGAGGACGGCGCGTGGCTGATCGACGCCACGCTGCCAATCGGCGAACTCAAGTCGATGCTCGGGATCGAGGCCTCCTTCCCGCACGAGATGGAGGCGGATTACCGGACCCTCGGGGGCTTTGTAGTGACCCAGTTTGGCCGGATACCGGCCGCCGCCGACAGTTTCGAATGGGAGGGCTGGCGCTTCGAGGTCGTCGAAATGGATCGCCGGCGGGTCGACAAGGTCCGGGTCAGCCGGGTGACGGCGCCCGCTGTTGCCGGCATGAAGGCGGTTTAGCCCTTCTGCTCGGCGAGCACCTTGAGCACGTCCGCCGCCTGGGCTTTCGTCGCCGCCTTGTAGTCGGCCCAGATGACCACCCCGTCCTTGATCAGGTACGCCTGCCGCGTGGCAAAGAACCCCATGACCTTCGCAGGCATCAGGGGCACGCCAAACGCGGTGACGACCGTCTTGTCGGTGTCCGCGATCAGGGTGAAGGGGAAGCGGTACTTGTCCTTGAACGCCTTCTGGGCCTCAACCTTGTCCAGGCTCACGCCGATCACGGCAACGCCCTTCTCCTGGAGTTCGGCGTAGGCGTCGCGCAGCGAGCAGCCTTGGGCCGTGCAACCCGGGGTGTCGGCCTTTGGAAAGAAGTACACCAGCGTGTAGGGCTGTTTCTTGTAGAAATCCCCAAGATTGAGGCTTTCACCAGTCTCCGTCACTGCGGTCACTTCAGGCGCCTTGTCGCCGACCTTCAGCGGATCGGAGCGGGCTTGGGAGAAGATTGTGGAAAAGGCGGCGGCCATAAGGAGGGTTCCTCGTCTCATTTTCATTGTATACCAGCAATGTTCCGCGTTGCGATGGCTTTGCAAGCAGCGGCCCTGTTTTTTGGAACTTTTGAGCGGGTTTGCCTGCCTAATTACCCGCTTTCCCATGCTTTCTTGCAGTTCGGCCGCCGCGCGGTATTGCGCTTGAGCGCTTTCTTCTTTGTAAGCAGATTAACCTTTCATGGTACTTTTTTCGCTTCCTAGCACCATCCGGCGCGGCTTCCTGCAGCTCGGTTCCCTTTTTCTTGCGGCGATCGGACCTGCCCTCCCCGGGCAGACGGGTGTTCCCTCGGCGGCGGACGGCTTTAATCCCAATGTGACCGGATTGGTCAATGTCTTGGCGATTCAGACCAACGGACAAATCCTGGTGGGGGGTCTGTTCACCCAGCTCCAGCCGAACGGCGCCACCACGGCCACCGTGAGAAACAATCTGGCCCGCATCAATCTCGACGGGACGCTGGACCCCAGCTTCGATCCTGAGCCGAACGGACAGGTGCTTGCGGTCATGGTCCAACAGGATGGCAACATATTGATCGGAGGCAACTTCACCACACTTCAGCCCGGCGGCGCGGCCTCGCCCAACGCGCCGGTGTACAAGCGCAATCACATTGCCCGGATCACGCCTCAGGGCGCCATTGATCCAAATTTCGATCCCAACGCCACGGCAACCCTTTCCTCCCAGGTTTATGCCATAGGCCTGCAGCCGAACGGGCAGATCGTGATCGGAGGGGCCTTCACCTCGCTGCAGCCGAACGGGGCGGCGAGTCCGACGATCCGAAACCACATCGCCCGGCTTAATTCCAACGGGAGCCTCGACACGAGCTTCAACCCCAACGCCAATGCGATGGTTGCTGCCATTTGCGTTGAACCCAATGGCCAGATCCTGATCGGCGGCGGTTTCACGTCACTGCAGCCGCCCGGGGCGGCGAGTCCGACGGTCCGAAGGTACGTCGCCCGGCTCAATTCCGACGGCTCCCTGGATCAGGGCTTCAATCCCGACGCCAACAACCTGGTGTCCGTGATCATTATGCAGGCCGACGGCAAGATCCTGATGGGAGGCATCTTCTCGCTGCTGCAGCCGAATGGAGCGAGCGTGACCATAACGGCCGATTCCATTGCCCGGCTCAACTCCGACGGCTCGATCGATGCCACTTTCACGACCCAGGCGGAGACGGACGTGGCGACAATGGCCCTGCAGTCGGATGGCAAGATTCTGATCGGTGGTCTCATCACCACGATCCAGAACGAAGCGAATTCGAATTCCCTCCGCTACGTCGCCAGGCTCAATCCGGACGGAACGGCGGACACGACCTTCGTGCCGGATCCAAACTACGAGGTAAATGCCGTGGCGGTCCAAAACGACGGAAAGATCCTTCTGGGCGGGGCCTTCAACCAGGTCCAGCCCGACGGCACGGCAATCGGCGTAATGCGCAGCGGAATCGCCCGGGTGAACAGCGACGGGACGCTCGACGCGAATTTCGACCCGAACACGTACGGCAACGTCAGCGCAGTGGGGGTACAATCCACCGGCAAGATCATCATCGGCGGCAATTTCTCGAGCGTGGGCGGTTCAACCCGGAGAAACCTGGCCCGGCTGAATCCGGACGGGTCCCTGGATGCATCCTTTGACCCCGAGCCGGACGGCGTTGTCATCTGCATCGTCGTCCAACCCGACGACAAGATCCTGATCGGAGGCGGTTTCCTGACTTTCAATCCTCCCGGAGCGGCCTCGGCCACCACGCGCAACTACCTTGCGCGCTTGAATGCCGACGGGAGTCTCGACACGACCTTCGACCCTGAACCAAACGGCCCGGTGGATGCAATGGTCCTCCAGCCGAACGGCCAGATCATCGCGGGCGGCGGTTTTGCCGCATTCTCGCCGAACTCTGGGGGCGTTTTGACAACGCCCGTTACAAACTCGACGACGACCGCGGCGACCGCGATCAACGGAAACACGACCACGGTCACCACCACGACCACAACGGCGACCGGCACGATTACCGTGGTCGCGGCATCCACGACAAACATTGGCCCGCCCCCGACCACCACAACGGTCACGACGACCACGGTGACGAACGGAACAACGTCCACGACAACCTCCGTGACAACCACCCTGACGGAGGCCCTGTACGTGGGGCGCCTCAATTCCAACGGCACGCTCGACACGACGTTCCTTCCGAGCCCGAACAACAACATAACCGGCATACTTCTGGAGCCTGCGGACAACGCGGTCATTCTCATCGGGCAAATCAGCGCCATTACGCCGGTGAGCACGAACGCGACTTCCCAGGTCGATAACATCGTGCGGGTGTCGATGACCGACGGCTCGGTTGACACCAACTTCCAGCCCAACCCGAATGGTCTGATCAACGCGATGGCGCTGCAGCCCAATGGGCAGATCCTTATCGGCGGAGCCTTCAGTTTGTTGACTCCCAACCCCACGGTCACCACGACCACGACCTCGGCCGGCACTGTGACCACGGTCACGGCGCCGACGGCGCGCAACGGGCTCGCGCGAATGAATGCCGACGGCACGTTGGACACGAATTTTGCGCCGACAGTCGACAGCCCGGGGACGGTTTACACCATGGCCGTCAATCCGACCAACGGCCAGATTGTAATCGGTGGCATCTTTTCTTCGGTCGCGGAAACGGCGCGGAGCAACATCGCCAGGATCAACACGGATGGCTCCCTGGACTCCGGCTTCTCGGCCGGCGTCAACGGGGTCGTGGACAGCGTCAAGTACCTCGCCAACAACCAGTTTATTGCAGTCGGAGCGTTCACGGCCGTCAGCCCTCCGGGCGCGGCAACCGCGACGGCGGTGACCCACGCGGTCCGATTCAACGGCGACGGCAGCTTTGACGCGACCTTCAAGCCCGGTATCGGCTCCAATGCGCGGATAAGCGTGATCGACGTCCAGCTCGACGGGAAACTTCTGCTGGGCGGAAATTTTTCCAATATCGGGGGCGTTTATGCGACCAATGTCGTCCGCATCTTTTCGGACTCGGCCTGGGACAGCACGCTCGCCCTGAATGCGGATGGGCCGGTCAACGCAATCGCCGTCCAGCCGGACGGCACGATCTTCCTGGGAGGCTCGTTCAACGGGATCGGGCTCATGGTGGACTCTTCCGGAAACACGGTCGGCGCCACTTCCAAGAATTTCGTCCACGTGAACGGAACGACGGCGATTGTCGACTCCACGTATGCCTCGCTCCCCGACGGGCCGGTCAATTCGATCGCGGTCCAGCCGGCGGACGGCAAGGTGATCATCGGCGGAATGTTCGCCAACGTGGGAACCGCCGTCCGCAGCGGCCTGGCACGGTACAACACCGACGGCACCCTGGACACGGGTTTCAATCCGGCGATCACCGGAGGAAACGTGAATTCGGTCATGGTCCAGCCGGACGGCAGGATTCTGATCGGCGGCACGTTTCTGACCGTTGGCGGGAGTGCGAGAGGGAGCAACGCGCCGATCAGCCTGGCACGGCTGAATAGCGACGGCTCGGTCGATTCCGGCTTCAAACCGAATGTGTCGGCCCCATCCAGCATTGCGGTGTCCCACCCGGCATTCCTGGTTTCCGCCATCGTTCTCCAGCTCGACGGGCGGATCCTTGTCGGCGGCTACTGGAATGTTGGCGTTCCGACTTTCACCCAGGGCGCCGTTGTGCGGCTCAATTCCGACGGAACGCCGGATTCCGCATTCTCGGTTCCCGTGTTCTCGATTTCGCCGGTCGCGTCCACATCGGTCAACGCCATGATCCTTGCCGGCGACGGGACCATTTTTGCCGGCGGCAGTTTTGGGGCGGTGAACGGCACGGCGATCAGCAATCTGGTCCGCTTGACCGCGACGGGGGCGCTGGATCCGACGTTCAACCCGAACCCGGATGGGGCCGTGACGGCGCTTGCCCTGCAAATGGACGGGAAACTTTATGTCGCGGCCGGATTCGCCAACATCGGCGGGCAGGCGCGCAACGGCTTTGCGCGCCTGATGGCATCGACGACGCAGATCACCCAGTCGATCGGAGTCTCGACCGACCTGCGCACCATCGTCTGGTCTCGGGGCGGCCCAGGTCCTGAGGTAACCTCCGTCATTTTCCAGTCCTCGATCGACGACTCCAACTGGACGACGCTCGGCGAGGCCAGCAGCGGCGTACTGACCTACGCCCAGGCGGCGGCGCAGACCTCCATCACGGTCGGCGGCAGCGAAATATGGTCCTACACTTTCCCGGGATTCTCCACCCTTCCCGGGAGCGCCAATTTCTTCATTCGCGCGGTGGGTGTCGTGCCCACGACCGGGAACGGATCGAACGGGCTGGCCCAGTCCACGTTCGAATTCTACCAGAACCCGCCCCCGGACCTTAACAGCGCGACGACCATCAATACGGTGTCCGGGACCCTGTTCTATTACCAGATCGCGGGTGCGTACGTGGCGACCAGTTACTCGGCGACGGGCCTTCCCGCCGGCCTGACGCTCAATTCGAGCACCGGCGTCATATCGGGAACGCCCACCCAGGCGGGAACGTTCACGCCTTCGCTGACCCTGACCAACGCGAGCGGCACGACCGTCCTTCCGAACTCCTACGCGCAGGGCATCACGATTGTCGTGTCGGCGAGCCCTCCGGCAGGCACGACCGGGCCGACCACGCGCCTGATCAATCTTTCCTCCCGGGCGGTCGTCGCGGCAGGCAGCCCGCTCACCGGCGGACTGATCATCACAGGGCCGGCCTCCAAAACCGTCCTTTTGCGGGCCGCCGGGCCCGCGCTGACGAACTTCGGCGTCACGTCGGTCCTCGATGCGCCAGTCCTGCAGCTCTTTGACCAGTACGAACGCCCGATCCTGACGGCCCGTGGCTGGGACGGGAGCGCCACCCTCAGCCAGATTTCCGCCCAGGTGGGTGCGTTCCCCTTCGCCCAGGGCAGCGCGGATTGCGCGGTGGTCACGACCCTCGCCCCGGGCGCCTACACGGTAAAGGTTACCTCAGGCGATGGCACGAGCGGATCGGCGCTTGTGGAAATCTACGACGCCGACGCGAATCCCCTGGCGGTTGCCCAGCGGCTCGCGAATCTCTCGGGCAACGGATCGGTGAGCCCGGGAAACCCCCTGATCGGGGGCTTTGTGATCAAAGGCAGCACGTCCAAGACGGTTCTCATCCGCGGACTCGGGCCGGCCCTGTTCTATTTGGGCATACCTGCATGCGTTCCGGATCCGGTCCTGACCCTTTATGACGCGAGTCAAAGCGTTCTCGCCCAGAACCAGGGCTGGGAGACCCCGACGACTGTCAATTCGGCCTATCCGGCCGTTAGCGCGAGCGCCATCACGGCCGCGGATGCGGCCTCGTACGCCTACACCCTGACGAGCGGCTATCTCGATTCCGCCCTCCTTGTGACGCTTCCGCCGGGCGCTTACACGGCGCAAGTGACGAGTTTCAGCGGGGCGAGCGGCACCTCAGTCCTCGAAATCTACGAGGTTCCCGGAGCCACCGGGGACTGACAGGTTCGGGTCACCAATTGTCGCTGCGAAACGGCGTGGCGGGAAGGCCCGCGCCGTTGAACAGGTTCGCGTCCGGGGCGTTCTGCCACGCGTAGCGCACGGCGACGGGCGCGGGCACCTCGGCTGCGCGGACGACGACCGTGCTTCCGGAGATCGCTGCGGCCGCCGGGTGAAACTTCCTGTCGGCGCCCGCGAGTTCAAACGCCTGGAGGGGCTTTCCGGCGGCGGTCAGGCCGTTGTCCGCGAACTCGAAGTGCACGCGCATGGAGCGCCCCTCCGCCGTTGCACCCGAGTAGACCGGGCCGCTGTAGTCGACGGAAAGTCCGTACACGCGGGCCTTGGCGATCAAGGCCAGCCGGCGCCCGACCTCCTGCTTGTTGCCCGGGTGGATATTGTCCGGGTCTCCAATGTCGATGGCCAGCGCCTGGCCGGTCGCCGGCAGGCTCAAGGTCTGCGCCTGGGCTTCGCGAAGCCAGGCCCAGCTCGCGCCGGTCGGGTCGCCCGGCACGTTGAAACTGGCGAGTTGCACCCAATAAAACGGGAAATCGCCCTGCCCAAATTGAGACCGCCAATCCTGAATCATCGCGGAGAAAAGCCGGTGGTATTCGGAGGCGTGAGGGGCGTTGGACTCGCCCTGGTACCAGAGGACACCGCGGATTCCATAAGGAATGAGGGGATGGACCATTCCATTGAACAGGCAGGCCGGCATCCAGGGGCTGCCGGGTCCGATGGGTTCGCGCGGCCTCGGGTGCGTCTTCAGGAAGGCGGAATGGCGGGCCTCGCCTGCGGTTGCTTCCGCCGCTTCCCCGCGAGTCCATTCGGCAATGGCCGCGTTGAACGCGGTCTTCCTGGCCGGATATTCTGCCAGCGCCTGCTTCCAGCGTTCGCCGACGACAGCGAAGGCGGGGTCGCCGGCGAGCGCTGCGGGGCTCATCCAGGACTCGACCGGCGTGCCGCCCCAAGGGCAGTCGATGATGCCGACGGGCACCCCGAACCGGCGGAAGATGTCCCGCGCAAAGAAATAGCCGACTGCCGTGAACCGCCCAGCGGTCTCCGGACGGCAGGTTGTCCAGGCCCCGCCGACGGCGTCCGCGGGCTTCTCGGCAATCTGCCGTGCGACGGTGAACTGGCGGACAAGGGGAAAACTCGCGGCGGCAGCCTCCGCCTCGCCGTTCTTCAGGCGGTAGCCCGTGCTCTTGGGATCGTAGACCGTGAACTCCATGTTCGACTGCCCGGAGCAGAGCCACACCTCCCCGACGACGACGTCCCGGATACTGACTGAATTCTTGCCGGTGACGACGAGATCGGCGCCGCCCGCCTGCGCCTGCATCGCCGGCAGCTGGGCCATCCAGCGGCCGGCCGGATCCGCCACGCTGGCGGCCGTGGATTCCAGGTATTTCACAACCACCTTTTCGCCGGGGTCGGCATGACCCCAGACCGGCACAGGCTTTCCGCTTTGCAGCACCGCGTGATCGGCAAACAGCGGCGCGAGGGTCACGTTCGCGTGCGCCGATGCGGTTGCGGCCGCCAGCGCGAGCCAGAGCAGGGGTGGTCTCATAGAAGCCGGATGAAACCAGCCCCGTCACGCTTTACGATTCAGAAAAGCGTGCAGCTCTCCGGCGAGTTTCGGCCCGAAGCCCGGAACCTCGGCGATTTCCTCCGCGGTGGCGGCGCGCAGCCGGTCGATGTCCCCAAAATGCCCGAGAAGCGCCGTGCGCCGCACGTTGCCCATCCCCGCAAGGTCATCGAGCAACGACTCTCGGATCTTTTTTGAGCGCAGGTCCGCATTGTACGTGTTTGCGAAGCGGTGCGCCTCATCACGCAACCGCTGGAGCAGCTGGAGTCCGGGGTGGCTGAGCGGGAGATCGAGTGGCGCGCGTTCATCCGGGAAAACGATCGTCTCATCCTTCTTCGCAAGACCGATGATCGGCGGCGGCGGGAGTTCGAGCCCGATAAACGCCTTCAGGGCCGCTGCGACCTGCCCCCGGCCGCCGTCAATGACCACGAGGTCGGGGAAGGGCCGTCCCTCGTCGCGCAGGCGGCTGTAGCGCCGTCCGACCACCTCCTCCATGGCCCGGAAATCGTCGTTTCCGACAAAGGTCTTGATCCGGAATCGCCGGTAGTGGTCCTTGTCCGGTTTGCCGCCGGCAAACCGGACCATCGATGCGACGACGTACGTGCCGGAAATGTGCGAGATGTCGAAGCACTCCATCGCGTCCGGCGGCGATGGAAGGCCGAGCGCTTGGCCAAGAAGCCGCATTGCCGTTTCTCCAGCGGTCACCCGCGTCGGATCCATGCGTTCGAAGTGCCGCGTCTTGGCCAGCGTCTTCCCCAGGGCGAAAATCACGTCCCTCAGTTCCGCCGCCTTTTCGAACTCCTGTTTTTCCGCGGCGGACGCCATCTCGGCGCGAAGCGCCTCGAGCCATTCCCGGGACTTACCCTTTAGGAAATCGCAGGCATCGGCCACGCGCACCAGGTATTCGTCACGGTTCACTTGGTTAGGAAAACCGTAGATTTCACGGCGGACGTCGGCGTAGAGCTGCCAGCTTCCGTCGGGCATCCTTTGCGGGCTTGCATCGCCGAGGAGAATTCCGAACCGGCGCCGCATTTGGGCCAGGGTCTTGCGAAGGAGCCCGCTGTGCGCGAAGGGCCCGAAGTAGTGCGAACGGTCGTCCTTGCGGATGCGCGTGAGGCGGAAGCGGGGCAATTCCTCGCCGGGGTCCACGCGCACGAGAAGAAAGCGCTTGTCGTCCGTGAAATCCGTATTGTACCGGGGCCGCCACTGCTTGATCAGTTTCCCCTCGAGGAGGAGGGCCTCCGGTTCGGACTTGACCTCGACCGTGTCGAAATCGGCGATCATTCCGATGAGAGCCCGGATCTTGGGGTGGGAGACCCGGGAGCGCCCCGCCTGGAAATACGACGACACGCGCTTATGCAGGCTCCGGGCCTTGCCCACGTAAATGATGCGGCCCAGCCGGTCCTTCATGAGATACACGCCCGGACGGTCCGGCAGGCGCCGCACCTTCTCCTTCAGCCTGCCCGATGGGGCTTCACCCCGGTCTTTTTGCGAGCACATGGGCAAATGTTTGAATTGCTGGAGAAATCCTTCTTTTCATAGGTTATGAGCGGTCGTTCCCCCGCGCTCAACTCCGCTTTGTCCAGCAATTTCTCCAGATTGTTTTCCACGGGTGGCAATTTTGCCCAATAGGCCTAGTTTTCAGTGATCCGAGCATGATTTCAACCGACCAGCAATACGCAGGTCCGCAACCCCCGCGGCTTGCCCAAATACGCTATGAATTGCTGACCTTGGGCGACGAATTGCTGCTTGGCCTGACGCAGAACGGCCACCTGGCTTTCATTGGCGAGGAGCTGGCGCGCCGGGGAGTCATGCTGCGGCGCAATGTGACGACAACCGACGATGCGAATGCGATCGCGCGCCAAGTCCGCGAAAGCTGGGCTTCAGCGGATGTCGTGATCATAACCGGGGGCCTTGGTCCTACCTGCGACGATCGCACGCGCGAGTCGGTCGCCGGCGTGCTGGGACTGGAACTCGTGTTCGATCGCGAGATAGAAAATTCTATAGTTGAACGATTTACGCACCTTGGCCGGAAGATGACGCCGAACAATCTGAAGCAGGCGTACCGCTTCAGCCGCGGGGCTGTCCTTCCGAATGCAAACGGCACCGCCCCGGGCCTCTGGGTCGAGCAGGACGGCAAGGTTTTATGCATGCTGCCGGGCCCGCCGAATGAGCTGCAGCCGATGTTTCGGGAACAGGTGATTCCGCGCCTCGCGGCGCTCGGTCTCCTTCTCGAACGGGAGGCTTACGTTCAGGTGCGCACCGCCGGAGTTGGCGAATCGCTCCTCGAGACCAAGCTCCAGCCGGTGTTCGACCGCTGCGGCGGGGCGTTGAGCGTCGCCTTCTGCGCGCACGCGGGCCAGGTGGATTGCCGCCTCAGCTCCCCGGGAGGGGAGTTCGGGCTGCCGCAGCTGCATGAAATAGCCTCGGAATGCGCCCGGCTGCTTGGGGACGATTTTATGTGCTTTGGGCACGACTCGCTCGCCAAGGTTTGCGCCGACCTCCTGCGCGCGCAGGAGAAAAGGGTCGCCGTTGCTGAAACGGCGACCGGCGGGCTCCTCTCCAGTTCGTTTACGGACATCTGCGGCGCGTCTAAATTCTTCGCGGGCGCATGCATCTGTTACACAAACGATGCGCGCATGCTCATGCTCGACGTTCCCGAATGCATCCTCCAGCAGCACGGGGCCGTCAGCGCGGAAGCCGCCGTGGCCATGGCGACCGGAGCCGCCGAGAAACTGAGTGCCGATTATGCCGTCGCCATCTCGGGCTTTTCGGGCCCCTGCAGCGGATCGAAGGAAAATCCGGTCGGCACGATCTATGTCGCGCTGCACGCGCCGCAGGGTGTCTGGTCGAGACAGCTCAGTTACCCGGGCCCCCGCAGGACCGTGAAGCACAGGGCCGTCAATGCCGCACTCGATTGGCTCCGCCGGGAGCTAATTCATGCCAGCCGGGCCGCAGCGGCTTCGATGGAACGGGCCCAGCTCTAAGCGGTTCGCTATCCGATCAGGTTCTTCAGCGCCGCCAGGTATTTTTCCTGCGTCCGCAGGATGACGTCCTGGGGCAGCCTCGGGGCCGGCGGGCGCTGGTTCCATTGCAGGGCCAGCAGATGGTCCCGCACGAATTGCTTGTCATAGCTTGGCGGCGACTGTCCCGGGGCATACTGGTCCGCCGCCCAATAACGCGAGGAGTCCGGTGTCAGGACCTCGTCAATGAGAACCAGGGTGCCGGCCGAATCCGTGCCAAATTCGAATTTCGTGTCGGCCAGAATCATGCCCGCCCGGCGGGCCCCCTCATGGCCCGCCTGGTAAAGGGCCAGGCTCGCGGCCTTCGCCTTGCGGTAAAGATCCGCTCCGATCGCTGCCTCCCCTTGAGCATCGTCGATGGGCTCGTCGTGTTTTCCCTGGGGTGCCTTCGTGCTTGGCGTGAAGATGGGCTCGGGCAGCCGGTCGGCCTGCCTCAGCCCCGGCGCCAGGCGCAGCCCGCACACGGTTCCGTCCTTCTTGTAGGAACTCCAGCCGCTGCCCGCCAGATAACCGCGGACGACGCACTCGATCGTCAGCGGCTTCAGTTTCCGCACAACCATGCTTCTCAATTGCAAATCGCGATCGCGGATCCCCCGCCGCGAAAGCTCACCGGCCTGGTCGGGCAGGAGATGATTCGCGATGATTCCCTTCGTCTGATCGAACCACCACAGGCTCATCTGGGTAAGAATGACTCCCTTTCCTGGAATTCCGTCCGGAAGGATCACATCGAACGCCGAAAGCCGGTCGCTCGCCACGAGAAGCAGGGCGTCCCCGAGGTCGAAGATTTCCCTCACCTTTCCCGAGGCGATCCTGGGGCAGCCCACCGAATGGATCTCGGTGACCGCGTTTTTCGGGAGAGTGGAGGCAATGGTCTCGAAATTCATGCGCAATGACGCCTGCTAACTCACGCAATTCCGGCATCGTACGAAAGGATAAAGTGCGGCAATCTCGCTTTGGAGAAATGCCTTGCGCGGCCCTGCCCATGCGGTAGCTTGCCCGGCTCCGCATTTGGGTCCCCATCGTCTAGCCCGGTCAGGACACCACCCTTTCACGGTGAGAACCGGGGTTCGAATCCCCGTGGGGACGCCATTATAAGGGGTCTAGCCCAAAGAATGGGTCTAGCCAATTATAAGTGTTTTATGGCGAGCGTTTAAAAGAAGTCTAAAAATCAAAATAATTAGACTCATGTCCGTGGATGACGCCGACGCTCGCTTATGTCGCGGATTGTTTTTTCCGGCTAACAGGCGAGAACCGGTTCAAAACGCGCCTGAAAGAAACGAAGGTATTCGGGCTCGTAGACCATCCGCAGTCCTTTCGGTTTGTCAGCGCTTTGGTAGACGGCGACTACCGATTCCGAGACTACGTCCATGTGCGCCTGGGTATAGACGCGACGGGGAATCGTGAGCCTCACAAGTTCTAGTCTCGGGTAGTGGTGCATGCCGGTCACCTTGTCGCGTCCGGCTGAAACAATGCCCCGCTCCATCGCGCGGACGCCTCCGTCGAGGTAGAGTTCGGCGGCTAGGGTCTGGGCGGGAAAATTGTCCTGCGGCATGTCGGGATAGAAGCGCCGCGCGTCGAGGTAGACGGCATGCCCCCCGATCGGCAGCACGACCGGCACGCCAAATGATTGCAGAAGCTCGCCGAGATATTCCACCTGGCCCACACGGGCACGCATGTGATCATCCTGCACCGATTCCTCGATGCCGCGCGCCATCGCCTCCATGTCACGTCCCGCCATCCCGCCGTAAGTGTGGAGGCCTTCGAATACGACGACAAGATTGCGCGCCTTGTCGGCCATCCGGTCGTCATTGATCGAAAGCCAGCCTCCGATGTTCACCAAGGCGTCCTTCTTCCCGCTCATCGTGCAACCGTCGGTGTGGGAGCAAAACTCAAGCAGGATTTCGGCGCAGGTCTTGTCCGCATAGCCGGGCTCCCGGCATTTGATGAACCACGCGTTCTCAACCGCGCGGGTTGCGTCCATCATGATCGGCACGCCGCTTCGCACACAAAGCTCCCGCACCGCCCGGACATTGGCCATGCTGACCGGCTGGCCGCCGGCCATGTTGACCGTTACGGCAAGGCAGAGGTAGGGCACGTGTTTTGCCGTGGTGAGCACCCGCTCCAGCTTTGCCAGGTCGACGTTGCCCTTGAATGGGTGCGGACTCGCTGGGTCATGCGCTTCATCGATGATGACGTCCACAAACTGCGCGCCCGCGAGCTCCTGGTGGTGGCGCGTCGTCGTGAAGTACATGTTGCCCGGCACGGTGTCCCCCGGCTGGATCATGATCTGGCTGAGAATGTGTTCGGCGCCACGGCCCTGGTGCGTCGGGATCAGGTGCTTGTAGCCATAGTGCCGGCGGACGGCGTCTTCGAGATGATAGAAATTCTTGGAGCCGGCGTAGGCTTCGTCACCGAGCATGAGCCCGGCCCATTGCCAGTCGCTCATTGCGCTTGTCCCCGAATCGGTGAGAAGGTCGATGTAGACGTCTTCCGAGCGCAGGAGGAAGGTGTTGTAGCCCGCAGCCCGCATGGCTGCCTTGCGCTGCTCGGCAGTGGTGAGCTTGATCGGCTCGACCATCTTGATCTTCCAGGGCTCAGCCCAAGAGCGGCGGTGGAGCTGCTGGCCGGTTGTGCGCAAGACGCTGACGGGTGATTGGGATTTCGGCGAATTCACGGGAAACAGGAAGAAAGAGAAGGGTGTTGACGGGCGTGTGTTCCTTGCGAATGGGTTTCCGTCGATTGGAGCATCAAATGTTCGAAACGGAGGGATACCGTTCCGAAAAAATTCGTGCCCCGTCAGGGGCGACGGTTTTCTTCTTTTCGTCAACAACTATTGCGAAAGCCGGATGCGTTAGAAATGGGATCATGCATGCCGAGTCGCGGCTTGCCTGTGCCTGGAGCCTTGCCTTCTACCAACACCCGGCAGGCATCCAGGCAGATGCGCGAATGCCGGAGAAATTCACTAGCTGCGCAGCGCAACCATCAGTCTCGCCCGGCTGCTGACGCGCAGCTTTTGAAACACCGCGCTCAATTGCACACGAACGCTGCCTTCCGATCGTTTCAGGCGGGCGGCAACTTCCTTGTTGGTCAGCCCTGCGCAGACAAGACGGGCGAGCTCCCGCTCGGAAGGCGTCAGTCGGCCCAAAATACGCTCCTGTCCGGCTTGCACCGACGGAGGCGCCTCCGGACCCCTGATGCGGATGACAAAGATGGGTTTCGTCAATGCGCCCCCGCTTTCGCGGCGCAGCATGATGGCCGCCGAATAGCCCGGGCGAGATGCAACAATCTCAGCGGTGACCGGAGAAGGTTCGGCCTCCACAACCCCGGCGCCGGTATCGCGCCAGCGCGGTTTCATCTCCTCACAACCCTGGGTCAGCTCCGGTGGAACGGCAAAGACCGCCTGCGGAGTGAAGATGCGGGCGCGGTCCGAGCCCAGGTTCCACGCCGCGCACAGAACGATCGCCTCCTGGCTCGCGTAGAGAACGCTGAGGTTCCAGTCGAGGAACATCACGGCTTCCGGGTTGGCGCGGTAAAACCGCTCGAGAAGGCGCCGTCGCCGTCGCTCGCCTTCGAAGATCCGGGTGCGCTCAAATGCGACGGCGATGTGCGGGTGAATTGCCCGGAGACAGGCCATTTCCTCCTCGGTAAAGTCGCCCTGGTCGGCCCGGCGACGGAGCGCGAACGACGTTTCTACTTTGCGCCCGCGCCAGAAAAGAAGGTGCGCGGAGTACCGCCAGCCGAGAGGGAGCATGTACCGCTGGTAGAAGCCTGTCTTGGGAAGCCGTATTCCAGCGGCTCGCCGGTCACAGGCAGTCTCTGTCGTTCTACGTCGTTCTCGCACTTGCAAACTATCGGGAGACCGCGTCGTTTCAAGGACGGTATCCTCCTGACGTATTGACGTCAAAAGTAATAATTGACGTCATACATCTGCCCGCTACTGTCTCAGCATGGCGGTAAAGCGACATTCGATCAAGGGCTCGGGCACGGCTCGTCGAAAGGCGACGACCTTTCGACTCGACCCACGATTGCATGGGAATCTGGAATTGCTCAGCCAGATTTTGAAAAAGCCGCTCAATCGATTGGTTAACGAAGCTGTGGAAGGTTTTCTCGATAAACGCTCAGCCGAGGTTGAGTCGGAACTGCAACAAATCCTCGACCGCGTCAGGGCTTCCCGCCGTGCAGACCCCAAGTTCGAGGCAGCCATCGGCACGCTCGTTGATGCGGAAGCCGGCTTGGGAGCCGAAGATCCGGCAGAAGGCCGCACGCAACCAAACGCGGGGCCTGCGCAGACCATGGTCCACCAATTGCTTCGCGGTTGAAGCCATGGCCGACTGGGACGAAGACAGTCCCACGCTACGCAGGAACCTGACCAAAGTCCTGCGCGAGATTCGGGATGGTGCAATGCGTCGCGACATTCCGACCGTCGAGTCTGCCCGTCAGTGGCATTGCGATGCCATGGAGGGACTCGACGTTCCGGTGCCCGAATACGTGGGGCGCTACCGGGGCGAGGATAGAGTCAAAAGTGTCCGAGTTTGGATTGGCGCTGCAGAAGGTGTGAACCCGAGGCAAGTCGCCGAGCAACTCAAGGAGTTTGAGGGTCGCCTCCAACGCACGCTGACCGCGCTCGATAACCTCTACGCTTCTGGCGGGAAATTGGACGCTGACGGACTGTCCGCTATCATTGACTTGGCCGCCTGGGCTCACTCGGAGTGGGTTCGAATCCATCCGTTTGCCAACGGGAACGGCCGCACGGCAAGAATGTGGGCAAACGCCATATTCATGCGCTACGGTCTGGACCCGGTTGTTCGGCTTCGTCCTCGCCCAGATGTAGGATATGGGGCGGCCTGCACCGAGGCCATGCGTGGCGACTGGCGGTCCACCGCCGCTGTCTTCCGGAAAATGCTCCTCGGACGATAACCGATGAACCGGCGGTCAGATGAGCGCCCGGCAGAAAGACGCATTCTCCACCGCAAATTTGCCACGGATTTGTCAGCAAGCCTGCTTTTGGCTTGTTTTTACTGCAACTCGTTGCACCTTCTTTCTTGTTATAACTCATTATAAATCAACTTAAAACACGATCAACGAAGCTCTTCTGTTGTTCGGGCAAAGGCGGTTCGAATCCCCGTGGGGACGCCATCATAAGTATTTGATAGGTTGTGGTTTCGTCAAGACGCGCAAAACATCCGAAATCCGGAAGACACCAGCACCAGACCGACACCAAAATCTTCACGGGACCTCGAACACCTCGACGACGATGGTGCCGGCGGTTCCGCTGACGCTCGACGCCTGGACCGTGTAACTGCCTGGAGGCAGGGTCAGGAGGATCGCGGAATCGGCACTCGACGCGTTATAGGGTGCGGCGTAGACGGATTGGGCGACAGTCGCGATCTGGGGATTTCCGCCCCAACCGGCGTTGGAGGCGATCACCGACTCCGCCGCGTTGAAGACTTTGAGCTGCGGGTCGGGCATCGCCGTAATCCCGGGGGGCAGAAAAGCAGCGATTGCCGGCCCGCTGGCGCGGATCAGGACCGTCCTGGCCGTGGACCCCCCGACTGTGAAACCCTCCGTGAGGATCCCTCCAGAGACCACCTGAAAGTTGCACGACAGATTGATCAGTCGCGGGGTTGTGCTCGTGTAGGCGCCCGAGGGCGTGTCATCGTAGAGCTCTGTGACCGCCGTTCCCGCAGTGCCCGAGACGCTGTCGATTTGGACCGTGTAGCCGACGCCGTTCGGGGACAGGGGCACGACGGTTGCCGAATCCTTGCTGGAGGGATCGGTCAGCGGCGTGGCGAAGGTTGCAGCCACGGCTGCGGCGACTGCGGCTTTGTTGGCCGGGGTGCTGGCCCAGCCGGCGTTGGCCGCGGTCTGGGTTCCGTTGGCTCCGTTGAAGACCTTGAGCTCGGGGTCGGGCATCGCCAGCGTGCCCAGAGGCAGCAACGGGGCGATGGTCGGGCCGTAACTGCCGATCAGCAGAGGCTGGGTTCCGCTCGTTCCCGATCCCCCTGTCACGAATCCGAGGGTCAGGATGCCCCGGCTTCCGATGGCTGTATTGACTGACAGATTCGTGAGCCGGCCGGGGTCCGCGGTGCTCGTTACCGTCAGGACGGCGGTGTTCGACAGGGTCGAGCCGACCGAATTCGAAACCAGGCAGGTATAACCGCCCGCGTTGGCCGCGGTCGCCCCGGTGATCAACAGTTGGGGATTTGTGGCGCCCGAAATCGGCGTTCCGGACAGATTCCATTGATACGTGTCAGCCGGTGATCCGCTTGCCAAAACGGTGAATGCAACCGTCGCGCCGACTGCAAGCCTCTGCGATGAGGGCTGAGCCGTGATCGTCGGCGGCGCAATCGCCTGCAATGCCAGCACCGTGGCGGAATAGGCGGCGAAAGAGGCCGTGAAGCTTGTGTTGCCGATGCCGAGGCTCGAGGTGGCAATGTCCGGAGAGCCCGCGCCTGTCCGAGCCGAACTGTCCTGCGGAATGCCGTAGGAGTAGGTCGAGACGGCAGCCTGCGGCACAAACCCGGTCAGGTTGATGTTTGCGGTCAACGTGCTTGAAGGACTCTTGTTTATCACGAGAAGACGCAGGGATCCGTCGGCGGTCCTGAGCACGGCGTAAGCCGGAAGAAGGGCATTGTTGCTCGTGGCCGTGACCACCGTATCTCCTCCCGACGCAAAATGCGTCATGAGCTTCATCATGTAATAGACCGGGAACGGATCGAAGTAGGTCTCCGGAGGCGAGGTGACGGCCGAAGAAGGTGTGCCGAGGACTCCGAAATCTCCATTGATCCGCCAACCGTACAACGAGGAGCTCATGTTGCCGGACAACACCGACAGCCCCGCGGAGTTGGTCGTGGTCGCCGGGCCATTCCGAAGGGCCCACCAGACGTGGCTGTTGAATTCGGTCTGGAGGATATTGCCGACAGTGTCGGCGTAGTAGAGCCCGTTTACCAGGCTGTCCGCCTGCTTGCCCGGATTGGAGTTTGCCGAGTTGTTCTCACCGACCAGCAATTCGACGGCTGCGCCATTTGAGCCCATGTAGTCGTTCAATTCCTGCCGCAACGACTGGGCATCGGCGGCCCAGGAACTCGTGGTTCCCGGAACTCCGCTCTCCGGCGCTGCCAGGAGCAAAGTGTCGTTCTCCTGTCCCGGATTCTGCTCGTAGCGATGGTAGGTGAGGAAATCCGGTGTGACTCCCAACGTCTGGAGCGTGCTCAACATGACGGGTCCCCAGCCGTAGTGAGTGGCCTTGGTCCTGGGATTCACCGCTGTGTGCGCATGCGTTGATCCGTTGCTGTTTGCGTAAGCGTCCTCTCCATTGGGAATCACGACACCGACCTTTATGGTCGGATCGACCGCCTTCATCAGCGCCCAAAAGCCGGTATTCGCCGTGCCCACCGCAGTGGCATAGGCAAAGGCGTCATTTGGCACCGTGCTGCAGTCCGTCTCCCAGGTGCCGTAGATCTCATTGCCGATTTCCCAGTATTTGAGCGCGAACGGGGCCGAACGGTTGAGGCGCAGGAAATTCCTGCCGTCGTCCGTGGCAAGCGGTGCGGACGCGCGGAGGTTCGACCAAAATCCCGCCGTCTTCCAATCAACGCCGTATGCATCCACTCCGAGCGCGACGTCCGATGCGGTTCCGAGTAGAGCGGAGCTTGCGTTGGCATATGCCACCCATGCCGCAGCCTGCCGCGGCGATCCGGATCCATAGTTCACAGTGACGAAGCTTGCCGAGTTGAGGCCGCCAACCAGCTTCATGAACTGGTCGAATCCTGCCGACCACGACCACGTGTTCAACGAGCCGCGAATCGAGTATGCGCCGGAAGTGGTGATGGAGTAGGATTTGTTCGTGGTCCAATCATAGACGTCGGACAGCGAGCCGCCGGGCATCCGAATGACCCCCCAGCCCGCCGCCAGCGCAAGGGCGATCGTTTGACCGTTGGCGGACATGGGGTCCCACATCACTGCATTTACGCCGAATGTGCGGGCGTCGACGGAACGGACGGTCTGGGCGGCGTTGACGGTGATATTGACGTTCTGAGCCCGGCCGGCCGTCGCGAAAACGAAGCCGATCGCTAGAAGAAAACCAAGACAATGATGAATCGGGTTGGCCATGACCATGAGCTGCTGAGACGAGGATTCACTGCGGGCATCGAATCGGAAACGATGGATGCTTCGATTTTAGGTCGCCGCAATAAAACGCAATCAAAGGATTCATCGAGCGGATCACCGTGGTTCGACCCGAAAAGCCCAAAGAAACAGGCTTTTCCGTCGGCTGATCCGGCTATTGCCGGAGAATGCCGACATGGCATCGGCACTTACGACCTGAGACCTGGCGCACCCGAAGGGACTCGAAACCCCAACCCGACGCTGTCTTCGGATTCAAATTAGCCCGCAGATTGTCACCAGCCAGCCGAGCAAGAACGAAAGTAAGATCATGGACGCATATCCGAAGATATCCGGTTGTGTTGTGGCACCAGCCAGGTCAATTCATGGGCATTGCGCCCATGCCCCTGGATTTGGCGGTGGAGGCATCCTCTATCTTCTTGAGGTATTGGTCGGGATTCTTGTTGAAATCATTCAGGCAGTCCTTGCAGCAAAATCGAACCAGTCGGTCGGGTCTGCCTTCCTGCTTGTAGATAAGATCTTGGGGGGCGCCCATGTCGCCTCCCAGCTTGTCGCCTGAGACGGTGCAGGTGGTAAGGGGGTATTCGGCCTTGGCCTTCGCGAGCCAGGCGCCGTCGGTCTTATCAGTTACCGGCACAAGCCGGCCAGGGGCGATCTGGTCGGACATCTTCATATTTCGCCCGTCATCAGCCCGTGCCGTGCCACCGGCGACAAGGCCCGCGATAAGGGCGAGAGCGACACTCAAGGAACGTGGAGAATTCATGGGCTGAAGAAGGTATTTTGAAACACGCTGCCTATAACGCGGCCCAGCCCGGCCATCCCTCGGGGTTTTCGACAAATCTCAGCAAATCCGAATCCAGCAATCCCTGAGAAGGCCGCTAAGGGCGGTTCGCGGCATCCAAATCCCGACGTGAGGCAGTGTTGTCTTCGGCATTTGCAAAATCTGCGCAGGTATTCGCAGAAAACGCACGAGGGACAGGAGTCAGAGCCAGCGTATAACGTATGACAATCAGAAACCAGATCTCTCAAAACCCATGAACTCAATTAAGCCTTATTCCCAAATCGGCCGTTCCTTCGGCCTTCTCCTCGCCCTGGCCGTTGCAGGCAGCGCCTATGCCGGCCCCGGATTCCAATACTTGCAATCAGCCCGCAAGCCGGCATCCCAGCCATCGGTAACAGCCGCGGCACCCACGATGGCCTGCCCTGGCTGCAAGGACACCGTTGTCACCGCGATATCGGCGACAAACACGAGCGGCAAATGGGCCCCGCATGCTGTGGCGGTTGGCTCGAAGCATGAATGCTCGATGTGCGGCGGCGCGGTCACTACGACCGGTGGCAAGACCACCACGGACATGACCGCGAATTGCCCGATGTGCGCAAACGCGAAGCCGAGCTGCTGCAAAGCATGATGGTGGCGGCCTGGGCTGCACCGACCTTGCAAGATCGCGGTCGATCACACCTCCCAGGTCCGGGGAGGTGGTTGCCGCGGCCCTCGGCTGTGGTGGCTGCAGATCCAGCCCGGCTCACCGAGGGCCTTGGCCGATATTTTTTGGTGCAGCGGAATCCGTTGGGACATCGATGAACACGTCCATTTGCTGTCCGACGAAGATCGGCAGGTTTCCCCGGTCGAAGCTGAAGATCACCTGAAGCACCCGTGTGTCGACCCGTTCCGTGCTGGCGCCGGTCAATGAAGCCTTGGGCACGACATACGGCTCGAATCTCACAAAACCCAGGCCGACCTGTATCTTTGGATTTCCCCGGAGAAATCCGGTGGCGGACGCCCCGGCCTGCACCCTCCAGGCGTCATCCTCATTCACCTCGACGCGCACGCTCAGTGGTGTGACGTTCCCGAGGAGAATCGCCGGCCGCCCGGAAGATGACGCCGCGTCCGGTGCGAATTCGCCGGGATGAACCTTGAGCTGAAGAATCTGGCCCTTCACGGGCGCTCGAACCGTCAGCAGGGACAGGTTGGTCTCGGCAGACTTCGCGTCCGCATCTGCTTGGTTTAGTTGCGCCTCGGCTTTCTTCGCTGCGAAGCGTTTCTGCTCGAGGTCATCGACGGCGTTGACACCTTTGGACGTCAAGCCTTCGGCAATGCCTAGGTCGTATCGTGCGTTGGCCGCCTGCACGTCGGCGACTTGGACGGCCGCCTGTCGAGTCGCCAGGTCCGCCCGGGCTGCACGCCCGTCAATTTCGAACAACGGGTCCCCCCCCCGGACCGTGTCGCCGACCTGCACAAAAACACGGGAAACGATGCCTGCGACCTCGCTTCCGACCGAAATATTCTCCGTGCTCGCCTCGACCAAGCCGGCCCCGGCGACAAACTCATGGTAAGGCGACTCCGGCCGTTCGGTGGCCGGCGGCACGGGCGGATTGGTCCTCTGGCTGCGGATCACCTCGACGGTGGCGACGGCGACACCGGCCAGGGCCAGCAGAGGAAGGATGTATTTTTGGAACACGAGATAGATGAGGGTCAGTTTGGGGATTGGGAAACCGGGGTTGCGGCGCTTTCAACCCGGATGATGCGTCCGTCCTCCATTCGCGCGATCCGGTCGGCAAACCGAAGGATCCGCTCATCGTGAGTGACCACGATGAGGGTCCTGTCCTTGGCCAACGCAAGGCGCCGCAAGAGCTCCATCACAGTTCGACCGCTCTCGGCGTCCAAAGCGCTCGTCGGTTCGTCGCAAACGATCAGTTTTGGCTCATGCACAAGCGCCCTTGCGATGGCCACGCGCTGCTGCTGGCCGCCCGAAAGGGTTGCCGGCAGGGACCTCGTCATTCGGCGGTCGAAGCCCATCTGTTCCAGGATGATTTCGGCCCGGTCGACCGCGGCGCGCCGGGAAGACCCGGCGATTAGCAGCGGTGTGGCGGCGTTTTCCGCAGCAGAAAGAGCAGGGATTAAATTGAATGCCTGAAAAACAAATCCGATGTTGCGCCCGCGAAACAGCGTCGCATCGCGGCCGGACATTTGCGCGTAGTCCTGGCCCAGGACGATGCACTTCCCGTCGTCGCGGGAAACCAAGCCTGCGAGGACGGACAGGAGAGTCGTCTTCCCGCAACCGGAGGGGCCCTCGAGCATCATGAGTTCGCCGCTTCTGACCTCAAGGTCGACGCCGCGCAGAGCCCGCGCGGCGGCGTTGCCCTGGCCATAGGTCTTGGTCACGCCCTGGCAGCGGATATAGGTCTCGGTGTGGGCGTCGCTTGTGGGAGGGCGGTTCATTGATCGCGGTGGATTCGCTATCGACCCGCGAGGAAGGCCGATGGCTGCATCTTCAGTAGAGGCCGGGTGCTGATGGCCGCTGCCGCGACGCTGACGATGAGGACGGCCGCCCCGCCGAGCGCGGGCGCGAACCACAGCATTCGGTACGGAAAATCGTAGGTCGTGAAAATGCGGCCGGCTACGGCGCACAGGCCGAGTCCGATTCCGGCGCCGATCAGCGCGGCAAGTCCGGCCTGCGCTACCACGGCGGCCAGCAACTGGCGTGCAGTCGCCCCCATGGCGCTAAGGACTGCGTAGTGTTTCAGATTCTCGGCGGTGAACATGAACATCATTACGCCGGTCACCCCAAATCCCACCAGCATGGCGATCGTGAGCATGGTGATTGCGTCCCCCACGTCCTCGGAATTGGCCACCATCCAGCGCACCGTGTCCGCCTTGAAGTCGTCTGACGAGCGGGCGCGCAGGTGGGTCGCCGCTTCGATCCGGGATGCGACCTCGCGCGGATTGGCACCCGCTGCGGTGGTCGCAAGAATGAATGTGACGCGCCGCCGCTCTGGGAGAAGGATCCGCTCCGCATTTGAGAAGGTCGTGTAGAGAAGAGGGCGCGGTGGAAATCGGGGGAGGGCGTTCGACCGGCCCACGATGACGACGCGGGCGTCGTTGATCAGCAACTCGTCTCCCCTGGCCAGCGAACGCGTCGGTCCGTTGAGGCGCGGACCGGCCCAGGGCCACTGATCCTGTTTCAGCGCTGGTGTTTCGAGCTTGCCGGAGGTGCCGCCCGGATCGACGACGGCCGAATCGGGGCCTCTTAGCTCGGTTGCCGATACCCCGTCCTTCATCGGGGGCACTCCGATGAGGCTTGCATCATCCACGCCAATCACTTGGAGGGACTGGAACCGGCCGTTTGGAAACCGGGCATCGGCCGTGGCCAGGATCAAAGGAACCGCCGACCGCACACCTTCGACGCTTCGGACGCGGTTGAGGGCAGAATCGGTCAGATTGGTCGTTTGGTCCACGGCGACGACGGCCGGATCCATGACCCACACGTCGGCCGGGGTTTCGGCCAAAAGGGCGAAACTCCGTGTCATCATCCCGCCGAAATACGAGGCGGCGAAGGTGACCAGAAAGGACGTGAATGCGACGCCGAAGAGCAGGCCGGCGTACTTGGTCCGATCACCCAACAGCATTTTGATCGCGAGGAAAATCATCGTTTTGTCCCGAGGTCACGGTAAAGGAAGGCGGGGATGGCCGCCAGCCAGCCCCGCTTACACTTGTGTTAGAATTGCCGGCTGATGGGTGCGCAGGTTGACGGAAACTTCCGAGCCTGCAGCATGGCGCCCGTGCGTGTCCTCGTCGTGGAAGACCAGCGAAAGATCGCCAATGCCGTCGAGAAAGCGCTTGTCCGGGCCGGCGCCGAGGTCGTGGTCGCAGCCGATGGCGAATCCGGCCTCCAGCTTGCCCTCGACGAGTCTTTCGATGCGCTCGTTCTGGATATCATGCTTCCCCGGCGCGACGGGCTGGAAGTCCTGCGTGAATTGCGAGGCGCGCACCGCACCACGCCCGTCCTGCTCCTGTCCGCGCGCGGCGAGGTGGAGGACCGCATTCGGGGTCTCGACATCGGGGCGGACGACTACCTGCCGAAGCCGTTCGTACTTGCGGAGGTCGTTGCCCGGGTGCGCGCCCTGGCCCGGCGGGGCGTGCCGCTCGATTCGACCAAACTCCAGGTCGCCGACCTTTCACTGGACCTGCTCAAGCGGGAGGTGCGCCGGGGCGGCACCCGCCTTGAACTGAGTCCGCGGGAACTGCGCCTCCTTGAGTATCTCGTGCGCGCGCAGGGCCGGGTCTGCACCCGCGAGGAGCTGCACGAGCATGTATGGGACTACCGCGCGGGCTACGATCCTGGCTCAAATGTCGTGCAGGTCGCGGTGATGCGGCTGCGCGAAAAGGTGGACGCTTCCTTTTCGCCGAAACTCATTCAAACCGTATTTGCCGAAGGCTACGCGCTCCGGGACGGCCCATGAAGATCCGCACCCGTCTCACCCTGTGGTATGCCGGAATGCTGCTCGGCTCGCTCCTCCTCATGGGAGGCGTGCTTCACTACGAACTCATCGGCGAGTATGCGAGGGGACTGCCGCCGGAATCGCCGTCGGTGAAGATCGCCGACATCCTCATATTCTACGGAGTGCCCACCGTGATTGTGCTGGTTCTCGGCGGGTCGTGGCTCATGCGCCGGGCCATGCGGCCCGTGGAGACCCTGGCGGCGGGCGCTGAAAAGGTTCACGCCGGCAATCTGGCCGAGCGGATCCCCCTCACCGGCAAGGGCGACGAACTCGACCGCCTGGCCGACGCCTTCAATGCGATGCTCGCCAGGGTCGAGGCGGGAACGGCCAGCGTGCGCGACTTCGCCATCAACGCCTCCCATGAATTGAAGACACCGCTTACCATACTCAGTGCCGAGACAGAGCTGGCCCTGGACGACCCGTCAATCGGAGAGCCCGAGCGTTCCCGGCTGCTGAGCCAGTCGGAGGAACTCCACCGTCTCGGCAGGCTCGTGGACGCGCTCGCACTGGCCGCGAAGGCCGATGCGGGGATGCCGGTGATTGCCCGAGAGCGGCTGGATTTCCACGAACTCGTGCGACAGGCGGTCAATGACACGCGCGTCCTTGGCGATCCCTCTGGAATCACTGTGGATCTTGTCCGCTGCGACGAAGCGACGCTGGACGGCGACCCCGCGGGCCTTCGCCAGGTCCTGCTAAACCTTCTCGATAACGCGGTGAAGCATAATAGTCCCGGTGGCTGGGTCCGGGTCGAGTTGAGGGTGGCACGGGAGGAAGCAACCCTCTTGGTCGAAAACTCCGGAAAGGCAATTTCCGCCGAGATTGCGCCGCGGTTGTTCCAAAGATTCGTTCGGGGGCCCGGGCCCGCTGCGGGATCGGGCCTCGGACTCAGCATTGCCAAGCTGATCGTCGATGCCCACGGCGGCACCATCGCCTACTCCGCGCCGGAGGCCGGCACCGTGCGCTTCGCCGTGCATTTGCCCTGTCGCCGCCCTTGAGTCTTCCCTTGGAGAGTTTCGGCAGTCTCCGCCATCGTGTAATGGCGGTTCAGCGATTGGGATGATGCTTCGTCTCCGGAAATGGGCCCTGTGTCGCATTGCCACACCAGGGCGATCGGCCGGCGGAGATCCGTGTCTTTCGGGTAGAGGGTCCGCAAAGGCGAAGGACGTTAAATTAAGGGTACACGGCTTTGGCTGTAATCTCGACGTAACGATCAATGTGCGATAGTCTGGTCCGTTATGAAGAAACTCCCCAAAGCACCCAGCGCCCTCCTTGCGACAGCCCTGGGCATGTCGGCGTATATGAGTCTCGCCCCAATCGCTCCTGCCGCCGACCTCGCCGCCAAGCCCTACCAGATTCTCGCCACCACGCAGATTCCCGCCGCCGGTGGCATTGACTATGTCACTGCGGACAGCGTCAACCGCCGTGTCTATGTCGCTTGCGGAAATGTGGTCAGCGTGTTCGACCTCGACACGCACCAGCTCGCAGGCAGTTTGCCCAATGCGTCCGGGCATGGCGTCGCGATCGACCCGGAAGACCACACCGGCCTGGTCTCCGGCGGCACGGCGGTTTTTTTCAACACCCAGACACTTGAACAGATTAAGACCATTCCGGCGCCTGGCGCGGACGGCTATCTCTTCGATGCCCTGACCCACCACTTCATCATTCTCAGCCACCGCGCCCCCAATCTCCGCGTGATTGACTCCAGGGACGGTTCGATCGCCGGCACGGTGGACGCGATTGGCCCGGACGGCGCCAATGCCGCCGTCGAGCAGGGAGCCACGGATGGCGAGGGCCATCTGTATTTTGACGTGGCCAACCAGCACCATATCGCAGTGGTCGATGCCAAGACCCTAAAAGTGACCGGACATTTCGACTTGGGCGAAAAGGGCGGCGGACCGGCGGGTCTGGCCATCGATGCCAAGAACCACATTCTTTTCGCGATGTGCCGCGGAACGAACGGCGGCACGCCCACATGCGTCATCCTCAGCTCGGTCGACGGCAAGATCATCACCACGTTGCCTTTGGCCGGTGGCAGCGATGGCGCAGCCTTCAATCCGCACACCATGGAGGCGTTTAGTTCGCACGGCAACGGCACGCTTTCCGTCATCAGGGAGAATAGCCCCACGGAATTTGCACTGGAGGATACCGTGCAGACGAAATCCGGCGCCAAGACCTGCACGCTGGATGCCAACACCGATCATATCATTGTGATCACGCGGGAACCTGCGCCCAAGGCCCCGGCGAGCGCTTCGACGTCCGCACCACAGGCTTCCGAGCCGCCTGTGGCGGCTTCAGCCCCGGCGCCTGCTGGTCCCGCAGAACCGGCAACTCAAGGTCCGCAGGACGGCGCTGGCCGTGGGAAACGGGGTCGCCCGAGCGGTCCGCAGATCCTCGACGTCATGTTTATTGGCCGATAAGCGGTTGATCGCAAAGACGCGCTGCGCTGCAGGCGCCCCTGATGGCCGCGTCCGGCCGATGACTCTGTGCAAACCTCTACACAGCCCGGGAGGTTCACAGTATTTGGCTGGTTCGCCTCATTCGGAAGACGCTGCAAAACAGGCACTTGATAATTTCCGTATGGGGGCGTCCATTGTCAGAGCTTCGCTTCAAAGCCGAGGTGGAATCCGATTGGTTCGACGGCATGAAAATGATCTTCGTTGGGTGCGGGCGAACCGGGTTTGGGCGAATTCTTCGACTGATAGTAGTAGTCGATGTCGTGGTCGTGGCGATTGAGCAGATTGAGGACCTCGCCAGTCAGCCGCCAGGTCTTGTTGATCCTGTAACCCAGCCCCAGATTCACGATCAGGGTGGATTTGGACATCACGCTGCCGTCGGAAACCAGCGGGCGCGGGCCGAAATAGCGCACTCGGAGGGTCGACTCCCAGCCGCCCGAGCCATTGACGGTCACGCCAGCAGCGAGCGATTGATGAATAGCCTCGTCCACCAGGGTTCCCCCAGGGGTGACGTCTTCGTCTGCGGTGGTCGGCGAGTCGAAATGGGCCCAGGAATCGGCGTAATCGAGATCGAAGGTGAGGCCGGCCATCGGCGTGTAGTAGTTTGAAAACTCGATTCCGTAACGATGGGTCGCCTGCTGCGAGGCGCTGGTTTCGCCGCTATCGGCGGAGATGCCATTGAAGTACAACTCGGAATCATCGTGCAGGTACCAGAGCGAGAGCGTGCTTTGCAGTTTGGTGACTGTGGTCGTGCGGACCCCGATTTCCGTACCACGCGAAGGAACCAATACCGGCAGATGAACGCCAACGACGGAGTTGTCGGGATTGACCGTGGCCGTGTCCGTCCGGGCGTCGTTGCTGTGAAATCCATAGCCGCCCTGCAAATAGATTTCTGTCTTGTCCCACGGACCGAATATGAGGCTAAGTTTCGGACTCGCCAGGGAAGCGGTGCGATCGCCGGAATTCACCGGATCGCAGTCGCGAACGTCGACGTTGTATATGTTCTCGCGCAGGCCGACTTCGCTTCGAAACTTGTCCGTCCACCAGACCTGATTTTCATAGTACAGGCCACCCGAAATCTCGGTGACTGCGTCCACCTTGGTCGCTGCGGGAATGAGGTTCCCATCGTAGTCGACCTTGTTCGTCCGCACCTTATCAACTGTCTGGTAGAGGCCGACGTCGATCCATGAGGTTTGGAGCTGCGCGCCGAACGTGTTCTCCATCCTCCGGCCAAGAAATTTGCCCTTCAGGTTGTCGGAGGCCTTCAATCCAGCAACACTCCGGTTGTCCTGCTGCTCGAACTGGTCGCCGTCCGGGGATTCGAGATAATACGTAAAATTGGAAAACAGGTTCATGTCGTAGTGGAACGCATAGGCCATGATATTGATGGCGGAGGCGGAGTCCTGGCGATGCCACTCGGCCTGGAGGCTGTAGCGTTGGGAATAGCCGCCGTCCGTCGGGCTTTGGGAGCCGTAGAAAGGGATCAGGCCCGATGCGACCGCGCTCGCCGACACCTGGTCGGTCGAATTCCACTGGCCGTGGTAGGCCATCGCCATGACGCTGTATCCGCGGGAAGCGTTGCCCTGGCTGTACTTTAAAACGCCGTTGTACCGCTTGTAGTCGTCCGGAACAACCCACGGTCCATTTTCGTGGTATGCCTCGAAGCCCTCCAGCAGGTTTCCCGAGGCCACCGGGTTTGAACCGGCATAGACAACGCGCTCATAACGGTCGTCACCTTCTTCGACTTTCAAGGTATGTGATGGCAGGGTGTTCGCAAAGACAAGGTGGGCCGCGCCCACCGTGGAAAAATCGCCGTTGGAGGGGAAGTACGGACCCTTTTCAAAATCGATCCGGTCGATCAGTTCTGGGATGACGATGTTCAAGTCCGCATAACCCTGGCCGTGGGCGTGGGTCGGCAGGTTGAGCGGCATCCCGTCCAGATCAGTCGAGAAATCGGTGCCGTGGTCGAGATTGAACCCCCGCGTGAAGTACTGGTTCGCTTTGCCGCCGCCGGCATGCTGGGTGATGATGACTCCGGGAACGGTTTCGAGGATCTCCCCGGTGCGCTGGATGGGCCGGTTGGAGAGTTCGTCGCTGCCAATGGTGCCCTGGGTTGCAGAGTCGGCGAGACCGGTCAAGACATCCTGCCGCCCCTCGACGACCACTTCCTCCATCCGCGTCAACGATGGGTCATGGCTGGAACTGATCGGGGGGGGCGAGGCTGAGCCGGTATCCGGGGCTGGCGCCGGCGGGGCAGGCGTTGGGGCGGTTTGGCCGGAAGTGGTTGGCGACGACGCGAAAACAAGCAACAGCGCCAATGCGGCACGGCGGAGAACCAACTCCAAAAATCCCCGGAAATTCGACGGCGGGCTCATCTTCTGTTCGGCTAACTTGGCGCGGGTGCGCGGGATCTCAAGAATCTTGAGGCCAAGAAGCGTCGTGCGCTTCTTCCCGCGCCTATGAAAGGTCGTGGCCGGCTGGCGGTTTGGCGGGAATCTTGCTATCGTCAAGACATTGAAGCGCATTTTGGCAACTATCCTCTGCGTTTTTCCGGCTCTGGTGCCCGCTGCACTTCTGTTCGCAGCCGTTCCAATCTGCTCGCACCAGCAATTGTCGGCCCACCATTGTTGTTCGAATCATTCAACGCGCTCGGCGGGAAAGACTGAGGGGCCCGGAACTTCCGGTAGCGTCGTCTGTTGGCTCTGCTGCAGCAACGTCGCTGTGCTCACATCCAACGACTTTCTATTTCCAAATGGTGCTTGGACCCGCATTTCAGCCGTGTCCAAGATTGGGATCGCGCGGACAGATCCACCCCCGTTGCCGCCACCGCGACTTGCGGATTGGACGAGCAGTTAGCTATAACCATCAATAATTAACAGATCTAAGAATGAAAAAATCGCATTTACTCCTCGCTCTACTAGCCCTCACCGCTTTCTCGGCGGTTGGCTATGCCGTCGTCGGCACCAACAACGTCAAGGCTAAGGCCGCAGACGGTTGCTGCCCCGACTGCAGCAGCAGTGAGTCGTGTCCCTGCTGCCTGAAATAAGGCTGCAGCGAGAAAGGTTCGAGGCCCGCGCCAACAGAGGCGCGGGCCTTTTTTTAGGTGCGCCCGGCAGGGCGCACCTGCTTGACAGTGAACATCGCTAACAACGAAGTAAGTCT
>OCTA010000561.1_pt1 | contig 34116 bp, 32 predicted proteins | sample 1538991 | NCBI WGS metagenome assembly OCTA01 (sample SAMEA3539302, study PRJEB22396) | soil metagenome | biome: tundra; feature: field; material: soil | place: USA | collected 2010-05 | depth 0.15 m | reverse complement strand
TGGTGGGCCCGACAGGAATCGAACCTGCGACACGCGGTTTAGGAAACCGCTGCTCTATCCAACTGAGCTACGGGCCCTCCGGGGCAGGGAGTTGATTCTCGCATGCGGGATCGACAGAATGGCCCGGTGAAGAGAAAGAAGCCCGAGGTCGGGGAGGCCGCCGGAACGAAGGAGCATCGCAAGGGAGATCGGGCCAAGGCCGTGATCCCCATCGGCGTCCGGGTGGGCGGGCGGCCGCTGACGGCGGGCTGCACGCTCAACGTGGGAGAGGGCGGCGCGCTGCTCATCTGCTCGGAGGACCTGGACATCGGCACCGAGATGCAGGTCACGAACCTCAAATCCGACGAGTTCTTCACCTGCCGCGTGGTGCGGCGCGCCGGCTTCCACGAATCGGGCCGGTTCGGCCTCGGCGTGGAGATCCTGAACCCCGACCGCGAGACGGCCGACGCTCTCTCGGCGGCCGAGCGGAACAAGAAAAAGCACCACTAGCCTCTCAGGCGGGTGGTGCGCGCGTGCGAAGCGGGCACGGATCTCACCCGGAAATCTGCCCGGCTCCCGCTTTTTCGGACTTCACGTGAACGAGGTGGATCACCTTGCTCGCGCGTACGGCGGCGGTGGCGCCGAGCGGCAGGAAGTCGTCTTCCTGGCGCGCGACGTACTTCGCGAAGCCGTCGGTCACCTCCGTGACGTCGGCGAGCTCGTGGAACATCTCGAATTCGAGCGGTTCCGGCAGGCCCTCCACAGTGATCCGAAAGGTGTGCAGGTAGTTGTGTTCCATGAGGCGCCCTCCGGCGCAGATTGTCGCGCAGGATGCGATCCGGAGGCGGCGTCGTATCGTTAGGGCGCTTGAGAGAGGCACCAGGTTCCCTCCGCATCCCCCTCCTTCTTGCAGCGGCGGCGGCCGTGCTGTACCTCGTCGCCGCGGCGGGGCGCGACTTCTGGGCCCCCGACGAGCCCGATTTCGCCGAGCACGTGCGGGAAATGCTCGAGCACAGGAGCCTCCTCCTCCCTTACGAGAACGGGAAGCCTTACTCGGAGAAGCCGATCCTGTTCTACTGGGCCGTGGCGGCGACGACGCCGCTCTCCGGCGGCGACGTGAAGCCTTTCGCGACGCGCCTGCCCTCCGTTCTCGCAGGCGCCGCGCTCGTCTTTTGCGCCGCGGCCTTCGCCGGCCGGCGCGGCGGGGAACGCGAGGCCCTCGTCGCGGGCGCCGCCACCGCGGTCGCGCCGATCGTCTTCTGGCAGTCCCAGTTTCTCCAGGTCGACGCTCTCTTCTCCTGCTTGCTGATGCTCAGTCTGGTTTCGGTGTTCTTCTTAGAAGGTGAAGAGGGGCGCGGCACCCGCTGGCTCTGGGTGCTGCGTGTCTCGATCGCGCTCGCCGTGCTGACCAAGGGCCCTCTCGCGATCGCCATCGTGGGACTGGTCGTCCTCACCCGCTGCGCGACGGCCAGGTCCCTGCGCCTCCTTGGCCGTCTGCAACCCCTTCGAAGCATTTTCGTCTTTCTTCTCCTCGTCGTCCCCTGGTATTTCTTCGCGGCACGGGCGGGCGGGCCCGCGTACGCCTACGACCTCGTCGTGAACCAGAACTGGAACCGCTTCTTCCGGGCGTTCGACCACATCCAGCCGTGGTGGTTCTACTGCGAGAGCATGTGGAGCGACTTCTTCCCGTGGACGGCGCTCGCGCTTGCGGCACCCTTCGTCCTCGCGCGCGCGGGCCTGCTTCGCGAGCGGCCGGAGCTGCGGTTCGCGACGACGGCCGCCGCGGTGAGCTTCGTGTTCCTCTCTCTCTCGCAGGCAAAGCAGGGCAAGTACTTGCTAGCCGCGTATCCATTCGCGGCGGTGCTCGTTGCGGCGCTCGCCGTGGAGGCGGAACGCCGGGCTAGGGCGGGTAGCCGCGGGCTGCTCTTGGCGGTGCGTAGCTGGGTCGCGTTCGCGGCGATTCTCCTCTTCATCGGGGCGGCGGCGCTCGCACCGGCCGCGCGCCGGTTCGCGGTCGAACAGGCTGGCCTCGCGCCGTTCGCCGCGATCCCGATCGGCCTCGGGGCCGCCGGGACGATCGCCGTTCTCGTCAGACGAAGACGCGAAGCGGTTCCCGCGCTGCTCGCTCTTGCCGCGGCTCTCGCGGCGGGGGAGGTCGCGGCGGGCGCGGTGGTCTTCCCGGCGATCGACACCCTGAAGACCGGGAAGCCCTTTTACGAGCGCCTCCGTCCGCGCGTGTCCCACGGCGAGCCGCTCGCGTACTTCGGCGAGACGTACCGCTGCTACCCGATTCTCGTGCTCCGGCGGAAGACCGAGCACTTCAAGAGAGACGCCGCGCTCGCGGAATGGGTCGAGAGGACGCCGGGAGCCCTCGTGCTCGCCGACGAGAGCGAGCGGCGGCACTGGACGGACGCCCGCCTCTCGCGGCTCGTCGTCCTGGACCGGCAGCGGGTGGGCGGCGACGAGGCCCTGCTCCTGGCGCGGCCATGACGCCGCTCTACGACTCTCTCGTGTTCGAGGAAGCCCCCGAACGCCACCCCGGGCGGCACGAGGTCGTGAACGCGACTCTCGAGCGCGGCGGCGAGCGCATTCCCGTCGTCGTCAAGAAGGTGCCGCTCGACCTCCGGCAGCGCCTGTCGACGCCCAAGGCCGTGCGCTCCTTCGCCACGGCCCGGGCTCTTCTCGCTCGTTCTCTCGCGACCCCCGAGCCGCTGGCCGCCGAGATCGTGGGCGACGAAAGCTGGTACGTGGCGCGCAGGCTCGAAGGGGCGGCGCAGATTCGCGTTTGGTTCCTCCATCGGGACGACCCGCGGCGGCCCGGTCCGCCGTTGCCGTTTTCGTTCGAGGAGGTCGTCGTGGCCCTCGGAAGGCTGGGGCGGCGGATGCACGACGCGGGGGTGTTCTTTCGCGACTTCACCGATGGGAACGTTCTCGTGACGGGTGAGGCCGGGACGCTCCAGCTCTGGCTCGTGGACTTGAACCGGGCCCGGGTGGGGAAAGCCCCGGTTCCGCCGCTGTCTCGCTACAGGGACCTCGCGCGCCCCGGGCTGAATCGGCTCGAAGACATCAACCTCCTTCTTTCCAGCTACTTCCTGCCGGATCTTCCTCCGGCTCGAGCGGTCCGCGCGGTGCGCTGGCTCCGGCGGAGGATCGTTCTGTGGGACGATTTCAAGGCCTTCGCGAGACCCTGGAGGCGCTGAGCGGTCGGGCGGGCTATCCTCATTTCCGACAGGCGGATATGCCGTAAACCATGGGAGAGAAAAGCGCGTCCAATCGGCGTGAGCGGAACCGCGCTGGCCCCTGTCCTGACGTTTTCCGGAGCCAAGAGACACGCTCGCCATGACAAACCCTCGAGACAGGCGGCGCGATCCGTGAGCGTCGACGAGCGCGCCGCGAAGCGGGAGCTCGAGTCCGAGATCCTCACGCGCGTCGTCGCGGGCGACGTGGACGCCTTCGAGTATTTCGTCGTCACATACCAGAAGCGGATCACGCGCTTCGTCTACACGCTCCTTCGCGATCCGGCCGACGCCGACGGCATCACGCAGGACGTCTTCGTGAAGGCCTTTCGCGCGCTGCCCGAGTTCAAGGGGCAGTCGGCTTTCGAGACGTGGCTCACGCGCATCGCGATCAACGCCGTGCGAGACCACATCCGCCGCCGCAAGCCGGTCGTGTCCTTCTCGGAGCTGCGCGCCGACCCGGACGACGACGGCCCCGAGCTTCCGGCCGCTTTCGATCCGGCCGACGGCACGTCCCCCGAGCGCGACCTCCTGTCGCGGGATATCCGGCGCCGGATCGCCGAAGCGCTCGTGGCCCTGTCGCCGCGTCAGCGAGCGGTCTTCGTCATGAAACACTACGAGGAAAAGTCCATCGCCGAGATCAAGGTAGTCACCGGCCTCGACGAGGGCACGATCAAGTCACACCTTTTTCGCGCGGCCCGCAAGCTGCGGGAGCGCCTGGAGGACCTCCGATGAATCCGACCCGCCACCTCACCCCCGACGAGATCGTCGAGCGTGTGTTCCCGGCCGACGACCGCGCCGGCGCCATGCCAGAGCACCTCGCGACGTGCGCTGACTGCCAGGAGAGCGTCGCCGCGCTGCACGACGCCTGGCTCCTCGACCGCGGTGCCGTGAGCGGGGCCGTGGACGACCTGCCGTCCGGCTTCTGGGAGGCGCAGGCCGCGGCGACGATGGCGGGCGTGCGCGCCGGCGCACCGGTGGACGCGCCCGTGCCCGAGGTGGGCGTCTTCCCGCCGCGGATGCGCGGCATCCTCCGGCATCCGGCCCTCGCCTTCTCGAGCCTCGCGGCCGCGCTCCTCCTCGTGGGCGGCCTCTCGCTCCTGCGCTCCGGTTCGACGGCGCCTCCCGTGCAGACGGCGACCGTGACGACGAGCGAGGTCAGGGAGGTGACTCCTGCCGCCGTGAACGACGCCTCGGACGACGAGCTGCTCGTCTCGGTCGACCGCGCGCTCGAGGACTCCTCGCTCGCCGGTTTGGTCGTGGAAGAGACGCTATGAGACACGCGATGAGACATGCGATAAGACATGCGATAAGACGCGTCGGGAGAGGTTTTGCGGTGGCCGCGTTCGTGGTTTTTGCGGCCGCGCCTGCGCGCCCCGCCGAAGCCCAGATGCCGGAGGCGCCCCCGGGCAAGTGGTGGAAGCGTCCGCGCATCGTCCAGATGCTCAATCTCACCGCCGAGCAACAGGCGAAGCTGGAAGACATCTTCTCGCGCCGCCGGCGCGAGTTCGTGGATCTCAAGGCCGACGTGGAGCGCCGCCAGATCGACGTCGAGGAGCTCGTCGCGAAGAAAGACTCCGATGCCAGGAAGGTCTCGGCGGCCGTCGACGCGCTCGAGCAGTCGCGGCTCAAGCTGCGCAAGGCGGCCACGATGATGTTCCTTGAGCAGAGGGACGTCCTTTCGGCCGCGCAGTGGCAGCAGGTCCTCGACCGGCGCGAGGAATGGCGCGCGCAACGCCTGATGGAGAGGCGCGGCGCGGCCGGGGGCGAACATTCACCGGGCGGCGGAGCCGGACCGGGCGCCGGCCGCGAGCGGTCCCAGCAGCGGCCGCCGGACCAGAGGCCTACGGATCAGCGTCCTCCGGACCGGTAGCCTCAGGGCGCCGGAGTGCCGAGGGCTTTCGGCGACCCCCCGCGTCCGCGGGCCGCCGCGAGCGCGAAGAGCGCGAGGAGCCCCGGCAGGGCGAGGAAGACCGCGTAGGGGATGCGCGAGCCGCCGGCCTGAAGGCGGTACTGAAGAGCCGTGGCGCCGGCGACGAGGAGCGCGCCCGGCACGAGGCGCAGCGGCTTCCAGCGCGCAAAGACGACGAGCGCGAGCGCGAGAAACCCGCGCCCGGCCGTCACACCCTCGACGAACGTGGGCGACACCGTGAGGACGAGGAGAGCGCCGCCCAAGGCGCCGAGTGCGCCTGCCGCGACCGAGGCGGCCGTGCGCACGGCGACGACCGAGCCGCCCGTCGCCGCGAGAGCGAGCGGGTTCTCGCCCGCGGCCACGAGCGCGAGACCCGGGCGCGTGCGCGCGAGAAAGACGTCCACGACGACCGGAACGAAAAAAGCCGCGAGGACCGCTGCCGGAAGGCCGAAAGCGAGAGGCGGCAGCGTCCTGACCTCGAGGACCGAGCCGGTCGCCCCGGCGAGCAGGCGGTAGGAGAACGCGGTTCCACCCGCGGCCACGAGATTCCAAGCGGTGCCCACGAGGATCGGATCCGCCCGGCCGGCCACCGCGAAGACCGCGAAGGCCGCCCCCGCGAGAAGGCCCGCGAAAGCGGCGGCGAGGAGCGCGGAGTGGGGGCCGACTCCGGAGCGCGCGGCGGCGAAGGCCGTGAACGCCCCGATGAGCATCGTGCCCTCGAGCCCGATCTGGATCGACCCCGCTCGCTCGAGGAGCAGCTCGCCCGCCGCGGCGAGGAGGAGCGGCGCGGCGAGGAGAAGCGTGACCGCGAGAAACCCGCTCACGCTGCCTTCCGCGCCAGACGCGCACGCGCCGCGAGGACCGCGAGGACGAGGACGCCGGGCACGATCGTGGCGAGCGCGCCCGGGACGCCCGTGTCGCGCTGCATCGCGGACGAGCCGGTGCCGAGCGCCGCGAACAGGACCGCCGAGACCGCCGCCGCGAGAGGATGCGACCCGCCGAGGAGCGCCGCGGCGATCCCGGTGTAGCCGACACCCGCCGTAAAGGGATCGTAGAGGCGGCCCGTCACGGCCAGCACCTCGAGGCCTCCCGCGAGGCCCGCGAGCGCTCCCGAGGCCGCGAAAGCGAGCAGCCGCAGGCGGGCGCGGGGCAGGCCGATCGCCCGCGCGGCTGCCGGGGCGAGGCCGGTGGCGCGCAGCTTCAGGCCGAACGGCGTCCACTCGAGGAGGAGCGTCGCGAAGAGCGCGAGCGCCAGCGCGATGAGGATTGCCGCTGTGACACGGCCGCCCGCGGCGAGGGGTGCGAGGCGCACGGCGTCCGGCAGCGCGCGGCTCTGCGGATAGTCGCCTCCCGGATCCTGCAGCGCCCCGCGCACGAGGCCGCTCACGCCGGCGGCGGCGACGAGGTTCAGGAGAATCGTCGAGAGCACTTCCGGTACCCCGCGCCGCGCCTCGAGGTACGCGGCCGGCATCACCCAGAGCGCTCCCGCGAGCGCCGCCGCGGCGAGAAGCCCGGCGCGCGCGGCGAGAGGGCTTCCGGCCAGGAGGGGCCCTACCGCCGCCGCGGCCACGGCGCCCGCGAGAAACTGCCCCTCGAGGCCGATGTTCAGAACCCCGACGCGGAAGGCGAGGCTCGCGCCGATTGCCGTGAGGACAAGGGCGGTCGCGCGGGCCAGCGTCTCGCCGAGCGCCGCGGGCGAGCCGGCCGCGCCTTCGGCGAGGGCACGGACCGCGTCGAGAGGTGACGCTCCCGCGAGAAGCGCGAGGCCGACGAGCGCGGCCGCGGCAGCCGAGAGGGCGGCGGCCGCGACCGCGAAGCGGCGAGCGGCCGATTCCCGGCTCATCCTTCGAGTCCGGCCATCAGGCGTCCGAGCGCCGCAGGGGGCGTCGTGGGCTCGAGCGCGGCCGAGAGGCGGCCGCGATAGACGACGCGAAGCGGCGCGCCGAAGAGCTGCGCCTCGTCGGGATCAGCCGTGACGGCGAGAGCGGCCGTCCCGGAGCGGCACGCGTCGAGAATCCGGCTTCTGACCGCGGCGGCGGAAGCGAGGTCGAGGCCTCGCGTCGGATGGACGGCGACGAGAACGCCGGGACGGTGCGCCAGCTCGCGTGCGAGGACGGTCTTCTGCTGATTCCCGCCGGAGAGGGAGCCGGCCAGGGCGGCGGGAGAGGCGTAGCGGACGCCGAACGCGCGCAGCCGCTCTTCGGCATGAGCGCGCATCGCCGGGCGGTCGAGGAAGACGCTGCCGGGAGGATTCGGGAGCGCGAGGTTCTCCGAGAGAGACAGAGCCGCGACGAGGCCTTCCTCGCGCCGGTCCGCGGGCACGAACGCCCCGCCAGCGGCGCGAAACGCGAGCGGGTCGCCCGAGAGCGGCAGCGGCACGCCGCCGACCTCGACGCGTCCCGAGAATCGTTCCAGTCCCGCGATGGCGCGGGCGATCGTGTCGGCGCCGTTGCCGTCGATCGCGAGGAGAACGAGGATCTCGCCAGGAAGGAGGGAAAGAGAAATTCTTTCTGCTCGGACCGCTCGCGCTTCGTCTGGCGCGAATCCGGTCAGCACGAGGCTTGGGAGAGGCTGAGTCGCGGCGCTTTGCGCCGCATGCTCAGAAGAGTGAGTTTGGCTTCGGCCGCCGGGTGTGTCCGCGCGTGAATCGAGCGCCCGTGCGCCCCAAACCCCTTCTAAGAAATTCTTCTCTCCCTCTGTGTTCGTCAGCAGGAGTCCCCCGATCTCCTGCGGTGTCGTCTCGCTCACGCGGCAGGTCTTGACCGACCGCCCCCGCGCGAGCAGCGTCAGCCGGTCGGCGCCGGCGAAGACCTCGGCGAGCCGGTGGGTGATGAGAACGACGGCGGCGCCGGCGTCGGCACGTTTGCGCAGGGAAGCGAAGAGGGCTGCCGTCTCGTCAGGGGAGAGGACGGCCGTTGGCTCGTCGAGGATGAGGACGTCCGGGTCGCCTGCGAGCGCGCCCGCGATCTCGATGCGCTGGCGGGTCCCGACGGGCAACGCGTCGGCGCGGGCGTCCGCATCGCCGAGCTCGAGCCCGAACGCCTGCGCGAGCCGCCCGACACGGGCGCGCCGCGCCGCGGCGGATTCGAAGAAAGGCGCGGCGGGATCGAGGAACGCGAGGTTGTCGGCCACGCTCGCCGCGCCGATGAGGAGGTCGTGCTGCGGCACGAGAACGAGCCCGGCGTGGCGGGCGTCGCGGGCATTGCGATACGACGCCTGCGATCCGCCGCGCAGGATTTCGCCCGAGTCGGCCACGAGCCGCCCTGCTGCGATCGACACGAGCGTGGATTTCCCCGCGCCGTTCTCGCCGAGGAGAGCGTGGATCTCACCGGGAAACACGACGAGATCTGCTTCGGAAAGAGCCTGGGTCTCGCCGAAGCGCTTCGAAATGCGCCGAAGTTCAAGCGCGGGAGCCGAAGATGAAGATTTCTTAGAAGGGTAAAAGGGAATCGGCTCAGCGGAACCGCCAGTTCCGAGCCCGGGCACTTCGCTCACACACCCTTCGAAGAATCGGCGGCGCGAAGCGCCGCTGCAGAGATCTTTCTCTTTCCCCTCTCTTCTTTCGTCAGAAATTCCCCCGAGGGACGACGAGCGTCCCTGCCTTGATCTTCTCTTCCGCCGTCTTCGCCTCCTCGACGACCGCGGAGGGTACGCGCGGGAGCGCGGCCGGGTTCCACACGAACGAGATCACGCCGCTCGAAAGGCCGTAGCGCAGCGGCTGGCCGTCGAACGTTCCGTCCTTCACGCGGCGCGCGGTCTCGACGAAGGCGCGCGGCATGTCGATGACGGCCGATGCAAGGACGGCCGGCGAGAGCGCATTCTGGTCCTTGTTCGTGCCGAACGCCCAGATCGCGCGTTCCTCGGCGCCCTTGAAGACGCCGAGCGCCGCGGCGTCCGCGTTCTGGAAGAGGGAGTCACAGCCCTGGTCCGCGAGCGCGAGCGCCGCCGCCTTCGCACCCGCGACGTCCTCGAACGACCCCGTGAATACGGGCTGCGCGGTTCCGCCCGGATGTCCCGCCAAAAAGCCCGCCTCGTAAGCGAGGAAGGTGGACTTGATCGACGGGAGCTCCACGCCGCCGACCATGCCCGCCTTGCCGGTCTTCGTCATTCGGCCCGCCACGAGGCCGCACAAATACGCCGCCTGCTCCAGCTCGAAGACGATGGGCGCGAGGTTCGGCCCCGTCCGCGAACCGGAGGTCGTCACGAAGATCGTCTTCGGATACTCCTTCGCCACGCGCGCCGCGGCGTCCTGGAACTCGAAGCCGTGGCCGAACACGAGCCGCGTGTCCTTCGCCGCGTAGGCGCGAAACTGCTCCTCGAATTCCGAGGGCGACTTCACCTGCACGTGCGAGATGGACGCGCCCAGCTCCTTCTCGATCGCCTTGAGACCGTCGTAAGCGCCCGCGTTCCAGCCGGCGTCCGAGATGGGCCCGGGCGTCAGGAGTGCGACGCTGAAGCGGGCGGGCCGGGGGGGTGCTTCGCCCCCGCCGCAGGAGACGAGGGCGAGAGCGGCGACGGTGAGGAGGACCAGAGGCTGAGGCTTCATGTCCCGATTATGCCGTCGAGACCTATCATCGAAAGGTGACGCCCAACCTTGGCGCCGCGGCCCGCGAGCGCATCCTCGACTTCGTGAGGCCGCTTTCGGTCTCCCTTGACGGGATGACGAACTTCGGGTTCGTCGAGCGCCGGCTGAAGATCGCGAAGAATCTCTTAGAAGGTGTGCGTCGCCCTGGCTGCGCGGAGGAGGTCGACGAGGACCGGCTCTTTCTCATCACCGCGTTCGCGGGGCTTCCTGCTGCGCGCCGCATCTCGCCGGACAGCCGAGAGGATCTGCTCCTGCGCTCCCTCCGGATTCCCTTCGAAGAAATCCGAATCCTCGTCTCCTCCCTCGACCGCTACGAGGCCGACCCGCAGAGCCCCGAGGAGAGGATCGTCCACGACGCGATGCTCCTCGAATCCGTCGGCGCATACGGAGTCACGCAGCTTCTCGCCGCCGGCGCGCGCGAGCGCATGACGCTCGCCGAGATGGCGCAGGAGATCGTGGAGAAGATGGAGTCGGCCCGCTTCGCGACCCCGGCCGGCAGGCGCCTCGCGGCCGACCGCGTCGCCTTCGCGACCCTGTTCGCGCGAAAGCTCGCCCAGGAGGCAGGGGAGTTCGAGGCGGCGCCAGGCCCCTGACGCTCCTCGTCAATTGAACGACGCTCGTCAGGTCGTCGTGATCACTCTGAGCTGACGGATTTCCCCGCGTCCACGGTGACGATCTGACCGGTCATCGAGCGGTTTTCGAGCACGGCGATGGCCATCGCGGTGAGGTCCGCGACGTCGACTTTGCGTGCGAGGGGCGTCCTGGCGACGAGGGCGGCGACGGCCTCCGCGCTCATGTCCGCGGGCGGCATGACGACTCCCGGCGCGATCGCGTTCACCCGCACCCCCGGACCGAGCGCGACGGCGAGGTTGCGCACGAGAGCGTTGATCGCGGCTTTCGCGACCGCATGCGGGACGTGCGAGGGCCAGGCCTGCGTCGCGGCGATGTCGGAAATGAAGAGGATCGACCCGGAGGAGCGCGCCAGCGCCGGCGCCGCCGCCTGCGCGAGGAAGAACGCCGCGCGGGGGCCGGCGCGAAAGATCGCCTCCCAGTCGGCAAGAGACACGGAAGAGAACGGCTTCGGGATCCACGGCGACGCCGCGTGGACGAGGGCGTCGAGGCGGGGCGCGGGGGAAGAAGACGGGGGCGCGGACGAAGGTGAAGATGAGGAAGAGGAGAAAAGGGAGGAAGAGAAGATTTCTTTGAATAGTGAATCGGGCGCGTCGTCGGCGGAGAAGTCGGCACGGAACGCCTGTGCGCGGGCCCCCTCTTCCTTTCTAAGAAAATCTACTGCGCGACCCGCTTCTTCGGCATCGCTTCTATAGGAAAGGGCGATCGAATACCCGTTCTTCGCCAGGGCTTTCGCGAACTCGAAGCCGAGCCGCTTCGCCCCGCCTGTGACGAGTGCGACCTTCGCGGCGTTCCTCGCGTCGCTCACGGTGCCGCGGCCTCGGGCCCCGGCGGGAGGGCCGTGGCGGCTTCGTCCATGAGCTGGTTCGTTTCCGCCATTGCCACGACCTCGCGGCCGAAGGCAACGACGTGCAGGAGCACGCAGAGGGCCGCGGCGACGAGGTGCAGAGAGACAGGCGTCTTGCCGGTGTGCGCGGTCACGCCGAGGAGGCCGGTGGCTAAAGCGGACAGCGGAGCGAAGGTGCAGAGGGCCGAAGTCCTCAGCTTGAAGCCGCGCACGCGGGCCAGGATGAAGTCGCGCCCGGCCGCGTCCGGGCGCTTCGACGCGGCCTCCTTGAGGAGCTTTCCCGTGCCGATGAAGAAAAAGAGGACCATCGACTGCGTGAAGAGGGAGAAGAGCACCGTGGGAATCGCGACGGCGATGTGACGCGCGGCGGTGACCGATCCGCCGAGCGCGTGCGAGAGGGCCCAACCGGACGCCGCCGACAAGACGAGCCCCACGAGCGTGAAAACGGATAAAAGTGTGAGCGCCAACGCCACGGGCTCCCACTATAATCCGTTCGGTTTGCGCACAGAACGCCGGGAGGCCGCTCCATGACGCCACGGACGCTCGTCGACATTTTCCGGAATCTCGCGGACACGCCGAAACCCGATCTGCTCCTTTCCAAGCAGGGCGGGAAATGGATTCCCATCAGTACGGCCGAGTTCATGGACCGGGTCAAGGCGCTTTCGTCGGCGCTCGAAGGCCTCGGCGTGAAGCAGGGCGGCAGGGTGGCGCTTCTCTCGGAGAACCGGCCCGAGTGGTCGATCGTGGACTTCGCCTGCCAGTGCTATGGCGCCGTGCTCGTGCCGATCTTCCCCACGATGGTCGCCGATCAGGCGGCGTACCTCCTCAAGGACTCCGGAACGACCGTGGCGTTCGCGTCGACGCCCGACCAGGCGGGAAAGATGCTCGCCGCGCAACAGGCGTCTCCCGAGGTGAAGCAGACGCTGAAGCACGTGATCGTCTTCGAAGCCTCGTCGCTGCCCGGCACGACTCCTTACGCCAGCGTCGTCGAGAAGGGCCGCGCCGCGTACGCGGCCGACCCGTCCGCGTTCGAGAAACGCGCGGACGCGCGCCAGCCCTCCGACCTCGCGACCCTCATCTACACGTCCGGAACGACGGGCGAGCCGAAGGGCGCGATGCTCATGCAGAGCAACTTCGTCTCGAACGTCGTCGCGGCCTGCTCCATCGTCCCCTTCGACTCCTCCACGGTCACCCTCTCGTTCCTGCCCCTCTCGCACGTCTTCGAACGAACCATCGAATACGCCTACTACCACCGGTCCGCCACGATCGCGTACGCGGAGTCGATCGACAAGCTGCGCGACAACCTCTCCGAGGTGAACCCGCACCTCTTCGGCGCGGTCCCTCGCGTCTACGAGAAGATCTACGGACGCGTGCAGGAAACCCTCTCGAAGTCCTCGCCCGCCAAGCGAAAGCTCTTCGAAAAGGCGATCGAGGCTGGAAAGAAGGTCACCCAGCTGCGCGTGGAGAGGAAGACGCCGGGATTTGTGCTCGCGCTCGAGCACTTCATCTACGAGCGGCTCGTGTACCGCAAGGTGCGAGCGGCGCTCGGCTCGAGGTTTCAGTTCGCGATCTCCGGCGGGGCGCCGCTCGCGAGAGAGCTGGCGGAGTTCTTCTGGGCGGTCGGCGTCGAGATTTACGAGGGCTACGGCCTCACGGAGACGAGCCCGGTCATCGCCCTCGCCTGCCCGTCCGCGTGGCGGCTCGGCACGGTGGGGAAGATCGTGCCCGGCGTCGAATGCCGCATCGCGCCGGACGGAGAGATCCTGACGCGAGGGCCGCACGTCATGAAGGGCTATTTCAACAAGCCGAAGGAGACCGCCGAGGCGATCGACGCGGACGGCTGGTTCCACACGGGAGACATCGGCCGGATCGACGAGGACGGCTTCCTCATGATCACGGACCGCAAGAAGGAGATCCTCGTCAACTCGAACGGCAAGAACGTCGCCCCGGCGCCAATAGAGGGGTTCCTCAAGAGCCACGCCTTCGTCTCGCTCCCGGTCCTCATCGGCGACCGCCGGAAATTCCTGTCGTGCCTCTTCGTACCGAACTTCGAGAAGCTCGCGAGCTGGGCGAAGGAGAACGGCCTCGGCAGCCTTTCCCTGGAAGTCCTCGTGAAGGAGCCGCGGGTCGTCGCGATCTTCCAGAGCGCGATCGACGAGTGGAACATGGGCAAGCCCCACGAGATGCTCATCAACCGCTTCGCGATCCTGCCGCGCGACCTCACGATCGAGAGCGGCGAGCTCACGCCGACGCTCAAGGTGAAGCGCCGCATCGTGGACCAGCATTTCAAGCACCTGATCGACGGGATGTACGAGGGAGTCGGAGCGTAGGACCCGAAGGCGCGGGAGTCCGGGCTGGAGCGCATGCGCGTCGTCGTCGCCCTCGGGGGGAACGCCCTGCTCCGGCGGGGCGAGCCGATGACGGCAGAGCGGCAGCGCGCCAACGTGCGCCGGGCCGCCGAGGCGCTCGCCCCGGTCGCGCGGGACCACGAGCTCGTCATCTCGCACGGGAACGGCCCGCAGGTGGGGCTTCTCGCCCTGCAGGCCGAAGCCGGACTCGATGCCGCGCACTTCCCGCTCGACGTCCTCGGCGCCCAGACCGAGGGAATGATCGGCTACATGATCGAGCAGGAGCTCGGGAACCTCCTGCCGTTCGAGGTCCCTTTCGCGACGCTCCTGACGATGGTGGAGGTCGATCCCGCCGACCCCGCGTTCGCGAAGCCCGACAAGCCCATCGGTCCCGTCTACCAGGAGGAGGAAGCCCGTCGGGTCGCGAAAGAACGCGGCTGGTCGGTGGCGCGCGACGGAGACGGTTGGCGGCGCGTCGTCGCGTCGCCCCAGCCGAAGCGAATCTTCGAGATCCGTCCCCTGAAGTGGCTTCTCGAAAAAGGTACGATCGTGATCTGCGGGGGAGGGGGCGGGATTCCGACCGTCTACGGCGAGGACGGAAAGCTCCACGGCGTCGAGGCCGTCATCGACAAGGACCGCGTGGCGTCGCTCCTCGCGCAGCAGCTCGAGGCCGATTTTTTCATCATGGCGACCGACGTCCCGGCCGTCCTCGTCGGCTGGGGTACGCGCGACGCACGCGCCGTGCGCCGGGCCTCGCCCGCCGCGCTCTCACGCTTCGATTTCGCCGCCGGCTCGATGGGGCCGAAGGTGGAAGCGGCGAGGGATTTCGCCGAGCGAACCGGGAGGATGGCCGCCATCGGGGCCCTCGAGGACATCCCGCGCATTCTCGGCGGCGAGGCGGGCACGCTCGTCTCCAACGAAGTCGCCACGATCGAGTGGGCCCCGTCGCAGGAGACACTCTTTCAAGAATGACCGACCGGGGGGTCGACGGGCGTCTCGTTCACGCCTCCCAGCGCCACTCCCTCACCTCGGGCAGATCCTCGCCGGTCCCGCGCACCCATTGGCGGTGCTCCTCGCGCTTCGCGACGAGGCGCTCGCGCACCCCGGCCGCTCTCTCGATTAGACCCGGGACGCGGTCGATGACGTCCATCGCGAGCCGGAACCGGTCGAGGTCGTTAAGGACGCACATGTCGAAGGGCGTCGTCGTGGTGCCCTCCTCCTTGTAGCCGCGCACGTGCATGTTGTCGTGGTTGGTGCGCCGATAGGTGAGCCGGTGAATGAGCGTCGGGTAGCCGTGGAACGCGAAGAGGACCTGCCTGTCCGTCGTAAAGAGCGCGTCGAATTCTTCGTCCGAAAGCCCGTGCGGGTGTTCGCTCGCGGGCTGGAGGCGCATGAGGTCGAGGACGTTCACGACGCGGATCCTCAGATCCGGAACCTCCTTCCGGAGGATCGACACGGCCGCGAGGGTCTCGAGCGTCGGGACGTCGCCCGCACAGGCCATGACGACGTCGGGGTCGCGGCCGCCGTCGTGGCTCGCCCACTCCCAGACGCCGATGCCCGCGGCCGCGTGCCGGCACGCGGCCGCGGCGTCGAGCCACTGGGGCTCGGGCTGCTTGCCCGCGACGATCACGTTCACGTAGTGGCGGCTCCTCAGGCAGTGGTCGGTCACCGAGAGGAGCGTGTTCGCGTCCGGCGGGAGGTAGATGCGGACGATCTCGGCTTTCTTGTTCACGACGTGGTCGAGGAAGCCGGGATCCTGGTGGGAGAAGCCGTTGTGGTCCTGCCGCCAGACGTGCGACGACAGCAGGATGTTGAGCGAGGCGATGGGTTTGCGCCACGCCACCTGCCGCGACGTCTTCAGCCATTTCGCGTGCTGGTTGAACATCGAGTCGACGATGTGGATGAACGCCTCGTAGCAGGAGAAGAATCCGTGGCGGCCCGTCAGGAGGTAGCCCTCGAGCCAGCCTTCGCACTGATGTTCGGAGAGCATCTCGAGGACTCGTCCGTCCGGCCCGACGTGATCGTCGGTCGGCAGGAGCTCCGCGACCGACATGCGGTCGGTCACGTCGAAGACGGAGTCCCAACGGTTCGACGTCGTCTCGTCGGGCGAAAAGATTCGGAAGTTGCGCGCGTGGGCATTTCGCGCGAGGACCTCCTCGAGGAATCGGCCCTGTACGCGCGTCGCCTCCGCGTCCGTCGCGCCCGGCCTCGGGACGTCCACCGCGAACGCCCGGAAGTCGGGAAGGGCGAGGTCGACGAGGAGGGCGCCTCCGTTCGCGTGCGGGTTGGCGCTCATACGCCGCGCGCCCTTCGGAGGGAGAGCGCGCAGGCCGGCCACGAGCCTTCCGCCGCCGTCGAAGAGCTCGTGGGGCCGATAGCTCTTCATCCACGCCTCGAGCGCCCTGAGATGCTCGGGATTCTCGAGCTGTGCGAGCGGGACCTGGTGCGCCCGCCACGTCCCTTCGACCGGCTTTCCGTCCACGACCTTCGGGCCGGTCCAGCCCTTCGGCGTCGCGAGGACGAGCATGGGCCAGCGCGGGCGCGCTGCGCTCCTGCTCGCGCGCGCGCGGGACTGGATGTCCCGGATGGAGTCCAGAGCGCGGTCGAGCGTCTCGGCCATCAACCGGTGCATGACGGCCGGCTCGTGGCCTTCCACGAAGAGCGGCTCCCAGCCATATCCGCGCAGGAGGTCGCTCAGCTCGCCGCGCGGAATACGCGCGAGGACGGTCGGGCCCGCGATCTTGTAGCCGTTGAGGTGAAGGACGGGCAGCACCGCCCCGTCGGTGACGGGATTCAGGAATTTGTTCGAGTGCCAGCTCGTCGCGAGGGCGCCCGTCTCGGCCTCGCCGTCCCCGATGACGCAGGCCACGACGAGATCCGGGTTGTCGAACGCGGCCCCGAACGCATGCGACAGCGAATAGCCCAGCTCGCCGCCTTCGTGGATCGACCCCGGAGTCTCGGGCGCGACATGGCTCGGGATGCCGCCGGGAAACGAGAACTGCTTGAACAGGCGCTTCAGTCCGGCGGTGTCCTCGGAAACGGCCGGGTAGAGCTCGCTGTACGTGCCTTCGAGGTACGTGTTCGCGACGATGCCCGGCCCACCGTGGCCGGGGCCCGTCACGTAGAGCACCGAGAGGTCGCGCTCGACGATCGCGCGGTTGAGGTGGACGTAGACGAAGTTCAGGCCCGGCGTCGTGCCCCAGTGCCCGAGGAGTCGCGGCTTGACGTGCTCGAGGACGAGCGGCGACTTCAGGAGCGGGTTGTCCATGAGGTAGATCTGGCCGACGGAGAGGTAGTTCGCGGCGCGCCAGTACGCGTCCATTTTCGAGAGGAGGTCTTCAGGCGGGCTCACGGGGCGGGATTCTCCTTGTGAAGCGTGGCGAGCGTGTAGCGGGCGATGACGTCTTCCTCGTCCGTGGGAATGACGAACGTCGCGACGCGCGCACCCGACGTGCCGATTCGAATGTCGTTCCGGCGGTTCGCCTCCTCGTCGAGGGCCACGCCGAGGAAGGAAAGCCCGTCCGCGATGCGCCGCCGCGTCTCCGGCTGATTCTCCCCGATCCCCGCCGTGAAGACGAGGCCGTCCAGACCTCCGAGGGCGGCTGCCATCGCAGCGGCCTCCTTGACGGCCGTGTAGACGAAGACGTCGACGGCGAGCCGGGCGGAGGGCGTAGTGGCGGCGAGAATCTCGCGCAGGTCGGCGCTCTTCTCCGAGAGCGCGAGCAGGCCCGACTCGTTCCAGAGGAGGCGTGCGATCCGCTCCCTGTCCCAGCCGCGGTCGAGAAGCCAGAGGACGACGCCGGCGTCGAGGGAGCCGGGGCGCGTCGACATGACGAGACCGTCGAGCGCCGTGAACGTCATCGTGGAGTCCACGCTTCTCCCGTCCAGGAGGGCGCAGAGACTCGCGCCATAGCCGAGGTGGGCGGCGACGACGCGTCCCTTCGCGACCTCGGGATCGAGCTCCGAGAGGCGGCGCGCGACATACTCGTACGACAGGCCGTGGAATCCGTAGCGGCGGACGCCGGCCTCGCGGAGCGCCCGGGGCAGGGCCACGACATCGGCGACGTCCGGGTGGCCGCGGTGGAACGACGTGTCGAAGCAGGCCACGTGAAGCGCCGACGGGTAACGGGCGCGGGCGGCGCGGAGGGCGCCGAGGCTCCTGGGCTGGTGAAGCGGGTCGAGAGGGACGAGTTCTTCGAGCGCCTTGAGGACGCGATCGTCGACGCGTGTCGGCCCGAGGAAATCCGCGCCGCCGTGGACGATCCGGTGGCCGACGGCGGACGGGCTCGCGCCCTCGAGATGTCGCTCGAGGAGCTCTACGACGGGGTCGAGGTCAATGCCGTCGACCTTGCCTCTCACGAGAGCGGTCAACGTGCTGCCGCCGTCGGCCCGGTAGGCGGCGTACTTCAGCGTGGAGGAGCCGGCGTTCAGGACGAGTACGGGGGCGCCCACGCGCGGATTATGGTCTCCCTTGACAGCCCGGCGCAGCGCGCCTAGGCTACTGAGTGATGGCTCATTCATCGGGTCGCGACGCGCTTCCTGAGGCGGTTCTCCCGACCGCCGGCGAGGAGCGCGCTCCCGCCGGCGCCGACCCCGAGAAGCGCCGGCGCATTCTCGAGGCGGCCGTCCGGACGTTCGGCCGGCGGGGGTTCCACGAGGCCCGCATCGCCGAGATCGCGGCCGCGGCGAAGGTGGCCGAGGGCACGGTCTACCTCTATTTCCGCAACAAGGAAGACCTCCTCGGCGTCGTGTTCGACGAGTCGATGGACGGCGTCCTCGAAAAAGGTCGGGCTCTGGCGCGTTCGAAAGCGCCGGCCGGCGAGCGGCTAACGGCGCTCGTGGACCTCCATCTCCAGTTCATAGGCTCGGACCGCGACCTCGCGTCGGTGTTCCAGATCGAGCTCAGGCGAAGCGCCCGGCTCGTCGAACGCTTCTCTCGCAGCAAGCTCGTCGAATATTTCCGCCTCCTCGGCGACGTCCTGCGCGATGGCATCGCGCGCGGCGAGTTCCGCCGCAGCCTCGACCCCCGTCTCGCCGTGCGCGTTCTCTTCGGCGCCGCGGACGAAATTCTCTCGGAGTGGCTGCTGTCGGGGGAGAGGAAGCCGATCGCGGACGCGAAACAGCTCGTGGGCACGCTGCTGCGCGGCTTCGCCGCGCCGGGAGGTTCTTTGAAGGTCACCGAGAGGCGCAGGAGAAAACCCCAGTGAGCAAGACCGCATTCGTCGTTCACGGAGCCCGCACGCCCTTCGCGCGCGCCGGCACCGACTTCACCGGAGTCTCCGCCGTCGACCTCGGCCGCACGGCCGCCGTCGAGGCGATGGCTCGCGCGGGTGTCGAGCCCGACGCGATCGACCAGGCCATCTTCGGCAACATCGCGACGCCCGTCGACGCCTCGAATATCGCGCGCATCATCGCGCTCCGCGCCGGTGTTCCGAAGGAGAAGCCTGCGCACTCGGTCTCGCGCAACTGCGCGTCCGGCATCGAGTCCGTCGTGGAGGCCGCGCGCCTCATCGCGACGGGCGAAGCGGACGTCGTTCTCGCGGGCGGCGTCGAGAACATGACGCAGATACCGTTTCTCTATCGCGACGGCGTCAAGGAGGTCTTCACGAAGGCCGGCATGTCGAAGACCGCGGGCGGCAGGGTATCGGCGTTTTCGAAGATGCCCTGGAAGGACCTCTTCAAGCCCGTGATCGGCCTCAAGCAGGGCCTGACGGACCCCGTGTGCGACCTCGGCATGGGGGACACCGCCGAGATCCTCGCGAAAGAGGGCCACCTCACGCGCGAGGCGCAGGACGCCTTCGCGCTGCGCTCGCACCACCGCGCCACCGCGGCCCGCGCAAAGCTGGCCGAGGAGATCGTCCCCGTGCCTGTCCCGCCGGACTACGACCGCGTCCTCACGCTCGACAACGGCGTGCGCGAGAACCAGACGATGGAAGCCCTCGCGAAGCTTCGGCCTTTCTTCGACCGGAAATTCGGAACGGTCACGGCGGGCAACTCCTCCCAGATCACGGATGGCGGTGCAGCCGTCGTCGTCGCCTCGGAGGAGTACGTCACGAAGCATGCCTTGAGGCCCCTCGGCCGCATCTCCGGCTGGGGCTTCGCCGGCCTCGAGCCCGAGCGCATGGGCCTCGGTCCGTCGCGCTCGACGCCGATCGCGCTGAAGAAGGCCGGCCTTTCGATGAAGGACGTGGGCCTCGTCGAGATCAACGAGGCGTTCGCGGCCCAGGTCCTCGCGAATCTCGACGCGTTCGCGAGGTCTCCCGAGCTCGGAGGGATCGCGGACGACATTCTCAACGTGAACGGCGGCGCGATCGCCCTCGGGCATCCGGTCGGGAGCTCGGGGACGCGCCTCATCCTGACGCTCCTTCTCGAGATGCGCCGCCGCAAGGTCGCGCACGGCCTCGCGACGCTCTGCGTCGGGGGCGGGCAGGGCGCATCGATCCTCCTGGAGGCGGTCTGATGTCCACGCTCGTCGCTGAAACAGTCCCGGCCACGGCTTCGGCCGGCTCGCTCTCACCCTTCCGGCTCACGGTCGAGCCGGATGGCCTCGCCCTTCTCGTCTTCGACACGCCAGGCGAGAAGGTGAACAAGTTCTCGACGCCCGTCATGAGGGAGTTCGAGCGCGTCGTCGACGGCCTCGCGGCGCGTTCCGACGTGAAAGCGCTCCTGCTTCTCTCGGCCAAGCCGGGAGTCTTCATCGCCGGCGCGGACGTGAACGAGATCGCAAAGGCCGACCGGAACGCGGATCCCGAGATGATCCGGGGCGGGCACCGGACCTTCAACAAGCTCGCGAATCTGCCGTTTCCCACGGTCGCCGCGATCGACGGCGCTTGCGTGGGCGGCGGCTGCGAGACCGCTCTCGCGATGGACTGGCGGCTCGCGTCCGACTCGCCGAAGACCCAGATCGGCCTTCCGGAGATCAAGCTCGGCATCCTGCCGGCCTGGGGCGGCACGACGCGCCTCCCACGCATGATCGGCCTCGCAAACGCCCTCGACGTCATCCTCGCGGGGAAGGTTCTCGACGCGAAGCGTGCGAAGCGGATCGGCCTCGTGGACGAGGTCGTCCCGCAGGCGATCCTCGGGGATTGGGCGAAGGCGTTCGCCCGGGGGAAGTTCGGCACGAAAAAGCGCTCGAACGCGGGTCCGGGCGGCGCGCCGGCACGCGTCCACGAGCCGAAGCTCGTGGAGAAATTCCTCGAGGGGGCCGGCAAAGGCATCGTCTTCTCGAAAGCGCGCCAGTCGGTCCTGAAAGAGACGAAGGGCCAGTATCCGGCGCCGCTCACGGCGCTCGGTGTCGTCGAGAAAGGGTTCGGCGAAGATTTCGCGAAGGCGCTCGAATTCGAGGTCGAAGGCGTCCGATCGCTCATCGGCACGCCGGTCATGCGGAGCCTGATGGGCCTCTTCTTCCGGATGGAAGAGGTCAAAAAGGAGACGGGCGTCGAAGCTCTCGGGGCGCCCGGCGCCGGAGTCAGACCGCGGAAGATCGCGCGCGTGGGCGTCCTCGGCGCCGGCGTCATGGGAGGCGGCATCGCCCAGCTCGCGGCCGACAAGGGCTATCCGACGCGTATGAAGGACATCAAGCCCGAGGCGCTCGCACTGGGATATGCGCAGGCGGCGCGTATCTGGAAGGAGCTGCTCAAAAAGCGCCGGATGACCCGCGCCGATTTCGCGAGGAAGATGGCGCTCCTCGGCGGGTCGCTCGAGTACGCGGGCTTCGAGGGCTGCGACATCACGATCGAGGCGGTGCTCGAGAAGATGGCCGTCAAGCAGGCGGTTCTCGCGGACTGGGAGCGCGTCGTGCCCGCGAAGGCCATCTTCGCCTCCAACACCTCGACGCTTCCGATCACCGAGATCGCCTCGAAAGCGGCGCACCCCGAGCGCGTCGTGGGAATGCACTTCTTCAACCCCGTGCACAAGATGCCTCTCGTCGAGGTCATCTACGGCGTGAAGACCGACCCCGAGGTGACGGCAACGGTCTTCGATCTCGCGAAAAAGCTGGGGAAGACGCCGGTCGTCGTGAAGGACTCGCCCGGCTTCCTCGTGAACCGCATCCTCAGCCCCTACATCGGCGAGGCGGTGCGGCTCTTGCTCGAAGGCAATTCGATGGAGTCCATCGACAAGGCGATGCGCACGTTCGGAATGCCGGTAGGGCCGATCGAGCTTCTCGACGACGTCGGCATCGACGTCGCCGCAAAGGCCGGCGGGACGATGGCGGCCGCCTTCCCGGCGCGCATGCCCGCGGATCCGGCGCTCGAAAAGCTCGTCGCGGCCGGCCGCCTCGGCCGGAAGGTCGGGAAGGGATTTTATTTCTACGAAAAGGACAAGCGCGGCGGACCGGACCAGGCGGTGTATGGCGAGCTGGGCCTTTCTTCACCTTCTAAGAATCTTTCTTCTTCCGAAATCGAAGAGCGCCTGATCCTCCCGATGATCAACGAGGCCGCGTACTGCCTGTCCGAAAGCATCGTCGCGAGCCCCGCGAAGCTCGACCTCGCGATGATCTTCGGCACCGGATTCCCGCCCTTCCGCGGCGGCCTGTGCGCGTATGCGGATTCCGTGGGCGCGAAGGAGATCGTCGAGGGTCTCCAGAAGCTCGCGAAGGAAAAAGGCGAGCGTTTCGTCCCGGCGCCGCTGCTGATCGAGATGGCCAACACAGGAAAGAAGTTCTTCGAATGAGAAAAGGACGGCCCACATTCACTTTGTAAGAAATTCTGAATCGCGCTGAGGGGAGCGGAGATGTCCACAGTCAAAGAACCGACGATCGCCAAGTCCGAAACCGTCGAAGTCGAATCCTTCCTGAAAACGCTGTTTCAGGGCCACATCGCGGAGGACCTCGTCTTTCCGTTCCCCGAGATCCCGCAGGACGTGAAGGAGACCGTGGAGGCGTTCGCGGGCGCCTACACGGAGTTCGATGCGGCCCATCTCGACTCCGAGAAGATGGACGCGGCGCACTTCTTCCCGCGCGAGGCCGTCAAGGCCATGGGCGAGCTAGGTGTCCTCGGCATGACGATTCCCGAGGAATACGGCGGCAGCGGCTTCTCGTCGGCGGCGTACTGCCGGATGACGGAGACGATCGCGCCGCTCGATGCCTCGGCCTCCATCGTCGTCGGGGCGCACCTGTCCATCGGCTGCAAGCCCGTCGTCCTCTTCGGGAGCGACGAGCAGAAGAAGAAATGGCTGCCCTCTCTCGCGAGCGGAAAGCTGATCGCGGCCTTCTGCCTCACCGAACCGGAGGCCGGCTCGGACGCGGGCTCGCTCAAGACGACCGCCGTCTTCGACCCCGCCACGAACGAGTACGTCCTGAACGGCACGAAGCAGTGGATCAGCAACGGCGGATTCGCCCGCTTCTTCTCGGTGTTCGCCCGTATCCCCTCCGAGACCCCCGAGAAGGAAAAGCACAAGGAGATCTCCTGCTTCGCCGTCATTGCGAACGAGGACGGCACCCTGCCCGGCCTTTCACGCGGCGCCGAGGAGAAGAAGCTCGGCCTCTGCGCGTCCTCCACGTGCCAGATCATCTTCGAGAACTGCCGCGTCCCCGCCGCGAACCTCATCGGTGAGAAGGGCCACGGTTTCAAAATCGCCCTCGAGACGCTCAACACGGGTCGTACGTCGCTCGGCGCCGGCTCGGTCGGCGGCTCGAAGATGATGCTCAAGCTCGCCGTCGACCACGCGACGCAGCGCAGGCAGTTCAAGACCCGCATCGCCGACTTCGAGATGATCCGCCACAAGATCGCGCGGATGACGGCGACCACGTACGCCCTGGAGTCGATGGTCTACCTGACGGCCGGCCTCGTGGACAAGGGCATCGGCGACTACTCGCTCGAGGGGGCGTGCTGCAAGGTGTTCGGCACGGAAGTCCTCTGGCAGAACATCAACGACGGCCTGCAGATCGCCGGCGGCAACGGCTTCATGAACGAGTACCCATATGGGCGCGCGCTCCGCGACAGCCGTATCAACATGATCTTCGAGGGCACGAACGAGATCCTGCGCCTCCTGCTCGCCCTCTCGGGCATGAAGGACCTGGGCGATTCGCTCAAGGAGGTCCAGAGCGCGCTCAGGAGCCCGCTGGCGCAGCGCGGGGTCCTCACCGAGTACGCCCACAAGCGGCTGAAAGGAGTCATCACGCACGACAGGCTCACGAAGGTGCACCCGTCGCTCGCTCCCGAGGCCGACCAGGTCGGGCGGTACGCCGGAATCTTCGCGAATGCGTGCGAGACGATCCTGCGCAAGCACGGGAAGAAGGTCGTCGACAAGGAGTACCAGCAGGAGCGCCTCGCCGACGTCCTCATCGACCTCTACGCCCAGATCGCGACGCTGTCGCGCGTGACGGCTTCGATCGCGAAGAAAGGCGAGGAGAAAGCCGCAGGGGAGATCGAGATCGCGCGCTGGTTCGGCTCCAAGGCCAGGCACCGCATGGTCGCGAACCTCAAAGCGCTCGACAAGAACCGCGACGCCGAGTGCACCTCGATCAGCGACCGCGTGTACGAGGCGGGCGGATACCCGTACGACCTTTGGGCGTAAGGGGCGCGCCGGGGCGTTCTTCATCATTCATAGAAACTCTTTCGGTACCCACCCCCTTTCCCGTCGGGCCCGTCAACGTCCATGTGATCTTGCGCGATCCCATCACGCTCATCGACAGCGGGCCGCTGACGGAGGAGGCCTGGGACGCGCTCGGAGCGGGCCTGAAGAGATTCGGCCTCGAGGTCTCCGACGTGAAGCGCGTCCTCCTCACTCACGGCCATCAAGATCATTACGGCCTCGCGGAGAAGGTGGCCGACGCTTCGGGCGCGACGCTGTACGGCGGGAGGCTCGACCGCCGCAATTTCCGGCAGGAGCGCAGCCATGGGCTGCTCCTCGAGGACATGGCCCGGGCGGGCTTCGGCCTCCTGCCGCGCCTCGCGGTCGTCGCCTCGGTCACCGCCGTCGACCGCTTCGCGAAGCCGCTCGAGGTGTGGGACGAGCTCTCGGGCGGGGAGACTCTGCCGGGCGACGGCTGGTCCGTCGTCGTGCGATCGACACCCGGGCACACGCCCGGCAGCCTCACGTTCACGATCCCGGAGGCGGGCGTCGTCTTCACGGGGGACACCGTGCTGAAGGAGATCACGCCGAACGCGGTCGTCGACGAGGACCCCGAGGAGTCCGGCCGCCCTTTTCGCAGCGTCACGCGCTATTTCGAGACGCTCGATGAGATCGGGAGGACGAGCGGCGATGCGACGCTGCTCACCGGACACGGTGCGCCGGTCACGGACTGGTCCGCTCACCGCAAGACGCTCGACCGGCGGTACGGCATTCGCGTCGGGCAGATCGAGCGCGAACTGGCAAAGGGGCCGGCGGTTGTCCGCGACCTGGTGGCCGCGATCTTCCCGCGCGTGAAGACGCTCAACGTTTTCCTCGCTTACAGCGAGATCCTCGGGTTCCTGATGTACCTCGAGGACACCGGGCGCGTCGAGAAAATCGTCTCCGAAACACGCGACCGTTACCGCCTCGTGCCGGCCGCCTTACTTTGATATCCTACCCGGCCGGAGGACCGCCAGATGGCCGATGAAATGAAGGCTTCCACGCCCCTGAGCGCCGGTTCGACCGCTCCCGATTTTTCGCTTCCGGCTCGCTCGGGCAAGACAATTTCGCTGCACGACTATCGCAATAGCAAGGACGTTTTGATCTATTTCTACCCGAAAGACGACACTCCCGGATGCACGCGCGAGTCGTGCAGCCTGCGCGACTCCTGGGGCGAGCTGAAGAGCGCCGGGATCGAGGTCCTCGGAATCTCGCGCGACGACTCCGCGTCGCACAATGCGTTCGCTGCCAAGTACAACCTGCCGTTCGAGCTCCTGACGGATGCCGATCACGCCGTCCATGAGGCGTATGGCGCTTGGGGCCAGAACCCGAATCCCGCGTGGGGAGTCGGTCCGCTGCGCAAGTCATTCCTCGTGGGCAAGGACGGGCGAATTCGCCACGTCTTCGACAAGGTCGACACCGAGCACCACGCCGAGCAGGTACTCCGGGCAGCGGGCGTCGCGGTCGCGCCGAAGCCCGCGCCGGCCCCCGCTCCTCAAGTGGCGCCGAAATCCGCTGCTCCCGCGGCCGCAGCTCCCGCACCGGCTCCGAAGCCAGCGGCTCCGGCGGTCCCGAAGGCGCCAGCCCCACCCGCTCTGAAGCCAGCGGCTCCGGCGGTCCCGAAGGCGCCAGCTCCTCCCGCTCCGAAGCCAGCGGCTCCGGCGGCCCCGAAGGCGCCAGCTCCTCCCGCTCCGAAGCCAGCGGCTCCGGCGGCCAAGGCTTCTCCGAAGAAGAAGGCGGCGACCAAGAAGAAAAAGGTCGCCGTGAAAAAGAAGGCCGCGAAGAAGAAAACCGCGAGGAAGTCCTCTCCGAAGAGGAAAGCGGCCAGGAAATCCGCTCCCAAGAGGAGACCGGCGAAGAGGTCCGCCCCGAAGAAGAAGAAGGCCGCGAAGAAGTCTCGCAAGCCGGCGAAAAAGTCGAAACGCTAAGGAAACGCTGAAGCCGCGGCGAGGGCAGGACGCGGCATGCGCCGCGTCCTGCTGAGCGGCCTCGAAAGTGCGCATGTCCAATCGACTCACGAAACAACAGATGAAGACCGATCAGCTTCAGCACGCGCTGACGGATGCGCGCGACTATGTCGCCGCCCACCGGTCCGAGACCACGCGTTGGGCGCTGATCGCGGGGGGCGCGGTTCTTATCCTCGGCGCGATCTGGGGCGGAATCGTTCTGAGAAACGGCCGTCTCGCCGCGCGGTTTTCCTCCGCGCTGGCGCTCTTCGACGCGCCGCTCGCGTCCGACTCGGCTCCAGCGCCCGGCGCGCGCGTTTTCAAGGACGTCGCCGAACGGACCGCCGCGGCGAAGTCGGAGCTCGCCTCCCTCGTGAAGGATGCGCCATCTTCCCCGGCCGGCCGCGCCGCGGCGGTCGTCGTGCTTTCGCTCGACGGCCCGAAAGCGGCGACGGGCGCGAACCTCGACGCGGCAAAGGCCTTCGCGAAGTCCGAAAGCGGCACGATCGCGGCCGGAGTCGCGGCGGTCGCGGCGATCGACGCCGAGGCGGCGGCGGGCCGCCCGAAGGAAGCTCTCGAAACGGCGAAGAGGTACCTCGAGGCCAGCGACTCGCCCGTCTCGAAGGACGTCCTCGTTTTCACGATGGCGCGCCTTTACGAGCAGACGGGACAGAATGTCGAGGCGAAGAGCTTTTACCAGCGCCTCGTGACGGACTTTCCGGATTCCCCTCTCCGGACCGACGCACAGCAGAAGCTCGCAAGCCTGTAACGCGCCGTGAAGCGTCGCGTCATCGTCATCGTCTGCGATGGCCTCGGCGTCGGAACGGCGCCGGACGCCGCGCTTTTCGGGGACGAGGGCAAGCAGACGCTTCAGCACGTCCTCCGCGACGGCAAGCCGCACCTTCCGAACCTGACGCGGCTCGGCCTTCTGCACACGATGTACGCGGACGCGCCCGCCGGCTTGCCCGCGCCCACGGGCGCTTTCGGCCGTCTCGCCGAGGCCTCCGCCGGGAAGGACACGACGACGGGGCATTGGGAGCTGATGGGGCTCACGCTCGACGTGGCTTTTCCCCTCTATCCCGACGGCTTTCCTCCCGAGGTCGTCGAGCCGTTCGAGAGGGCGATCGAACGGAAGGTGCTGTGGAACAAGCCCGCCTCGGGGACGACGATCCTCGAGCAGCTCGGCGACCAGCACGTGAGGACCGGGCGGCCCATCCTCTACACTTCCGGAGACTCCGTCTTCCAGATCGCCACACACGAGGACGTCGTTCCGATCGACACCTTGTACGCGTGGTGCCGGGCGGCGCGCGAGATCCTGAAGCCCCCGCACCGGGTCGGCCGCGTCATCGCCCGGCCCTTCGTGGGGGCGAACGGAAAGTACCAGCGCACCCACCGGCGAAGGGATTTCTCCGTTCCGCCGTCGGGCGAGACGCTTCTCGACCGCGCGGCCCTGCACGGCCTGAAGGTGCACGCCCTCGGCAAGATCGAGGACATTTTCTCCGGACGCGGGATCGCGACGGCCGTGCACACCGTCTCGAACCGCGACGGCATCGAGAAGACGATCTCTGCCATCCGCGACCGCCACGACGACTTCGTCTTCACGAACCTCGTCGACTTCGACACGAAGTACGGACACCGCAACGACGTCGTCGGCTACGCGAAGTGCCTCGAGGAGCTCGACTCCTTCATGCCCGGGATGGTGGACGCTCTTCGTCCGGACGATCTCCTCATGCTCTCCGCGGACCACGGGGGCGACCCGTGCGACACGTCCACCGACCACACGCGGGAGTACGTCCCGATGGTCGCGGCGGGCCCGGGCGTGACGGGCGGAGCCGACATCGGCACGCGGAAGACGTTCGCCGACCTCGGCGCGACCGCGGCCGAGCATCTCGGCGTTCCGCCGCTGACCGGCACGAGCTTCCTCCGCTTGATCCGTCCGGCGGCCTGACGAGCCGCCCGACGCAGGCTCACGCGAGGCATACGGCTGGCCCGTCTGCTCCTATACTGCGACCAGCTCTCACATGACGATTGCGTCCGGCACCCGGGAGGCTCCTGATGAGCGACATCGTGGATTCCAGCACGCTCGACCTCTTCGAGAGGAGCCTCGCGAGGTGCGAGGCGCGGCCGGGCTTTCTCGACCTGTTCTACGAGAAGTTCATCGCCTCGTCGCCCGAGGTGGCCGGGAAATTCGCGGGAACGGACTTCGTGCGGCAGAAGCGCGCTTTGAAAGCTTCTTTCCATCACCTTCTTCTCGTCGCGCATGACCGCAAACAGACGCCGGACGCCTATCTTTCGGACGTCGCGGTGCGGCATGGATCCGGGCAGCTCGAGGTAGGAGCCAGCCTCTACGACTTCTGGCTCGACAGTCTCCTCGAGACGGTGAAGGCGTGCGATCCGGAGTGGTCTCTCGAGGTCGACCATGCGTGGGAGGCCGTCATGATGGTCGGCATCCACTATCTTTGCCAGAGTTACCACGGCCGGCACGAGAAATGACGGAGCGCTGAGCTTCGCCTTCCTCGCCGGGACGCTCGAGCTCTGAGCGCGGCCGCCGGAGACCGGCCCGCCGTGGAGTATTCTTCGGCCTCTTTCGACAAGCGGAGGTCTTCGTGGGGCGATTCACCGGTCTGATCGGTCTGACGGTCGTGCTCGCCGTGGCGCTCGCGCTCTCGAAGAACCGGCGGGCAATCCGCTGGCGCACGGTCGGCTGGGCGTTCGCGCTCCAGATGGCGTTCGGGCTCGTCGTTCTCTACTGGGAACGCGGCAAGCAGGCGCTGGAGTCGTTCTCGAACGGCGTCTCTCACGCCATCGCGTTCGCCGACCAGGGATCGGGCTTCCTTTTCGGGTGGCTCGCGGGGCCGATGGACACCCTCGGCGAGAAGACGGGCATGCCCTTCAGGGGCTTCATCTTCGCCTTCAAGGTGCTGCCGATCGTCATCTTCATCTGCGCGTTCTTCTCCATCCTCTACCACTTCGGCATCATCCAGGTGATCGTGAAAGGCATGGCGTGGGGGATGCAGAAGACGATGAAGGTCTCCGGCGCCGAAGCGCTGTGCGTGGCGGCGAACGTCTTCATCGGACAGACGGAGGCGCCTGTCCTCATCGCGCCCTACATCGCGACGATGACGACGTCGGAGCTTCTGACGATGATGATCGGGGGTATGGCGCACGTCTCGGGCGCCGTCATGCTGGCCTACGTGACGATGGGGGCGCCGTTGAAGTACCTCATCACGGCTTCCGTGATGGCCGCCCCGGGCACGTTCCTCATCTCGAAGATCCTCTGGCCCGAGACCGAGACGCCCACCACGATGGGCACCGTGAAGATGCAGGTCGAGAAGACGAGCGCGAACTTCATCGACGCGGCCGCGAGCGGCGCCTCGCAAGGCATGATGCTCGTCCTCAACATCTCGGCGATGCTCATCGCCTTCGTGGCGCTCATCGCGATGCTGAACGGGTTCCTCGGGTGGGCCGGACACTTCTGGGGCCGTCCGGCGTTCTCTCTCCAAACGATCTTCGGATGGGTCCTCGGGCCGCTCGCGTGGAGCCTCGGCGCGCCGGAGAAGGACATGGCCACGGTGGGCAATCTCATCGCGAACAAGACGGTCATCAACGAGTTTTTCGCCTTCTCGATGATGAAGGACGTCGTCGGCACGCTCTCGGAGAAGGGAAAGGTCATCGCGACTTTCGCCCTGTGCGGCTTCGCGAACTTCTCGTCGATCGGCATCCAGATCGGCGGGATCGGCGGCCTCGCGCCGTCGCGCAAGTCCGACCTCGCGCGGCTGGGCTTCCGGGCCCTTCTCGGGGGTTCCCTCGTGAGCTTCATGACGGCGGCGATCGCCGGCATTCTGATGGGCTAGGAGGCACGTGATGGATTCCAGGCTCTCGGGCGCCGCGGAGTGGCTGCGCGGACGGCTGCCGCACCCGCCGCTCGTCGGCGTCATCCTGGGCTCCGGCCTCGGCGACTTCGCCGACGGCGTAGACGAGCGGGTCACCATCCTGTACGGCGACATCCCGGGATTCCCGGCGTCGGCCGTGGTCGGGCACTCGGGGACGCTCGTGGCGGGTAGGGTGCGCGGCGTTCCGACGGTCGTTCTCTCGGGGCGCGTCCACTACTACGAAGGCCACCCCATGCCGGCCGTCGTATTTCCCGCGCGCGTCCTCGGCCTTCTCGGCTGCCGGACAGTCATCGTGACGAACGCAGCCGGCGGCATCGACAGGTCTTTCAAGTCCGGCAATCTCATGCTCATCGAGGATCACATCAACGCGTTCGGGACGAACCCCCTCATCGGCGCGAACGACGAAGACCTCGGCCCGCGCTTCCCGGACATGTCGGACGCCTACCGCAAGGACCTCCGCTCGCTCGCTCTCGCCGTCGCGAAGCGGCAGCGCATCCCGTTGAAGCGCGGCGTCTATGTCGGTGTCCACGGCCCGTCGTACGAGACGCCGGCCGAGATCCGAGGTTTCCGCGCCTGGGGCGCGCATGCGGTCGGCATGTCCACGGTGCCCGAAGTCATCGCGCTCAATCAGATGGGCGTCGGCGTCCTCGGCATCTCGTGCATCACGAACATGGCTGCCGGCGTGTCGAAGCAGAAGCTCGACCACCGGGAAGTCCTCGAGACGACGCAGCGGGTGAAAGGAGACTTCGTCCGCCTTCTGACTTTTCTCGTCCAGGCGCTCGGCACCAGGCGGTCGGGAGCGACGGAAGACGCGTTTCTGCCGGATCCCCGCGCCGCGGCCCGCATGAAGAAGGCGAAGTAGAAGTGAGCGCGACCCGGCCCCTCACGGCAGACGAGGAAAAACGCCTCGTCGGCGCGGCGCAGAAGGCACGCGAGAACGCCTCGGCCCCGTACTCCCTCTTCCGGGTCGGTGCGGCGCTGCTCGCCGAGGACGGCACGATCTTCGGCGGCTGCAACGTCGAGTCCGCGTCGTATGGCCTGACCGTGTGTGGCGAGCGGACAGCCGTGTTCAAGGCGATCTCGGAGGGAGCGCGGAAGTTTCGCGCGGTCGCCGTCGTGACGGACACCGACCCGCCGGCATCGCCCTGCGGCGCGTGCCGGCAGGTGCTCTGGGACCAGTGCCGCGACATCGACGTCATTCTCGCGACGCCGGCGCGCGTCGTGAGCCGCATGCGGCTCACGACGCTGCTCCCGCTGGCCTTCGAATTCAAGGGGCCGAGGTGAGGGAGAAAGAACGAGAAGGAGACGAGAAGATTTCTTTGAAGGTAAATGAATCGGTGGGAACCCCGCAGCGCGCGAGGAACGCCTGGCTGGTCGCGGCGCTGTGCATCGCGCTTGCGGTCGCGGTTTCTCCGGCCGCCCTCGCGCAGACCCCCCATGCGCCTTCTAAGCAGAAATCTTCGGTCTCTTCGATCGACACCCTCGTCACGGCGGCGCACGTCATGACGATGGACGGGACGGACCGGGTCTTTTCCCCGGGTGCGGTCGCGATCAAGGGCGGAGCGATCGTCGCGGTCGGGACGTCGTCGGAGCTGCTCTCTCGTTATTCCCCGAAGCAGAAGATTTTCCGCCCCCGGTCCGTCGTCCTGCCCGGATTGGTCAACACGCACACGCACGCCGCGATGAACCTTCTGCGCGGCATCGCGGACGACCTGCCCCTCATGGACTGGCTCAAGAAGTTCATCTTCCCGGCCGAGAGCAAGAACGTCTCGCCCGACTTCGTGAAGGCCGGGACGCTCCTCGCCTGCGCGGAGATGGTCCGCGGCGGCACGACGACGTTCGCGGATATGTACTACTACGAGTCGGACGTCGCGTCGGCCGTGGACCGGTGCGGGATGCGCGCCGTCCTCGGCGAGACGTGGCTCGACTTCCCGGTGCCCGACCACAAGAACCTTGCCGAATCGATCACGGTGACGCGCGCGTTCCTCGAGAAGTGGAAGGGCCACCCGCGCATCATCGCGGCGGTCGCGCCGCACGCGCCGTTCACGAACTCGAAGGAGTCCCTCCTTGCGGCGCGCGAACTCGCGCTGGAATTCAAGGCGCCGCTTCTCATTCACCTCTCCGAAACGCGGGACGAGCAGAGGCAGCTCGCCGAGAAGTATGGGACGACGCCCACGAATTGGCTCGAATCGATCGGCTTTTTGGGCCCGAACGTCCTTGCGGCCCACTGCGTCTGGTGCGACGCGGACGACCTCCGCCTCCTTTCCGAACGTCACGTCGGCCTCTCGCACAACCCGGAGTCGAATATGAAGCTCGCGTCCGGGGTCGCACCCGTCGTGGCGGCGCGGCGTGCCGGCATCGCCGTCGGCCTCGGGACGGACGGCGTCGCGGGCTCGAACAACGACCTCGACATGTGGGAGGCGATGGACTTCGCCGGGAAGCTTGCGAAAGTCTCCACGATGGACCCGACTGTGTTGCCGGCGAAGGACCTCCTCCGGATGGCCACGATCGAGGGCGCGAGGGCGATGAAGCTGGACGACCGGATCGGCTCGCTGGAGCCCGGGAAGCGAGCGGACCTCGTTGCGGTGGATCTCGTCCGGGCGGGGACGCAACCCGTGTGGGACCTGTTCTCGACCCTCGTCTATACCGTCAAGGAAAGCGACGTCTCGCTCACGATGGTCGAAGGTCGCGTCCTCTGGGACGGCAAACGCGTCACGTCCCTCGACGAGGCGAAGGTCATCCAGGATGCGAGGGAGTGGCGAGAGAAGATCGCGGCAACGCTCGCGACGCCCGTCGCGGCGAAATGAGCCTCTTCGTCCGGACGATCGTGAAGAAGCGCGACGGCGGCGACCTGTCGGAAGGCGAGATCGACGCCTTCGTCACCGGGGTCACGGATGGCACGATCACCGACGAGCAGGCGGCCGCCTTCCTGATGGCGGTGTGCTGCCGGGGAATGACCGCCGCCGAGTCGGCCGCACTGACGTTCGCGATGATGAGGTCGGGAGAGACATGGGATCTGTCGCGGCACGGCTTCGTGGCAGACAAGCACTCGACGGGCGGCGTGGGCGACAAGGCCACGCTCGTCCTCGCGCCGCTCCTGGCGGCGGTCGGAGTCAAGGCCGGCATGATGTCGGGGCGCGGTCTCGGGCACACGGGCGGCACCCTCGACAAGCTCGAGGCGATCCCCGGTTTCAGGACGGCGGTTCCGAAGGCGGAGTTCGACCGGCTCCTCGACACCGTCGGGTGCGCGCTCATCGGGCAGACCGACTCGATTGCCCCCGCCGATCGCCGCCTCTACGCGTTGCGCGACGTGACAGGCACAGTCGAATCGATTCCCCTCATCACGGCGTCGATCCTCTCCAAGAAGCTCGCGACCGGAGCTTCCGCCGTGGCCTTCGACGTGAAGACAGGAAACGGGGCGTTCATGGCGGATCCGAAGGACGCCGAGCGACTCGGGAAGGCTCTCGTCGAAACGACGCGGGCGACGGGCCGCAAGGCCTCGGGCTACCTGACGGCGATGGATCGCCCGCTTGGCGAGGCCGTGGGGAACGCGAACGAGGTCGAAGAGTCGATTCGCATGCTCGGCGGGGAAGGGCCGGCCGACCTGCGCGAGAACACGCTCCTTCTGGGCGCCGACCTCGTCCTCGCCGCCGGCCTCGAGACGAGCGCGAAGGACGCCCGCCGGCGCCTCAACGCCGCCCTCTCCGACGGGCGGGCTCTGGAGGTTTTCCGGAAGCTCATCGCGGCGCAGGGTGGGGACCCGGGCGTCTGCGACGAGCCGAAGCGGCTCCCGCAGGCCGTTTCGCGGCGCGACGTCCCGGCGCCTGCCTCCGGCGTGGTCACGCGCATCGCGACGCGGGAGGTCGGCCTCCTCGCGATCGAGCTCGGTTGCGGACGCGCGAAGAAAGACGACGTCGTCGACCCGGCTTCGGGCTTTCGCGTGAAGAAAAAGCCGGGCGACGCCGTGGAGAAGGGTGAGCCCCTCCTCGTCGTGGAGCTCGGCCCGAGCGCGAAACCGAACGCCACGTTCTACGACCGCCTCGCGGGCTGCTTCACGATCGCTCCCGCGGGTGCAAGGGTCGAATCGCTGCCGTTCGTCGTCGGCACGCTTTAGCGTCGTGGAGAGACACGAGTAGCCCTTCGTTTATCCTCCGGGCCGTGCTGTACCGGCTGGAAAGCGTCCGCA
>OCTA010000560.1_pt1 | contig 34228 bp, 27 predicted proteins | sample 1538991 | NCBI WGS metagenome assembly OCTA01 (sample SAMEA3539302, study PRJEB22396) | soil metagenome | biome: tundra; feature: field; material: soil | place: USA | collected 2010-05 | depth 0.15 m | reverse complement strand
GTCCCTTCGGACGCGGTGACGAGATGTTCCGCGGCGGCTTCTCGCCACGCGGGCGCCAGCGCCTTCGCCGAGGTGACGTTCGAGCGGCCGTCCTGGTCTTGCTCGAAGAGGCACCGCGCAACGGCTACCAGATCATCCAAGAGTTGAGCGAGCGCTCCAATGGGGCGTGGCGTCCGAGCCCGGGGTCGGTCTATCCGATACTCCAGCAGCTCGAAGACGAAGGCCTCGTTGAGATCTCTTCATCGCAGTCAGGAAAGACGTACAACCTGACGACTTCGGGCAAGGCGCTCGTCGAAAAGGATCGCGCAACGCTCGGCAAGCCGTGGGAGACCGCCGCCGCCGACGTCAGTGACGCCACGTCCGACCTGTTCGGAACCCTGCGACAGGTGATCCTCTCGGTTCGACAGGTCGCGATGGCCGGTTCGGACGCGCAGACCCAGAAGGCCGCGGCGATCTTGGCCGACGCCCGACGCTCGATCTATCGCCTGTTAGCCGAAGACGAGTCGTAAGACCCCCCTCCAGCGCGTGCCCTCGAGCTTCAATGTCGAGGGCGCGGGCTTTGTCATTTCAGTGCCCCCACGCGTCGCGTGCACGTGAGAAGCGACGAAGTCATCCGCAATACTGAGGTGATGGACGAACCGACGAAGTGGCACGCCGAGACCCTCGCCATCGTGGCCGGTCGAGCACCGCAGCCCGGCGGTCCCTTCAACGTTCCCCCAACGTTCGCGTCGACCTACCGCGACGGCGGTGCGATTGGTTACGGCCGCTGGGGCAACCCGACGTGGAGTGCCTTCGAAGAGGCACTGGGTGAACTCGAGGGAGGGCACTGCGTCTCCTTCGCGTCGGGACTGGCCGCGGTCTCGGCGATGCTCACGTCCTTGCCACTCGCAACGACCGTCGTCTATCCCAGCAACGGCTACAACGGTACGCGCGGACTTCTCGAACGACTGGTTAAGGAAGGTCGACTCCACACCCGCGCGGTCGACGTCGTCGACACGTCCGAGGTACTCGGCGCATTGGATGGCGCCGACGTGTTATGGCTCGAATCTCCGACCAACCCCCTGCTCGGTGTGGCGGACTTGCCGACGATACTGCGAGCAGCCCGCGACGCCGGCGTCATCGCCGTCGTCGACAACACATTCGCGACGCCGATGTTGCAACAGCCGCTCGCCCTCGGCGCGACTGCGGTCGTGCACTCCGCCACGAAGTACATCGGCGGCCACTCCGACCTACTCATGGGAGCGGTGGTCGTCTCGGACGCGGGTCTACGCGACGAGCTCGTCGAGTGGCGCACCATGCACGGCGCGATCCCCGGCGTGATGGAGGCGTACCTCGCGCTACGCGGACTTCGGACACTCCCGGTTCGATTTGCTCGTCAACAACGAACTGCGGCCGAGCTCGCGGAGCGGCTCGACGACCATCGTCACGTCGTGCGCGTGCGCTACCCCGGTCTCGTGACGGATCCGGGCTTCGAACGCGCGAGCACGCAGTTAGGTGGTTTCGGCGCGATGCTCTCCTTCGAGGTGAACGATGCCCACCACGCGGACCGAGTCGTCGAATTGCTACGACTGATCGTCGGTGGGACGAGTCTCGGCGGCGTGGAATCCACCATCGACCGTAGGGGACGATGGAAGGGCGAAGAGCTCGTGCCCGAAGGATTACTTCGACTCAGCGTGGGACTCGAACACCCCGCGGACCTCTGGGCCGATCTCGACGACGCCCTCAATGGCGCCTTCGCACATTCGTCGTAAACACAAAAGGATCCCGGCGCTCTCAGAGAGAGCGCCGGGATCCTTGCGATTGAGAATCAATTAGCCGACTGAGACGAGTTCCGGAACTTCGACGGCGACTGGAGCAGCGTCAACGGTGACCGCGTGGCGGCGGCGCTGACGATATCCATTGATGAGCCCATCGATACCGATCCACGTCGAGGTGCGCCAGGTGGCGAGCACGATGAGTGCGCACAGTGCGTAGAAGGCGCAGACGCTGGCCGTGCCCGACATCACGTAGGTGAAGAGGAGCGCGAGGCTCGCGAGCGCAGCGGTGCGAGTAAGGAAGCCGAAGGCGAGGCCGAGGCCGATCGCGAGTTCGCCGAAGGCGACCATCACGGCGATCCAGCTCGCGTTAGGAACGACGAAACTGTGCATGAAACTGCCCCACCAGCTGTAGGCGGCCACGCCGTGTCCAGCGAATCCGGCGACGCCGGCTCCGTTGTTGTGCATGAACGATGGGTTCTCGGCGCCCCAAACCTTGGAGACACCGGCTTGAATCCACATGATTCCGACCCAGACGCGAACCGCGAGCCACGCGACGGCGGCGAGCTTGGACTCGCGGAGCCACGACAACACTCCTGGCGACGTGCGTTCAGCGGGATTGCCGAAGATTGCGATGATCTTGTTCATCAGAGACCCTTCTTTCGTATTCGGTAGATTCAATCGGACTTGAGATTGCTGTGAATTCTCAATCTCGATGGCCACTTGAATGACCTTCATGTTCAACTTACGAGTGAGGGGTCCCCAAATTCGCGTGAATTCCTAGGCCCAAAGTCACAATTTCTTCAGCCAATCGTAAGGAAACGCCTTGAATCCGAATTTGGTCACACCCGCCCATGGCGAAGTGACTCGACGCACTCGGCCAACGCCCGTGACTCCGGGGTCGGGTGGAAGTACTCCGGAACACCATCGGCGAAGACGTCGGCGAACGTTGATTGCTTCGCGAGGGCGATCTCTTCGGCGGACGCGGCCACCGACGCACCGAGACCCCGACGCCACAACAGCGTTTGCGGATTCCCTTCGTCGACGATCGTGCGCCACTCCAACTCGCTGTGGTGTCGATCGAGCAACGTCACCACTCGCCACACATCGCCGTGCCATGGTCGTCCTTCAAGTCCGGCTTCTTCGCGTGCGCGATACGACTCGTCTTGATCGGGGATCGCCGAATACTCGTCGCTCGGTACGGTGTCGTCGATCACGATCACGCCCGAGCGAAGATGCATCAACGTGTTGATCACGTCGCGATAGGTCTGTTCGAATGTGTGCAGACCATCGATGAACGCCACGTCGAATCGTTCGGTTGGACGAATCGACGCGAAGAAAGCGTCACTGGTCACGACGGCGAACTTCGAGCGCCGTGGCAAGAGCGCCGGGTCGAAAATTGGTTCGGGGTCGACGCCGTAGCGCCGTCGCGCCTTGACGTTGGCGAAGGTCTCTCCCTCGAGGACACCGATCTCGAGATACGAGCTCAGGTGCAACTCGTGAATGAGAAAGTTGAGGCGACGCGGTGACCAGAGTTCGTCGGGCACGGGTTCGGGTCGGTACTTCAGCAAGAGCGGTAGTCCGGCAATCGTGCGCAGGTAATTGATCCCCTCCGTACGGTCCTCGCGAAAATATCCCCACCGATCGAGAACGGGGCGCGCGAAACCGTTCGCGATCACCTTCCAGAGGTGTCGCTGGCGAAGTCTGATGACTTCGTGCATTGCACGTCGAGGGGCGTTGATAGCCCGACGAAGCAAACCGTGTTGGGAAGACGCCACTGGATTCGAGGTTACCGTCACGCTCGCCTTCAACGGTCCCGTTGAAATAGTGACGTCGTCGTAGCGATCACACTCAACGTCATGATGTTTCAGAAGGGTATAACCTGCCCAGGATGACGAGCATCCTGGCCATCGATCCGGCGTGGACCGCCACCGAACCGAGCGGCGTCGCACTGCTCACGCAAGCGAAGGATCGGTGGAAGTGCGTCGGTCTGAGTCCGAGCTATAGCCAGTTCTTGGAACTCGCGAACGGTACGCCCGTGGACTGGTCGAAGACGCCCAGTGCTGGTCGGCCTGACGTGGACGCGCTCTTGAACGCCGCACGCACGTTGCTCGGTGGCGATTCCGTCGATCTCGTGACGGTCGATATGCCGATCGCGCTCACCGCGATTCACAAGCGTCGAGAGGCCGACAGCGCGGTGTCCCAGAAGTTCGGTTCCAAAGGATGCAGCACCCATTCGCCCAGTGAAATCCGGCCCGGCGAGATCGGGCGCCAGTTCACCGAACGCCTTTCTGATCTCGGCTACAAGGTAGCCACCGTCGAGACACCAGTGGGCGCCACGTTCGTTGTGGCCGAGGTCTATCCCCACCCCGCGCTCTTGCACTTACTGGACAAGGATTTCCGTTTCAAGTACAAGATCGGTCGAGCGAGCGAATACTGGCCGGAAAAGACTCCGGCGGATCGTCGGCGAAGGATCGTGAAGAACTGGCGCAAGATTCTCGACCAACTGTCCCTCACGATCAACAAGATCGAATTGCCACTTCCGGCCAAGACCGACCTCGACGACCTTCCCTCGACGTCGCTCAAGCGTTTCGAAGACGCCATCGACGCCTTGGTCTGTGGATGGGTCGGCGTCAAATACCTTGAAGGTGACTGCACGGCCTACGGAGACGAATCGGCCGCAATCTGGATACCCCCCAAGTCGTCCTAGCTCGTACGAAGCGACTCGTCGTGACTCGCAAATCGGTCGGCGCCGACGTCGACTTCATCGAACCTGAGCATCGGTGAAGGTCGCAAACGCCGGTTAGAATAAGGGCTGTCGTGGGGTCTGCGCAACTCATCGGGTGAGTGGACGTCCACAAGTTGGCACGTCATTCGAGGGTTCGACTCGCCGAAGTTGCTCAACTCGTCGGCGTCTCCTCGACCGCCCCCGCGGTATTCGGACCCCAGGGGGGACGAGATGGTGAGGCCGGGAGAAATCTCGGCTGAAAGGAAGTGACATGACAGATCGGCTCAGGGTTGGCGTCGTCGGCTGTGGCGTGATCGCCCAGGTGATGCACCTCCCCCATCTCGCAGAACTGAGGGACCGCTATGAGGTCGCGGCGCTCTGCGACATTTCTGAACCCACGGCACGAGCCTGTGCCGACATGTACGGCGTCGAGAAGGTCTTCACGTCCTGGCAGGACCTCGTCGACGAAAGGCTGGACGTCGTCATGGTGTTGACGTCGGGCAGCCACGCGCCAATCGCCGTGGCCGCGGCCAATGCGGGTTCGCACGTCTTTGTGGAGAAACCACTCTGCCTGTCGCTCGCAGAAGGCGAAGAACTCTTCGCGGCCGTTCGAAAGGCGGGCGTGCGTTTTATGGTCGGCACGATGAAGCGATATGACCCTGCGTACGAGCGGCTCCTCGAGTTCTTGCCCCTCGACGATCTCCGACTGGTCTCCGTCACCACCTTGGAATCACCATTTCAGCCGTACGTGCAGGCCTACCCGTTCACGGCGATGACACCCCCGGCGCCCGACGTGTTGGCGGCCCTCAAGGCCGACGACGCGGCGCGTCTACTGGCGGCTTTCCCCGAGGGTGACGACGAGGCACGCTTTTGCTATCGGTGGCTGTTGCTCGACAGTCTCGTCCACGAACTCAACATGCTGCGCGGAGCTCTCGGCGAGCCCGACGTCGTGCACCAGGCGAGACTCGGACGTACGGTCTGTGAAATCAGCCTGGGATTCGGACCAACCGAAGTACACATGTCCTGGGTCGATTTGCCGGGCATCGCCCACTACAAGCAGCAGGTCGCGTTCTACGCCCTCGACAAGCGCGTGACGCTGACCCTTCCGTCGCCGTACCTGCGGTCCATGCCGAGTCTCTTGACGATCGAGGGCGGGGAAGACAACTCGCCTCACTCGTGGACCACCAACGAGACCCTCTCGTACGAGGAGGCGTTCAAGCGTGAATTGATCGAATTCGAATCCGCGATTCGCGCCGGCCGAGATCCCCGCACCGGAATCATCGACGGCCTGCACGACATCGCGCTGTGCCACGCCGTCGCGATGTCGCACGTCACCGGCCAACCGGTCGCGATGCCGAGTGCCTTGCCCGCCTGGGCGAATTGACAGGTTGGCCCCGCGGCGATTCTTATTCGTCGAGTGCCACGCGCGAGTCGAGACGCTCAGTCACTCGGACGAGGCCGGTCGTCCTCGTTTCGGTAACGTGAAGTGATGAAAACAAACGCGATCGTCGTCTGCGAAGGCGACCAAACCGGCCAGGAACTGCTCGACGAGGCACTGCGAGTGCTCGATCCGAGTGTGTTGGGATTCGACGTCGAACTCGTTCGCTTCGATCTGTCGTTAGAGAACCGACGCGCCACGAACAACCGGGTCGTCCACGACGCGGCCGCGGCGACGGTCGAAGCCGGACTCGGTCTGAAGGCCGCCACGATCACGCCGACCGAGATCGGCAGCGTCGGATCACCGAATCGAATTCTCCGTGAAGGCATCGGCGGAAAGGTCATCGTCCGCACCGGTCGCCGAATTCCCGGCGTAGCGCCAGTCGTCTCACTTTCTCACCCTGTGGTGGTGGTTCGAATGGCGGTCGGCGACGCCTACGGCGCGCTCGAGGGTCGCGATGGCGAGCCCGGTTCCAAGCACGAATCGGCCTGGCGCACCGAACGAATCGATCGAACTATCTGTCAGTCAGTCGCCGAATTCGCCTTCGTGACCGCGGCGTCCATGGACGGCCTCGTCTACGGCGGTCCGAAGTGGACCGTCTCGGCAATCTACGAAGGCATGCTGAAAGAAGAGATGGACCGCGCCGCGAGCCGTCACCCCGACATCACCTATCACCCGATGCTCATCGACGCGGCCTACGCCGGCCTGATGACCGAGCAGTGGGAACAGACTGTCGTGATACCCACGTTGAATCGTGACGGCGACTGTCTAAGCGACCTGGTGCTCGCGATGTTCGGGTCCATCGCGGGCGCGGAGTCTGTGCTCTTGGCTCTCGACGATGATCTGAATCCCACGACCGCGATGGCTGAAGCCCCGCACGGCACAGCGCCGTCGCTCGAAGGCAAGAACGTCGCCAATCCCATGGCGATGTTGCTCGCGTGCGCGGCGATCCTCGAACACGCGGGCATTCAGGGCGATGAGCGCGCAGCCGAAGCATCGCGCCTCCTTCGTCACGCCACGCTGGGCGCGGCCATGGACGGTATCCGCAGTTTTGACCTCGGCGGCTCAGCCTCGACGTCTGAAGTCGTCGATGAAGTCGTCGCCCGAATGCGCAATCGATAAGAGACCTCCGCTTCGTTCACGTGTTCGGACGACCCGCCACCGTCGAGTGCGACCACGAAGCGCCGTCTACGGTGGAGTTATCGAGAATGTGGTGACGCGTGGGGCTGGGACGACGGCGTGGGACGACGTACCCCTCAAGCCATCTCGGGACCAATGTCCCTGATACCCACGGACCCCTCGATCGACGCGCTCGCCGACGACGCGGTCGAGCGCGCTCGCACCCTTATTCACGACGCCGATCGCATGCGCGGACACTCCGAGATCGCCAATCGCCGTAGGTTCTCGCGGCTCTTCCGCGACCCTCGAGCGATTGAAGTCACGATCACCCTGACCGATGAGGTCATGCGGATCCACTCGGTTCGGAGTTCGATCAATATCTTTCGCCGAGCCGCGGCCACCGCGTCGGCCGAAGGCTTCGGCCGCTTCAACGCCGTCGGTCTTAGGTTCCTGGCCGCCGCCTCACGACTCTCTCCGGCTCCGGTCATCAGCGTCGTCGCCGCGCAGATTCGTCACTTCTCCAAAGACTTGATCCTGCCCTTTGAAGACGAGCCGTTGAGGAAACATCTCGCGCGACGAAGACGAGACGATATTGCGTTGAACATCAACGTCTTGGGTGAAGCGGTCTTGGGTGAGGGCGAAGCCGACGAGCGACTCGAGCGGGTGCTCGAGATGATCCGACGACCCGAGATCAATTACGTGTCCGTGAAGCTCTCGTCGGTCGTGAGCCAGATCATCACGATCGATCGCCTCGGTTCACTCGAACGCGTCGCGTCCAAGATGCGACGTCTCTACCGAGAGGCCGATGCACACGAGACCTTCGTCAACCTCGACATGGAGGAGTACCGCGACCTCGAGCTGACGGTGACGGCGTTCAAGCACGTACTCACCGAGCCAGAGTTCTCCGGCATCGCCGCGGGCATCGTGCTCCAGGCGTACCTGCCCGAATCCCACGGCGCGTTCGCCGATCTCGTCGAGTGGGCGATGATCCGACACCAGCACTCGGGTGGTTCGATCAAGGTTCGGCTGGTAAAGGGTGCGAACCTGGCGATGGAGACGACCGAAGCCGAACTTCACGGTTGGAGTGCCGCCCCCTACCGGACGAAGGCCGACGTCGACGCCAGTTACGCGAGGCTCCTCGACGCGGCGCTGCGTCCCGAACACGCCGAGGCCGTACGCATCGGAGTCGCCAGCCACAATCTCTTTCATCTCTCGTGGGCCCTCGAAGTGGCACGAGCGCGCGGCGTGGACGCCCAAGTGGACGTCGAAATGCTCGAGGGAATGGCCAATTCCGAGTCGCTCGCAATCGCGAAGACCGGTCAACGAGTCCTGCTCTACGCCCCGGTCACCCGACACGATGACTTCGCGTCCGCGGTCGCGTACCTGGTGCGACGACTCGACGAGAACACGTCGGACGAGAACTATCTGAAGGCCGCGTTCGACATCGGCACCGACGCCGAGCGATTCGATGAGCAGCGCGACCGTTTCATGGCGTCCGTGCGAGAACGCCACGCCATATCGGTCGCCTCACTACGCCACGTTCCGACGCGGGCCACTGACGCGACGGGCTTCACCAACGTCGCGAACTTCGATCCGACCTCGTCGAAGGCCTTCGACCAGATCACCGGGTCCTTCGCGAAGATCCGCGCAACTCCTGATCATCAGATCCCGTTGGTCATCGGCGGCGAGGAGATCGTCACCGATGACTTCGAGGTCGGTCACGATCCGAGCGCCGACGCGCAGGCGTGGTACCGATATTCGGTCGCTGACGCGCAGCTCGTCGACGAAGCCGTGCGGTGCGCGTCGGTGGTCCAGGAAGGTTGGTCCGACAGATCGATTGAGGACCGTCGAGGGATTCTCTTCGCGTGCGCGCTCGTCATGGAAGAACAGCGAATCGAGACCACGTCGGTGATGGCTCGTGACGCCGGCAAGACCGAGGCGGAAGCGGATCCCGAAGTGAGCGAGGGAATTGACTTCGCGCGCTTCTACGCGACGTCGGCCTCTGATTTCGCTCATTCCACTCCCCTCGGCACCGTCGTCGTCGTGGCGCCGTGGAACTTCCCGTACGCGATTCCGGCGGGTGGCGTCTGCGCCGCGCTCGCGGCCGGGAACGCCGTCATCTTGAAACCGGCCCCCGAGGCCGTGGCCACGGCGTGGCAACTCGTGCAACAACTCTGGGCCGGCGGCGTACCGCGTGACGTGTTGCAGTTCGTCCCCACCCGCGACGACGACAACGGTCGTCGCTTGATCACGCACACTGGCGTGGACGCCGTGGTGCTGACCGGCTCGTTCGATACCGCGCTCCTGTTCACGACGTGGCGGCCCGACATCACGCTGCTCGCCGAGACCAGTGGCAAGAACGCCATCCTCATCAGCGCGTGCGCCGATATCGACGTCGCGGTGAAGGACCTCGTGCAGTCCGCATTCGGTCACGCTGGTCAGAAGTGCAGCGCCGCCAGTCTGGCCATCGTGGTGCGCGACGTCTACGACGATCCCGCCTTCTTGCGTCAGTTGGGTGACGCCGTACGCAGCCTTCGCGTCGGGCCCAGCTGGGAACTCTCGACCTCCGTCGGACCGATCATCCGCAGTGCTGAACCGGCGCTCGAACGCGCGCTCCATCATGTGGACCCAGGCGAGAGTTGGCTCATCGAGCCTCGTCAACTCGATAGCGCGGGTCTGCAGTGGAGTCCGGGGGTGAAGCTCGGCGTGCGCTCAGGTTCGTGGAGTCATCAACACGAATGGTTCGGCCCGGTGCTCGGTGTCATGGTCGCCCCGGACTTCACCACCGCGATCAAATGGCAGAACCGGACCGACTTCGGTCTCACGGCCGGTCTCCAGTCGCTCGACGAGGCTGAATGCGAACTGTGGATGGACGCGATCCAAGCCGGCAACCTCTACATCAATCGCGGTATCACCGGGGCGATCGTGAACCGACAGCCTTTTGGCGGGTGGCGCCGCAGCAGTGTCGGTCCGACCGCGAAGGCTGGTGGTCACCACTACGTGAACTCACTTCGGCACTGGGCCCCCCTCAGCGATGCCGGGTCGGCGGTCGAGCTCGCGCGATCGTGGTGGCTTTCGACGGGCGCCCGGTCCATCGACCGCTCTGGGCTCCGCGTCGAAAAGAACTTCCAGCGATACCGTCATTTCCCCAAGGCCATCGCCGTTCGAGTGGATGACACGTTTGACGAGGCACGGCGTTCACTCGTTGACGCGATCGTGCACGAGGCGGACGTGAACGTCACGTACAGCGCGCTCGAACCGGTCGCCGTCGCGCCCGATGCGGTCATTGAATCGGTGGCCGAACTCGTCGTGCGGGCCGATTCACTGAGTCGAGTCCGCTGGCTGTCGAAGGAAGACCCACCAAGCGTCGCCTTGCTCGAAAGAGGCGTCACCGTCGATCGCCGGGTACTCTCCCAGCGCGGCGACGTGGAGATCGCCCGGTGGTTGCTCGAGCAGAGCGTGTCGATCACCCACCATCGCTACGGCAACGTCAACGCGGGACCGAAGCCGAAGTGCCCGGGTCTCGAGGACTCAGACCTCGAGGGCTAAGTCTTCGAGACGACGGTTTCGAACCTTGGAGACAATGGTCGGATGATCACTCGTCGTCATGGCGCCGAGCAGCGCGGAAATGCTGACCGTCGCGAAATTGATCCGTTGATCGGCGACGCCGTAGGGAATGACGAGGGTGTCACCGTGCGCCATGGCCCCACAGGTGTACACCACGTTCGGCACGTATCCGTCCTGCTCGTCGGGGGCGGCGGTGAGAAGCGGCTCGTTCAGCGCGGCGATCATCTTCGTGGGATCGTCGAGGTCGAGCAGGACCGCACTGATGCTGTAGGTGCGCATTGGCCCGACGGCGTGCGTGAGAACCAGCCAGCCGGCGCTCGTCTCGATTGGTGACCCGCAGTTGCCTAACTGGACGACCTCCCAGTCCCACTCGGGCATCTGGAACGTCACCGCTCTCCCCCAGTGTCCCAGGGTGTCCGAAAAGCAGACCGCGTTGGTCTCGCGGTCGTAGCGCGTGAGCGCAACGTACTGCCCGTTGATGCGACGGGGGAAGAGCGCGAGTCCCTTGTTGGGCGCGGCGGCACCGACGACCGGTGAGGCCTCGAAGGAGATGAAGTCATTGGTTCGCAAGAGTTGCTGGGAGATATGTTCACCATCGAACGCCGTGTACGTGGCGAGATAGGTCGTCGTTGCGTCCGTCTCGGTGAAGAGGACGAACCGCGCGTCTTCCATGCCGTGCGCTTCGGCGGCCATTACCGGCCAGAGCACGCGTTCGGAGATGTCGATGTCGGCGTCGAAGTTGACGCTGTAACTGCACGCGGCGATCGACCGGTGATGACGGGCGATCGCGTGCGCGTCGTGACGCGTGTCGTACTCCGAGATCAGGACTTCCAATCGTGCCTCAAGTTCTTCGAGGGAGAACACCAGGGGCAGTTCGTCAAGCACGTACGCCGAACTCTCGCCGTCTTGACCCATCGCCTTCAAACGTGCGTGGAAGAGGTCGCGGTGGAATACGCCATCGCGCGCCGAACCGATCATTGGATACGGCTCGCGCGGGTCGAGCGAGATTTCCCCGTCGGCACTGACGAGTCCGCTGCGAAAACCAATACTCGAACGATGACCCTCGCCCACACCGCGAAAACTCATCACGAAGCGCACGGCTCCTTCGGGAACGCCCGACTGGTCGGGGTGCGCCACGATGCTGGGATTACAGACTGCGGCCGCCTCGAGCGAGTACTCGTGCGTGAACGAGGCGCCGAGGAGGAGCCAACGCTCCTCGCTCAGGTCTTCCTTCGGGTCCAACCGGTTGCTCACGCGTTCGGCGTGTTGACTGAATACGGCCTCAATGTCTCGGTGCCGACGCGCGAATCGCTGGATGATTTCCTTCAGTCGTCGGCGTACGTCGGCTTCGGGTAGCGACACGATTCGCTTCACCACGTTCGAGGCGCGTGACTCGGCACCTCCCATTTCTTGACCGGCCACGAAGAGCAAAGCGACGACACGTGACGCGTCGGGGACGATATGGACATCGGAACGTGACGTGAGGTTTTCTTTCATGTAGAGATAGTTTGGTGCGCGAAGGCCTGCTGACGGGTTGATACCAGCGCCAAAGTTGACTCCGCCCCCTGATTCTGGTTGGCGACGTCCGCGTGCAGGCCATCGAAACCGCCTCCCGTGACGGGATCCCACATCATCACCTTCGCGTCATTGTCGCCGTCGAACCACGCGTTCGCCATTCGGATGCCTTCGAGCCACTTCGGCGAATCGTCGACCCTCAAGGCTCGGGCACAGGCGTCGGCCATCGTCGAGACTTCGATGGGCTGTTGGTCGAAACCGGGTCCGACGTCACCGGGTCCCGATCCACTCGCCGGCGTGACCGAGAGGTGCCCGTCACGCGTCTCGCGCTCCAAGAGCCATCCGAGAAGTTGGAGTCCTCTCGAGACGAGAGCCGGCCGATCCAACGCGACACCGGCCGCCATCATCGCGTCGGGCAAGAGCGCGTTGGCGTAGTAGAGACGCGGTTCGGGCCACGGCCACGCCGGGTCGGCGCCCACTTCGAACATGGCGTCGACGGCGTCATCCATGAGTGATCGCGCGGGCACGTTCCTCGGATCGAGCCCGAGGACCGCGGCGGCGCCCAAGACGGCGAACGCCATCGAGCGCGGGTACTGGGAGCGCTGCGCGGCGGCGCGTTCGAAGAACACGAGAGCGGGACCGGCCACGGCGAACTGTGAACAGGCCGCGGCGGTTCCCAATCCCCAGAGACTTCGACCCCAACAGTCCTCAGTGGAACCTTCGCTGGTCCACGAGCCGTCGGCCGAGCGACGATTCCGACACTCGCCGCGCGGTCCCATCGCCTCGGCCACGAACGCCATCGATCCCTGGGCCAGGGAACGCACCGACGCGTTCGGACGAGGTTCACGAGCGCTCACCACGAGGACGCGCGCCACGTCGTCGACGCAGTAGCCGTGCTCGCGACGCGGCGTCGCGTGCTCGGCGTGCTCGAACGTGCCGTAGCGGTCGGTCAACGCGACCAGGTGGTCGAATCGCGGGCTCTCGATCATCGGTTCGCTGACAGTGGTGCTCGATTGTCGAGTAACTCTTCGCCGAGGGCGGCGTAACGTGAGGCGATGACCGGCCACGCCAATTCCGGAGCGAGCCGTCGGGCTTCGCTCGCCATCGCGCCGACCAGGCCCGGTGTCGTGAGGGCATGGCGAATGGCGTCGGCCAACGCTTCGGGGTCTCGACGCGGCACCACGATGCCCGCGCCACTCGAGAGAAGTTCCACCGCGTGGGGGAACGCCGTCGCGATGACGGGGCGACCAGCCGCGATGGCGTCGACCAAGACGCCCGACGTCACCTGGTCCGGCGAATCGTACGGCAGGATCACCATCATCGATTCACTTATCAAGTGCGCGAGCGAGGCCAGCGAGCGGTACTCGGGGTCGAAGACGACGTCCACGTGGCGCTCCTTCGCGCGTTGCATCAACATGTCGCGGTAGACGTCGCCCTCGTATTCATGAACCTTGGGATGGGTGTTACCCGCGATGACGTAGATCGGCTTCGGACGGAGGTCACTCAACATCGCGAGCGCGTCGATCGCCCATTCGATGCCCTTGCCCGGCCCGAGGAGTCCCCACGTGAGCAGCCTCGGTCGCTCTTTGGAGTCCTCGAGTCGCACCGCGCTCGACACGGCAGCACCGTGAGGGATGACCGAGATCTTCCGCGCGTCGACGTCGAAGTTGGAACACAGTCGCACGCGACCGGCCTCGGTCATCACCACCACGGCGTCGGCGGCGCGAACGACGGCTTCGAGCACCCGGCGTTGATGCACCGTTGGGTGCTCCAAGACCGTGTGCGCGACGACGATGGTCGGACGTTCAATTCCTTCTAGGACCTCCACGATCGATTCTCCGTCGGGTCCGTCATAGATCCCGTACTCGTGTTGCACGATGACGACGTCGGCGCGATTGAGGGCGTCCATGGCGTCAATCGTCTCGACACCGTCCGAGCCGTTCAACTCGGCGACCACGATCTTGGCCGCGGGTTCTCCGTCGGCGCCGACGCGGACAATTCCGACGTCGTCACCGTATTCGTACAAGCCGCCCGAGAGCGCTGCGGCGAAGGTGGCGATGCCGCACTGCGTCGGTGGGTACGTCGAGATCATCGCGTACGTGCGTCGCTCGTGGTCATTCACGGGCATCTCTTCAAACACGTGATGCTCCCGTGCCGGAACGACCGTCAACGTTGCGCCCGACGACCAGAATGCATTGGAGGAAACGGCGTCGTATCACTGGTCTCCTCTCGTCTCCACATTCACAGCACTCTCAACCAACCAGGCAATCGTGCTCTTCACGTCGTCGCCGAGTGATGACTTTCGGTGGCGATCAGTGTCCGGAGGTGACGAATCAGTTCGGCGATTCGAACGACCGTCGAACCCCTGTCGGCGCCTCTGACGAGCTGGCAGCCTGTTTGACTTCCAAACCCAACCTACCGGTTCTGTCCGACTCTTGGTCCGCGACGCGCAGCACAGACGTTCGGGTGATCGCTCGGTGAAGGGGCGGCGACGCTGGGGGGACCGGACGACGCCTAACCAGCCTTTCGGGCCGTCGACATCCGCGCGGTGACGTTCTCTGTCCCGGCGACGAGCGCGGAGGCGATTGTCAGCAACGTCACCACTCGGACGTCAGTCCATGAATGCGCCTCCGTTGACCGAGATCGCTTCGCCGGTGATGAATTCGGCGTCGTCGCTCGCGAGGAAGGCGACGACCTTCGCGACGTCCTCCGGCGTCTCGAGTCGACCGAGGGGCGTGTCGTCGATCCACATCTGGCGCACCGCGTCGGGGTCAACGCCACGCAGTTCGGCCTCCCACGACAGTTCGCGAATTTGCATCGGCGTCGCGACGAAACCGGGACAGACACAGTTCACTCGAATACCGTGTGGCGCGAGCTCGAACGCCATGGCTTGGGTGAGTCCGAGGACCGCGAACTTGCTCGCGACGTAGTCCGAGAGAAAGGGGACCCGTCCTTGTTTGGCGGCCATCGACGCGGTATTGATGATGCGCCCCGGTGTGGCGAGCGCGATCATGGCCCTCGCCGCCGACTGACCGCAGTAGAAGATGCCGTAGGTATTCACTTCGAAGTTGCGCACGAGATCGGTTGGCGCGACGTCCACGAAGCGATGCATCTTCGATATCCCGGCGTTCGAGACCCAGACGTCGAGACGTCCATGCTGCGCGACGACGCTGTTGACGGCGGCGTCACAGGCCTGGGGATCAGTCACGTCGAGACGGAGGGCCTGCGCGCTCTCGATCATCGACGCGGTGACCTCGGCGCTCGAGAGATCGAGATCGGTAACGACGACGTGATAGCCGCGCGCGCCGAGCGTCGCGGCGATTGCCGCGCCGATTCCTGATCCCGCGCCGGTGACACCAGCGATTGGTCGTGTCATTGCGAACTCCTTGCGAGTGAATGTGAGAGGGACTTCGTTGCTTCGTACAGCTGGTGAAACTGTTGGTAACGCTCCTCGTAGAGTGCGACGTTCGCCGGAATCGGTGAGATCATCTCACCCTCTTCCAGGGCACCCACGACGTAGGACCAATCGGCGATGACGCCGGTGCCAATGCCCGCGATGACCGCCGCGCCGTAGGAGGCACCGGGATGCTCGACGATCGAGACCAGGTCGCGATTGAGGACGTCGGCCAAGATCTGACGCCACAACCGTGACTTCGATCCGCCATTGGTAATACGGGGCCGATGAAGGACGAGCCCGTCTTCGACGAAGACGTCGAAGTGCGAGCGAAAACCGTAGGCGATCGCCTCGAGGAACGATCGGTGTAGGTCGCCTCGCGTCGTGCCGAGGTGCAGTCCGATCACCGCACCGCGCAGATCGGGGTCGTGCAGGGGTGTCTTCTCGCCCAAGAAATACGGCAGCGTCACGAGCGCTCCCGGTTCGCTCGCGGCCGCGGCGTCGTCCAATTCGGCCAGCGGCACACCGCTGAAGAGACCCTGCTCCCATCGCAACATCGATCCACTCGTCGCCATGCAACCGTTCGGCAGCCACTTGCCGGGAATGGGATAGCAGTCGAGATAGAGGCGCGGATCGAGAAACTTCTCGTCGCTGACGGCGAGGATGTCCCCCGATCCCCCGAGCTTGATGAGGCAGTCACCTTGTTCGACCAGCCCGGCTCCGTAGGCCGAGAGCACGTGGTCGGCTCCACCGACCACGATCGCCGTCCCGGCGCGAAGACCGGTCGCGGTGGCGGCCGACTCGCTGACCGCGCCGACGACTTGTCCGGGCCGCACGACGTCGAGCATCGTCGGCCAGGTGATCGGTGTCGCGGACTGCACCTCCTCGAGCACGTCACCCTCGAAATCGTAGAGACCGCTCTCGATCGCCCAGTTGTACTCGACGTGCGCACCCGCCCCCAACGCCCGAGCCAACCAATCGTACGAACCCTGCAGCGACGCCGTTCTCGACCACACCTCAGGTTCGTGTCGCGCCAGCCAGAGTGCCGTGGGAGCGACTGACTGCTGGGAGAGAACCGAACCAGTGAGCGCCAGGATGTCGACGTCGCCCAGTGCGGCTCTCACTTCGTCGATTTCCTTGGTCGCTCGGGCGTCATTTTGCAAGATCGCTCGGCGCAGCGGTTCGCCGTCTGTACCGATGGCGAGAATCGCCGGCACCATCCCCGTCACCGCGACGGCACTGATGTCGTCCTTCGACGCCGAGGCACTCTCTAACAGTCGTGGCACGAGGGTGCACACGGCTTCCCACCACTCGTGATGGGAAGCCTCAGCCCAGCCCGGGTGATCGTTGAAGAGCGCGACGCCGTGGGTGTGCGACGCGACGATGCCAACTTCGGCGTCGAGTAGTACGGCCTTCACTCCGGACGAGCCGAGGTCGACGCCGAGTAGTAGGCGGCGCCCCTCAGGCACTCCGCGCCGCATCGACGAAGCGCTTCACCCGTTCCGGGTCGACTTCATTCCACGTGTAGCCGTCGCGCTTCAACGAACTGCCGACGATGCAACCGTCGGCGAAACGGAAGAACTCCTTGATCGTCTCGGCTCGGGCGCCGGTGTTCAACAAGACCGGCACGGACTTGTCAAGTGCCTCGCGCACGTCGGCCACCGTCTTCACGTCCGGTTCGCTCCCCGCCATGGGCCCAGACACCAGTATGACGTCCGCCAGACTGGAAACGACCGTCGAGCGCGCCAACTCCGCCGGGGATCGACTTCCGGTACTCGAGGCAAATTCCGGAGTGACGTTCGCGAAAATGGCGAGGTCGTCGCGACCGAAGTTCCTCCGGTTGCGCAGCAACGAGGCGGCGTCGGGATTCCACGCGCCCATGTCCGACTCCCACGACCCGGTGATCACCTCGCGCATGAACGAGGCGTTCGTGGCGACCGCGATCGCGAGTGCGCACTGCGCGTCCCAGAGGAAGTCGACGCCGAACGGCCGATCGGTCGGTTTGCACTCGGTGACGACGCGCGACATCACGGCCGAAGCCTCGAGTCCCGCGTGGAGTTGATAGGGCCGGTCGCCCTCGTTGCAGAACAACAGCGCGTCGAACCCTCCGTCCAAGAGGATCTCGACGTCGCGGCGAACCTGATCGACGAGTCCCTGCACACCTTTGTGGTGATCGAACAGTGGAGTCCCGGGCAGGGGCGGGACGTGCGCCATGGCGATGAGGGGCTTGTCAATGCCGGTGAAAATTGAAGTGAATCGGCTCACGAGGAACTCTCCTTTGTATAGGGCTCGACGTGCACGACCTCCACACCCTGGTCCTTGATCGCTCGAATGATGTCTCCGTCGGGCGACGCGTCGGTCACTAAAAGGTCTACAACACCGAGCGTCGCCACGCTGACGAAGGCCACGTGACCGATCTTGGACGCGTCGGCCAGCACCACCACGCGTCGTGCCGCCAAGAGTGCGGACTGTTTGACCATCGCGTCGTCCATGTTGTATTCACTGAGGCCCTTGTCGACGTCGACACCGGCGACCCCGAGGAAGAGCGTGTCGCAGTTCAAGTCGCGATACGAGCCTTCGGCCCGAGCGCCCACCAGGCTCATCTCGCCACTTCGAAGGACGCCGCCGGTGACGATCGTGCGTATTTTGGGCTTGCGATCGAGTTCCGTGGCGATGAGAAGTGAACTGGTGATGACGCTCAACGACAAATCCGGTGCGATGGCTTTGGCCATCTCCAAGGTCGTCGTGCCCACGTCCAGGATCACCGTCTCGTCGGGATGCAACAGTTCCGCGGCGACGGCCCCGATTCGCTTCTTGGCTTCTGATCGGAAAACACCGCGTTGCAAGATTGGCGGCTCGTAGGAGCGACCCTGCGTGGAGATCGCCCCGCCGCGCACACGGCGAGCGAGTCCCTCGACTTCGAGCAGTTCGAGGTCGCGGCGGATGGTCATCTCTGAGGTGCCAAAGGCGCAGGCCAATTCCGCGATCGATGCCTCACGGTTGACTTTCAGCCGTTCGGCAATCGTCGTTCTGCGGTCCCTGGAATTCATCGCCCAATGATATGTGAAAAATTCACAGGATGTGGTTGAGCCTGAAACTAACTCTCACTTCTACGCACTTTCTGTGCATAACTCTGTGAATAACGTTCAGTTGTGGCGGATAAGTCGGGAACCGTGATCCAGCACGCCAGCGCGTGGGCGGTCCAGTACGCTCCGAATGTTGCCCGATTGGTGAGAAATGAGGGGATGTCGATGACCAAGGTTTCTGAGTTTCACACCACCGGCATCGAGGACGTGGACGAACTCGTCTTCCATAATCAATCCGAGTGTCCCATCGGTCAAGAGATCAAGAAAAAGGGAACCGCCGCCGCCGGTCAAGGCTATTTCCGGACCCTCTGCATAAAGTGCAAGGGCATCGAAGACGGCTGGGAAGCCAATCGACCGCTCTAACGAGGTCAGGAACGACGTGCCGTCGTTCTCGTGCGGGGGAATTCACATGAGGTGATTGAGGGATCCTCGCTCGTCGTTGTCGACAATGGCGTCGAAGCGGTGACTAGGGCGAAGTGGAATGGGTGCGCAGCGCCGATTCAACGCCGAGCGTCAACGTGAAGATAACGACCGCCGAAAGGGCGACCAACTCTGTTATCTGAGCCGCTCCCGCCGCCGCGTTGGTTGTCCCGACCATCCACCAGAGGTGGTAGCGGAAGGCGAAGGGGACCAAGACGCCGACGCAGGTGACGACGGCCGCGTCGATCCTGCGTCGCCGGGAGCCTCGCGACGGGGCGCTGCTGTGGACCAATCCGAGGTAGTGACCCGAGCTGGCGACCAGGCCGAACATTCCGAAGGCGAGTAGCAGACTGGCCAGAATCGTGACCGAAGGGGGATATCCCTCTCGAATCCCTTGATTGATGCCCCCGGCAAAGCCGATCAACGTGCAGGCGCCCAACGCGGACCAGAGAGGGTGTCGTCGAACCACTGAGAACACCGTGTCGTTGACGTACGTCAGTCCCCGTACGACCGGTCGCTGCGCGGGACCGAAGAGATGACTCTGGGTCTTGAGCCACGCCAAGGAGTCAGCGAGCCAGTCCGGTGCGTTCTCCGATAACCGCGAGGTCTTTAGTTGCCGGTTGCGCGCGGACCGAAGGGCAACGACCACGACCAGCGTGATAACGGTCATCACCGCGAGCAGCCCCACCTGGACCCACGTTGCTGAGTTCCACGCACGGCGATTCTCTCGGATCGCCAACGCGGTCCACTCACTCGCGAGCGTGAAACTGACGCACGCCACGACAAGTTGACACCCGCGAAGCACGTCGACGATTCTGGCCACCGGAAGAGGCTCGGATCGTCGGCACATCAGTATTCGCGGGACGCAGAGTGCGGCAACCAACGGGACGAACAGCATCATGAATGAGATCACGACGTCGAAAGGGTCATTGAACCACGGAGCGTGGTCGAAGAGCCACGGCGTCTCCTTCACCGGAATTACGTACAAGAAGAAAACGGTCGCCAACGCAATCGTGGCGAAGACCGGCCAACGCAACGTCCTGCGCCACCGGTCGTCAATCGGAATCATCCCTTCTCGCCAACCCGTCATCCTCTCAGTATCTCGCGTAAAGGGATCCCGCTCCCCCGTGAACGCCCGGGATATGACAGTGCCCGCGATCGGGCGGGACTCGAAGACCGAAGGAACGGCGACTACAGTCCCAACTGATGGCTTCGCGAGCTCCATCCAACCGGCTCCCGCCATCGTTGGGTCCCAAGTCCGAGCTCCCGCGCGACGCTTGGGCGGACCGCCTCGAATCGGTGGCGAACGCGAACAACTGGACGTGGCCGATCGTTTCGGCGGCCATCGGCACGCTCGGGGTCATCATCTTGGCCTCGGTACACCGAATGATCGACCTCGGTACATATCTCCTGGGGGGTGCCCACGCCTTTCATTCCGATCTCTACCGCGTGCTCTACCAACCCACGCACTTAGGTTTCACGTATCCTCCGTTCGCCGCGCTGCTATTCGCTCCTTTCTCCCACTTGCCACTCCTCCTCAATCAATTCGTGTTCTCCGGGCTGAGCCTGGTCGCCTTGTTCGGCGTCATCGCCATCAGCGTCCACGTGACGTGTCGGAACTTGGGTCGACGAGCCGTCGTCTGGTGGGCGTTGCTCCTGGTCACGCCGGTCGGCCTACTCGACCCCATCCGCGAGACCCTCCTCCTCGGACAGGTGAATATCCTGCTCGCCGTGGCGGTCATCGCGGACATGACCCTGGTCCGAGAAGGTCGACGCGGCTACCTCGTGGGCCTCGCCGCGGCGATAAAACTGACGCCGCTCATTCTCATCCCGTACCTGCTCTTCACCCGTCAACGAGGATCCTGGTTTCGGGCGCTGGGCACCTTCGTCGCGGCGGGAGCCCTCATGGCATTGGTGGCGCCAGACGCGTCTCGGACCTATTGGTTCCACGACGTCTGGAAGCCGAACGACGCCGGTTGGTTGCCGTGGGTGGGGAATCAGGGAGTGGTGGGCGTCGCCGAGCGCTTTCTCCACCACCAAATCAGTTCGACGTCCACGTTTATCCTGATCGCCGCGGTCTCAGGAGTTGGGCTATGGATCGCGGTCCGTGCGTATCGAGTCTCGTCGCCTCTCCTCGGGTTCCTCGTCATCGAAGCGACCGAGTCGATCGCGTCACCGGTTTCGTGGGCCCATCACTTCATTTGGGTGGTCCTCTTGATCGCGTGGCTGGCCCTCGCGCCGGACCGACCCGTTCACGGTGAGTGGTGGGCGGCGCTCGTGGCGGCCGTATTTTGGGCTGCTCCCATATGGTGGGTCCCCCACGGGTCCGCGGTTCGCTACGCCGGTCACGGTTGGTTGATCCCGCTCGCCGATTCGTTCTTCATCGTCCTGTGCACGGTGTTGGTGGCGGCCGTCGTCCGCCTCATACGTCGTGGTCACCATCGGTGTCCTTCGTTGGCCGACGCGAGTGCATCCAATGTCACGAAGTGACCGCTGCTGAGATTGCCGATACCTAGCGACTCGACCGAATTCACCAGCTCGCCGAATCGAACCGCGCCGAGGGGCCCCTTAAGAATTCACTAAAGCAGCGTCCTCGCCACAGTTCTGATGACCCCTCGCATCGACGTCTATTTATACTGAACTCAACTCGTGGTCGATCCCCGCGGCGTTGGGTGCTCACCTGACGTCCGGGATTCACCCACGACCTAGACAGTGGAGTTCCGCCCGTGACGTTCAGACGCACCGCACTCCTTTTGGGGCCGCTCAGCCTTCTTTGTCTCTCTCTTCCGGCCGCGGCGACGAACTTCGCGCCCCAGTGGCACAGTGCGAAATTGGCGAGCCTGCCGTCGGGTGCGACGGGACTACCCAACGGATTCTTACCGGCTCTCTCGTGCGCGTCAGCCGGCAACTGCAGTGCCGGTGGCGCCTACAGCGACGGCGCGGGCAAGGTCGATGGCCTCGTGCTGAATGAAGTGAAGGGGGTCTGGAAGGCACCAACCAGGTTGCTCCCCCCGGCCCAAGCCAACGCGGACCCCTCGCTCACGATCAATTCGCTCTCGTGCGCGTCGGCCGGCAACTGCGCCGCGGTGGGGAGTTTCGAGGACGCGCACAGCACCGGCCAGAGCTTCGTCGCCAGTGAGGTCGGTGGCGTATGGAAGCGGGCCCAGGAGCTGGCGCTGCCGTCGGGCGCGTCGACGACCACGCAGAACAGCGAAGTCCATTCGGTCGATTGCTGGTCGCCGGGCAACTGCAGCGCCATCGGGAGCTACGTCGACGACACGCAGCCCTCGGGCCACGCCGAGGGTCTCGAAGTGAACGAGGTTCGCGGCGTGTGGGGCCGAGCTCAAGCGACCAAGGTTCCCGCCGACGCCAACGTCAACCCGTACGTGGCGATCAACCAGGTGGCCTGCACCAACGCCGGGAACTGCGTCGCGGTAGGTTCCTACATCCGCGACGACAACGCGACCGAGGGTCTCTTGATCACCGAGGTCCAAGGCGCGTGGCAGAGCGCGACCGAAGTCGTCCTTCCCGGGAACGCCAACGCCTACCCGAGTGCGGGACTCGGCGAGGTGACGTGCGTCACGACGAACAACTGCACCGCCATTGGCACCTACACGAACGCCGCCGGTGACGTCGAGGGCATGGTCGTGAGCGAAACGCGGGCCACGTGGGCGAGGGGCCTGGCCATGACGATGCCGAGTGGCGCCGCGGCCAATCCGCACACGTTCTTCTACGGTTACGGCGGTCTCACGTGCCCGTCCACGGGCAACTGCAGCGCCGGGGGTCAGTACCTCGTCGGCACCAGCACCTACGAGGGTTTCTTCATCAACGAAGTCAACGGATCGTGGCTCGCCGCGACCGAGATGGCCCTGCCCGCGGGGGCCCAGATGGCCGGCCGGAACGGCGGCGTGGTCGCGGTCTCGTGTCGCTCCGTCGGCAACTGCAGTGCGGGGGCCGCGTACCTCGACGGCTCGAGTGAATATCAGGCGCTCGTCGTGAACGAGGTTGCGGGCCAGTGGCAGACCGGTCAGAAGATAACGCTGCCGACGGGCAACAACACCGTCGGTGTCGATGGGGGCGTCTACGGACTCATCTGTCACGCCACGGGACCCTGCACGGCGACCGGTAGTTACCTCAAGGACCTGACCAACTACGCGGGGTTCACCGTCACCACCAGTTAGTCACTGGCGAAACGGATGTGGACTCGACGCCAATTTCGGCACTCTCATCCGAGCGATGACGCTGCCCGGGGACGGGTGGCAGTACTGCGCGATGCCGAGGTCGCCCGCGACCGACAAGAACATGAAGGCGTCTTCGCGCGTAAAGCCCCACTCGTCGACCAACAACTTCGACGCCTCCTCGCACGCGTGTTGCAGAGCCTCGTCCAAGTCACCGACGGACGTGCCGTGCGTGTAGAACGCGTCGGCCGTCTCGGTGATGGGCCAGCCACCGTGCTTCTCCTTGATCACGTCAACCCTGATCACGCCGACGCCGCCGATCTCAACGCCCGTCCCCGAGATCTCGCCGTCACCCATCGCGGCGTGCATGTCGCCAATGGCGAGCTGCGCGCCGCTCTGGAAGACCGGGAGGTGAATCGTCGCGCCGATGCCGTTCACGTGATCATCCATGTTGCCGCCGTGTCGGTCGGCGAAGAACGTCGAGACGTCACCAGACTCCGGCGAGACACCGATGACGCCGAACATGGGGCGCGCGGGGAACGACACGTGGTCGTTCATCGAGACGACGCCGTCGACGACCTTGAAGATCCTCGTCGTCGGTGAATGGACCGTGTCGATGAGCTGTCCCCATTCGGGGATGCACATGGCCGCGCCCTTCTCGTTCGGTCGAATATCGAGCAACGTGACCGACAACGTGTCGCCCGGTTCGGCGCCGCGAACGGCGATCGGACCCGTCGCGCTGTTCACCCGAGTGAGATCAAGCTTCTCGAGCGTGTCCTCTTCGCTCTGTACTTGTCCGGTGAAACAGTCCCACGTCTCGATTTCAATGATGGTGCCGGGATCGACGGTGACGACGGGCTGACGTCCGGCGTCAAAGGACCAGACGTGCTCGTCACGACCGATCTTCACTGAGGGGCTCTGCATGGGGTCTCCGTCCGTGTCGGTTCCAAGAGTAAATCACGCTGTCGTGACGGATGAACACGATCATTGTGGCGAGGACGGGAAAGTTTCATCCGATTAACACCTCGTGATAGCGCACGCTTCACCTTGCGGTAACCCAACCTACTTACGTTGAGGACGTGGCACGTCGGCGATCTCCAAATCCCCCTTTGACATCGAGCCGTGCCGCCCTTCGCCACGAAACGTCCTGGGAACTCGCGTGAGCGCGACCGACGTCGAAAGCCGCCACGTGATCCTCGTCGTCGAGGACGAGGAGAGTTACCAGGACGCCCTGAACATCGGACTGACCGTCGAAGGATTCGTCGTCGTCGGCGCGACCAACATCGCCCAGGCCCGTCAGCTCATGTTGTCGGCGAAGCCGGACCTCGTGTTGTTGGACATCATGTTGCCGGACGGCTCCGGGATCGACTACTGCCGCGAGCTCTACGATTCGACGCGCACGCCGGTCATCATGGTCACGGCTCGCTCGAGCGAAGTGGACGTCGTGCTGGGACTCGAGATCGGCGCCGCGGACTACGTCACCAAACCATTTCGCCTCCGCGAACTCATCGCACGTATCCGCGCGGTGCTACGCCGACCACTGACCAACGCCGATGATGAGATCGTCTCCTTCGGAGACCTGCGCATCGACTTTGTCCGGCGAACGGTCACGCGTCGCGGTCAGGAGATCGAACTCAGTCGCAAGGAGTTCGACCTCCTCGCACTGTTCGCGTCGCGGTTGGGTCAAGTGGTCACCCGCGAGGTCTGTCTCGACACGTTGTGGTGGGGACTCGAACTCTCGGACACCCGAACCCTGGACACCCACGTCAAGCGTTTACGCCAGAAGATCGAGGACGATCCCGCCAACCCTCGACATCTCATCACCATCCGCGGAGTTGGTTTCCGGCTCGACCCGTAACCTGCGTTGATGCAGACAGGTGACCTCGCCCCCGACTTCAAACTCAAGGACCAAAGCGGTAATGACCTCACACTCTCGACGATTCTGCTGAACGGACCGGTGGTTCTCTTCTTTTACCCCGCCGCGATGACCAAGGGTTGCACCAAGGAGTCGTGCCACTTCCGCGATCTGGCCTCTGAGTTCGCCGCGCTCGGCGCACAGCGCCTCGGCATCTCGATGGACAGCGTGGAGAAGCAGGCCGAGTTCACGACCAAGAACGACTTGGACTACCCGCTCCTCGCCGACGTGAACGGCGAGGTCGCCGGACACTACGGAGTGAAACGTTCGCTGGACGTCTTGAAGGTGAGGCGCGCGACGTTCGTCATCGGTCAAGACCAGCGGATCGCCGAGATCATCAACAGCGAATTGAGCATGAACGCCCACGCCGACAAATCTCTCGACGCACTGCGACTATTGAGGGCCTAACCGGCGATTATGGCCGCGGCCGGGTCGTGCAAGAAGCGACCAATGTGTGACAGGACCGCCGACGCCATCGCTCCGTCGACCTGGCGGTGGTCGAAGGCCAGGGCCAGTTCGACGACCTGGCGCACGACGACTTCGTCGTCAACGACCCACGGGGCCTTGGCGATCTGACCCACGGCAAGAATCGCCCCGGTACCGGGCGGCAGGATCGGGATCGCGGCGTCGACTCCGTAGGGACCGACGTTCGTGATGCTCAATGTCGTGCCGATCATGTCGTTGGGCGTCGTCGTCCCCTCGCGAGCCTTGTCGACGAGCACGGTCAATGCCGACGCCATTCCCACGAGGTCCAGTTGATCGGCGCCTTTGATGTTGGGCACGATCAGTCCTCGTGGCGTGTTGGCCGCGATACCGAGGTTCACACTTCGCCGGACGACGACTTCGTTGGCCGCCGTGTCGAAACTGGAGTTGATGCCCGGGAAGTGTCGGGCGGCGTCGCACACGGCGAGGGAGATGATCGCCAATGGCGAAAGACGAACGCCAGCCAGGTTGGGCTGTTGCTTCAACGACGCGACGAGGTCCATCGTGCGCGTGGCGTCCACACGCACCCACACCGCGGCGCGCGGCTGAGTGAACGCACTCTGCACCATCGCCTCGGCCATCGAGCGCAGCACACCCTTGACGGGGATGCGCTCCTCCTTGGGACCACTGGACCACGGCTCAAGATCGCGACCGACGAATCGTGACGTCGTGTCGGGTCCGGTGATCGGCGCGCTCACGCGAGGCGCGCTCACGCGAGGCGCGCTCGGCGCGCCACTGAGGGCCTGCTCGACGTCGTCGCGCGTGATGAGCCCATCGCGACCGGTGCCGGTCAGCGAGGCGATGTCGACACCGTGTTGCTTCGCGTAGAGGCGGACGGGGGGCGTCGAACGGGGCGACGGCGACGTCGAAGGCACGGCAGTGGGGGCAGCCGGTGCGGCCGCAACGGGCGCGGGAGCCGGCGAACCACTTTGGCGTCGGTGCTTGCGAGTAACGACGGCGTCTTCGTTGGCGACGCCATAGCCAATCAGAACGGCTTCGCGTCCCTCGCCGACCGAACCCGCTTCCTTATCTGAGGCTTCTTTAGCTGGAGCCGGTGCATCGGGCGCGACATCCGCGGTCGGGGCCGAGGCTGGGGCCGGGCCACCGCTGCCACCTACGTCGAACGTGATGAGCGGCTTGTGGACCTCCATGACATCGCCGACGTTGCCGTGCAGGGCGACGATCGTGCCGGCGTAGGGACTCGGCAGCTCCACCGTGGCCTTGGCTGTCTCGATGTCGACCAGTGGTTGGTTCAGCGTCACGACGTCGCCGACCTTCACCTTCCACGTCACGATCTCGGCTTCGACCAAACCTTCGCCGACGTCGGGCAGGAGGAATATTTCTTCGCTCAACTCTCAAATCCCATCACTCGGTCGACGGCGTCGAGGATCCGATCGACCGACGGTCGATAGTCCTCTTCGATTCGCGTCGGCGGATACGGCACGTGATAGCCGCTCACGCGAATCCCCGGCGCCTTCAAGGAGTAGAAGCAGCGTTGTGTCAACTCCGAGACGATCTCTGATCCAATCGACGCGGTGTGCGGCGACTCCTGGACCACGACGATCCGACCCGTCTTCTCGAGGGACTTCGCCATGAGTCCGATGTCGAGCGGCGCGATAGAGCGCGTGTCGATCACTTCAATCGACGTCCCCTCCACGGCCGCGGTCTCGGCGGCGCGCAGCGCCGTCTTCACCGACGCGCCGTAGGCAATGAGCGTGACGTCAGTACCTTCGCGACGCACGACCGCGTCGAAGAGTCCCGACGGTGGCGATTCGAGATCGACCTCACCCTTTTCCCAGTACCGGCTCTTGGGTTCACAGAAGATGATTGGGTCATCGTGTTCGATCGACTGTTGGATCATCCAGTACGCGTCGTTCGGCGTCGAGCACGACACGACCCGAAGTCCCGCGGTCTGGGCGAAGTACGGTTCCGGGCTCTCCGAGTGGTGTTCAATCGCCCCGATCCCGCCCTGGAACGGGATGCGGATCACCATCGCCATCTTGTAGGCGCCGTCAGAACGCTTGTGCATCTTGGCGACCTGGGAGACGATCTGATCGAAGGCCGGATAGACGAAGCCGTCGAATTGAATCTCGCACACGGCTCGGTATCCTCGAATCGCGAGGCCGACGGCGGTGCCCACGATCGCTGACTCCGAGAGCGGCGTGTCGACGACACGGTCCTCGCCGAAGTCCTTCTGCAAACCGTCGGTGATGCGAAAGACGCCGCCGAGACGGCCGATGTCCTCGCCCATCAAGAGAACTTTGGGATCCTTCTCCATCGCGCGACGAAGACCTTCGTTGAGCGCCTTGGCCATGGTCATGGTGGTCGTCATCAGAGCTCACCTCCGGAGATACCGAGGTCGATCATCTCGCGACGACCTTCTTCGATCAAGGGATGCGGGGCCGCGTAGGCGTTGTCGAACATCGTGATGGGATCGGGTCGACTCATGGCGAGTACGTCCTCGCGCAGTTGGAGGGCCATCGTCTCGGCCTCGGCGGCGACGCCGTCAAAGTCGGCGTTCTTCACCTTGTACTCGTGTACTAGCAGCGCCTTCACTCGCTCGACCGGGTCACGGTGCTTCCACACTTCGACTTCGGCGTCGATCCGGTACCGCGTCGGATCGTCCGACGTCGTGTGCGCGCCAATTCGATAGGTGTAGGCCTCGATCAACGTTGGCCCACCGCCCACGCGCGCGGAGTCCAACGCTCGCTTAGTGACCTCGTAGACCGCGAGGACGTCGTTCCCGTCGACGCGCACGCCGGGGAAACCGAATCCGTGCGCGCGGTGATAGAGCGGAATCTTGGATTGCACGGTCGAGGGAGTTGAGATGCCCCATTGGTTGTTCTGACAGAAGAAGACGACCGGCGCGTTGAACGAGGCGGCCCACACGAAGGCCTCCATCACGTCGCCCTGGCTCGAGGCGCCGTCACCAAAGAAGGCCATGGCGGCCTCTTCGGCACCGTCGCGCTGGATTCCCATGGCGTAGCCCACGGCGTGAAGGGTCTGGCTGCCGAGCACCACGGTCGGCACCGAGTGGCGGTACTTCTGCGGGTCCCACCCTCCATTGCTGACCGCGCGAAACAGTCGCAGCATGTTCTCCGGCGGCACGCCACGGCACCAGGCGATGCCGTGCTCGCGGTACGTCGGGAACGTGAAGTCCATCGGAGCGAGGGCCCGACCGGCGCCGATCTGCGCGGCCTCTTGGCCCTGGATGGGCGCCCACAGAGCGAGCTGTCCCTGACGTTGCAGCGAAGTCGATTCGTTGCACAAACGACGGATGATCACCATGTCGCGGTAGAAGCCGAAGATCTCGTCACCGTTGAGCGTCGACTCGTACTCAGAGTCCTCGACGCGCTCGCCTTCGGGCGTCAACAATTGAACTAGTTCTTCATCGATCATCGACACTCCTAACGGCACTACCCCCGGATTCACACTATCCCCGTAGCATCGTTGGGTGCCCCGGCTTCTCGTCGACATAAGCCCGCTGCGCACCAATCGCGAGTTCCGATTTCTCTACTCCGGACAGTTGGTCTCACTACTCGGCAGTAACTTGACGGTCGTCGCCGTGCCCTACCAGGTGTACGCCCAGACCCACTCCAGCCTCTGGGTGGGACTCGCGAGCCTTATCCAGCTCCCCTTCCTCATAACCGGTGCGCTGTGGGGTGGCGCGATGGGCGACCGCGTCGATAAACGCGTGCTCATGATCGTGAGCGGCATCATCCTGGGACTGACGAGCGCCGGATTGGCCATCAACGCGCACGTGCACGACCACCACTTGGTGGTGCTCTTGTTGCTCGCCGCGCTCTCCGCGGGCTTCGCGGGCTTCTCCGGTCCCCTTCGCACCGCAGCGATTCCCAAACTCGTCCCACCGAAGGAACTCGTCGCCGCGTACTCCCTCAATCAAGTGGCGTTCAACTCGGCGGTCGTCATCGGTCCCGCCGTCGCCGGCGTACTGATCGCGAGCATTGGCCTGTACTCCTGTTACGCCATCGACGCGACCACCTTTGGCGTGTCGACGGTACTGACGTGGTTCCTGTCGCCCATGCCCTCAACCTTCGAACACGTCGGCACCGCGATGTTCCGGGCTATCGGAGATGGCTTTCGCTACGTTCGCGCTCACGCCATCGTCCAAGCGGTCTACCTCGTGGACCTCAACGCCATGGTCTTCGGACTACCCCGCGCCCTCTTCCCGGCGGTCGCGCTCACGCTGTACCACGGCGGCCCCCAGACCCTCGGCCTGCTCTACGCGGCTCCCGGCGCCGGGGCGCTCCTCATGGCGGTGGTGACCGGTTGGATTGCGCACGTCCGACGCCAAGGTCGCCTGGTCGCGCTCGTCGTCATTGCGTGGGGCGCGTCGATGGCGCTCTTCGGACTCGTCCATATCGTGCTCGTTGGTCTGATCTGTCTCGGTGTCGCCGGCGCGATGGACGTCATCTCCACGGTGCTGCGCAACACCATCTTGCAGAACGCCATCACCGACGAGTTCCGCAGTCGCATCTCGTCGATTCAAATGGCCGTCGTCACCGGTGGACCGCGTCTGGGTGACGTGGAGTCCGGCGTCGTCGCCAACTTCACGTCGACGGAGTTCTCCATCGTGTCCGGCGGCATCGCCTGCATCGTCGGCGTGCTCGTGTTGATGCGGTGGCGTCCGACGTTCTGGAAGCGAGAGGTGATCTAGCCGGGTCGTACCGGAATCGACTTGTGCCTCGCGTTGGTGACCGCGGCGAGCTGTCCGCACGCGGCGTCGATCGAGCGGCCGCGCGTGTTACGCACCGTGGCGTTGATACCACGCGCCACGAGACCTTCGCGAAAATCATGGACCCGTTGCGACGAGGAACCACGCACCAAATAACCCGGCGTCGGGTTGAGCGGGATCAGGTTCACGTGGGCCCGCAGCGACGACGCGTAGCGCGCCAACTCGTCGAGGTCGCTCTCGCGGTCATTGACCCCGTCGATGAGCGCCCACTCGAAACTGAGCCGACGACCGGTCGTATTCATCCAGTAGAGACACGCGTCGTGAAGTCGCTCGAGCGGGTACCGGCGATTGAGCGGCACCAATTCGCTGCGCGACTCGTTGTTCGCCGAATGGAGGCTGACGGCCAGCGTGAGCGGGAGGCCGGTCTTGGCCATGCGCTCGATCGCGGGCGCCACGCCGACCGTCGACACCGTGATGTGACGCGCGGAGAGCCCGCGGTACTCGTGCAGTCGTTTCACGACATCCATCGTCACCAGATAGTTCGCCAGCGGCTCGCCCATGCCCATGAAGACCACGTTCGACAGGCGCCGTGGCGCCGCGGCGCGGGCCGCGAACATCACCTGTTCGAGGACTTCGCCGGCGCTCAGGTGTCGCGTGAAGCCGGCCTGCCCGGTCGCGCAGAAGGTGCAACCCATGGCGCATCCCGCCTGGGATGACACGCACACCGTGACGCGGTCCTCGTAGCCCATGAGGACGGTCTCGATCGTCGCGCCGTCGAAGAGACGAAAGACCCATTTGCGCGTGGCCCCGTGATCACTCTCGACGTCGTTCGCGACTTCCAGGCTCGCCGGGAATCGCTCGGCCAAGCGGGCTCGCAGCGCCTTAGGAATCGTCGTGATCCCCTCGATCGCCTGACCCTCGGTCCAAAGCCCGTGCCAGACCTGGTCGACGCGGTAACGAGGTTCGCCCACCAAGAGTTCGGCCAACTCATCCTTGGAGTACTCATAGACCGACGGCATCTCCCAACGCTAGGCCCAGCGCCTCGACGCCGGTCAATCCCGCGCCCAGGACCGTCTCTGAAGCTCCACCGCAATCTCTGCTTGACTCTTAATCGGTTCAGCCGCAAGTGCTGGCAGACATCAGGAGCATCCATGGAACTCAACAACACATCGGCCGTCGTCACCGGCGGCGCCTCTGGACTCGGCGAGGCGACAGCGCGCGCTTTGAGCGCACGTGGCGTCAAAGTCGTACTCGCGGACCTCAACGACGATCGCGGCACCGCCCTCGCCAAAGAGCTCGGCGGTGCGTACGTGCACTGTGACGTGACCAACACGGACCAAGTGATCAAAGCGATCGAAGCCGCGAAGGCCTTGGCGCCACTGTGGAGCACCGTGAACTGCGCCGGCATCGGCTGGGCTACGCGCACCATCGGCAAGGACGGAGAGTACGCGTCGGCCCACGACCTCGACCTCTATCGCAAGGTCATCGAGATCAACTTGATCGGAACGTTCAACGTCTGTCGCCTCGCCGCGACCGCCATGAGCGCGAACACGCCCGATGTCGACAACATGCGTGGAGCCATCGTCAACACGGCCTCGGTCGCCGCTGAGGACGGCCAAATCGGACAGGTCGCGTATTCCTCATCCAAAGGTGGTGTGGTCGGGCTCACCCTGCCACTGGCGCGTGACCTCGCGGTCGTGGGAGTGCGCGCGAACTGCATCTTGCCCGGACTCGTCGACACGCCGATTTACGGCACGGGACCGCAGTCCGATGAGTTCAAAGCTCGACTCGGCGCGAGCGTGCTCTTCCCCAAGCGACTCGGCTACGCCGCGGAGTTCGCGAGTCTCGCCGTCGAACTCTTGGGGAACAGCTACATGAATGCCGAGTCGATCCGTCTCGACGCCGGCATTCGAATGCAACCGAAATAGTTCTAGCCGGACAGAGCGAAGCGGCCAAAGCGGGTCCTTTGCTCAAAGGGAGAACTGCCACGTTAGGGTCGACAACGTCCGTGGAGAACTTACGAACGGAGTTCGAGTGCGATTTCGATCGTTTTGGTCTGACCCGATTTGGAAGGGTCTGCGTATCGTCTCGTTCGTTTCCGCGAGCGTCACCCTGATACTTCTCGCCGTCTTTCTCTCCGGTGACCGGTCATGGCTCGTCCTGCTTTATACAGCGTTGGTGACCAACGTCGCGATTATGGTGGCCCTCGTGATTCGCACGATCGTGCTGCACGCCAAGTTGGGTCGTACGCCAAAATCGTAAGGGACTGAACTTCGCGGGGACTATTCCCAAGTAGTCAGATCCCGAGAGACGGTTAACTGTGACGGCGACCATTCGAGTTGAATCCCTTGTTCGGGAATATTCCCGGAGGGTTGCGGTCCGGCTGTTTCTTGAACATGAAGTTTGTGAAGCGCCGCGTGAATCGGCGCCATCCTCCACCAGAAGGTTGCCGAGACTCGGAGCCTTCTTCGTCATCGGGCCGGACGTAATGCTCTGCACTCATACGGTCCTCCCCGAGGCAACCATGGCTCTACACGAAGTGTAGGCACTGGGCAAACGTTCCAACCGACGCGGTACCCTCCAAGACCGACACATCCCAACAAGCCGCCACTCACGTATGAGATCGCAGTCGCCGTCGTTCCGAACTTAAATCTCGCGGGCCTCGGCCACGTTCTCGAAGCGAGCAAACTCGCCGCGCCAGGTCAGGTGCGTCGTGCGCGTCGGGCCGTTTCGGTTCTTGCCGACAATGATCTCGGCCTCGGCCTTCTTGTCATTGGCGACCTCCCCGTACTGCTCGGGGCGGAAGATGAAGAGCACGACGTCGGCGTCTTGTTCGAGCGAACCGGATTCGCGAAGGTCCGACATCATCGGGCGCTTGTCCGCTCGTTCTTCGAGCTTTCGCGACAACTGCGAGAGCGCGATCACCGGACATTGCAGTTCGCGAGCCAAGATCTTCAGGGACCGGCTCATCTCGGAAACCTCGACCTGTCGGTTCTCGGCGCGGCCGCGCGAACTCATCAACTGCAGGTAGTCGATGATCACGACGCCGAGATCGCCGTTCTGCTGGCGGATTCGGCGTGCTCGGGCGCGGACGTCCATGACCGTCAACGCTGGATTGTCGTCGATGAAGACCTTCGCCGACTGCAAGTACCCGAAGGCCTCGTGGGCGCGGTTCCAGTCGGCGTCACTGAGGTCACCGGTGCGTAGCTTCGAAGAGTCGATCCGGGCCGTCGAGGCGAGAATGCGTTCGGCCAACTCTTGACGACTCATCTCCAATGAGAAGAACAGTGCGGGACGCTTCACCACCGCGCCAACGTGAATCAGCACGCCAAGGGCGAAGGCCGTCTTACCGGTGCCCGGACGCGCGCCGACAATGGTCATGCTGCTCGGTTGCAGCCCTTGGAGAATCTGGTCGAGCGACTTGTAGCCCGTCTCGAGACCGTTGATGCGACCTCGGGTCTCGCCGCGCTCTTCGAGGATGTCGGCCTCGCTCAACAACAGTCGCTGCAGGGGCGAAACCGTGTCGGTTCGGCCGGCGTCCCCGATGGCGTTGATCTTGCGTTCCGCTTCGTCGATGAGTCCGACGACGTCTTCGGTGGCGATATAGGCCTCATCGACGATCTCGCCGGCGACCGAAATGAGGCGTCGCTGCTGGGCCTTCTCACGAACCAGTTCGGCGTAGTGCTGCGCGTTCGCCGCCGACGGTGTGTTCATCTGGAGAGAGGAGAGCAGAGCGAGTTCGACGGCGATTGCCCCGCGCTCTTGAAGCTTCGCTTGTACGGTCACGTAGTCAACGGGTTCGCCCGCGTTCGCTAACGCGATGATGGAACTGAAGATCTGTCCGTGCAGTGGTCGATAGAAGTCTTCGGCTTGAACCGTCTCGTACGCGATGCTCACGGCCTCTTGCGAGAGCAGCATCGCGCCGATCAAACTCT
>OCTA010000559.1_pt1 | contig 34321 bp, 30 predicted proteins | sample 1538991 | NCBI WGS metagenome assembly OCTA01 (sample SAMEA3539302, study PRJEB22396) | soil metagenome | biome: tundra; feature: field; material: soil | place: USA | collected 2010-05 | depth 0.15 m | reverse complement strand
TCTGCGCATTTGCGTTTATCGGGCGGAGTGTCAACACGTCCGACGGGGCCGAAGTCGTGTCGGAGTCCCTCGGTCTCCTTGTGCAGGGACACCCGGGGTTCGGTCGGATGCCGGCGGTCGGCCCTTCGACGCCAGAATCCGCGCCGCCGGCCCACTCGAAGTACGGTCTGTTTGCGTCGGTCCTGCCGCTCCCGGCTCTGGCGCCGGCCTGGTTGTTGCGACGGCTGATCGGGGCCTCGGGTGTAGACGCAGTGACCGCTCTGACGTGGTCTCTCGGCACAGCGCTTGCGGCACTCGCCTTCGGTTCTCTCGTGCGGGCGCTGCGACCGGGAGCGACCGGGCCGTGGGAGGCGGCCTTCGTCGCGGGGACATTCTTGTGGCCATACGCGGCGGACTCGTTCGTCGAGCCGTTCGCGGCGGCGGGCCTCGCGGCGGGAGCCGCCATCGCTCTCTCTGGCCGCGCGGGCGCCGCAGCCGTGCCGTGGGCGGCCGCGTGTCTCCTCAAGCCGATCCTCTGGGTGACGGTGCCGGTTTTTCTTCTCAGTCTTGCCCTCGATGCGCGCCGGGCGCGCTCGGTCGTCGGCGCGCTGCAGGCCCTTGGCGTCTTCACAGGCGCTCTGTGCCTGCATGGGCTTGGAAACTTCGCCCTCTACGGTTCGCTCCTCGAGACCGGCTACGGGTCGGAGCTTCTCCGCTTTACAACGCCGCTCGGCGAAGGGTTGTTTGGCCTGCTCCTCTCGCCGGGGCGGAGTCTCTTCTTGTACGCTCCCGTCGTGGCGATCGGGCTAGTCGGCCTGTCGCGGGCCCCGCGTCTGGCGAAAATTCTGTGCGCCGGCACGCCGCTCCTGCATCTCCTCGTCGTCGCCCGCTGGTGGAGTTGGGAAGGCGGCGCCGCGTGGGGGCCGCGACACCTCTTGACGGTGCTCCCACTTCTCGTCGCCCCCGCGGCTCTCATCTCGGTGGGAGTGGTCCGGATCGCCTTCATCGCGGGAGCGTTCGTGAACATGCCCGGCGTCCTCGTCGCACCGGGCAGCTGGATCGGGTACGCGGAGCGCCTGCGTCCTCCGGCGGCCCTCGCGTGGCCGACGGCCGGTCCCGTACGGGTGGCGACGATCCCGGCGCTGAGCCCCATCGCGGGCCACGCGTGGCTCGCCGCGAGGAACCTCGCCGGGATCGAGCTCCCGAAGGCATGGCTCGAGGCTGGAACATCCGAGGGGGATCCGCCGCCGACGGCCGCCGAATCCGTCTCCCCCTGGCTCCTCCGGCGCGCGATGAGGCTGCCGCCCCTGTCCCCGATGGTCCCCCGCCTCCTCGTCCGTTCCGCGGCGGGGTACCTCGCACGGGGAGAAGCCGCGAAGGCCGTGCCCTGGGCGCGCGAAGCGATGCGCCTCTCTCCCGCTGACCCGGACGCCGCCCTGCTCCTCGCGTACGCCGAGGAGCAGGTTCGCGGCACGGCGAACCGCTGACCGAGGTCCGCCTGGCTCCGCCTGATGCGGGAGCATCATGGCTGCGCGCCCGCGCGGCCCTCAGCTTGTAAAGGGATGTATTCCGCCGGCCCGGCCGTCGAGAACCGTCCCCAAAGCAGGAGGACCGCCCATGAAGATCCTGGTCGCCGATGCGTTCGACGAGTCCCTTCCCGGCCGCCTCGCCCCGTTCGGCGAGGTCTTCACCGACCCCGCGCGCCTCAAGGACGCCGAAATCGTCCTCGTGCGCTCGAAGACGAAGGTGACGCGCGAGTTCCTGAACGGCGCGCCGAACCTGAAGCTCGTGATCCGGGGCGGAGTCGGCCTCGACAACGTCGACATCCAGGCCTGCCGCGAGCGCGGGATCGACGTGAAGAACACGCCGCGCGCGTCCTCGGTCGCCGTGGCGGAGCTCACGATGGCGCTCATGCTCGCCGTCCCGAACCGCCTCGTCGAGGGGCACACCGGCCTCAAGCAGGGGCGCTTTCTCAAGAAGGAGCTCAAGCGCACCGAGCTCTTCGGCAAGACGCTCGGCCTCGTCGGCGCCGGCCTGATCGGCACGGAGGTCGCGCGGCGGGCCCAGGCCTTCGGGATGAAGGTCATCGCCTACGACCCGCAGATCGCGAATCACGCCCTTGCCGAGCTCGTGGACGATCTCGACGAGCTGTTCCTGCGCGCCGACTTCATCAGCCTTCACGTTCCGGCGACGGCCGAGACACGCGGCCTCGTGAACGAGCACACGCTCGCCAAGATGAAGGACGGCGTCGTGATCGTGAACACCGCCCGCGGCTCGATCGTCGTGGAGCCCGAGCTCGCCGCGGCGCTCGCGTCGGGGAAGGTGCGCGCCTACGCAACCGACGTCTTCCTGAGCGATCCGCCCGACCCGAACAGCCCGCTCCTGTCCGCGCCGAACGTTCTCATGACGCCGCACCTCGGCGGCTCCAGCCGCGAAAACCTCCTGAGGATCGGCGACAGCGTCGTCGAGCTCCTCGGGAAGCGGAGGAAGACGCTCGCCGCCGCCCCTGTGGTCGACCTCGGCTCGATCATGATCGAGGCCGCGGTCGTCGCCGCGCGGTAGCGGGCCGCCGTCAGCGCTTCGAGCCGGGCCCTACGAGCGGCTGCCCGGGGCGCTCCGCCGTGATCTTTCCGCCGTCGACGACGAGGGCGCCGTTGACGGCGACGTACGGGAAGCCTTCGGAATAATGCAGGGGGTCGGCGTACGTCGAGACGGCCTTCACCCGGACGGGGTCGAAGGCGACGACGTCGCCGGCCATCCCGGCCTTCAGAATGCCGCGATCCCGGAATCCCGCGCGCGCGGCCGAGAACGACGTCATCTTCCGCACGGCCTCTTCGAGAGAGAGGAGCTTCTCGTCGCGCACGTACGTGGCGAGGATGCGCGCCGTCGAGGCCCAGGCGCGGGGGTGGGATTTCTCTTCCGAGTAAATCCCGTCCGTGGCCGCCGCCCCGGAGTCCGTGCAGAAGCCCACGAAGGGATCTTTCAAGGCTGCCCGGACGTCGTCCTCTCTCATCATGAAGATGATGCACAGAGCGTTCGCGCGGTCGGCGAGGACGATGTCCATCAGCGCGTCGCGCGGGTCTTTCTTCATGAGCGCGCCGATTTCCTGGAGCGTCCCGCCTTCGTATTTCTTGAGCTCGGGGTTGAGAACGGCGGCGAGCATGACGCCGGACCCGCCGCCCGAGCCGTACCACTGGTTCTCCCAGGAGTCGGCGTCCTCGGCCATCTCGTTTCGAATACGGGCCCGCGCCTCGGGATCGCGCAAGCGCGCCAGCAGCCTCTCGCGGCCGCCCTCGCGGACCCAGGGCGGGAGGCAGGCATCCAGCCCGTTCGAAGCCGCGTTCCACGGGTACTGGTTCGCCGCGACGTCCAGCCCCGAGGCGCGCGCGGCCGCGAACGCGGCGAGGATCCTCGGCATCGCTCCCCAGTTGCGCCGGTAGGCGGTCTTCAGGTGCCATACGTTCGCCGGGATGCGGGCTTCCCGGGCGATCCGGAACACCTCCGTGAGCGACGAGTCGATCCGATTCCCCTCGGAACGCTGATGGGTGAAGTACACGCCACCGCGGGAGGCCGCGACCTTCGCGCAGGCGATGATCTCGTCGGTGGAGTTGTAGAGATCGGGAACGTACTGCAGCGACGTGGAGACTCCGAGCGCGCCGTCTTCCATGGCCTGCGCGACGAGCGCCTTCATTCGGTCGAGCTCGGTCGGGCCGGCTCGCCGATCCTCTGTTCCGACGACCATCCGGCGGAGTCCCCCGAGCCCGACGAACGTGCCGAGGTTGATCGTGGGGGGGGTCCGCCGGAACCTCATGAAGTACGTGAGGAGCGACGACCAGTCCGGCCTGAGGCCGTAGTGTCGGTACGTGTCTTCGTTGCTCTTGAGCAGCGTTTCGTCGAGGGGTGCGATGGACTCGCCCTCGCCCGTGACCTCGGACGTGATTCCTTGCGTGATCTTGGAGGCCGCGCGCCGGTCGACCAGGGCGTTGTACTCGGACTGGCCGAGGAGGTCGATGAACCCCGGCGCGACGACGAGGCCGGTGGCATCGATCCGGCGACGGGCGCGGGCGATCCGGTCCGGCGCGAGATCGCCTACCGCGGCGATGCGGCCGTCCCGGACGGCCACGTCCCCGCGGAATGCCGCTTTCCCCGTGCCGTCTACGACCCGCCCGCCAGTGAACACGAGATCGTCCCCGCGGGGCGCGGCGCCCGCGAAAAGAAAAAGGGCCGCGACCGGCAGGGTCGCAGCCCGAAAAAAACGAGTCATGCCGCGGGTGCCCCCTTCGGCAACCCGCAACCCGCGCCCGCTCAGCGCGGTCCGCGGGGTCCGCGCGGCTCGTCTGTCTTCGGACGGGCCTCGTTGACGCGGATCGTGCGGCCGTCGTGCTGCGACCCGTTGAGCGCCTGGATGGCCTTCTGGGCATCCGCGTCGCTCATCTCGACGAAGCCGAACCCCTTGGAGCGGCCCGACTCGCGGTCCGCGACGACCGTGGCCGATTCGACGGCTCCATGAGGTTCGAAGAGGGCCCGGAGGGAGGCATCGTTCACACCGTAGGAGAGATTGCCGACGTACAGTTTCATCCCCGAATTTCCTTTCAGTAGCAGGTCCGATCGATGGGAAAGTCTAGCACGGGCGCCCCGCGCAAGGCCCGGGGGTGGGGGATACTCCGCCCATGGCACGCATCCGTCCTTTCCCCTCCGGCCGCCCGCCGCGCAAGCTCGCAGCGCGCGTCGCCTCCGTCCCCTACGACGTCGTGGATTCCCGCGAGGCCCGCGCGCTCGCGGCTGGCAACCCGGTTTCGTTCCTGCACGTCTGCCGCCCGGAGATCGACCTTCCCGAGGACGTGGACATCCATTCCGAAGCCGTTTACGCGAAGGGGCGTGAGAACCTCGACGGCTTCTACGCGAACGGCACGCTCGAGAGCGACCCCGTTCCCCGCCTCCTCGTATACCGGCAGACGTGGAGGGCGCGCAAGCAGGACGGCCTCGTCGCAACGTGCTCGGTCGACGACTACGACGCGGACGTCATCCGCAAGCACGAGAAGACGCGGCCCGACAAGGAGGACGACCGCGTTCGGCACCTGCTCGCGCAGTCCGCGCACGCCGAGCCCGTGTTCCTGACCTACCGGGCGGCGGACGCGATAGACGGTCGCGTCGCCCGGGTGACCGCGGCGTCCCCGGAGTTCGACTTCGAGGCGCCGGATGGCGTGAGACACACTCTCTGGGTCGTGCCAGAGGGCGACATCGCGTTCTTCGTCGCATCGTTCGCGGCGGTGCCTCTTCTCTACGTCGCCGACGGCCATCACCGCTGCGCGTCGGCCGCGCGCGCGCGCGCCGCGCTGAAGGGGAAGCTCCGGACGCTTCCCGACGAGCATCCCGTCAACTGGTTCCCGGCCGCGATTTTCCCGGACCGCGAGCTCGCGATCCTGCCGTACAACAGGGTGGTCAAGGACCTGGGAGGACTGGGGAAAGAGGATTTTCTTAGAAAGGTGCGCGAGCGGTTCGACGTGCGGGCCGCCGAAGCGCCCGAGCCGCGCGGCAAAGGGCAGATTGCCCTATTCCTCGAAGAAACTTGGCAGACCCTCACGCCGCGCGAGCCCGTGAATCGCGAGGATCCGATTGCCTCTCTCGACGTCTCCCTCCTCCAGGACCGCCTGCTCGCACCCGTCCTCGGCATCGGCGACCCCCGCACGGATCCCCGCGTCGACTTCGTGGGAGGGATCCGGGGCACGGGCGAGCTCGAGGAGCGCGTGCGCTCGGGGCGGGGCGCCGTCGCGTTCTCGATGTTCCCGACGTCTCTCGCCGAGGTCATGGCGATCGCGGACGCGGGGGCCACGATGCCGCCGAAGTCCACGTGGTTCGAGCCGAAGCTGCGGTCCGGCCTCTTCGTACACCGATTCTGAGGTCCGCCATGAAAGTGCTCGTCGCAGACGCGTTCGAAAAGTCCGGTCTGGACGGCCTCGCCGCTCTCGGCTGCGAGGTCCTCTACGAGCCGAAGCTCGAAGGGGCTTCCCTCGGCGCACGCCTCGCCGAGACCGGCGCCCAGGCGCTCGTCGTCAGGTCGACGAAAGTCGGAGCGGCGGAGATGGAAGGCGCCTCCGGTCTTGCGCTGATCGTCCGTGCGGGCGCGGGCGTGAACACGATCGACCTGCAGGCCGCCTCAGCGCGCGCGATCGCGGTGTCGAACTGCCCGGGCAAGAACGCGATCGCCGTGGCCGAGCTGACGTGGGGTCTCATCCTCGCCCTCGACCGCCGCATCGTCGATCAGATGAACGACCTTCGCGCCGGTGTCTGGAACAAGTCGCTGTACGGGAAAGCTCGCGGCCTCGCCGGGCGCACGCTCGGCGTCATCGGCCTCGGAGCGATCGGACTCGAAGTCGTCGGGCGGGCGAAGGCCTTCGGGATGCCGGTCGTCGCGTGGAGCCGCTCCCTGGACGAAGACCGCGCGGCGCAGCTCGGCGTGGCGCGCGCCGACTCGATTCATGCGCTCGCCGCCGCTTCCGACGGCGTGACGGTGCACTGCGCGCTCACGAGAGAGACGAAGGGCATGCTCGACGCGAAGTTCTTCGCAGCCATGAAGCCGGGCGCCTTCTTCGTGAACACGAGTCGCGGCGAGGTCGTCGACCAGCCGGCCCTCGAGGCCGCGATCGCCGAGAAGGTGCTCCGAGCGGGTCTCGACGTCTTCGCGAAGGAGCCGTCCGGAGGGACGGGCACCTTCGAGGACGGGATCGCGCTCCTTCCCGGCGTCATCGGCACGCACCACGTGGGCGCCTCGACCGAGCAGGCGCAGGCCGCCATCGCGGAAGAGACCGTGCGGATCGTCGCGGCCTTCGCCTCGACGGGGGAAGTTCCGAACGCCGTCAACCTCGCGAGCCGCACGCCGGCGACGCACGTCCTGTCCGTCCGGCACCGCGACCGCGTCGGCATCCTTGCGCACGTGTTCGGCGTGCTGCGCGCGGCCGGGATCAACGTCGAACAGACGGAAAACGTCGTCTTCGCGGGCGCGGAAGCCGCGTGCGCCCATATCCAGGTGGGACGGGCGCCGCAGGAAGCTGTTCTCGAGGAGATTCAGCGAGGCTGCGCCGACGTGCTCTCGATCTCGGTGCGGCCACTCTAGAGCCCTTCTCCGGACCCGCCGCCGAGCGCCGGCCCTCTCCGGCATAATGGCTCGGACAGATCGTGCTCGAACCGCTTCCCGCGAAAACTCTGCTGGACTACTTTCGCTTTGCCGCCGGGAGCGGCAAGGCGGAGCTCCTCGTCTCGAAGACCGGCGAGGCCTGGACGCCTCTTTCCGCTACGGACTTCGGAGAGCACACCCAGGGCCTCGCCCTGGGGCTCGCGCTCCTCGGCGTCGATCGGGACGACCGCGTCGCGATTCTTTCGGAGAACCGGCCCGAGTGGCCGATGGCGGACTTCGCGACGCTTTCCCTCGGCGCGCTCAGCGTGCCGATCTACACGAGCTACCTCGCGCCCCAGGTCGAGTACATCCTGCGGGATTCGCTCGCGAAGGTCGTCGTCGTCTCGAGCGCGGTCGAGCTCCAGAAGGTTGTCGACGTCCGCGACCGCTGCCCCGAGCTCAAGCACGTGCTCGTTCTCGACCATGTGCCGTGGAGCGCGGGGAAGGCCACACCTTTCGCCACCGTGGTCCAGAAGGGCCTCGCGGCCCTGCGCGCGGACCCGGGCGCCTTCGAGGAGCGCGCGTCGTCGATCCTTCCGGGTGATCTCGCGACGATGATCTACACGTCCGGAACCACGGGTGAGCCGAAGGGGGCGGTTCTGACACATGAGAACCTCGTGTCGAACGTCGCCGCATGCTCGGCGTTCTTCGACGTGACGAGTGACACGAGCGCCCTGTCCTTCCTGCCTCTGGCGCACGTGTTCGAGCGGATCGTCGACTATCTCTTCTTCTCGCGAGCCGCCACCATCACGTACGCGGAGTCGATCGAAAACCTCTCGGAGAACTTCATCGAGGTCAAGCCGCATTGTTTCGCCGCGGTGCCGCGCGTGTACGAGAAGATGCTCATGCGCGTCCAGACGGCCGTGGAGAGGGCTCCGGCCCTGCGCCGCGCGATCTTTTCCTGGGGCGTGAAGACCGGTGTCCGCCGTCTCGCGGTCGTCGGGGCGGGGAAGGCGCCGGGGCTCTTCCTGAGGCTCAAGGTCGCGCTCGCCGATCGGCTCGTCTTCGGAAAGATCAAGGCCCGGCTCGGAGGCCGCTTTCGCTTCGCGATCTCGGGCGGCGCGCCGCTTTCCCGCGACGTCGCCGAATTTTTCTGGGCGGCGGGTATCGAGGTGTACGAAGGCTACGGTCTCACGGAGACGAGCCCCGTCCTCTCGTGCAACCGCCCGGGCGAGTGGCGCCTCGGCACGGTCGGTCGCGCGATTCCCGGCGTCACGCTGCGGCTCGCCTCGGACGGCGAGGTTCTCGCAAAGGGCCCGAACGTGATGGAGGGCGGTTACTGGCGGAAGCCCGACGAGACGGCAAGCGTCTTCGATGCCGAAGGCTGGTTCCTCACGGGTGACATCGGCTCCTTCGACGCGGACGGGTTCCTGACGCTCACCGACCGCAAGAAGGAGATCCTCATCAACGCATACGGAAAGAACATCGCTCCCGCGCCGATCGAGGCCGCGCTGAGGTCGGTGCGGTACGTCGCGTCAGCAATTCTCATTGGCGACCGGCGGAAGTTCCTGTCGGCGCTGATCGTGCCGGACTTCGAGAAGCTCGAGACCTGGGCGCTCTCGTCCGGCGTGAAATTCCGGGATCGCGACACGCTCGTGAAGAATCCGAAGGTCCTCTCGCTCGTGAAGCAGGCGATCGACATCCTCAACGGCGACGAGCCCCACGAGCGGCAGATCCGCGCTTTCACGCTTCTCACGGACGACTTCACGATCGAGGGCGGCGAGCTGACTCCCACGATGAAGATCAAGCGCCGCGTGGTCGCCGAGAAGTACCGGGACGTCATCGACCGCATGTACGGAGAGGCGGAAGAGGGAACGGCCTCGGGAGAAAGACCCGGGGATTCTCTTAGAGGGTAAATAGGGCTAGGCCGTCGGCGAAGCGCCGCGTGAAGGGCGCCTCATGGCCGCGTGGCTCAAAGCAGTTTCGCCACGCGTGCCAGCGCTCGCCGCCCTCCCGGCTCGTTCATTCTCTCGGCCGCCTCGCCGAGCGTGAACCAGCGGAGGTCGACGGACTCGGCGGCATCGCGATGGATGTCCCCGGGCGTTGCGGTCGCGAGCGCGTAGCGCACGTCGTAATGGAGATGGGGCGGTTCGCCCTTGCCGGCGGGGATGTCGTGGACGTCGACGTCGAGGATCTCGTCCTTTAGGAGCGTGAGGTCCTTCAGCCCCGATTCCTCCGCCGCCTCCCGCAGCGCGGTGGCGCGCGGGTCGTATTCTCCGTCGTCATGCCCTCCGAGCTGCAGCCACGCGTTCAGCCGCCGGTGATGGTGAAGCAGGACCTTGCCGGTGGAACGGCAGACCACGAAAGCGCTGCCGGTGATGTGACCGGGAGCGAACGTGTGGCGCGAGAAGCAGGCCGTCTCCGTCTCGACGAGACGGAGAATCGCGTTCTGGTGCCGCTCCTCGCGTGCGTCCACCGGAACGTGCCGGAGCAGCGCGTCGCGAAGGGTTGCACGGGCGCGATCGAGCGGCACGGACCGGCGCACGACGGCGACCTTAACAGCCCCGTTGGGCGTTCGGGCATCATTCCGGAATGCCGATGACATTCGACCGTCCCCTGCTCGCCGTTTTCTGCGGCGCGCGCACCGGCCTCTCGCCCGTTCACGCAGACGACGCGGCGGCCGTCGGGCGCGCGATCGCTCGCGCCGGTGCGGGCCTCGTGTATGGCGGCGGGCGCGTCGGGCTCATGGGCATCCTCGCGGACGCGGCGCTCGAGGAGGGCGCGCCCGTCTACGGCGTCATCCCGGCGGGCCTCGCGGAAAAGGAGATCGCGCACGGCGGCCTCACGCATCTCGAGGTCGTCGCAACGATGCACGAGCGCAAGGCGCGAATGTCGGAGGTGGCTGCCGGCTTCCTCGCGCTCGCCGGGGGGTTCGGCACTCTCGACGAGTTCTTCGAGATCGTGACCTGGCGCCAGCTCGGCCACCATTCACGGCCGATCGTCCTCTTCAACGGCTCCGGCTACTTCGACTCTCTTCTAACCGCCCTTCGGCATGTCGCGGACCAGGGATTCGCCCGGGACGGCGCCGAGTATTTCACGGTGGAGACCGAGCCCGACGCCGCGGTTCGGCGCGCCCTCGCCGGATCGGAACGTCAGGTGCCGGCCCGATGGCCCTCTCGCTCCTGAACAGGGCCCCGCGGGCGCTCGGCCTTTCGGTCCTCGCCGCCTTTCTCCTGCTCGCGGCGACGGCCGAAGAGCGCACGTTCGGGACCGTCAGCGACGAGCAGCAGATGCTCTACACCGCGATCTCGATCGCTGAGACCTTCGAGCTTGGGATCGCGCGCGGACAGACGTTCGCCATCCCGCGGCCGGCGGGCGACGCGGTGTCGCCCTACGGCATGGGGCTTCCGCTGCTCGAGGTGCCGTTCGCCCTCGTAGCGGGCCCGTGGGAGGCGCGTTTCGGCGCGCGCACGTCGCAAACGCTGTTCGTTCTCCTGCAGGTCCTCCTCGTGACGGCGGCGGCTGCGGGGGCCGGCCTCCTCGCGAAGACGCTCGGCGCGGGCCTCTTCGGCCAGGGGCTCGCCGTGTTCGGGACTGCGCTCGCTTCGCCTCTCTGGCCGTACACGGCGTGCGGATTCACCGAGCCGCTGCAAGCGGTCTGTCTCGTGTTCGCCGTGATGTTCGCGACCCGCGCGAGCCAGGCGGAAGGACGGTCGGCGCTCGGCCTCGCCTTCGCCGCGGGGTTTTGCGCCGGCTTTTTCGCCCTCACGAAGGTCGTGAATCTCCTTTTCGTCCCGCTCGCGCTTCTGCCGCTTCTCGCCGGAGTGTGGCCTCTCGCGCGCGAGAGGGTGCGGGCATGGGCCGCAGCCATCGCGGGCATCGCCATACCGATCGCGGCAATGCTCGCCTTCGAGGTCGTTCGCTTCGGCCGTCCGTTCTCGTCCTATGCACGCGGGCAGTACTTTTCGCATCCGCCTCTCGACGGGGCCTGGCGCCTCCTCGTGGGTCCGAACAAGGGGCTCTTTCTCTACTTCCCGCTGGGCCTCCTCGCCGCCGTCGGGCTCGTTGCGCTCGTCCGCGGGCGGGAGACACGCGGCGCCGCGGTCTCGACACTCGCGCTCGCCGCCGGCCTTCTCGCGCTGTATTCGGCCTGGTGGGCGTGGGACGGGAGCGGGGGCTGGGGGCCGCGCTTCCTGGTCCCGCTCGTGCCGCTTCTCGCGTCCGCCGCGGGCGCAGCCGCGGGGACGCCCGCGCGGCGTGCCGCCGCCGTCGTACTCGTCATTCTCGGCACCGTCGTGAATGCGCTCGGGACGTTTCAGGCCGAGGCGGCCACGTTCTACTACGTTTCGTCCACGGGGCTCGCGCGCGTCTCGCGCGCGCTGTACGAGGAATACCCGCCTTCCTTTCGCCCGCCCGAGAGCCGTGAGGGGATGTACTGGCTACCCCGATACGTGCCCGCGGCGTCGGACCCAGCCTTCTCGGCGTTCCGGATTCATCCGTTTCTTCTCGCGAACCGCCTCGCGGAGCATGACGACGACGCTCGCCGGCGCCGCCTGTCTTCGCCTCCGTGGCTCGCGACGAGCCCCGACGCGATTCCGCTCCTTCTGGCCGACTCGCCGCAGATCACGACTCAGACCCCGCTCGTGAGGTATCTCGCATCGAAGTTCCGGTGGCCGCATCTCTTCATGTGCTTCGAGCGGCCAGACGGTGAACGGCCCGGCACGTACAACACCGCGTGGGTCGCGGGGCTGGCGGACCAGACGCTGCGAAACCTGGACATCGCTCGCCCGGAGCGCGCCTCCCGCCTCGCCGAGAGGCTTTTTGACGTTTCGCCTTCGGCCTACACGGCCGCCCTGCGGGCCGAAGCGCTGAGACTGTCGGGGCGGACGGGCGACACGCGCGCGTTCCTCGACTCGCTGCCCGAGCGGGTCTTCAACGCTCCCGTTCTCGCCCTCGTCCGGGCGCTCGCGGCGCGCGATGCCGGTCAGGACGAAGTGGCCGCCGCCCTCCTCTCCGAGGCGGCGCGCGGCATCCGGACGATCACGCTCAGGCAGGCGCTCACGCGTCCCCCGTCCGAGTGGCCGCGTTCTCTGCGCGCTTTCCTCTCGGATCTTCCCGACGCCCCTATGCGCGTCTCCGCCGCGCGTGAGTGATTCGCCGCTGCTAAGATCGAAATGATGCGTATGCCACGATCCTTTCCTCCGTTCGCCGCCGCCCTCTTCGCGATTCTTCTCGCCCTTCCGGGCCCGTCGCGCTCGGACACGAGCGCCTCGAAGCCCGCGCCCGGCAAGATGTCGATCAGATGGCGCTCGATCGCTTCAGGGGACGCCGAGGCGAAGAAGAGCGGAAAGCCCGCGCTCTACTTCTTCACGGCCGCCTGGTGCGGGCCGTGCCGGCTGCTCGCAGGGCAGGTCTTTGCAGTACCGGAGATGGCCGCGCAGATCGAGAAGGATTTCGTGCCGATCGAAGTGGCGGATCGCGAGCGCGAGACCGGGCGCAACTCGCCCGAGATGGTGGCGCTCGCGGACCGCTATCGGTTGCGCGGATTTCCGACCCTCGTCGTGTCGCGCCCGGGCCTCGCGGCGAACGTGACGCTCGAAGGTTGGGAAGGCAGGGGAAAGTCGTTCGAGTTCCTGAAGACCGCGAAGAAGCGCTTCCTCGATCTCGAGAAGAAGGCGCATTGAGGTGATGACATGAGCGACGTGAAGATTCTGGTGAAGCCCAACGGCCCGCTCCTCGTGAGCGGGGAGATCGGCCTCGTGGACGGCGCGGAGAAAGCGTTCGGCCTCGGCGGCCGCGCGACGATCGCCCTTTGCCGGTGCGGCCAATCCGCGAGCAAGCCGTTCTGCGACGGCACGCACAACAAGGTGGGCTTCCAGTCGGACCCGCCGGCGTGCGATCTGCCGCCCCGGGCTCCGAAGCCTTAGGGCGATCGCCCCTCAACCTTCGCGCAGAAGCCCTTCCGCGGTGAAGATGCGAAACGCGCGCGTGACGGCGCGGGGCGAGAGCGGTTTTCCGCACGCGCGGGCGGCCGCGCGAAGCGCCGCCCCGAGCGTCCGTCCCTTTGCGAGCGCCCCGAGGAGGTGGAATTCCTCCCGCGTCAGGTCCAGACGGTAGACGGAATAACGGCGGCGGTGCAGCGCCGCCCACGTCGCGTGCGGGCGGGTCTCCGGACGTTTCCCCGCCTTCAGCGCGTCGAGCGCGGCGCCCGCGGCGTGGCGGAACGCCAGAAGGCGAAGTGTCGGAGGGGTGGCGAAGCGGCGCGACTCCCAGTCCTCGGCGACGTGGCGGGGAGGACGTGACGGGCGTTCCGAGCCCTCCTCGTCGACTTCGAAGACCTCGGTGACCGCGCGCTCGAGGCGCGCGAGGTCGTAGAGGAAAGGCGAGGGCCCAAAGCGGCGGGTTCTTCGGAGGAACTCGGGCACGTGGTCGCCGAGGCGGGCGAACGTGTAGCTGCGGGAGGGATGGACCGCGACGTACGCGAGGACGAAATCGAAAAAGCGCTCGTGTCCGAGGAACGCCGCGAGACCGGGATAGTCGGCCTCGAGGGCGTCGCGCATGCGCAGCGGGTACATCCCCTGGTAGACCGCGAGCCGCTCGAGCGGCGCCATCGTCTTCGAAGGCAGGATCGCACGGCGCGCCTCGGCAGCCTTCATGTGGCGCGCCGCGGAACGGGCGCGAACGGCCTTCTCCACGGCGCCCGGATGGACGATCACGGCCTGCATCCAGCGCTCGAGGCGCGGCAACTCAGGCACGGGCGGGCCGCCGCGGAGCGTCGACCCGGGATTCGCTCGCGAGCGGCGGGCGATACTTTAGGGCCTTTTTCGCCTCGCCGTGGACGGTCGCGAAGTCCGGGATGTCCTCGTCCCATTCGTAGAGCGTGGCACGCGGCCCCGTGCGGGCGATCGCGTGCGCGTAGAGCTTCCAGACGTCCTTCACCATGGGCGCGCTGTGTGTGTCGAGGAGGTGTGTGCCCTTGTCGGTGTGCCCGGCGAGGTGGTACTGCACGACGCGGTCCGCCGGCAGCGCGTCGAGGTAGATGATGGGATCGAAGCCGTGGTTCACGGAGCTCACGTAGACGTTGTTCACGTCGAGCAGCATCCCGCAGTCGGCGTCTACCAGGAGGCGCGCGAAAAACGCGGCTTCGGACATCGTCGAGGAGCGGAATTCCAGGTAGGAAGACGGGTTCTCGAGGACAAGAGGCTGCCCGAGCACTTCGGATGCCTGCTTCACGCGGGAGACGACGTGGCGCAACGTCTCCTCGTTGTACGGCAGGGGGAGCAGGTCGTGGGTGTTGCGCCCCGAAACCCCCGTGAAGCAGAGATGGTCCGACACCCACCGCGCGTTCGTGCGCACGGCGAGCGCTTTGACCTTCTTCAGGTAGCCCAGATCGAGAGGGTCGGTCCCTCCGATGGACATCGAGACGCCATGGAGCACGACCGGATAGCGTTCGGAGACGCGGTCGAGGATGTGGCGCGGGCGCCCGCCCGTGTCGAGGAAGTTCTCGGTGAGGGCCTCGAAGAAGTCCACCTCGGGCGCCTTCGAGAGGACGTGACCGAAGTGGACCGTGCGGAGCCCGACCCCCACGCCGAGGTCGGGCAATCCGAACCGGTCTCCCATGGGGAAGGGGGTCAGTAGGCCGCCGGCGCGGCGGCGGGTGCGGCCTTCTTCTTGAGCGGCACCGCGCAGCCGCCCTTGCCCTTGCAGGCGTTCTGGCCGGCGCACTTGTGGTCCTTCGTGCTACAGCCGCCCTGGCCCTTGCATTTGTTCTTGCCCGAACAGTCGTGTTTCATCGACGCCGAGGCGCAGCCGCCCTTGCCCTTGCAGCCGTTCTGGCCGGCGCATGTGTTGTCCTTCGTGGCGCAGGCGCCCTGACCTTTGCAGCCGTTCTTGCCTGCGCAAACGTGGTCGTTGCTCTTGTCTTTCTCGGCCGGCTTGTCGTCGGCGAGAAGGGCTTTGCCGGCGACGATGCCGGCGACGGCGGCTCCGAGGGTGCTGGCGAACTGGCGACGGTTCATGTGTGTGCCTCCTTCGAGTTTCTGCGGATTCGTGGGATTGACGCTTCGGCTTTGGGACGAAGTGGAACATTCCGGAAGTGTGTGAGAACGAGATTATGTCGCAGAATCAACCTTTTCCCATACGGGAGTCAAGGCCGGCATGGATCAGCCGTTCGAGGCCTCGATGGATCGCCTTTCACCATCGAACAGGTGGATGCCGGAACGGGCCAGTCCTATTCCCGTGTCTTCCGGCCTCTCTCGTCGACGGCTACGCGCAGGATCTCGGCGACGCTCCAGGCCTGGGCCATGCAGCCGCGCGGGCGGTGGGGCGCGTCGCCGTCGAAGATCTCCGGGAGCTGGCCGAGGCCGTCGCCGAGCAGGAAATCCTCGAGCGGGGCGAGGAGGCGGCGGATCGCCTTCGCGGTCTTCGGGCCGTCGCCATTCACGCGGCGGAAGCTTGTTGCATAGGCCCCGAGAAGCCACGGCCACACCGTGCCCTGGTGATAAGCCGCGTCGCGTTCCACGGGCCCGCCTTCGTAGCGGCCCCGGTACGCCGGGTCCTTCGGCGACAGCGTGCGGAGTCCGTAGGGCGTCAGGAGATGCTCTTCGACGATGGCAAGGACGCTTCGCGCGAGCGGCTTCGGAACCATCGAATGGTGGAGGCTGACGGCGAAGAGCTGGTTCGGCCGGACCGACCGGTCGCGCCACGCGCCGTCAACGCAGTCGACGAGGCCGGCTGCCGTCTCGTCGGGGAAGAGCCTGAGGAAGCTCGTGCGGCATCGTTCCGCGCGCGCCGCATATGCTTTCGCAGAATCTCCGTCTCCGAGGCTCGACGCGAAGTCGCTCATCGTGCGGAGCGCGTTGAACCAGAGCGCCTGAATCTCGACGGGCTTGCCTTCGCGCGGTGTTACGGGGCGACCTTCGACTCGCGCGTCCATCCACGTCAGCGCCTCGCCCGCGGCGTGCCATTGGAGGAGCCCGTCCGCGCTTACACGGATGCCGTAGCGCGTGCCGCGCTCATGCCACGCGACGATGTCCGCGAGGATTCTGAAGAGGCGGTCACCGACGAGCGTCAGGTCGCCCGTGGTTTCCACGTACTGCCTCACGGCCTCGAAATACCAGAGTGTCGCGTCGACGGCGTTGTATTCCGGCTCCTCGCCGGCTTCCGGGAACCGGTTCGGCAGCATCCCCTGATCCACGTGCTCCGAGAACGCGAGGAGGATCTCCTTCGCGACCTCCGGCCGGCCGGTCGCCAGCGTGAGGCCAGGCAGCGCGATCATCGTGTCGCGGCCCCAGTCGCTGAACCAGGGGTAGCCCGCGATCACGGTCGTCAGGTTGCCGCGTGCGACGAGGAACTGGTCGGCGGCGAGGACGAGTTTGCGAAAGGAAGGGCCCCCCGGCGCGCGTCGAACGAGATGCTCTCTTCGGGAGAGCTCGGATTTTCTTAGAAGGTGAATGTCGGCGGCGGAGCGGGGGGAGGTCGACGCAATGATCGCCGCCTCGGGGCGCGCGGCGCCCGGGATTTCCTCGAAGGTGAAAGACAGGGAAAACGGGTGCCAGAGGTCCTCGCGGAAGTCGAAGCCGCGCGCCCTCTCCTCTTCATATTCGAAGGATCGATACCAATCTCCGGCCTGCTCCGCCTGCCCGTTGTGCCCGAGAAACAGCTGAGGAAGGCGCTCGTAGGGCTGGATCGCAACCGATCCTTCCGCGATCTCGATCCGGCGGTTCAGGGTGTCGTTCTCATGCGTGAGCGCGTGAAAGTCGCGGAACGCGACGAGGGGGCGCACCTCGAGGCCGATGGGCCCGGCGTCATTCCCGCCCTTCGCGAGCCGCCACGTCACGCACACGGCGTTCTCGCCGTGCGGCATGAAGACTTGCTTCTCGAGGACGAAGCCTTCCACGTCCCATATGAACGTCGGGAACGGGTCCATCCGGAAGTCCGCCAGGAAGCGAAAGCCTTCGGGATGTCGGGTTCCCGGGAAGAGGTTCGTCGAGAGGTCGATGCGCCGGCCGCCCACGAGGAGCGTCTCCTCGACTTTCGACAGGAGCACGGCGCGGCTAACGGGGGGCTTCGTCGCGGCCACCAGCAGGCCGTGATACCTGCGCGTGTTCTCGCCGGTGACGGTCGACATCGCGTACCCGCCGAGGCCGTTCGCTTCGAGCCACTCGCGCCCGTCGGGCTCGCCCGTTCCGGCGGTCATTCGCCGCTCTGCTGAAGCAGCTTCGCGACCAGCCCGGTCCAGCCGGTCTGGTGGCTCGCGCCGATCCCGGCGCCGATGTCGCCGTGGAAGTACTCGTAGAAAAGGATGTAGTCGCGCCAGTGAGGATCGGTCTGGAACGTCTCGGCGCCTCCGTAGACGGGCCGCCGGCCGCTCTCGTCGCGCAGGAAGATGCGGGTGAGGCGGCGCGAGAGCTCGCTGGCGACGTCCGACAGCGTCGACCTCTCTCCCGAGCGAGTCGGGAACTCGACCTGAAAGGAATCGCCCAGGAAATGGTGAAACTTCTGGAGCGACTCGATGATGAGGTAGTTCACGGGAAACCAGACAGGCCCGCGCCAGTTCGAATTGCCGCCGAAGAGGCCCGTGGACGACTCGGCCGGCTCGTAATCGACGCGGTGCTCCATGCCCATGACGTCGATCACGTACGGGTGCTCCCTGTGGAAACGCGAGAGGGCGCGAATGCCGAAGTCCGAGAGGAACTCCCCGGGGTCGAGGAGGTACGTCAAGACCGAGCGCAGGCGGTCGCGGCTCACGAGCGAGAGAAAGCGGCGCGGGCCGTCGTCCGTCGAGATCGTCTCGACGTGACTCGCGAAGTCGGGCCGGTTGTCGATGAACCACTGCATGCGCCGCTTGAAACCGGGCAGACGGTCCACGACGTCGGGCTCGAGAGTCTCCACCGCGAAGAGCGGGACGAGGCCCACCATCGAGCGCACGCGCATCGGGAGGCGGCCGCCGCCGGAGAGGTGCAGGACGTCGTAATAGAAGCCGTCCTGCTTGTCCCACAGCTCGATGCCATCGCCGCCGAGGTTGTTCATCGCGCGCGCGATGTAGACGAAGTGCTCGAAGAACTTGGACGCGACGTCTTCGTAGGCGTCGTCCTCGCGCGACAGCTCGAGGGCGATCGCGAGCATGTTCAGGCAATACATGCCCATCCAGCTCGTGCCGTCCGACTGCTCGAGGTGGCCGCCGGTTGGGAGAGGAGCGCTGCGGTCGAAGACGCCGATGTTGTCGAGGCCCAGAAAGCCGCCCTGGAAGACGTTTCTTCCCTCTTCGTCCTTGCGGTTCACCCACCACGTGAAGTTCAGGAGCAGCTTGTGGAACACGCGCTCGAGAAACTTGCGGTCCGGCCTGCCCGAGCGCTTTGCGTCGATCTTGTAGACGCGCCACGCGGCCCATGCGTGGACGGGCGGATTCACGTCGCTGAACTTCCACTCGTACGCGGGGAGCTGCCCGTTCGGGTGCATGTACCACTCGCGCAGGAGCAGGATGAGCTGCTGCTTGGCGAAGTCGGGGTCGACGAGCGCGAGCGGCACCGTGTGGAACGCGAGGTCCCACGCGGCGTACCACGGGTACTCCCACTTGTCCGGCATCGAGATGACGTCGGCGTTGTACAGATGCCCCCATTCGCAGTTGCGGCCGTGTTTCCGCTCCGGCGGAGGCGGCGGCTGATCGGGATCGCCTTTCAGCCAGCGGGCGATCTCGAAGCCGTAGTACTGCTTGCTCCACAGGAGCCCGCCGAACGACTGGCGCATGACGCTCTTCGCGTCGTCCGAGACGTCGTCCGGGATCACGTTCGCGTAAAAGGTATCCGCCTCCGCGCGACGCGCGGCGAGAATCGAGTCGAAGAGAGGCCCTATCGGATAGGCCGGCACCGCATCCGTCAGGCGCAGCCGGATCCTCTTCGAGCCGCCTGCCGGGACGTCGAACTGGTACCACGCGGCGGTTTTCGTGCCGAAGCCCGCGGGATTCACCGCCTCCGTGGCGCCGTGGACGACGCGCTCGTGGAACGCGTCTTTCACGTACGGTCCGTCGTTCTCGGTGCCGAAGAGGCGGCGGTTGTTCGTCTCGTTCTCGGTGAAGAGGAGCTCCGGCGCGCCTTCGGCGTACAGCGTGCGGTCGCCGTATGCGGGGTGCGCGATCGCGACCGCCGCCGCGCCCGCCGGCCCTTCGGCTTTGCGCGCGCGCGGCTTTCGCGCGTTGAGGCCCCACGACCACGTGTTGCGGAACCAGAGCGTCGGAAGGAGGTGGATCGGCGCGGCTTCGGGGCCGCGGTTAAAGACCTCGATCTCCACGAGGATGTCCTCGGGCGAGGCCTTCGCGTAGGTGACGAAGACGTCGAAGTAGCGGTTCTCGTGGAAGACGCCGGTGTCGAGGAGCTCGTATTCCAGCTCCCGCCTGCCGCGGCGGCCGTTCTCCTCGCGCAACTTCGCGTACGGGAACTCCGCCTGCGGATACTTGTACAGCATCCGCATGTACGAGTGCGTCGGCGTGGAGTCGAGATAGAAGTAGTACTCCTTCACGTCCTCGCCGTGGTTTCCTTCGGCGCCGGTGAGGCCGAAGAGGCGCTCTTTCAGGTACGGGTCCACCCCGTTCCACAGGGCGAGCGCGAAGCAGAGGCTCGCGTGGCGGTCGGAGATGCCGGCGATGCCATCCTCTCCCCAGCGGTACGCGCGCGAGCGCGCCACGTCGTGCGGGAAGTACTCCCAGGCCGAGCCGTCCGGGCTGTAATCCTCGCGGACGGTTCCCCACTGGCGTTCGGAGAGATACGGCCCCCATCGTTTCCAGTTCTTCTTCCGCACGCGGTCCTCCACGAGGCGGAGCGACTCCGGATCGGGCGCGTTCGGCTTGGTCACGTGAGGTCTCCCGGACGCAAGGGTATACGGGGTCGTGTGCACGTCAGGTTCAGATGCCGGTGGGCGTCTCTCGTCTCGGAGCTTAGACTTCGCCTGTGAAAGGAGAGCCTTCCCTCGGTCCCCCGGGCGAAGCGCCCCCTCCCCGGCTCAGCGACGAGACGCACTGGTACACGGAGCACACGGCGCTCGTCATCAGCACGCTGAAGTGGACGGTCCTCGGCGCAGCCGCCGGCCTCTGCGTCGGCTTTGGGACGCGCGCGTTCCTATGGGCGCTTGCGGCGTCCGGGACGTGGGTGAAGCGGGTGACCCCGGGCGGAATCTCGCCGACATTGCTTCTCCCGCTCGCGCTTCCGGCGTGTGTGCTCCTGATCCGGCGGTTCGCGCCGACGGCGCGCGGCCACGGGACCGAAGCTGTCATCGCCGCGATCCACCGGGAGTCCGGCCGGATCCCGTGGAAGGTCGCGCCCATCAAGCTTCTGGCGACGGTCGTGACCCTCGCCTTCGGAGGCTCGGTGGGGAAGGAAGGACCTTGCGCCCAGATCGGGGCCGCGATTACGAGCCTGTTCGCCGATGTCCTCCGCCTGAACGACGACGACCGTCGCCGCCTCGTGATCTGCGGCATCGGCGGCGGCTTCGCGGCCGTCTTCGGGACGCCAATTTCCGGCGCCCTTTTCGGGATCGAGGTGCTCTACCTCGGGCGGATTGAGTACGCGGTCCTTTTCCCCTGTCTCGTGTCCGGCATCGTCGCGCACCTCGTGTGCGGCTCGCGGGCGCCCGTGCCCGCCCTTCCTGAAGGGCTCGGCGGGCTCGGGCGCTCCGAGCTCGTCGGCCTGTCGATCCTCTTCGGAGCCGTCTTCGGCCTCGTCGCGCTCCTCCTGATCGAGGGGATGCGAGGGCTCGAGCGCGGCCTCAGGCGCTTCGAGGAGCACCCGTACATCGTCGCCGTGGCCGGAGGCATTTTTCTCGCGGCCTTTTACGCCCTCGTCGGTGACGCGTACGCGGGGCTCGGGGTCCCGACGATCGAGAACGCGCTCGCCGCCACAGGGACGATCGTGATCCTCGCGTTCCTGTGGAAGATCGTCGCGACGGTCGTCACGCTGGAGACCGGCGGGAGCGGCGGGATCGTGACGCCTCTCTTCTTCATCGGGGCGACGAGCGGCGCGGCTCTCGCGCGGCTCCTGCACCTCCCGACGGGGCTCTTCGCGGCCTTCGGCTTCGTGGGCGTCGTCGCCGGCGCCGCGAACACGCCGATCGCGGCGGCCGTCATGGGCATCGAGCTTCTGCCGCGGGACGTCGGCGTCTACGCGGCGCTCACCGCCGGGACGGCGTTTCTCCTCGTCGGACACCGCAGCGTCTACGCAAGCCAGAAGATCGGCCTGTCGAAGTCGGCAGGGCTCGACGTGCCGCTGGAAGGGCCGATCGGCGACCTGACGCGCTCGGGTCTGCATGTGAGGAAAGGGAGCCTCACCGAGAAGGTGACGCGGCTCGGGAGCCGCCGTTCCCGCCGAAAGCCCGAGGAAAACTAGGCGGGGTGCCGCGGCCCGCGCGAGACGACCCTGAGGAAAGCCTCGAGCCGGCTGTCGGCCGGATGCGCGCGCAGCTCGGCGGGAGTGCCCGCCTGCGCGACCTTCCCGTCGAGAAGCACGACGAGGTGCTCGGCGAGCGCGAACGCTTCCGGCTGGTCGTGCGTGACGAGGAGCGTCGTCAGGCCCGTTTCGTCGTGAAGCCTGAGGAGCCACTCGCCGAGCTCGAGGCGCACGCCCGCGTCGAGGGCGCCGAACGGCTCGTCGAGGAGGAGGACGCGCGGATTCACGGCGAGCGCTCGCGCGAAGGCCACCCGCTGTCGCTGGCCGCCGGAGAGCTCCGACGGGCGGCGGTCCCCGAAGCCGTCGAGCTGGACGCGGTGGAGGAGCTCGTCCGCCCGCTCTACAGCCTCCTTGCGCGGAACGCGCCGCACGCGCAGGCCGAAGACCACGTTCTCGCGCACGGAGAGGTGTCCGAAGAGCGCGTAGCCCTGGAACACGAAGCCGACTCCCCGCTTCTGGACCGGTACGTCCGTCACGTCCTCGCCGTGCAGGAGAACGCGCCCCGCGTCCGGCTCCTCGAGCCCCGCGATCAGCCGGAGCACCGTCGACTTCCCGGCTCCGGACGGACCCAGGATTCCCGTGATCGCGCCCGTGGGCGCGGTGAAAGAGACGCCCGCGACGGCCGGAGGCCCGTCCGGGGTGAAGCGGCGCCTCAGATCCGTCACGACGACGCTCATGCCGTCTTCACCCGCGCTTCCTCCAGCTTCCGGGCCGCGAGCGTGACGAGGGCGAGGAAGGTGAGAAGCGACGCCACGGCGAACGCGCCCGTGAAGTCGTACTCGTTGTACAGGATCTCGACGTGGAGAGGCAGGGTGTTCGTCACGCCGCGGATGTGCCCGGACACGACCGAGACGGCGCCGAACTCTCCCATCGCGCGCGCATTGCACAGCACGACGCCATAGAGGAGCCCCCAGCGCGCCTTCGGGAGCGTCACGCGAAAGAACGTCTGCCATCCGCTGGCCCCGAGCGTGAGAGCGGCCTCCTCCTCTTCGTTGCCCTGCGCCTCGAGCACCGCGAGCACCTCGCGCGCGACGAATGGGAACGTGACGAAGACCGTAGCGAGGACGATTCCGGGGACGGCAAAAATGACTTTCCAGTCGTGCGCCGCGAGGAAGGGTCCGAGGAATCCCTGCCGCCCGAACAGCAGGACGAACACGAGACCGGCGATGACCGGAGAAACCGCGAAAGGAAGGTCGATGAGGGAAACGAGCAGGCCCTTCCCGCGGAATCGGAATTTCGCGACGAGCCACGCGGCAACCACCCCGAAGACGAGGTGCAACGGCACCGCGACGGCGGCCGTGAGAAGCGTGAGGCGGATCGCGGAGAGAGCGGCGGGCTGGGTGATCGCCGCGAGGTAGGCCGCCGGCCCCTTGGCGAGCGCCTGCACAAAGACGGCCGCGAGCGGCACGAAGAGGAAGAGCGCGAGAAAAAGGAACGCGGTAGCCACGAGGCCTCGCCGGAGCGCCGGCGCGTCCGCGAGCGCGGGAGCGAGCCGGAAGCCGCGCCCGATCACGGTGGACGCGCCGGCCAGGCGCCGCGTCCAGCGCTGCAGGGCGTTGATCGTGAACACGAGGACGAACGACGTCACGAGGAGGACGAGCGCGATCGCCGTGGCGCCGGCCGTGTCGTACTGCTCGAGCTTCGTCACGATGAGAAAGGGGGCAATCTCGGTGCGGAAGGGCATGTTGCCCGACACGAACACGATCGAGCCGTATTCGCCGAGCCCCCGCGCGAAGGCCAGCGTGAACCCCGTCAGGAGCGGCGGAAGGAGGTTTGGCAGGACGATGCGCACGAACGTCTGCAGGCGCGAGGCCCCGAGAACGGCCGCGGCCTCTTCCAGCTCCGAGTCGAGATCCTCGAGGACGGGCTGGACGGTGCGGACGACGAACGGCAGGCCCACGAACGTGAGCGCGAGGACGACGCCGGCGGGCGTGAAGGCGACCTTCAGGCCGAGCGGCTCGAGGAAACGGCCGAGCCAGCCGTGGCTGGAGTAGACGGCCGTGAGCGTGAGGCCCGCGACGGCCGTGGGGAGCGCGAAGGGAAGATCCACGAGCGCGTCCACGAACGCGCGACCGCGAAAGCGGTAGCGGGCCAGCACCCACGCGAGAACCAGGCCGAAGACCGCGTTGAGGAGCGCGGCGGCGAGCGCCGCCCCGAAGCTCAGGCGGTAGGCCGCGAGCGCGCGCGGCGCCGTCACGATGCGAAAGAACTCCGCAAGAGAGAGTCCGGCCGTTTTCACGAAGAGAGCGGCGAGCGGCACGAGGACGATGAGGCCGACATAGAGAAGCGTCACGCCGAGAGCAGGCCCGAACCCGGGAAGCACTCCGTGCCGGCTGGCTCCTCTCATCGGCCGGGCTGATAGAGCTGGTCGAACGTGCCGTCGTCGTCGAAGTGGACCTTCTGCGCCTGGCCCCATCCGCCGAAGACCTCATCGATCGTGAAAAGAGAGACTTTCGGGAAATCGCCGGCGCGAGAGGCCGTGACCTTCGCGCTCCCGGGCCTGAAGTGATGCTTCGCCGCGATCGTCTGTGCCTCGTCCGTGTACAGGAACTCGAGATAGGCCTGCGCCGCGGCGCGCGTGCCGTGCTTGTCGGCGTTCCTGTCCACGAGGGCGACGGGCGGCTCGGCGAGGATGCTCACGGACGGGACGACGATCTCGAAGCGGCCCACACCGACCTCCTTCGTCAGGAGGAGCGCCTCGCTCTCCCAGGCGATGAGGACGTCGCCGAGGCCGCGCTCGGCGAATGTCGTCGTGGCTCCGCGGGCGCCCGTGTCGAGGACGGGTACGTTTCGAAAAAGCTTCGAAACGAAGTCGCGCGCTGTCCTTTCGTTTCCGCCCGGTCCCTTCAGGGCATATCCCCAGGCGGCGAGGTAATTCCAGCGCGCGCCGCCGGACGTCTTCGGATTCGGCGTGATGACGGCGATCCCTCTCTTCGTCAGGTCGTCCCAGTCCCGGATCCTCTTCGGGTTCCCCGTTCGGACGACGAAGACGATCGTGGAGGAGAAGGGGGTGCTGTTCCTCGGGAGCCGCGCCTGCCACGTCCTGGGCAGGAGGCCCGCCCTCGACGCGATCGCGTCGATGTCTCCCGAAAGCGCGAGCGTCACGACGTCGGCCTCGAGGCCGTCGATGACGGACCGGGCCTGCTTGCCCGAGCCGCCGTGCGACTGGTTGATCGTGACCTTCTGGCCGGTCCTCGCCGCCCAGGCCTTCGCGAACGCGGCGTTGATCTCCTCGTACAGCTCACGCGTGGGGTCGTACGAGACGTTGAGAAGGGTGACGGACGCGGGGGCCGCGAGGAGGGAAGACGAAGAGGGAGAAGAGATTTCTGCGAATAGGAAGAGAAGGGCGAGGGCGGCCGCCGCGCCGATGGCGGGACCGCGGCGCAGGCGGCGATGCGGGCCGTGAGTCCGGAGGAGTCGATCGACGCGCGCCATGCCCTACTCCCTTCTAAGAAAATCTTATATTATTTACCCCACGGATTTAGTCAAGTATTATTGATCGGGAGACAATAAAGATCTTGAGGCTCACGAGACGAAGCGAGTACGCGCTGCTGGCGCTCATTCACCTCGCCCGCGCGAAGGGGGAGGGCTTCGTCACCGTCGCCGCGATGGCCGAGGCGCAGGGTCTTCCCGCGAAGTTCCTCGAGCAGCTCCTGATGGCGCTCAAGCGCGCGCGGCTCGTGAAGAGCCAGAAGGGGCCGCATGGCGGATACCGGCTGGCCCGCCCGGCCGAGAAGATCTCGCTCGCCGAGGTGATCCGGCTCCTGGACGGGGCCCTCGCGCCGACAGAGTCGGTCAGCACGTACTTCTACGAGCCGACGCCCGTCGAGAGGGAGAAGCGGCTCCTCCGCGTGTTCAAGGAAATCCGCGACGTGATCTCGGCCCGGCTGGAGAAGACGACGCTGGCGGACGTGCGCTGACGGAGCGCGCGACGGCCTTGAAGCGCATTGTCGTTCGCGCGCCGCCTAGCCGCGGTCTTCCTCGGGGACTCTCTTCAGGAGGTGCGCGGCGTAGGCGAGGACGTAGAGCACCCCGGCCGCGGTGTGCCCCCACCCCGTTTCCCTTCTCAGTGAATCTCCGGTGAAAACCTGAACGGCGTACCCCGAGAGAACGAGAGGCGCGACGAGCCCCAGGAGAGAGATCCCGGATTTTTTTCCGGTCTTTTCGCCGGACCTCCATTTCGGCAGCGCGTGTCCGCGCGCCACGAGCCCGAAGGCGAAGACGAGAAACGGCGCCGCGAGAACGTGTGCCTTCAGGACGCCGGGCTGCCAGGGGTGGCCGAGAGGGGAATCCGGGTCCGAGCCCGTCATGGCGTATTTCATGAAGCCGTAGACGACGCCGGAGATCGCGATCGCGAGCGTCGAGGCGTGCAGCAGAAAAAGCTCCCAGCGGCTCATCCCGGCCTCACCGCCGCTTCGTCTCGCGGAGGAACGCGTCCAGCGCGAGGACGCGCCGTGCGGCCTCGACGGTGGCACGTACGGTGAGGGTCGCGCCGGTCACCGGCCGCACCCCGCGCTTCTCCGAGAGCTCGTCCGTCAGCGTCTTGCCGGAGAATTGCCCGTACCAGCTCGCGCGCGGAAAGTACTCCTCCGGCTCCGAGAAAGAGAGGATCTCGATCCGCGCGATGGCTCCCTTCGGGTCGACGAGGACGAGCAGCGTCTCGGGCTCGGTGCGCACGATGTGCCTGTCGAAGTAGACCGTGCCGAGGTCGGTGCCGCCAGAGGCGCCCGTGTAGAAGACGACGAGCCCGGGCGGGGGCGTCCCTCCCGTCCGGCGGGCGACCTCCGCGCGGTCCGCCTCGGAGAGAAACGCCGTCTTGCGCGTCACGACCGCGCCCGTCGGAAACGCGAGGCGAAGAGCTTCCTCCTGAGTGAGAAAGCTCTTCGCGAAAGAAGATGCAGGTGAAAGGAGAAGGACGAAGAGAGAGATTTCTATGAATGAAAGAGAAGAAAGGCGGCGCGCGGGGCAGCGGAGGTGTGCAGTCCGTGCCCGGTGGGCGGGGCGTTGGCCGTGCCCTTCCTTCCTTCTAAGAAAATCCCCGGTCTTCTTGCTCAAAACTCGTACCCCAGCGCCATGTTGAACTGCTTCACCCCGGTGTACGCCGCGTTCCGCCGCCACTGGCCGTCGGCCTTGATGACGATCTGCGGGATCGGCTTGAAGTTCGCACCGGCCGTCACGACCCGCACGTCGTTCTCCGGATCCCGAGCGTAGCCCACGGGCACGGCGGCCTGGGTGTCGTACGCCTCGTACCTCACGAACGGCGTGAGCGTCATCCGGCTCTTCGGCACGAGAGAGAAGACGTCGAAGCCCGCCTCTGCGTACCAGCCCTCCTGCCGACTGCCCACCGACTCGTCGCCTTCGAGGTTGTTGATCTGGTTGATGGCGGCGGCGTCCCCGACCGTGGACCGTGCCCACACCGCGCGGAAGGACGCGCCCCGATAGCGCGCGTCGAGGTGCAGATCGACGAACGTCGTTCGGCCGGCGAAGGAGTCTCCCGACGGCGTCACCTGACCTTGTCCGGAATTCCCGCTGAAGAACGAGCCGCCGACGAGGACGCCGGGAAGGCCGGTGTAGTCGAGCCGGCCGGTGACGGCGAAGCTCCGCGCGAGCGCCAGCGAGCCCTCGCCGCTCCCTTCCTTCAGGCCATCGGCCGCGTAGCGCGACGCGTCGAGTCCGTTCACGAAGTAGAGGCGCCACGAAAACGGTCCGACGTCGCCCCACCCGCCGACGCCGATCTCCCGCCACGTCGAGGGAAGGATGATGGTCTCCACGTCCGGGCGCAGCGAGCCCAGGAAGACCGGGGGCTCGTGGAGCTGGTTGATGAGTCCGACCGGAATGAGCATGAGGCCCGCGCGGAGGTTGAACGCCTTCGAGCGGCTCATCCAGTCCATATAGGCGAATTCCACTTCGGCCTCGCCGTTCTTGTCCGACGCCGTCACGGCGTGCTCGAACTCGACCTCGCTGTTGAAGACGAAATGGTCGTCGAACCTGTAGCCGAAGTAGAGGACGGCTCGCGCGACGTCGACGATCGGCGTGAGATTCGACGGAGACCCGTCCTGGCGAGCGGTCGAAAAGTTCTGGTAGATGGTCTCGCCGTACCCGCCGATCGAGACGCCGTACTTCGCGTAGACCTTCGAGGCCGACGGCCCGAGTCCGAGGGTGGGCGCCGCCGACGAAGGGGCCACCGCTGCCGTGCCGGAGGCGGGGGGAGCCTGCTGCGCCGGCGTTTCGCCGAGGCGCATCGACTCGATCTCCTTCGTGAGCACATCGACCTTCTGCTCGAGCTCCTTCAGCTTCTCGGTGTCGGTCTGAATGGGTTTCGGAGTGTCGGTCGGGGCCGGCGCGTCGGGCGCCTTCGGCGGATCGTCGGCGAGCGCGTGGGAGGAAAGAGGATTGCTCAGAAGGAGGAAGAGGCTGATCGCGGCGACGGCGCCGCGCGCTGTGGAATGTTTGATCACGGGTGATCTCCTTCGGAGGATTTCTTTGAATGAGAAAGAGAGAAAAGGCGCCTCATTCCGGGTGACATGGAAACCCGCAACCCGCGCCCCTCTTCACTCTCTGAGAAGAACAACGTTTCATGAACCACACCGCTGCCCCGAAGGCGCTCCGACAGCGCCAGGCCCTTTTCCGGTCCGAGCACGAAGAACGCCGTCGAGAGAACGTCCGCGGTCAGGCCCGAGGATGCGACGACCGTCACGGAGCCGAAATCGGGCGCCGGGCTGCCGGTATGGGGATCGAGGAGGTGGCCGATGCGACGCCCGTTCACGGTCACGCCGCGTTCGGAGTTGCCGGACGTCGACGCGGATGCGTTCTGGAGGCGGAGCCGTCCCACCGACAGCGCTCTATCGCGTGGATCCGCGGCGTCGGTGATCGTCTCCTCGCCGAACGCGAGGATCTGGCCGCCGAGGTCCAGGACTCCGGACGTCGCGCCGGCCGCGCGCATCGCAGCCGCCGCCTTGTCGAGCGCCCAGCCCTTGCCCCAGGCGCCTTCGTCGATGCCGGCGAGGGCGTCGTGGCGGGTGACGCAAAGAGAAGATTCTTCGAAAGTGAAGAGAGCGGGATCGGAGACACGGCGCGCGGCGGCCAGCTCCCGTGCGTCGGGAATGCGCCCGCCCGTGCGAAGCCCCCACGCCTTGACGAGCGGTGCCACCGCCGGGTCGAAGGCGCCGCCGGTCGCCTTTTCCCATTCGAAGATCTTCCTCAGCAATCCGAAGAGCTCCGGTGAAACCAGCGTTGCAACGCCGGGAGCCGCGGCATTCAGCCGGGCGAGGGGAGTGTCGTCCCGCCACGTGGAGAGAAGCGCCTCGATGCGCTCGATCTCCCTCACTCCCGCCTCACTAGCGCGAAGCGCGGCGTCCCGCGTCGGAGCCGAGACGGTCAGGGAAAGCGCGGTCCCCATGGCCGCGAGGTGCCGGACGATCGTCTCGTTGCTCATGCGACTCAGTCTCAATCGCAATGTAACGAAGGGTGGGACGGCCGTCAAGATGCAGATGCTTCAGCCAGCGAGGTGTCTGTCGCTGCGGCCGGGAGCACCGTCCCGAAGCACGTCGGCGGGAGCGCCGCGGGCTACCAGGTGGCCGGCGTCGAGGACGACGACCTCGTCGGCGAGCGCCTCGACCTCGGCCGCCTCGTGCGTGACGTAGAGGATCGGCAGGGGAAAGGCCGCCTTGATCTTGAGGAGATGCTCGAGGACCCTCACTTTGAGCGGACGGTCGAGGCCGGAGAGGGGCTCGTCGAGAAGCAGGATCTCCGGTGTCGACAGGAGGGCCCGGCCCAGGGCGACGCGGCGCCGCTCTCCGCCGGAAAGCGTCGCGGGGCTTCTGTCGAGGAGAGAGGCGAGTCCGAGGGTGTCGACGATGCGATCCTCCCCGAGAGGGGCCTTGCGCGCGACGCCACGGCCCGCTCCGTAACGAAGATTGCCCGCGACGGAGAGATGCGGGAACAGCGAATCGTCCTGCGTGACGTATCCGACGGCCCGTTGACGCGGAGGGACGCGGACTCCCGCGGCCGCGTCGTCGAGCACGCGGCCGGACAGGACGATGCGTCCCCTCTGGGGATGCCTCAGGCCCGCGACGGCTTCGAGGAGCGACGTCTTGCCGGCGCCTGACGGCCCGAAGACGGCCGTGACGTGGGCGCTCAGCGTAACGTCGAGCTCCAGGGCGAAGGGCGTGAGCGGCAGGCGGAAGCCTTCGAGCGAAAGCGTCACGCGTTCGTCCGGCGCTTCAACCAGACCTCCGAAAGAAAAATGGCGCCGAAGGCGAGCGCCGCCGAGACCGCGAGGAGGCCGTACGCGCTCCCGTCCAGGCCGGTCTGCACGTCGTTGTAGATCGCCGTGGCGATCGTCGTCGTGCGGCCCGGAATGTTCCCCGCGACGAGGATCGTGGCGCCGAACTCGCCGAGCGAGCGCGCGAAGGCGAGAAGGAGGCCCGCGGCGATTCCGCGCGAGGCCAGGGGAAGCGTGACCGTCGAGAGGACGCGCACTTCACTCGCCCCGAGCGTCCGGGCGACCGCTTCGAGACGCGGGTTCACCTCCTCGAAAGCGACGCGTGCCGTGCGCACGAGGAGAGGGAGGGACATCACCATCATGGCGACGACGACGGCTTTCCACGTGAAGACGACGTCCACCCCGAAAAGGCTACGCGCGGCGCGCCCGCCTGGGCCGCGCCGGCCCAGAAACTTCAGGAGCAGAAGGCCGGTCGCGACGGGCGGGAGGACGAGCGGAAGCGAGACGAGCGTCTCGAGGAGGGCCTTGCCGGGAAAGCGCCTCCGCGCGAGGAGCAATGCGAGCGCGAGCCCGAAGGGCGCGAGGAGGAGAACGGCGAGAGCCGCCACCCGGAGCGTGAACCAGACGACGGGCAGGTCCACGGCGAGCTCGAACACGTCAGTCCTTCACGAGGAAGCCGTATCGCACGAAGACGGCGCGCGCGGCGGGTGAACCGAGGTACGCGAGGAAGCTCAGGGCCTCCTTTTCCCGTGGCGCCCCCTTGACGAGCGCGAACGGATACGAGATCGCAGGGCCCAAGGCCGCGGGGATCTCGAACGCGATCCTGACTTGCTTCGAAATCGCGGCGTCGGTCCGGTAGACGACTCCGGCGTCGACGTTCCCCGACTCGACGGCCGCAAGCGTCGCCCTCACGTTCTCGGTTGGCACGACCTTCGGGGCGATAGCGGCCCAGATTCCGACGCGTTCGAGGAATTTCTTCGAGTAGACGCCCGCGGGGACGGACGTCGGCTCCGCCAATGCGAGCTTCTCGACGCCCTTGCCGGCGAGATCCTTCGGAGAGGCGATTTGGAGCGAACTGTCGTGCGGCACGACGATGACGAGAGTGTTCGAAAGGACGCTGCGACGGGTCCCGGGCGCGACGAGGTCTGCCCTCTCGAGGACGTCCATCTGCGCCTCGTCTGCCGAGAGGAAGAGGTCCGCCGGCGCCCCTTCGCGGATCTGCAGGGCGAGCGTGCTGGAGGACGCGAAGTTGAAAGCGATCTTCTCCCCGCCCGCAATCTCCCAGGAGGCGGCGATCTCCTTCAGGGCGTTGGTCAGACTCGCTGCGGCGAAGACGAGAACGAGAATTTCCTTCATCCTGATCACTCTCAGGATATATCGGCCTCCCCCGCGTCCTCGCGAGGCGCCACGCGTTCGGGCCGGAAGCTACTTCTTTCCCGCCCGTCCCGCTTTCTTGATGAGGCCGGTTGCGCTCTTCGCGTCCGCCTCGCTCCCGAAGCCGAAGATCGCCGAGAACTTTCGGCCGATGACCTGGGCTACCAGGAAGTCGAGATTGATGCCGGCATCGGCGATGGCGTGCGCGAGCGCGTACCCGAGGCCCGGCCGGTCGTCTCCTTCGACGAGAAGCGTCGGGATGGTGGAGGCCCCGAGGCCCTCCGACTGCGCGGCGGCGACCGCCTTCTTTCCGGAGACCGGCGACACCTCGATGACGGCGGTACTGCCCCCGGGCTGCCTGTAGCCCATCGCGACTTTCAGGCTGGTTCCGTACCCGGCGAGGGGTCTGAGCGTTTCCGCCATGAGGCCGGGACGGTCCCCCGACTCACGGCGCCAGAGCGTGATCTTCTTGACGGTGATGGCCATGTCGACTCCTTTTCTGTGAAACCCCCTCGACAATAAGCTAGGGACGGAACGCCGGGAAATCAAGCGCGAGAAGGCGGGAGGCCTCAGCCGGGGCCTCTCAGACTAAACTCCCGCGGTGATCGCGCACAGATGGAAGAAGTGATTTGGCGCCCGAACGCAATTCGCTGACCCGCCTCGTCCTCGGGAAGCCCCGGGACGTCAACGATCCGAAGATCTTTCACCGGGTTTCGCTCGTCGCGTTCCTCGCGTGGGTGGGCCTCGGGGCCGACGGCCTCTCTTCCTCGGCGTACGGACCCGACGAGGCGTTTCGGGCCCTCGGCAGCCACCGTTCGCTCGCGATCGTCCTCGTCGCGATGACCGCGATCACGATCGCCGTCATCTCCATCGCCTACTCGAACCTCATCCAGCACTTCCCGGGCGGCGGCGGCGGGTACCTCGTCGCGACGAAACTCCTCGGGCGGAAGGCCGGGGTCGTCTCGGGCTGCGCCCTCCTCGTGGACTACGTTCTCACGATCACCGTGTCCATCGCGTCGGCCTGCGACCAGGTCTGGAACTTCCTCTCGCCCGGGATGGCGCGGTACAAGGTGATCGCGGAGATCGCCGTGCTGGTCTTCCTCATCGTTCTGAACCTTCGGGGCGTCAAGGAGTCGGTCACGTTCCTCGTGCCGATCTTTCTCGTCTTCATGGGGACGCACGTGTTCGCGATCCTGTATATGTTTGCTGCCAACGCGACCGGGTTGCCGGCAGTGTTCGCCGGCGCCGCGCGGGAATTCCATGCCTCGGCGGCGACGATGGGCTTCTGGCCGCTCGCGTTCGTTATTCTCCGCGCGTACTCGATGGGCGGCGGCACCTACACCGGTATCGAGGCGGTCTCGAACGGCGTCACGATGCTCCGCGAGCCGCGCGTGAAGACCGGCAAACACACGATGTTCCTCATGGCGGCGTCGCTGGCCTTCACCGCGGGAGGCATCCTGTTCGGCTATCTCCTCGTCGGAGCGCGCGCGCACGAGGGAAAGACGATGAACTGGGTGCTCTTCGACGCACTCTTCGGGCACTGGAGGGTCGGGGGCGTCGCCGTCGGGACGGCGCTCGTCCTGACGCTCCTCGTCGCGGAGGCGGCGCTTCTCTTCGTTGGAGCGCAGACCGGCTTTCTCGACGGGCCGCGCGTTCTCGGGAACATGGCGCTCGATTCCTGGATGCCGCATCGTTTCTCACAGCTCTCGGACCGGCTCGTCACGAAGAACGGCGTCTTCCTGATGGGTCTTGCGGCGATCGCGGCGCTGCTCTACACGCGCGGCAACATCACGATGCTCGTCGTCATGTACTCGATCAACGTCTTCCTCACGTTCTCGCTGACCGAGCTCGGCATGGCGCGCCACTGGATCGTGGACCGGCACAAGGAGCCCCGCTGGAAGAGTCAGCTCTCGATCCACGGCACCGGCCTCGTGATGTGCCTCACGATCCTCGGTATCACTCTTTACGAGAAGTTCGCGGAGGGCGGATGGATGACGTCGCTCGTGACGAGCGCGACGATCTTCGTCTGCTTTCTCATCCGGCGGCACTACGAGAGCGTGCAGCGGGACCTCAAGCGGCTCGACGACGTCCTCGTGCCCGTCGCGCCCATCCCGGTCGCGAAGAACGCCATCGAGGCGCTGGACCACAAGCTGCCGACCGCGATCCTCACCGTGGACCGGTTTTCCGGCTACGGGATCCACCAGATTCTGAGCATCCACACCCTGTTCCCGAACTACTACAAGAACTTCGTCTTCGTCTCCGTGGCCGTCGTCGACTCCGGCAACTTCAAGGGCAGCGACGAAATGGGGCACCTCGAAGCGGACGCCCGGCAGAACCTCGAGAAGTACGTCGCGTGGTGCCGCGCGCAGGGATGGAACGCCGGATACCGGCTTGCGATCGCCACCGAAGCCGTCGAGAAGGTCGTCGAGATCTGCAAGGAGCTGCGCCAGGAGTTTCCGCGCTCGGTCGTGTTCAGCGGCAAGCTGGTCTTCGAGAAGGAGGAGTGGTACCACCGCCTCCTCCACAACGAGACCGCGATGGCGATCCAGCGCCGTCTCCAGTTTGAGGGCGTGCAGGCGATCGTGCTGCCGGTCCGCGCCGCGGTCTGACGCGCGCTCTCGAGGAGCGAGAAGTCTCCGCCGCGCACTGGCGCGGCGCGTCATGGAGGCCCTTCATGCCCGATGTCGGCCACCATGACGTCGATCCCGTCTGTGTTCTCGAGAACGCGCTGGACGATGCCCGGCGCGATACGTCCCCACAAGCCCTTTCGGGATGGCCGCCCCATGATGAGGACGCCGACCCGCTCCTCGCGGACGAAGTCGAGGATCGCCGCCGCCACGTCCTCGGATTCGCGGTAGACGACCGTGGCCCCGAGCGTCATCGCGAGCTGGATGTTCTCGGTCAGCTCGCGATGGCGCGCGGCCGACAGGTTCTCGGGCCGGTCGCGTTTGCGCCTCACGTAGATCGCGTACCAGCGCGTGTTCATCCGGCCGGCCATTCGCGACCCACGCCGGATGAGAGAGCGCGCGACCACCGGATCGAGAGGCAGCGCGACGGCGACGCGGATCGGCGGGGCGATCGCAGGGAACGAACCGCTGGTCCCGATCGGGCCGTGGTCGACGTTTTCCGCCGTCTCGCGGAGCGCGAGCTCGCGCAGGGACTTGAGGTTCTCCTCGCGGAAAAAATTCTCGAGGG